>Ga0208990_1000002_pt1 | contig 29265 bp, 18 predicted proteins | sample MedBloCARef_M3_FD_187854 | JGI IMG/M metagenome (GOLD analysis project Ga0208990, IMG submission 187854) | Forest soil microbial communities from El Dorado National Forest, California, USA - Mediterranean Blodgett CA Ref_M3 (SPAdes) (version 2) | ecosystem: Environmental > Terrestrial > Soil >...
CGTTTTTAAAAGCAGCCGTGACGCGCGCGGACACTTCCGCAAACACCGCCCCCTCAACGGACGAGAAAATAGCCGCCGTCAGTTGTGGCAACCCGCAGCACCGCGATGGAAGGCTGCGCCGGTTGCCGCTCGAATTTTGAAATAACCGCGACGCAAACCATCGTGATGATAAGTATCGCGACAAAAGCTGACCCAACTATCCTGCGGTGTGTTTGACGATCAGCACTATACAGCGAATGATTCATGTGTACCGCCTGAAATATAACCCGCCCGCGCAAGAGAACCGGCGGCTCAGCGATAGCGAACAGATTTGAACAAACGAGATTCGAAGTCCGCAAAATTTTATCTGGTTATTTGAGCCGGGCTTTACCTGACGCGGCCGACGATCGGTCGACCCGCTGCTGGTGGAATTTTCCGGACCCAGCCAATTAAAATGCGAACTGATCTGCGAGGTGGTTGTTAGAATTTGTTGCTTATGACACCCCAAAACAAAACAAGGGGTGGCTCATGACGGCATTCGAGGGAATACCGGACGCATTAGCCGATACATGCTTTGGTATCGCTGCGAGCTGGGCAAAGCCTGACAATATCTGGGTGGAAACGGCCTGGATGGTGCTTGCGGCAGCCAACGAGCTCGGTGACGCGGCCACGATCGAGGCGTGTCAACGCGTTGTCGATGACGATGCCGGCGGCGAGCTACCTGCGCAGTCGGACATGAACACCATTTTTGGTTTTTTGGATGCTCATGCACATTAGGGCCAACAAGAAAATAAAACGCTGCTTGCCCCCAGCGTAGGTCATCGCTCTGCCACTGATCAGCAGCGCCCGCCGCCTCGTGTCATCGCGCTTCGACGGCGTATCCCAATTGTTTTAGGTTGTGGAACGCCTGAATTTCCATCGGCTTGGCCGTTTTGGGAATTGTCACCACAAAGATTTTTCCTTTGTTTCTCTTCATTGTCGCGTGCACGTCCGCGAAATGGTTGAATTTGTTTTCCGAGATGATCGAACGGTTGCCCCGTTCTTCGTGGTGAATAGTGAGAGACCATTTGGTGCGCATCACAATTTCCCCCTGGTCGCTTATGAAGCTCATTGTTCGTCAGGAATTGAGGCTTTGTTTGTCAGGAATTGAGGCTTTTCGTTGCCAGACATTTGTCTCGACTGGGGTGGATCGTACGCGACGGTTCGCACTCCCAGTCTCGTACCGCAATGTAATCGGCCCACATTCGTTATTCCGCCTTCTTCACCAGCGCGATCAGTTCGTCCCCGTAATGTTCGAGCTTCTTGTCGCCGATGCCGGGGATGCTGCGGAGTTGTTCAAGTGTCGTCGGGCGCGCGGTCGCGATGCCCTCTATCGTAGTGTCGTGCAGCACGACATAGGCCGGCGCGCCGCGCTTGCGCGCCACTTCCGAACGCCACGTTCTGAGCATGCCCTGCAGAGCTGAACTACCGGTTTCACCCGAGCCAGCGAGTCGGGGAACAATATCGCCGCGCCTTGATTTGGTCCGGCTGGCGCGGATGCGGGAGCCGGCGGTCTCCTCGCGCAGCATCACCTCGGTCTCGCCTTTCAATACGCCGCGAGCGGACTCGGTCAGCTTCAACGCGCCAAAGGCCTCGCTGTCGGGTTGAAGATGGCCCATCGCCACCAGCTGGCGCAGGGCGGCGCGCCACTGCTTTTCATTGAGTTCGCGGCCTATTCCGAACACGGATATCTTGTCATGCCCGAACTGTTTGACGCGTTCGGTCGCACGGCCGACTAAAACATCGATCAGGTGCATCGCCCCAAACCGCTGCCCGGTGCGATAGGCGCAGGACAACAGCTTTTGCGCGATGACTTTGCCATCGCGAAGCAGCGGCGGCGACAGGCAGTTGTCGCAATTGTTACATTTGGCGGCCGCAGGCGTCTCGCCAAAATATCCGAGCAGGCGGCTGCGCCTGCAGTTCGTGGTTTCGGCCAGGCCGACAAGCGCCTCCAGCTTGCCGATCGACACGCGCTTGAACGCTTCCGCGCCGCTGGACTCGTCGATCATGCGGCGCTGCTGCACGATATCAGACAGGCCATACGCCATCCAGGCGCTGGATGGCTTGCCGTCACGCCCCGCGCGCCCGGTCTCCTGATAATAGGCCTCGATGCTTTTCGGCAAATCGAGATGCGCAACGAAGCGCACGTCTGATTTGTCGATGCCCATGCCGAACGCGACGGTGGCGACGATCACGACGCCGTCCTCGTTGATGAATCGGTCCTGATTGCGGGCGCGTAAGTTGGCGTCAAGACCGGCGTGATAGGGCAGCGCCTCTACGCCGGCGCTGGTCAGCGCGGCCGCGGTATCTTCGACCTTGGCGCGCGACAGGCAGTAGACGATTCCGGCGTCCCCGGCATGGCGCTCAGCGATGAAGGTTTTCAGCTGCGTCTGCGCGTTTTGCTTGTCGACGATCTCATATTTGATATTCGGGCGATCGAAACTCGCGACAAAGCTCGGCGCGCCGGCAAGCCGGAGCCGATCGACGATCTCCTTTCGCGTGAGGTCGTCGGCCGTAGCTGTCAGCGCGATGCGCGGCACGTCGGGAAAGCGCTCGGCGATGACCGACAGGCCAATGTATTCCGGGCGAAAGTCGTGGCCCCATTGCGACACGCAATGCGCCTCGTCGATCGCAAACAAGGCGATCTGCGCGCGGCCGAGCATGGCAAGGCAGCGCGGCGTCAAGAGCCGCTCAGGCGCAATGTAGAGTAGATCGAGTTCGCCGGCGAGGAGCCGCTGCTCGACCGCGGAGGCTTCGCTAAGTGACAACGTGGAATTCAGCACCGCCGCGTTCACGCCGGCCTCGATCAGCCCGGCGACCTGGTCGCGCATCAGCGCGATCAGCGGCGAGACGACGATGCCGCAGCCTTTGCGCAACAGCGACGGCAATTGATAGCACAGCGACTTGCCGCCGCCGGTAGGCATCAGCACCAGGCAATTGCCGCCGTCCGTGACATGCCTGACGATCTCTTCCTGCGCGCCCCGAAAGCCAGGCAGGCCGAACACCGAATTCAGGACGGAGAGCGCGTTGGGAGCGATGTCGGACTCACGGTGAGGGGCTGACACGATGGCGGGAACAGGCATACGGATACGTCTATTCCTGATTCGGGCGGTCACACATATTCACTTCCAAATCGGCCTTCGGGCAAATATGCGTCAAAAGCCGCGGAAAAGCCCGGCTTTGCCTGTGCGATCAGGATCCGTTACGATGGCCCGCGGAGAAGTTAGATCCCACTTGCTCTCCCTCCGCCGGCCCCTCCCACCTTTGCATCGCCAATGGACAGCCCCGAAATACGGTTGTGACACTTCGTCGAACGGGGAAGAGGAGAAATCATGACCAAGGCGGTTCTCGGCATTATCGGCGGCTCCGGCATTTACGACCTGCCGGGACTGGAGCACGCGCGCGAGGAGGTGATCAAGAGCCCGTGGGGGGAGCCCTCCGCGCCGCTACGCCGAGGTGTCATCGCCGGCTTGCCGGTCGTGTTTTTGCCTCGCCACGACAGGGGTCACCGGCTGTCGCCGTCCGACATCAATTACCGCGCCAACATCGACGTGCTGAAGCGCGCCGGTGTCACTGACCTGATCTCATTGTCGGCCTGCGGCTCGTTCAGGGAGGAATTGCCGCCCGGCACTTTCGTGCTGGTCGACCAGTTTGTCGATCGCACCTACAAGCGCGAAAGCTCGTTCTTCGGCAAGGGCTGCGTTGCGCATGTGTCGATGGCGCACCCGGTGTCGCCGCGGCTGCGCATCCATCTTGCCGCTGCCGCCGAGGCCGAGGGTATCGCGATCGCGCGTGGTGGCACCTATCTCTGCATGGAAGGTCCGCAATTCTCGAGCTATGCCGAAAGCATGACTTACAAGACGCTCGGCTATTCGGTGATCGGCATGACCAATATGCCGGAGGCCAAGCTCGCCCGCGAGGCGGAGATATGTTACGCGACCGTTGCCATGGTGACCGATTTCGATTGCTGGCATCCCGACCATGATGCCGTGACGGTACAGGATATCATCCGGGTGTTGACCTCGAACGCCGACAAGGCGAAAGGTCTGGTGGCGCGCTTCGCCAGGGATTTCCCTAGAGAGCACGAGCCGTGTCCGATCGGCTCCGACCGCGCGCTCGACACGGCTTTGATTACCGCGCCGGAAGCGCGCGATCCGGAGCTCTTGAAGAAGCTCGATGCGGTGGCGGGGCGGATCCTGCGCGCATGAGGCTTACAGTGTCGATGGGTGCGTCATGAAGGTCGACGGCAGGCACCTCCGCAGTATCTGGCTCGAGCCCGACGGCTGGTCGGTCAGCGCGATCGATCAGAGGAGGCTGCCGCACGATTTTGTCATTGCCCGGCTGACGACCTGTAATTCCGCGGCTGATGCGATCCGGTCAATGCTGGTGCGCGGCGCGCCACTGATCGGCGCGACCGCGGCTTACGGAATGGCGCTGGCGATGCGGGCCGACGGATCGGATGCTGCGCTCGATCACGCCTATAACACGCTGATCGCGACGCGGCCGACGGCGGTCAACCTGCAATGGGCGCTCAACGAGATGCGGCTGGCGTTGCGGCGGTTGCCGTCGTCGGAACGAGCCGCGGTGGCCTATTCTCGCGCCGCCGAGATTGCCGAACAAGACATTGCCATCAACAGGGGTATCGGCCAGCACGGCCTTGCGTTGATCGAGGCGATCGCCGGAACAAAGAAACCGGGCGAGCGCGTCAACGTGCTGACCCATTGCAACGCCGGCTGGTTGGCAACGGTCGATTGGGGCACCGCAACTGCTCCGATCTATCTGGCACATGAGCGCGGTCACCCCATTCATGTTTGGGTCGATGAGACCCGCCCGCGCAATCAGGGAGCCTCGCTCACGGCCTGGGAGCTCGGCCATCACGGCGTGCCGCACACCGTTATCCCCGATAACACCGGCGGCCATCTGATGCAGCACGGGATGGTCGATCTCGTGATCGTCGGCACCGACCGGGTGACTGCGAATGGTGACGTCTGCAACAAGATCGGCACTTATCTCAAGGCGCTCGCCGCGCATGACAATGCTGTGCCGTTCTATGTGGCGCTGCCATCGCCTACCATCGATTTCAGCGTCGATGATGGGATCAGACAGATTCCGATCGAGCAACGGGGCAGTGAAGAAGTTACAGATATAACGGGGCGGACCGCCGAGGGGCGGATTGAGACCGTGCGGATCGTGCCCGACGGTTCGCCGGTTGCGAATTACGGCTTCGATGTCACGCCGGCGCGACTGGTGACGGGATTGATCACCGAGCGCGGCGTGCTCAAGGCCGATCGCGCCGCGCTATCAGCCGCGTTTCCCGAACGAACAGCCGCAGCGGCCGAATAGCGAAGGAAGAAAGTCTATGCAGAGTGCGTGGATCGATCGCGACGCCGATGCGGCGCTTGCCTGCTATGCAAGCCTCGGCCGCGATCTGGCGCTCAGGGTCTATACCACGCGTCTGCTGGGGCAGGATCCGCGCCTGGTGCTGCACGGTGGCGGCAACACCTCGGTGAAGACGCGCCTTGCCGATCTCAACGGCGATACTGTTGACGTCCTTTGCGTCAAAGGCTCGGGCTGGGACATGGGCGCGATCGAGCCCGCGGGTCTGCCAGCGGTGCGGCTCACTCCACTATTGAAACTTCGCGCACGCAAGACGCTTTCCGACGAGGAAATGGTGCGGTTGCAGCGCGCCAACCTGATCGACCCTGCCGCTCCAAATCCGTCGGTCGAGACCTTGCTGCACGCCTTCATCCCGCACAAATTCATCGACCACACCCATTCGACGGCGGTGCTTGCGCTCACCGACCAGCCGGATGGCGAAGCGTTGTGCCGCGAGGTCTACGGCGCGCGCGTCGGTTATGTGCCATATCTCATGCCGGGCTTCGGCCTCGCAAAGGCCGCGGCGGAGGTGTTCGACGCGGACCCATCCGTCGAAGGCCTGATCCTCGTCAAGCACGGCATTTTCAGCTTCGGCGCCGATGCGCGGGAATCCTACGAGCGCATGATCGCGCTGGTGACATCAGCGGAGCAGCGGCTCGCGAGGAATCGCAAGCGGGCATTCGTCAGTGCAAAGCTGCCGGCCCGCCCGGCACGGGTAGCAGATGTCGCGCCGATCGTCCGTGGCGCCTGCAGCTTGCCGGACAGCAAAATCGACGGAGCCTGGAAGCGCTTCGTGCTCGACTTCCGCGGATCGGATGCGGTGATGAATTTCGTTGGCGGCGTCGAGGTCGCGCGCTACGGTCAAGCCGGTGTGGTGACGCCGGATCACAATATCCGAATCAAGAACCGGCCGCTCGTCGTTGCCGCGCCCGAGGATGGAGCACTCGACGTCTTCAGAGCCTCGGTCCGCACTGCCGTGGCGGCATTTGGCGACCGATACCAAAGCTATTTCATAGCCAACAATGCGCGCGTCGGCGGGATCAAAACCATGCTCGATCCGATGCCGCGCGTGGTGCTGGTGCCCGGTGTCGGTCTGTTCGGGCTCGGTCGGAGCAAGAAGGACGCGAAAATCGCCGCCGACCTGGCCGAGGCTGCAATTGCCACCATCACGGATGCCGAGGCGGTCGGCCGCTTTGAGCCGCTGCCGGAGTCTGATTTGTTCGATGTCGAATACTGGTCGCTCGAGCAGGCGAAACTGGGCAACGCCAAGGAGCTGCCGCTTGCGGGACAAGTCGCCGTTATCACCGGCGCCGCCGGCGCCATCGGTTTCGCAACCGCCAAGGCATTCGCGGCGGCCGGCGCCGAAGTGGCGCTGCTCGATGTCGACGAGGCTGCCGCGCAAGCGAAGGCCAGGGCGATCGGCACTGCTGTGCTTGGACTTCGGTGCGACGTCACCGACGCAGCATCGGTACGGGATGCGTTCGCGGCAGTCTCGTCGGCATTCGGCGGGGTCGACATCGCAGTCTCGAATGCCGGCGCCGCCTGGCAGGGCCGAATCGGCGAAGTTGACGAGGCGGTGTTGCGGCAGAGTTTCGAGCTGAATTTCTACGGCCACCAGCGCGTGGCGCAGGCCGCCGTCAAGATCATGCGGGCGCAGGGCACCGGCGGCTGCCTGCTGTTCAATGTTTCCAAGCAGGCGGTCAATCCCGGACCCGACTTCGGCCCCTACGGCCTGCCGAAGGCGGCGACCCTGTTTCTGGTACGGCAATACGCGCTCGATTACGGAGGCGAAGGCATTCGCGCCAACGCCGTCAATGCCGATCGGATCCGGTCCGGTCTCTTGACCCAAGAGATGATTGCGTCGCGCTCAAAAGTCCGCGGTGTCAGCGAACAGGCCTACATGCGGGGCAATCTTCTCGGCCGGGAAGTGGCGGCTGAGGATGTCGCGCAGGCATTTCTGGCCCAGGCGTTGGCGCTCAAGACCACCGCCGACGTGACCACCGTCGATGGCGGCAACATAGCTGCCGCGCTGCGGTGATGAAAGACGGAAGCTGCCGCGATGCCGCCTCTAGTCTTTCGAAAATCTGCCCTCTACACTCCCGGCACGACCCGCCACCAGCCGCGCAAGACCGAGAATCCAGATGGGCGACGAACCCTACAAATCCTGGCAGTGCCGGACGTGCGGCTACATCTATGACGAACAAGCCGGCGCGCCGGACGAGGGCCTGGCGCCGGGCACCCGATGGGCCGACATTCCAGACGACTGGGTTTGTCCTGAATGCGGCACGCCGAAGAGCGACTTCGACATGGTCGAGCTCTAGGTTCGAATTAGCTACGCCAGCGCACCCCTCATTTATCGCCACTTCAAGTTCAGCGGTGGTGCGTCGTAAATGTTCAGGCGGTTTTTGCTTGCGATACGAAAGAGTGGTCGCTCGCATCCAGCACAATGTCCCCATGTGTCAAATTGCGAAAACTGCCGATAGCGGCCGGGCGTCCAAGCAAATAGCCCTGTACGTGATCGCAAAGCTCATTCTGCAGGAATTGCAATTCCGCCTCGGTCTCGACGCCTTCCGCCAACACCGGTAGACCGAGGCCCCGTCCGAGGCCCAGCACGGCACGGACGATGGTGGCGGCCTGATCGTTGCAATTGACCGATTTGATGAACGAGCCGTCGATCTTGATTTTGTCGAACGGAAACGCGCGCAGGTTCGAAAGCGACGAATAGCCCGTGCCGAAATCGTCCATCGCGATACCAATGCCCAACGCCTTGATCTGCCGCAAGGTAGCCAGCGCGCGGTTGAAGTCCCGTACCAACGCGGTCTCCGTGATCTCAATCTCCAGCCGGAGTGGCGACAGCCCGGCCTCTAGCAGGATCTGGTGCAACTCCTTCACGAACTCAGCATTGTAAAGCTGTACGGCTGAAACGTTGACAGCGACTGTTAGCGGGCGCGTCCAGGTTGCGGCCTCGCGGCAGGCCGTCTTCAGCACCCAATCTCCGATCTCGAGGATCGCGCCGGTCTCCTCGGCAATCGGGATGAAGATAGCGGGCGAAATCTCGCCTCGCGTCGGGTGCTTCCAGCGCAGTAAGGCCTCAAAGCCAGTGATGGCTTGGCTCTGAATTTCTTTTTGGGGCTGATACACCAGCCGCAACTCGTCGCGCGCGACCGCGAGCCGCAGATCATGTTCCAGCATCCGGCGTTCGCGGACATCTGCGCCCATCCTCGCTTCGAAGAAGCGATAGGTATTGCGGCCTTCGGCTTTGGCCCGGTAGAGAGCGGCATCGGCGTGTGTGAGAAGCGTCTGACGATCCGTCGCATCGTCAGGATAGAGTGCGATGCCGATACTTGTCGAGATACTGTTGGTCTCCGGCGTATCGCTTGTTGAGCGCAGCGCTTCCAGGATGCTCTCCGCAAGCCGACTTGCCGCGGCAGGATTTGTAACTCCGGGTAGTAGAACAACAAACTCGTCACCCCCCAGACGCGCCATCATCTGACTCTCGCCGAGCACTGCGGTGACGCGCGCAGCGACGGCCTGAAGAACTGTGTCTCCTGCGGCGTGGCCGAACAGGTCGTTGACCTCCTTGAAGCGATCGAGGTCGAGGCAAAGCACGGCGAGACTTTCGCCTTTTTTGAGCGCAGCGATTTCCTGGTCGATACGCTCATTGAAATGGCCGCGATTGGGCAGCGACGTCAGCGCATCGTGATGTGCGAGATAGTGGATATGTTGCTCGGCGTCCTTGCGGGCCTGCAAATCGCGAACGGCGATGACCTGGTGGGGCCGTCCTGCGAAGATGATCGGGCGCAGAATGAGTTCTACAGGGATCAGCGAACCCTCAAAGTGGCGCAAGGTGGTTTCCACTGGCAGGCCGGCGGACAGCAACCTGCCGCGCGCCACCTCATCTGGGAAACGGGTCTCAAGCCTCGTGCCGACGAGACTGGAAACCGGGAGCCCGATCAGGGCAGCGAAACTCGTGTTGACGGAAACGATCGTCTCGCCATCACAAACCAGAAGGCCTTCCACGGAGGCATTTGCGAGGTCGCGCATCCGATCGACTTCAAGTTCTGAGCGGCGCCGGTCGCGGATATCAAGTACCGCGCCTGCGAGCGCTAGCCCGATAATTGCGAAGCTCGCGAGCGCCACGCCGACCGCCAGCCATCCGGCCGGCAGCGCCGATTGCGAAACCTCGATGGTTGGATCGGGAATAATCGACACCGCGCCCATCGCCGTGAAGTGATGGCTGCAGATCGCCAGCGTCAACAGAACTGCGCCGCCGATCTTCCACTTCTCTTCCTTGCCACGAAGACCGACAGGAAGCGCGACTGCACCGATCGCTGCACCCAGCACAATCGATGCAGCCACGAGCGCTGAGTCCCAAAGGATGATGCCCTGAATTTCAAAGGCCGCCATGCCGGTGTAATGCATCGCGGCGATACCGCCTGCAACAATGGCTCCGCCGAGCCATGGTGCGGCGCGCCAGTCCCGAACCAGCGATACCGCAAGTCCAGCGCCGGTCAGTAGAACGGCCGCAACCAGCGACAGAATGGTTAAGACAATGTTATAGCCACTCGGGATGCCAGGTGTGAATGCAAGCATCGCGACAAAGTGTGTTGCCCAGATACCGAAGCCGGTGGATACGGCCGATACCGCGAGCCACAGGCCTTGCATGTAGCCGCTCGATTTGCGCGCATGATGAAGCAGATTGATCGCTGCGAATGACGCCAGAACGCAGATGGCGGCGGCAAGAGCCACAAGCTTCAGGTCATGGGCGTAAGCGATGCAGCTATAGATTTTCAGCATATGAGAACATTCCAACCGCGGCGGTGCTGCGCGCTTCAAGACGTCCTACCAGCAAAAGTGTAAAAAGCCGTAAAATCGTCCGTTTCGGCAGATGATGTTCGTTAGCCGCATGTTCGCTGGTCGACGCACTTTTCGCCTCTCCCACGCGAGCAGATGCAACCATCAATTGTGCAATGATAACCCCGTTGCCGCTTCCAGTTCGGCGATTGCCTGTGGCGCATTCACCACCTTGATCGTGGTCATGCCCATGTCGCGCGCCGGTTTGAGATTGACCCCTAAATCGTCGAGGTAGACGCAAGCCTTGGGATCGACGCCAAGCGCTTCCACCATCATCCGATAGATCCGCGGGTCAGGTTTCCTTAAGCCGATTTTTGCCGACTCGATGACATGATCGAACAGCGCCATCACCTCCGCGACGTAGAGTGATCGGCCACCGAGGCTTCCGATTGCGTTAGCGGGAAGGTTGTTGGTGATGCAGCCGGTCTTGAACCGGGACTTCACAAGCCTGAGTGCCTCGACCATCTCAGGCCGCAGATCTCCCGACAGAAGCGGCAAAACGTCTTTGCCTCGAACCTCCGCGCCCAGCGCCAGCGATTCCGCCGCGAACAATTGATCGAACGCCTCGAGGTCCACTTCGGCGCGCTCGAACTTCGCCCACGCATTCTCCCAATGATTGTTGGTGTTGGTGCGCCTGATAATATCGGCGGGCAGCCCGCGTTCGATCTCAAAGCGCGCAAATGCTTCGAAGGGCGAGGTGGTGAGCACCCCGCCAAAATCCCAGATCACTGCTTCGACCATCAATTACCTGCCAATATGAGCACGATTTGGAAACGGCTAACACGCTGTGCCGGACTGGACCAGCCCTTGGCGATTAGCGTGGTGCGCGCTATTCCTGCGCCGATGAAAATCTTAGCTTCAATGATCGCGGCCTCGGCATTGCTCCTCTTCGTACCGGCCCACGCTATCGTCGGGGGTGGGCTGCCGTCGGCCGAAGGCGTCGGCCGCTCCGTCGTCACCATCGTCGGCTCGCGCGGCAATTTCTGCACCGGCGCCTTGATAGCGCCCAGGCTGGTGTTGACGGCGGCGCATTGCGTGCAGCCCGGCGCGATTTACAAAATCGTCGAATATGGCGCGGACAAGCAGCCGCAGCTGCAAGACGTGAAAAACGTAGGCATACACCCCTCGTTCAATATGCAGGCGATGACGGCCCATCGCGCCACGGCCGACGTGGCGTTGCTGCAGCTCGAGGCGCCGCCTAAGGAGAAAGTTGCAGCGATGCTCGGCGCGCCGCAGATTCCGATTGTCGCCGGCAGCCGGTTCACCATCGCCGGCATCGGCGTGACCGTCCGTGGCGAGGGCTCCAGCGGCGGGATCATTCGTGTCGCCGGCCTTGTTGCGACCGGCCAGCCAGGGACGCTGCAGATCCGCCTCGTCGATCCGGTCGGGCAGGGCACGCGGGACGGGCTTGGTGCGTGCACCGGCGACTCCGGTGGCCCCGTATTCGAAGACCGGCAGGGCGCCCCCGCCATCGTCGGCGTCGTCAGCTGGTCGACGGGGCCGAACGGCAGCACGGGCTGCGGCGGTCTGACCGGCATTACGCCGCTCACGCTTTACCGCGACTGGATTTTACAGACCGCGCGCCAGTGGGGTTCAGCACTGTGATTTCGGCGGGTTGATCTGGCAGATTGTTCGCCGATGATGACCGTTACAAACGTCCTGCGCACAAGCTGCCAATCCAGGAAAAAGAACCGGACTCATCAATGTCATCGCAACAACCCGCGCCGCTTCAGCTTCACAGTCGATCGAGCATTTTGATGTCCTGATCGTCGGTGCGGGTATCTCCGGCATCGGCATCTCCTGTCATCTGACGACGCACCTACCCCATCTTCGATGCCCACTCGGCTACCGGGATGCCATCACCCATTCAGCTTAGCCAGCTATCGCCCGGTTCCGATATTTGGTGTAGGGTTCGGCGGCACTACCTTGGACTGAGACAGACCAATCCGTCGCAATGACGCGACCGCGCCGGCAGACAGGGAGAATTGCCTATGGCAAGAAGGCCCGCTTCCCGGAGAGGCGATCATGCGGTCTGGAATCCCGGCAAGTACGCGGTTTGGAGTCAGCGGTGGGTCGATGCGAAAGATTCTGCGCCGACCACTATCCTCTTGCGGCATCCCTCCGCACCTTTCACGGGGGTAGTGAAGGATTTTCGTGATCAGGCTTTGCGGGCGTTAGCGTTCGCCTACCTCGAGCGTGCAACCAAACTTACTGATATTCAGCCTCGGCTTGAGCTTCCCGAGGAGTGGCTTCGGGCTCTTAGCTCTACGAAAATCAACCCGCGGCTAGCCTCGGCGTTCGGATGGTTGCCGATCCAGTGGCCGCCCTCAAATTTCGAGGACGAGCAAACTCCGGCCGATCCGTTTGTCTCGTTTCGCGTGGAACGTTTTTCAGTTGAAGGCAAGGCTCTGCCGGAACAGACGGTCATCTTGATGGCGTCCGAAAAAATACAAGATCAGGTTCTGGGCTCCGGTTTCGGGCTGCGGGTTGTCATGCATGCGAGCGAGCGCAGGGTCACCAAGCAAGAAACGGAATTCGACATTCGCATTACCGGAATGTCGGCTTCGCTCCCGTTTGGCGAACATCAGAAGATGGGAGTGTTTAGTGAAGATTGGTCAAAACAGAGCAAAACCCTCATCGGTAATTTTCTGACAAACAGTGGCATATCAAGAAGCCTAGGTCTGGATGATGTCAAAACCCACAGGCTGCGGATTGCACGCATTGACGCAAACAATTGGAAGGTCGAACGACGTGGAACGGGGAGATTCAAGAGTCCGCTGGGCGACGATGAAGCCACGACACGTCGTCACGTTCGGGACTATCCCTATTTCTTCGTGGCCACGGAAATAGTTTCGGCCGAAGGGAAGTCCGTGGAAGGGCCTATTTCCATCCGAAAGGCTAGGCTTTTCGCCGATGCAAGGCCCGGCGAAGCGCAGCTGTTTCCGATCGATCCGGCGTCGTGTGGGTCACCTCAAGATTGTCGCAAGCGACGCCCCACCCGCTCGGAAAAGGACCTCGGGAGCTTCCGCGGGCCTGCCAAGCTCGGGACCAAGCGCAACGTGTCGCTACGATTAGGCGTGCCGGAAACCATGCGAGCGACGGTGGCGCCTCGCTTCGTTCTTACCGACCAAGGTAGTGTGGCTGGCGATCCAAGGGTGGCCGATTTGCCTGGATCCGGGCCCGAAATCCGCAGCAATGATTTCAGCGCCGTTAGCGCGTTCCGCAACGTTAAAGACTTTTTCGATCGTCTCGATGCCTATGGCATCGACGTAAACGCCTATTTCCGCGTTGCGAAGCTGCCACTCAGGGTCGCGTATCGTTCGGGGGTCGAGCCCGGTCCGGGAAAGGACGGCCAGGTCGTCAATGCTCGCGTCATTCCGGACGGCTGGCTGACGGACATTGCAGGCCCGGTGACGCTAGGCCAGCGCCCGGGCTTGGAGATGCACCTTGCGCTCGCCAACTTGCGGCACCGCGAGCGAAAACCTTGGAACGGCAAGGATCGCTCACAGGCCGTGCCGCTTGGCATCGCTGCCGACGCGCGCTGGATCTGGCACGAGATCGGACATGTTATTCTGATGGCGTCAATCGGCGAATTGGAATTCCGCTTCGCTCATAGTGCGGGTGATGCTTTGGCAGCCATCGCCATGGACCCCCTCTCAAAGCTGGCCTTAAACCCAAACTCTCGGGGACTGACCTTTCCGTGGGTGTTTATCCCGCGTCGTCATGATCGCTGCGTTGGGCACGGTTGGAGTTGGGGCGGCACGATGCACAGCGCGCTGTCGCATGCGCCATATATCGCACCCCGCCCTCGCAAGGCCTATCGGAGTGAGCAGATCCTGTCATCGTCACTCTTCCGGCTCTATCGATGCCTCGGTGGCGACACCAAGAAGTTCGGTTCAGCAGATGCCGACCAACATTTCCGCGAGCGCGCCTCGCATTATACGGTCTACCTCATACTTCGCGCGGTCCAACTTATGGGGACGACTGGAATTGTAGCAGGTAATAATCCTGATGATTTCGTTTCTGCGTTGGTTGATGCTGACATCGGCACGCAGGTCTGGAACGTGACTTATCCTTCCGTGAACGGTGATACATTTGAAAGAGTCGGCGGCTGCGCGCACAAAGTAATACGCTGGGCCTTCGAGGCCCAAGGGCTATACACACCCGCAGGCGTCATTACGAATGCGCCCGGAATACCTCCGCCGGTGGATGTCTACATTGCTGATGGCCGGCCGCTGGTGGATGCCACGCCAAACGGCAGCAGCGACTACGGTCCGGGCAATTACGTGCCGATCTCCCTTGAATGGGATCGCAATCAGCAAGGTGGCGATCCGGCACCCGCCTGGCAGTCACCATCCACTATTATTGTGCAAGGCAACAACATCCGCGTGAAAGTCGGCAATCGAGGAAGTCAATCTGCCGCTAACGCGAGGGTTAGCCTTTGGTATCGCGAATGGCCCAAAAACACGGAGCCGCCGACGTGGCACAATGGAGCAGGATGGAAGCGGTGCAATCCGCCTGTCAGTGGCGGCCAATCCATCGCCGCAGGCGGAGAGAAGACCTTCGGACCGTTCGCGCATACACCGCCGGCAAAACGGTATCTGATTCTGGCGCAGGCGACGTGCAATGCCGACGCTGCGAATACCGATCCGGTGACGGGTCTTCCCTGCAGCTACCTCGAGACCGACGTCAAGGATCTGGTCGCAAGTGACAACAATCTCGCTCTGCGCGTGCTCAAGCAGAACTGACCGCCGCGCTGCTCGGCTAAGGCAGCTTTGTTGGCCACTCGGCGATAGCTTTGGCCAGAATACCTGGAAGCGTTGGACAATCGATCTGTTTGGCTGCGTCTGTTTCGTGAAACAGCGCGCGCCAGATCGCGCCGGCCAGGTGCCGGCTACCGGTTGAGTCCGAAAAGTAGTGAACGCCAAGGCGCTCACGGTTTTTCGCTAACCGTTGAGACAACCAGAGCATAGGCGATTTGATCTCGTCCCGGCCGTACAGAGGATTGGTAGGTATGGTGCTGCCACCAATCGCGGGCGGATTCGGATTTATCGCGCCACCCGGCGAGCCGTCGAACACCGTGAACAGGCCATAACGTTGACGGATTGCCGGAATTTCGAGGAGCATCAGCGCGATCAGATGACCCAGAAACGAATGTCCGCTTGGAAAAGAGGGATGTTCCGGGGGCCCGAACGCTGGGATGAGGCCGGGGCACAGCACGGAAGGCCGGGCGCGTTTGAACTGTTGCTTGTAAAACATATAGGCGATGTTTCCGAGTGCCATTGCGCAGCTAATGTATTCGATGGTCCACGGATATCGTGCCTCGCTCGCACCAAGGAAGCTGATGAAGTAATCAGCCAAGCCGTCGGCTTGCACGTCGATCTCGGGAAGATAGCGTTCGCGATCGTCTTGCATCAGCTGCTGCAGCTCTTCGATCTCCGCGCGAACGCGACCCCAGGCGGCTGTCTTTGCCGCTTTCCATGCAGTGTTGTTCTGCGTGGTCCGGACTGGCTGCCATCTGACATCCTCCTCTTCGAGCCAGCCGATGTCGAGCAATTGCTTCCGCGAGAACTGCCAACGTGCAGGTTGTCCGCCGAATTCGCGCGCCACCATAATGGAGGGGCGGGAAGGGTCCACAGAAAGCAGCCATTGGGTGAGTTGCGGATCGTAGGGCAGCGCCCAGAATCGCAGGGCGGGGTCCCAGTCCGCCGTCGTCCATTCGATGAACGCGTCGATCTTATTGCCAGGTGAATTCGGATCGGCGACTTCCTGATAAGGATTGATAATCTCTTCGAACGGAAATGGGGAAACACCGGCGTCATCCGGTGTAAAATCCAGCGCCCACGGTCGATAGTGCAACTCCCAAGGCGTTGCATAGTAGCTGCGGGTTGTGCCGATACCCGCACCCGCACCCGCACCCGCTCCAGCACCTGCCCCGGCGCCCGCACCAGCGCCCGCTCCGGCGCCAGCACCTGCCCCGGCGCCCGCACCAGCGCCCGCTCCGGCGCCAGCACCTGCTCCGGCACCAGCACCAGCACCTGCTCCAGCGCCCGCACCAACTCCCGCTCCGGCACCCGCACCAGCTCCTGCCCCAACAGCCATATTGCGCTCCTCCTACATGTTACTCTGGTACGCCTTATTCTGGGAAGCCGGCGGCGAGTAGTGCTTGTGCGAGACGAGACAAATCTTCTTGCCGCTTCAGCGGATACCAGGAAACGAATGTTGAAACTCGAAAAGACGGCTCAATCGTCAGAAGTTCCTGCGCGATCATCCGTGCGCCTGCTTCATCGCCTGAACTCGCAAGCGAAGCCGCCAGCATCCGCAGGCCGGCAATAAATCGCGGATTCGCCCGCCTGGATTTGCGCAGCCACACGATCGCCTCATTGTATCGGCCAGCCACGAACTCGGCAATGCCCGCCACAATCCAGAAATAGAAGTTCAAAGGATCGAAAGGGTTGAGACGCCAGACGTTCTGTAGTCGATCCAAGGCTTCGTCGGCGCGGCTGAGATACGCAAGACTGAGGGCGCTCAAACCCCAGGCGAATGCCGAGTTCTGGTTGAGCGCCAAGGCCTCCTCGAAAAGATCAAGCGCCTCGTCCGGCTTCTTGCCAATGAAGGAGAGTAGGTGTCCTGCGACAGCGAGCGCAAATGGGTCCTCGCGGTCGAGCTCAATGGCGCGTTGTGAAACGAAGAGCGCGCGTGCCCTGTCCAACTCCGGAGCCTGCGACCAGCCTTCGCCGATGCGGAAATTGAGCCACCACCCGAGATACGCATAAGCCTGCGCGTAGGACGGATCGAGCACGATCGCCCGTTCAAGAAGCTCGCCTGCTTCCCGGTACCTTTCCTGCGTGAAGGAATAGAGCAAGGACATCGCTCGCAGCACGCAATGATATGCGTCCAGGCTCTCGGTCGGGCGGTCGCCGACCCGTGCCGTCTCTACTGCACGTACACGGGGTTCGATCGAAGCCAAAATACTGCCGGCTATGCGGTCCTGAAACTCGAACAGATCGTCAGTCGAGCCCTCATATCTTCGGGCCCAGATCGAAATATTGCCCACGATGTCGGTGAGTTCGGTGTTTATTCGCAGCCGTGTGCCTTGTCTTTGAACGCTGCCGTCAAGCACATAGCGAACGTCGAGTTCGCTGGCAATCTGACGTAGGTCCTTGTCGCGTTCTCGGTAACGCAGTGTCGAATTGCGAGCTATGACGTAAAGCGATCGATTTCTTGATAGGCCCGTGATGATATCATCGGTGATTCCCTCCCCAAAATAGCTGTCGTCATCGGTGCCACTAATTGTCCGAAACGGCAGAACAGCGAGCGTGGGTCGGGACGCCCATTGCAAGTAAGGCTGCGCGGTCGGATCGCCTCTGGCCCCCTCGGTCCATTCGACCGTGTACACGCGAACCATCCGAGTAATATTTTTCATCGGTGGCGTGCCAAGATCATGGAAAGTCAGCGGCAGACGATTCATGACGTAGTCGCGAACCGCCCCCGTGACGACTATCTGGCCGGGCTCCGCAGCCTGGTGGATGCGGGACGCGATGTTGACGCCGTCGCCCTGCAAGATTCCATCTTCGTCGATGACGTCATCGACGTTGATGGCGATGCGAAGGTGGAGTGCGTGGGGATCGTCGGTTGTCCTGGTGCGCTCCTGAGCCTGCTGAACGTCGGCGGCCCATCTCACGGCGTTCACGACGCTCGGGAATTCCATCAGCACCGCATCGCCAGCGATCTCAGCCACTCGGCCGCCATGCCGCGCCATGTGCGGCTCCATGATCTCGGTTCGCAACGCCCTCCAACGGAGCACGGTCTCAACGTCTTGAATGGCCATCAAGCGCGAAAAACCTGCAACATCGGCAAAAGCGATAGCAGCAAGCCGCCTCTTGATGGTTGACGGCAGAATGGCCGGCGTCTCTCTCGCTTGCTCGGCTGGATTCATCAGGACACCGTCATTCGAGGCCGGAAAAAACCTGGACGCGTTCCGCACAGCGACGTACGATCGCCAAACGTTACAACCTTTTTGACACGATTGTTACCTGACGATTAAGTAGTTCAGATAGTTTGGCTTTTACACGGTCGCTCACCGCTCTTGCTCGTCCCCGTTTCGGGTAGTGATTATCGCCCTGGCTGCACCCAATGATACCTACCCGCTCTCACCAGGACAGGCGCCAGATCTGCGTATTGGCGCTGATCGAATAGAAACGCCTGCGCGAGTTAATCTGCGGTGGAAGCGCTGGACATAGCCTGCGGTGGCGGAATGGAACGTTTCACCGGTTCAACGCCACTTCCCTGAAGGCAGCCACGAGAGCCCTCTCAAGCTTTCCTTCCATGCTCCGAATGATCTCATAGGCCTGTTCCCGAGGCATGGTCGGCTTGTAGTGCCGATGCTCGATCAATGCTGCAAAGATATCGGAAATGGTCAATATCCGAACGATGTCGGATATGCCGGCGGCACAAAGCGCGTCGGGATATCCGCTTCCGTCGAGATATTCGTGATGATGCCGGACCGCATCAAGGATCTCGAAGGAAATACCGGAATTCCCCTTCAGCACTTCATATCCAGCCGCGGGATGAGTTTCGATTAGCGCACGTTCCTGGGCATCGAGGCGCCCCGGCTTATCCAGGACTGCGAGCGGAATTTTGGCCTTGCCAATGTCATGAAACATCGCGGCTGAATACAGTCGCTCAATGTCCGGCTTCGCCAGACCGAGGCTCAATCCAAAATCGGCAGCTATTCCCGTAACCAAAAGGCAGTGTTGATAGGTTCCCTCGTGATGGCGGCGAACCGTCTCGAGCCAACTGGAAAGCCCATTTTCAGCGATATTGTCTGCAATCCTGCTTCCTGCGTCTTTCGCGTGCCTGACCTCGATGGGCTTGCCGCTCAACACGGCGGAGAACATCGACCCGATGGCAATTGAACCCGCAGTCGCGGCTTCATTGGCGCCATGCAAAGCGTCGATCGAGCCAGTCTCACAAACAGTGCTATCGGCAAGCTGTGCCAACAAATCTGCTTGATTAACAGGATTGATCAGTACTCGCGTCGCACCCAGTGCATAAGCCTGAACGGTGAACAAACGCGCTTTCTGATCGACGAGGAAAATTCGCTTACGTACGTGACTTAATTTTCCGAACACCTCCTTCAAAGCCGCGATATTTTCAACGACCCGTAAATCGGCCGTAACGACGACAGCATCAGACTCGCTGCATCCGTTGCTGGCTCCGCCAAGCAATTCGGATGTCACTGCGTGTTGTCTTGCCAACATGGCACGCAAGGTCGAAAGTTTGGTAACGGTGTCGGCGACGACATGAACAGTCATGGCAAGCTGATCTCAATTTTCTTCGCCGTTATGCAAATTGCAATCCGTGCCAGCGCTGACATGCAGCGTTCGAACCGTCATCGAGTAAGGAAGCGCTCGAGTTCGGTGCAGATCCTGTGCGCCAGATCTTCTGTTATTTCAAATTTCATATCCGCGTCATCCGTATTCACCTGAACGATTCCGGTTAACGGCTCTGTTGATCTGGTCAAGATGGAAACCTCAATTATCTTGTGCGCGTCTCTCATCGAATGGTTCCTGGCAGGTGTTGGAGTCCGAGCATTTCATCCTCACCATTCGCAAGCCATATTTGAAGTGTCGGAGCTGTCAATAAAAGCAACATGAAAGTTTCCTTTAGGCCCTTTTCGCGCGTTTCAGACGGTGACGTCAGCTGACTGTCGTTTCGGAGATTTTTTCTTATTGGCAATCTTGGCTTGCTTTAAAAACTCGACGCCAATTTGGTCCCCTGCGAGACGCACCAAACGACAGCGGCGATATGCGAGACCCGTCGACGACAAAAGCAGGAAGAACTCCTTGAGGTCTAATCCTTCGAGAGATCCTTCGACGTACAAGCGCGCCCCCGTGTGCGAGGCGTCGATCATCATGCAGTCCCGGCGCCAAGTTCCATCAATCCCCATGATATAAACATGGATGCCGTGTTCGAAATCGACGCGTTCGCTCTTTCTGTCGCCATAGGCCATCTATGCAATCCGATCTTTCATTAAAATAAAAAAACGGTTCTGTTCCTCGCACTTACCCCGCGGACCTGGCAAAATCGAAGCAGTCGCTGGGCGTTGGATTTCGATAGTTTCGCGAAATCAAGCTTGAGCTTGTCATGTTCCGCCTTCGTGGCAGATCCGGGCGGCAGCTTAATCGCGAGAATGGCGCTGACAGTTTTCCATTCGCAATTGGCGCGAGATGTTCACTGATCTTCACCAGCGTTCTGGTTTCAATTCTCTCGACTAGCTGAACCAGGACGTTATCGAAAACGCTGATTTGCTCTTCGTTTAAGCGATTTGCTTCGCTCAGGAACAGGTCGGTGACTTGCCGCCGCATGGCTAGGCACTTTTTCGATGAACCGCTCTGGAATGCGGCATCGAGATAATCGAACTGGGAGCCTTCACCTTCTGGCATGGCTGTAACCCACAAACTGAAAAACAGGCGCGGGGGCGCTGGTCTTCGGCGCAACGCCAGAGACCCGCCGCCGCACATTCCAATAGTATCAATCCAACAGTATCAAATCGCGCTGGTGCGCCGGCTCGCCAACAAAATAAAAGCGAGCTCAATTACAATCTGCAATTAAGCACCATAGATTCAAAATGGAACTTTTTCGTAAACAATCTTTTGTCCGGTACCAGACGGACTGGCTCCGTTTCAGGTCGCATCTTGGCTTATCGCCGGTCCGCTCGAGGCATTCCTTGCGACTGGGAGGTTGTCGTGCTCTCGCCTCTGCTTCGTGGCGCGAACGCCGACGCTTGTTCAGACGTGCTCTGTTTGATCACCGCACTAGGCATTCGGGAACCATAAGATTAAACGGAATCTTCAAGATGGCCTGCGAACCTGTCTGTTGGATTTTCCGGAAAGGGGCGAGTCATGTATCCGCGACGATTTGCACGCGTTCGGCCGAGAGGCGGAGATTCCAGCGTGGCCAAACTGATCGTTGGCCCGAAAATTCCCGTCATTGATTGCAAAGTTGTCGACTATTCCGCTGGCGGCGCATGCCTTGAGATATCGGGGCAGACCAAGCTGCCTGATCGATTTGAATTGCTATTCGGTGGCACCAAGAAGCGTTGCCGGGTCGTTTGGCGCGTCGGGCGACGTCTGGGGGTCGCATTTTAACGGCCTTAGAGTTCACGATGTATCGCGTTCGCCGGCCGGACGCCGAGCGGTCGAGCAATCCGGCCACTAATCCATCGAGTTCGCCGCGGGGGATAAAGTCTGAGCCAACCAGCGGTCGTGGGCTCCCGCACCGTCACGATCGTTGCCGAAGCCGAACTCGGGCTCACGCGTCCGCGGATCTCGAAGCTAGCTCAGCACCGTTGCCATTGACGGCCAGATTTTGGTGATGGTTGAGCTGTCGCGTTGCCGTGTCGTGCATGAGCGGAACCGATAGCCGGCAAATCAGACCTTCTGAGCGCCAGTCGAACTCGGCTTGTCCGCCGAGCTGCGACTCGATGCTGGCGATTACGCTTCTTGTTCCGAATCCGCGTGATGCAGGTTTCTCGACAACGGGGCCATCCCTCTCTTCCCACACCATCTGAAGAACATCTGCGTGGATTTCCCACTTGATTGTGAGGCGACCAGACAGCGTCGACAGAGCTCCATACTTTGCCGAATTGGTGACCAGCTCGTGCAGGGCTAGAGCAAGTGTTTGCGCAGTTGCAGGTTGCAACTGAATCTTTGAACCACAAAATTCGATCTGATCGCCGGTAGAATAAGGCGCGAGCTCCTCATCGACCAACTTTCCTATTTCCGCGCCCTGCCAACTCGACAATGAGAGGATGGTATGCACCCGCGCGAGAGCACTGATCCGCCCTTCCACGGCCTGAATGTAAGCCTTGACGTCTTCGCCTCGCGTGAGCCGAACGATAGATTGCGCAAGCGCTAACGCATTCTTGGCGCGGTGATCGACCTCCCGAGTCAACAGGTTTTGACGTTCTTCCGCCCGCTTCCGTTCAGTGATATCAACGGTGACACCGCTGACGCGCACCACGCGGCCGCCCTTGTCGAGGCTTGCAGCGGCCGTGCCAACGCACCAGCGAGTCTCGCCGTCCGGTCGATTGATTCGAAACTCTGCCTCATATGATCTTGCGCCCTTGGCGAACTGGGCTATGGCCTTGCGCAGTTCGTCAATATCTTCTGGATGAAGCAACGCTTGAACGCTTGCGGGGGTCGCCACAAAGGTTTGCGGATCGACTCCAAAGATGCGGAATTGCCCTTCGTCCCACATCCAGTCCCCGTTGACCCAATCCCAATCCCAGGAACCCATTCGGCCGGCTGCGATGGCAAGGCTACGGCGCTGCTCGCTTTCGAGAAGTCTCGCGTTCGATTCCTCGAGCTCGGCCGTGCGGACGCGAACGCGACCTTCAAGCTCGGCATTGAACCGCTCCAGCTGTCTGGTCTTGCGATATAGTTCGGCGAATACCCTGATCTTTGCGCGCAATACCTCTGGAACTACCGGTACCGGAACGTAATCCACCGCGCCCATCTCGTACCCGCGAAGGCGGTCTATATCGCTGACTTGAATTGCTGAAATGAAAATCATCGCCGTCTTCTGGAAGCGGGGATGCTCGCGAATCATGGCGGCGAGCTCGAATCCGTCCAGCTCGGGCATGCAAACGTCGACCAGAATAACCGCAACTTCGTTCTTGAGCAGGTATTCGAGCGCTTCCCGTCCCGATGCGGCGGCGACGAGGTTTTCGCCAAGCTCCTTAAGAATGACCTCGTAGGCAAGCAGCTTGGCCGGCTGATCATCGACGAGAAGAATGTTTACCTTTTCATGGTCCATCATCGAATGCACAATCAGCGGTGTAGCCACATGCGTATGGCGAGGAGCAGCTGCTCAGTGTTGACCGGCTTGGCCAGATAATCGGAGGCGCCAGCTTCCAGACACTTCTCTCGATCTCCTTTCATCGCTTTGGCGGTCAGGGCAATGATGGGCAGCCGTCGGAACGACGGGTTGTCGCGGATGACACCTATGGTCTGATAGCCATCCATCTGCGGCATCATGATATCCATCAGAACGATCGCGATCTCCGGGTTCGACCCGACCAGCGCGACCGCCTCGCTGCCCGTGGTGGCGGTGAGAACTTTCATGCCGCGCCGCTCCAGCACGCTGCTTAGCGCGAAGATGTTGCGAGCGTCATCATCCACAAGCAGTGCTGTTTGACCGACGAGATCCTCATCGGAACTATTGAGCTTCTCGAGCATTCGCTGCTTCTCGATCGGCAATTCGGTGATCACACGATGCAAAAACAGAGACGTTTCGTCCAATAGACGCTCCGGCGACTCCACGCCTTTCACCACGATGCTTCGAGCCATCGTATGCAGCTCCGCATCTTCTTCGACCGAAAGCTCGCGACCGGTAAAGACGACCACGGGCACATTGGACAAGGAGTCGTCGTGGCGGATGTTATCGAGCACCTCGAAACCGCTCATGTCAGGCAACCGTAAATCGAGCACAACGCAGTCGCACGGGCTCTCGCGCAATGTGGAAAGCGCACCCGCGCCAGTGTCAGCCGTGACGATCTCGATGTCGTTGTGGTCTAAAAGCTCCCTGATGCTCATCTGTTCCGCCGCATTGTCCTCCACGATCAGCAGGCGTTTGCGGCGGGGTTTGGCGTACTCCTTGATCTGGGACAAGGCCGCGCTAACCCCTTCGGTCGTGGTTGGCTTGTTAACAAAGGAGAACGCACCCCGCGCCAGCGCGTGCTGACGGTCTTCGTCCAGCGTAATGATTTGGACCGGAATGTGCCGGGTCAGAGGATTGTGTTTTAGTTGGCTAAGCACCGTCCATCCGAGCATGTCGGGCAGGAAGACATCGAGCGATACCGCGGTGGGCTGGAATTGCTTGGCAAGATCCAGCGCCTCCGAACCGCGGGCCGCGACCAGGACTTTGAAGCCCTTATCGCGAGCCAAATCTACCAGCACGCGCGCATAGTGCGGGTCATCTTCAACAACGAGAAGAATAGTGTCTCCTGGTTCGAGATTTAATCGGTCGTCCGCGAGCTGTTCGATGACGCGCTCTTGTGCCGCGACCTGCAGCGCCGGCGCAGCGCTGTATTGGGACGCAGTACTGACCCGCGGAGCCACCGTCGGCCCGGAGTATTTCAGCGGCAAATAGAGAACGAAGGTACTGCCCTTGCCGGGGGTGCTCTGAAGATGAATTTCGCCGCCCAGCAGGCTCGCAAGTTCGCGGCTGATGGCCAGGCCTAAGCCGGTGCCGCCATATTTTCGGCTGGTGCCTGCATCCGCCTGTTGAAATGCCTCGAAGATCAGCTTCTGCTTTTCCAAGGGGATACCGATGCCGGTATCGGACACCTCGAAGGCGACAACGGCAGGAGAATGATTGAGGATGGGATGTTCGGCGCTCCAACCGCCCAGGGCCGCCGAAACGCTGAGGCGCACGCCGCCGTCGGCGGTAAACTTGAACGCGTTCGACAACAGATTTTTAAGGACCTGCTGCAGCCGCTTTGAATCGGTGACGATGCTGCGTCCCAGATTGGGATCGAGATCGATGTTGAAAGACAATTGCCGGTTTTCCGCTTCGTGCCGGAACGGGCGCCCTACTGTTTCAAGGAGATTGGCCGTGAGAATTTCCTCCGCGTCCACGGTCACCGTTCCAGATTCGATCTTGGACAGGTCGAGGATGTCGCTGATCAGATTCAGCAGATCGGTGCCCGCGCCATGAATGGTCCGCGCAAATTCGACCTGCTTGGAAGACAGATTGCCGTCCGGATTTTCGGTAAGCTGCTGGCCAAGTATCAATATGCTGTTGAGTGGCGTACGAAGTTCGTGCGACATATTGGCAAGAAATTCGGACTTGTACTTCGATGTCAGTGAAAGTTCGGTCGCCTTCTCTTCGAGCGCACGCCGCGCCTGTTCGATTTCCTGGTTTTTGCGTTCCACTTCGACGTTGCGTTCGGCCAGCTGTTGAGCCTTTTGCTCCAGCTGCTCATTCGTCTGCTGCAGCTCTTTCTGCTGCGTCTGCAACTCTCCGGCGAGCTGTTGCGATTGTTTCAGCAGTCCTTCCGTCTGCATGGTTGCTTCGATGCTGTTGAGCACAATCCCGATACTATCCGTGAGTTGTTCGAGGAAGATCATTTGCGACGTCGTGAACGCGCTAACTGAAGCCAGTTCGATGATGGCCTTGACCTGGTTCTCGAACAAGACCGGAAGCACCACGAGATTCTTCGGTACGACGCGCAAGAGCGCCGAATTGATCGCGGCTGCATCGGTCGGGATGTCCGATACAAGTCGCTGACGCTTGTCCATCGCGCATTGCCCGATGAGGCCCTCGCCAAATTGCACGATTTGCAGATGAGGATTGATCCCGTCGCCGGCGTAAGCCGAAAGCAGGCGCAATTGCGGATTATCTTCATCTTCGACCTGGTAGATCACGCCCTTGTGCGCATTTACCAGGGGTGTCAACTCGGTCAGAAGCAGCCGGCCGACCGTGGAAAGATCACGCTGGCCTTGGAGCATGTTTGTAAATTTGGCCAGGTTGGTCTTCAGCCAGTCCTGCTCGGTGTTGACATCGGTCGTGAGCCTCAAATTGCCGATCATCGTATTGATGTTGTCCTTTAGCTCCGCCACTTCGCCTCTGGCGTCCACCTGAATCGAACGAGTCAGGTCACCCTTGGTGACGGCTGTCGCCACCTCGGCGATAGCGCGCACTTGCGATGTGAGATTGGCCGCCAGCAAGTTGACGTTGCCTGTCAAATCCTTCCATGTCCCGGCCGCGCCCGGCACGTTGGCTTGACCGCCAAGGCGGCCCTCCACACCCACTTCGCGTGCGACGCTGGTGACCTGATCGGCGAACGTCGCCAGCGTGTCAGTCATGTTGTTGATGGTCTCGGCAAGCGCGGCAACTTCGCCCTTTGATTTCACGGTCAGATTTTGTTTCAGGTCGCCGTTGGCGACGGCTGTCACGACCTTGACGATGCCGCGCACCTGTTCGGTCAGGTTGGCCGCCATGAAGTTCACGGTGTCGGTCAGATCCTTCCAGGTTCCAGCCACTCCGGGAACTTGCGCTTGTCCGCCGAGCTTGCCTTCGGTGCCGACCTCACGCGCAACGCGGGTAACCTCACCGGCGAACGCGTTCAATTGGTCCACCATCGTGTTGATGGTGTTCTTGAGTTCGAGAATTTCGCCCTTCACGTCGACGGTGATCTTGCGCGACAGGTCGCCGCGCGCCACCGCAGTCGTAACTTCGGCGATGTTACGGACCTGAGTGGTGAGGTTGGCGGCAAGGAGATTGACGTTATCGGTCAGGTCCTTCCAAGTGCCGCCGACGCCGGGCACCACTGCCTGGCCGCCCAAGCGACCTTCGGTGCCGACTTCACGCGCGACGCGCGTCACCTCGGCTGCGAACGAGCGCAGCTGCTCGACCATGGTGTTCAAGGTGTCCTTGAGCAGCAGGATTTCACCGCGAACGTCGACCGTGATCTTCTTGGATAGGTCGCCGCCCGCGATCGCGGTCGCCACTTCGGCGATGTTGCGAACCTGCGCGGTGAGGTTCGACGCCATGAAATTGACGTTGTCGGTGAGGTCCTTCCAGGTGCCAGCGACTTCTGGCACTTCAGCCTGACCGCCCAGCTTGCCTTCGGTGCCGACTTCGCGCGCCACGCGCGTCACTTCCGAAGCAAACGCGTTGAGCTGATCGACCATCGTGTTGATCGTGTTCTTTAGCTCAAGAATTTCACCTTTCACGTCCACGGTAATCTTGCGCGACAGGTCACCGCGCGCAACAGCCGTCGTCACCTCGGCGATATTGCGAACCTGAGCGGTCAAATTTCCGGCCATCGAGTTCACGCTATCGGTCAAATCCTTCCAGGTGCCGGCCACGCCCGGCACGTTGGCTTGACCGCCGAGGCGGCCTTCGGTTCCGACCTCGCGCGCCACGCGCGTCACCTCGCCGGCGAACCGGTTGAGCTGATCGACCATCGTGTTGAGCGTTTCTTTGAGTTGCAGAATCTCGCCGCGCACGTCCACCGTGATCTTGCGGGAAAGATCGCCACCGGCAATCGCGGTTGCCACCTCGGCGATGTTGCGAACCTGGGCCGTCAGGTTGCCGGCCATCGAATTCACGCTGTCCGTCAGGTCTTTCCACGTGCCGGCAACGCCGGGCACTTCGGCCTGACCGCCGAGCTTGCCGTCGGTGCCGACTTCGCGCGCGACGCGCGTCACCTCACCGGCAAACGCGTTAAGCTGGTCGACCATCGTGTTCAGCGTTTCCTTCAGCTGCAGGATTTCGCCGGACACATTCACCGTAATTTTTTTCGACAGGTCGCCCTTTGCCACGGCGGTTGCAACCTCGGCGATGTTGCGGACCTGGCCGGTCAGGTTGCTGGCCATCGAGTTCACGCTGTCGGTCAAATCCTTCCAGGTGCCGGCAACGCCGCGCACCAGTGCCTGGCCACCCAATTTGCCTTCGGTACCTACCTCGCGCGCGACACGCGTCACTTCGCCGGCGAACGCGTTGAGTTGATCAACCATCGTGTTGATGGTGTCTTTCAATTCAAGAATCTCACCGCGAACGTCCACGGTGATCTTTTTGGACAGGTCGCCATTGGCGACCGCGGTCGTCACTTCCGCGATGTTGCGGACCTGGGCCGTCAAATTGCTCGCCATCGAGTTGACGCTCTCGGTCAAATCCTTCCAGGTGCCGGCGACGCCGAGCACGTTTGCCTGACCGCCCAGTCTGCCATCGGTACCGACCTCGCGCGCGACGCGCGTCACCTCCCCGGCGAAGGCGTTGAGCTGGTCGACCATGGTGTTGAGCGTTTCCTTGAGCTGAAGGATTTCGCCCGACACGTTCACGGTGATCTTTTTGGAAAGATCGCCGCCGGCGATTGCGGTGGCGACGTCGGCGATGTTGCGGACCTGGGCTGTCAGATTGCTGGCCATGAAATTGACGTTGTCGGTGAGGTCCTTCCAGGTTCCGGCGACACCAGGCACCTGGGCCTGGCCGCCCAGCTTTCCTTCGGTGCCAACTTCACGGGCGACGCGGGTTACTTCCGAAGCAAATGAATTGAGCTGATCGACCATCGTGTTGATGGTGTCCTTTAGCTCCAGAATTTCGCCGCGCACGTCCACCGTGATTTTGCGCGAGAGGTCACCGCGGGCGACCGCGGTCGTGACGTGAGCGATATTGCGTACCTGTGCGGTCAGGTTGCCGCACATCGCATTCACGGAATCGGTCAAGTCCTTCCACGTCCCGGCGACGCCGGGCACGATCGCTTGGCCGCCGAGCTTGCCGTCGGTACCGACTTCGCGCGCGACGCGAGTGACTTCGGACGCGAACGAGCGAAGCTGATCCACCATCGTGTTGATGGCTTCCTTCAACTGCAGAATTTCGCCGCGGACGTCCACCGTGATCTTTTTGGATAAGTCGCCGTTCGCGACGGCGATGGTGACCTCGGCGATGTTTCGAACCTGGCCCGTGAGATTGTTGGCCATGGAATTGACGCTCTCGGTCAAGTCCTTCCAAACGCCCGTCACCTCGGGGACCTGCGCCTGACCGCCGAGTTTGCCTTCCGTCCCGACTTCGCGCGCGACGCGCGTTACCTCGGACGTGAAGACGCTAAGCTGCTTGATCATCGTGTTGACGATGGTAGCCGACTGCAAAAATTCGCCGCCCAACGGACGGCCATCGACATCCAACTGGACGGTTTGCAACAGATCGCCTTGCGCAACGGCGGCAACGGCTCTGGTCACTTCACGTGTCGGCCAAAGCAGATCATCTATCAGCGTATTTACTGAGCCTTCCATGTCGGCCCATGAGCCGCTGGCAAGTCCGAACTTGACGCGCTGCCGGGTCTTTCCCTCCCGGCCGACAACTTGACCCACACGCTCCAGTTGCTGCGCCATCCGCTGATTGGCAGCGACGATTTCATTGAACGTATCGGCGATCTTTCCCTCGATCCCGAGATGGTCACCGGTCATCCGTACCGAGAAGTCTCCACTTCGCATCGCCTGGAGC
>Ga0208990_1000003_pt1 | contig 27514 bp, 24 predicted proteins | sample MedBloCARef_M3_FD_187854 | JGI IMG/M metagenome (GOLD analysis project Ga0208990, IMG submission 187854) | Forest soil microbial communities from El Dorado National Forest, California, USA - Mediterranean Blodgett CA Ref_M3 (SPAdes) (version 2) | ecosystem: Environmental > Terrestrial > Soil >...
GAAGTGCGCCTGAAGAAGGGGCTGTCCGCGGCAGCGATCACGGGCGAGTTGCGCAAGCGGCTGTCCGCGCTTCAGGGAGCCTTTATCATCGTGATTCCGCCGCCAGCGGTGCCGGGCATCGGTACCGGCGGCGGCTTCACCATGCGGATCCAGGATCGCGGGGGGCGCGGCCCGGAATTGCTGGCGGCGGCCACCGACGAACTGGTGGCGGCGGCCCGCAAGGCGCCCGGTCTCACCTCGGTATTTTCTCCCTTCACCGCCAATACGCCGCAGGTGTTCGTCGATATCGACCGCATCAAGGCGCAGAAGCTCGGCGTGCCGATCCAGAATGTGACCGAAACCATCCAGACCTATTTCGGCTCGGCCTACGTCAACGACTTCAACCTTTTCGGCCGCACTTATCATGTCACCGCGCAGGCCGACCTGCCGTTTCGTAAGGAGACCGCCGATCTTGCCCGCCTGCGCACCCGCAACGCCGCGGGCGACATGGTGATGCTCGGCAGCGTGGTGGATTTCCGCGATGTTTCGGGTCCGGATCGCGTCGCGCGCTACAACCTTTATCCATCATCCGAACTCCAGGGCGATACAACTCCGGGAACGAGCTCGGCGACCGCTATCGACACGATGAAGCGGCTGGCGGAGCAAACGCTGCCGAGCGGATTTTCCTTTGAATGGACCGACTTGTCCTATCAGCAGGTCACCGGCGGCAATACAGGTCTCTATGTCTTCCCGATCTGCGTGCTGTTCGTGTATCTGGTGCTGGCCGCGCAATATGGCAGCTGGAGTCTCCCGTTCGCGGTGATCCTGATCGTGCCGATGTGCCTGCTGGCCGCGACCATCGGCGTGCGGATCATGGGGCAGGACGTCAACATCCTGACCCAGATCGGTTTTGTGGTTCTCGTCGGCCTTGCTGCAAAGAACGCGATTTTAATCGTCGAGTTCGCCCGCGACATCGAGCTCGAAGGCCGCGGTCGTCTGGAAGCCGTCATCGAGGCCTGCCGGCTGAGGCTGCGCCCCATATTGATGACGTCGTTTGCGTTCATTCTCGGTGTGCTGCCGCTGGTGGTTTCTAGCGGCTCGGGATCGGAAATGCGGCAGGCGGTCGGCGTCGCCGTGTTCTTCGGCATGCTCGGCGTGACCTTGTTCGGGCTAATCTTCACGCCGATCTTCTACATGATCGTCCGTAATCTGGCAGATCGGCAGCACGGTAAAAAGCCGGCTCCGACCGTATAGCGGGCAACGATCATTGATGTCTGGCTTGCGAGCTTTCGATACTATTGGCTTACTTGAAATATATGGGCAGCCGCAGGGTTATAAAATATCATGCTCAGAACCAAGGCTTCAGGGAGGCAAATATGAAATCGGGATTGTTGTCGACTGCCGTTGCGGCATGCGGCCTCTTGCTTGCAGTTCCGGCGTCGGCACAGGGTGTCAAGATTGGCATTCTGAACGATCAGTCCGGGGTCTACGCGGATTACGGCGGCAAATATTCCTTCGAGGCGGCCAAAATGGCCGTCGAGGATTTTGGCGGCAGCGTGCTCGGTCAGAAGATCGAGATCACCTCCGCCGACCATCAGAACAAGCCTGATTTGGCCACCAGCATCGCGCGGCGTTGGTATGAGGTCGAAGGCGTCGACATGATCACCGAGCTGACGACGTCCTCGGTCGCGCTCGCCATTCACGATCTGTCGAAGCAGATGAAGAAGATCGACATCGTCGTCGGTGCGGCGACATCGCGCCTGACCGGCGACGCCTGCCAGCCTTACGGCTTTCACTGGGCCTACGATACCCACGCGCTCGCGGTCGGCACCGGCGGTGCGCTGGTTGAAGCGGGCGGAGATACCTGGTTCTTCATGACTGCCGACTACGCCTTCGGCTATGCGCTTGAAAAAGACACTGGCGATCTGGTCAAGGAAAAGGGCGGCAAGGTGCTGGGTTCGGTCCGTATTCCCTTGAACTCCTCGGACTTTTCGTCATTCCTGCTGCAGGCGCAAAGCTCAAAGGCGAAAATCATCGGGCTCGCCAATGCCGGGCTCGATACGACCAACTCGATCAAGCAGGCGGCCGAATTCGGCATCGTTGCCGGCGGCCAGAAGCTGGCCGGTCTGCTGCTGACGCTGGCCGAGGTCCACGGCCTCGGGCTGCAGGCTGCGCAGGGTCTCGTGCTGACCGAAGGCTTCTATTGGGACCACGATGACAAAACCCGCGAGTTCTCGGACCGCTTCATGAAGCGAACCGGCCGCATGCCCAATATGATTCATGCCGGCACCTATTCGGCGACGCTGCAATATCTCAAGGCCGTCAAGGCAGCCGGCACCAAGGATTCCGACGCGGTGGCTAAGAAGCTGAAGGAGCTGCCGGTCGACGACATGTTCGCCCAGGGTGGCAAGGTGCTCGAAAACGGCCGCATGGTGCACGACCTCTATCTGTTCGAGGTCAAGAAGCCTTCCGAGTCCAAGAAGCCCTGGGACTACTACAAGCAGCTCGCCGTGGTGCAGGGCGACAAGGCGTTTCCGTCGGCCAAGGACAGCGGCTGCCCGCTTACGAAATAACCAGGGCCGACCCGTTGATTGCGGCCTGTCCGACAAGAAACGCCGCGCTGTCTTCCGGGGACAGCGCGGCATTTTTTTAGGGCTCGGACCCGATGCCTGCTTTCGGGGGCAAAGCAGAAATCCCGCAACCGACGCATGACAATGAGCGCTGCTTGCAAATCTCGGAGCGCGGGCTCCCAGCCCCAATTCCGAGCAAGCAGGTCTGTGTGAACCCCGTTGGTAGTTTGTTGGTCAATGTGCTAGGGCTTGTGAGTAAGTACGAGTGCGACATGGCCCTGCGTGCGGTCGCCCCGTGCAGATGCGTTTTTTATCAATCTATTAGATAGAGGAGGCGTGTTTACCATGGCTGGTTTCCAAACAATTCTCTCTCATCTCAATGTTGCATTTTCGAGAGATCATATTGAAGCGTTGGTCGCTAAACGTGACGCGTTCGCGCCTGGAAGGCCGCTCGCGGCGGGAGTTGTGATAAAGGAGGGAACGCGTCTTCATGCCCTTTGGGTTGAATACCTTGCAAAACTCCCCGTAAGTTTTCAGGAGGCATTCCGTTCCATCGTCTATCACGCGCTTTCAACTGAGCCACCAACGCCGATCGTTTTTGCCTGGGCTCCTGGCTACGACTATGAGTTTACGCTTTGGCAATCGCCGGATACGCCGCCAACGAAGGGAGGCATTACCGTCCTGATGAAGAGCCGCTATCCCAGCGACAAGCATCCGGCAGCGGAAACCGGCAGCTATCCCCAAGTCCAGTGAGCTTGCGCCCTATCCCGGGGAATGACGATATTCGCAACCAGGCGATATAAAGCCGGTTTGGGGATTGAAGCCCCATTGTCTTTCCCCGATCAAGCTTCAGGTGACAGGTGGCGCATAGTTGAGATGTAGTCAGAGACTATGGGGTCGGGAGTGGCATTCGCTCCGTGCGACCAAGAGTGGACGCAATGCAGTGTCTCAGTTGCAGCGCCGAAAACAACGAAGCGAATACATTCTGCGAGGCATGCGGAGTATTGCTTCACCTGACATGCAAGTCCTGTGGTCGCAAAAGCCGGGCGGACAGCCGCTTTTGTGGCCATTGCGGCAGCCTGCTGGATTACGCTGCTTCCGCCTCGCTGAACTCGAACCAGCTGCTTCGGGCGTTGAGTATTAGCGGTGGCGAATACAAGCGGCTCACGGTGTTATTCGCCGACATCCGGAATTCAACGGGTCTGATCGATAGCTTGGGCGATCCGGAACTGGGCATGCGGCGTTTGGAGCCGGTGCTAAATCTCATGAAGAATGCCGTCCATCGCTACGACGGTATCGTCAACAAAATACAGGGCGACGGCGTCATGGCGCTTTTCGGCGCACCACGCCCCCATGAGGACCATGCCGTTCGCGGTTGCCTGGCAGCGTTGGCCATGCAGGACGCGATCGCACGGCTTGGTGACCCGAGCTTGCAGATCGGAATTGGTCTCCACACCGGCGAAGTCGTCGTCCAGGTCGTCGAAAACAGTATCTACCAAACCTATGACGCGGCCGGTGTTAACGTACATCTCGCAAGTCGAATGGAGGCGATGGCGGATGAGGGCTGCATCCTGATCACCGGAGACACCCGCGCGGCGGCCAGGCAGTTCATAGAAGTCCTGCCGCTGGGCATGCAGCCGGTTCGCGGCATCGCGGCGCCGGTAGAGGTGTTCAAGCTCACCGGGCTGCTGAGTGCGCCGGCAAGCGGCGTTTTTCGCAGCGGACGGTGTTTAAGTCCGCTGATCGGACGCAGCGACCAATTTGCCGCGCTCGAATTTGAACTCGCAAATACCATGAAGGGCGACGGTCGGGTGGTCGGTGTAGTCGCCGAGGCCGGCCTGGGCAAAAGTCGCCTCTGTTTTGAGTTCGCCGAAACTTGCCGCCGGCGCGGTATTCGGGTTCACGAGGCGCGGGTTCTTTCGCACGGGCGAGCGACACCGTTCCAGCCAGTCCTGGAGCTGTTTCGGAGCGCGTTTTCCATCCAGCCGAACGACACGGTGGAGGTGTCTCGACAGCGCGTTATCGACTTATTGCGCTCGCGCGGCGATTTTAGCGAGTCGCTGCCTTTGTTGCTGGATTTTCTGGGTTTGCATGACCCGACGAGTCCGGAATCGAAGCAGGATCCCGCTACTCGCAAGCATCGACTCCTCGCTTTCGTTCGGCACCTCATACATTCCAGACCGCACGATGAAACGGTATTGGTGGTGGTCGAGGACCTGCATTGGATCGACCAAGCCAGTGAAGAATTCGTGGAGGCGATGGTCGATGCCGTGGTCGGCACAAAAACGCTGCTGCTTCTGAATTTCCGACCCGGCCATGTCACTCCATTCATGCAGAGATCTCACTATCGGCAGATCTCCCTCGAACCTCTTCTGGGTGCGGACGCGGGCGAACTGCTGAGCAGTTTGTTGGGCAATGATCCTTCGCTGGCACTCTTGGCTCGCAATATCGCTGAGCGTGCGCAAGGCAATCCGTTTTTTCTGGAAGAGCTGGTGCGTTCGCTGGCCGAACGCGGCGACTTTGAAGGTCAATACGGAGCTTATCGCCTCAAAGACGGAATCGATGCAATTCCGCTGCCGCCGACGGTGCAGGCCGTTCTGGGCGCTCGCATTGACCGGCTGGTGGAACCGTCGCGGCAGATCCTGCAAACCGCCTCCGTCGTTGGTCGCGAGGTGTCGCTTGCGATCCTGGAGCGCGTCAGCAACTTGCCCGCGGATCAAGTTGCTGAAGCGCTTTGGCAACTGCGACGAGCCGAATTGCTATACGCGCTACCGCCCCCTAATTCGGAGATGCACGCCTTTCGTCATCCGCTGATCCAGGAAGTTGCGTACCGGTCGCTGCTGAAAGGACGGCGTACCGAACTACACAGGGAAGTCGCGCGTGCAATACAAGCGCAATTTGCCGATCGCCTTGACGAGTATTCTTCCCTGACAGCCTTTCACCTGGAGCAAGCGGGAGATCTGCTGCCCGCCGCGCAGGCTCACGCGCGCGCTGCGATGTGGGTTGGTGCAAAAGATCCGAGCCAAGCGCTCCGAAGCTGGACCAGGACGCGGGAGCTCCTGGCTGCCCTGCCACGCTCAGAAACGGCGGACTATCTCCGAATGATGGCATGCGGTCAGATTATGAATATCGGATGGCGGGAAGGCATTTCCGCAGACGAAGCCAGGCTTTTTTTTGAGGAGGCCAAACAGATAGCGGTGGCTAGTGGTAACACCCGGGCAAACGCGATGCTGCACTCTGGTTTTGGCAGGGTCCTGGCGGTCAGAGGATCGGCAGACGAATATGTCGCAAAAGTACTTGAGGCGGTGGCGCTCGCAAAGGAATCCAACGACTCCAGCCTGGAGGTGATGATAAAGGCCGGATTGAGTCACGCTCTCCGGCTTTCAGGCCGCCTTACCCGCGCGCTTGAGGTCAATATTGAGGCCACCGATCGCGCCCACGAACTCAATAAATTTCATCGGAAGGTACTTGGTTTCGATATTGAACCCTGGCTGATGGCGTTGCGTGGTCAGCTCTTGGTCATGCTTGGACGCGGCGACGACGCGCGTCCCTTCCTGGATCGCGTGATCGACATGGACCCGGAGCACATAAATACGACCGACCATGTCATGCCAAGCATTTCGTACGTCGATTTGGCCTGGGCCGAGCGTGACGTTCGGCTCGCGGAGCGACATTCCGAGCGAGCCTTCTCAATGGCTGTGCGTAGCGGTACGCCGTACTTGCGGACATATGCGACGGCATGCCGCGGCCTCGCTCATATTGTTGGGGGGAGACCTGGCGCCGCGATCGAAGATTTGAGCGCTGCAATTGATTTCGCCCGACGACGAAGCGCCGGGCTGGAATACGAACCGCGGATGTTAGCTGATCTGGCGAATGCCTACCGCCTAAGAGGCCATTTCAGTGTTGCCTTGAGCACGGCCGATGACGCGATAAACATTTCAATCACTCGCCACACGCGGGTCGCCGAGTGTTTGGCCCGCATCGTACGCGCCCAAACGCTTTTGGTATCTGAGGGAATCGAACTTGTCGAAGAAGAACTCAGGCGGGTCAGGACGCTGATTGAAGAGACTGGTGCTGCAATCTATGAGCCCCTCCTCGAGGATCTGGAGAACAAACTGACAAGCCTTGGCGCACCGCATGGCGTTCAAATTGCCAGCAGGCCGGGCGTCAACGGACGCGGCCGAGTGGGCACGACCGATGGGTAGAGAATTGAAGTCGAAGCGCAGCGGCGATCGACGCCTTTTTCTGCGAAAGCACTAGCACTAGCTCCGGAATTGGCGCGTCTCGGACACTGCGCGATCTCTGCCTTGGGTCCGCAATGCGGTCCACCGGTCCTCAAGCATGAATGAGGCGCCAGACGATGGCGCCCAGCGCGCCCAGCCAGAGAAGGATGGCGGCCGCGGCCTGAATCCCAAAGCCTCGCCCGCGTTTATCGGCGGCTTGCGAATAGCCGGTCATGTAAAGAATGCGGCCGGCGATCCAGACGAGGCCCAGCACCGCCGCGATTGCGTCGCTGATGTAGATCGCGAACAGCCAGAGCGAGGGCAGCAAAACCGGCATCCATTCCAGCGTGTTCATTTGCACGCGAAACACCCGCTCGAAATCGAGATTGCCTGATATGGCCGGCGCCTTGATGCCGAATGCAACGCGCGCCTTCGCCACCTGAACGCTGGTGAAGAAGTAGAAGAGGATGGTCAGGCAGGTGACGAGTGCTGTAAAATGAAACATCGCGAGAATCCCCTTTAATGCGATAGCAGCGACCTCAATAGCCGGTCATCTCGAGATATCCTACCCCGTTGTGGCTGCCGCGGAAGCTGATCGGCCCTTCCCAATAGGGAAAGCTCGTTCCCATCCAGCTCTTCGCATTGAGCGGAGCGGTTTCGATCCTCAGACCGCGCGCGGGAATAGCGATGCTCCATCCGGTCGGTACCTTGCGGCCTTCGATGTCGGTAAAAACTGTCGGGGTCATGCTATTAGCGCTCGACGCGATTTCGATGGAACGGCCGTCCGGCTCGATCCAGTTGCCGAAAAGATCGTTGTGGCCATCTTTCTGGCGCAGCCGATACAACATGAGTTTCTCGCCTGAGGTCAGATGCAGCGAGAGCCAGTCCCATCCGGTTTGGTCCGAAGCGAGCGGCTGGCTGCTCCATTCCCGATCCATCCAGGCCCGTCCGGTGACCTCTGTAGGCCTGTCATCGATGGTGACGCTGCCCGTCACCTTGAAATAAGGCTGGCTGAAATAATACGAGGCCTGTCCGCGCTCCGATTTCCTGCTGTAGCCGGCATCGCCCTGCAGAACCAATGCTCGATCGGCGTCAAGCCGCAGCGCGTAGCTGAAATCCGCACCCGATGCGGTGAGATCGAGCGGCGCGAGCGTGTCGTCGCGCATCTGGTCAGACCCGCGCATTTCCCATGAATCGATCCAGGCTAGATACGGCTTTGCCTCGACGCCGGCTTGTCCAACGCCGCCACGGGCGAAGGCTTCGCTGAATCTGTGCGTGTCAGCGCGGGTCACGGCGGCGTGGCCCATCCAGATTTGCTGGTTGGCCCAACCTTCCTGTTGTGCGCCCGGCCTCGATGCCAGACGAAACAAGGTCCACTGTGCGCCGTAGATGACGCCAGCAGAATCCACCAGATTAGCTGTCACGTACCACCACTCGATCCGGTAGTCCGGATGCGGACCGTGATCGGCAGGAAAAGCAAATGTCTTGCCCGGAACGACAGGCGCGAATCCGTCCAGGTTCGTGCCAAGTCCGGCAAAGCCCTGCGCGAGCGCAGCTTTGCCGCCGAGCCCGAGAAGAAGCGCGCTCCCAACGAAGGCGCGGCGGGATATCCGGATATTACCGTTCATCGGCGAAAATCTTGATCAGGGTCGCCGGTTGCATGCGCGCCAGCTTGAGAACGGGAAACAATGCGGCAAACAGCGAAGCCGCCATCGCCACGCCCAGTAGCTCAAGTAATTGCAGCGGGAAGACATGAAACGGCAGCCGCCAACCGAATGCCTTCACATTCACCACCGCGATCAGGCACCAGGCCACCAGTAAGCCCAGCGGCAGCGCGAGCAGGGTCGTGATCAGCGCAACGGACATGGTCTTCAAGAGCTCGATGGCCGCAAGCCGTCGCCGCGTGATGCCGATCGCCCACAGCGGCGCAAGCTGGGGGAGGCGGGAATTGCTCAGGGTCAACAGGCTGGTCAGCAGGGCGACACCGGCGACGCCAAGCGTGAAGGCATTTAGCGCAGCCGTCACCGCAAAGGTCCGGTTGAAGATTCGCGTCGACTCGGCTTTCAATGTGGCCTGATCCAGCAGGTTGCGGCCATCAAGATTAAATTTGTCCTGTAGCGATGATATCAGCGCCGGCACTGCCGCTGGCGCAACGCGCAGGCCTAATCGCGTTAACGGGATTTCGGGAAAACGGCGGATCAGCGCGGCGATATTGACGGCAATCTGGCCCTTCGGGTTGCCGTAGTCGGCATAGATGCCGACCACCTCAAGCGTCCAGTTTCCCCCTGGCGCGGGTACCTCGATCCGATCGCCGATGGCGAGCTTCAAACGCCGGGCTAATTGCTCACTGATGAGGCCGGTATCGCCGGGACGAAGGCGAGTCCAGGCATCTGCGGTGGATTGAAGCAGCGGCCAGTGATCCCTGTACGTAGCGTGATCCGCGATACCCAAAATCTCGACCGGCGCTCCACCCATTTGCGCATCGGCCCGGCCACCCGGCAGGATCGCCTCCACTTCGGGACGCTGGTGTAGCCACGCCTTGATCTCGGCAGCCTGCGAATTGTCAGCGGCGTTGAGATAGACGTCTGCCGCCAGTCGTCCATCCAGCCAGCCGACAAAAGTCCGGCTGAAAGTTTCGACCATGGTGCCGACGCCGACATTGACCGCGAGCGCGAGCAATAGCGCCATCAGCGCCAGCGACAATCCCGAAAGCTGCTGACGGCTGTCGGCCCAGAACCAAACCGCGAGCGCGCGATGGGCACTTCGCTGGCCGAGAGCAAGCACCAGCTCCAGGATCGCGGGCAGTCCGAGCGCGCCACCGAGCAGCAAGGCCGCGAGCACGGCAAATCCTGAAACCAGCGAATCGCCGTACCACAGAAAGCCCCCCGCAGCAGCGAGCACGGTGAGCGCCAGCGCGCCCTGGAAAATCAGCCATCGGTGCTGGGCCTGTTGCCAGGCATAGGGTTGCGCGGCAACCAGCACCGGAAGGCGGATCGCTTTCATCAGGCTCGTAGTCGCTGCCGCCAGCGCGCCGAGGACGCTGATGGTGATGCCGGCAATCCACCATTCTCTCCTGAGCGTCAACTGACCGGGAATTTGTGCGCCGTAGAGGCCGCGCAAGCTTGCTGCGACATCGGGCAGCAGGGACGCTGCGATCAGGTAACCGCAGACCAGCCCCACTACGCCGGCGACCAGCGCCAGCGATACCAGTTCGACCAGCAAAACCGCATTCAGCATCCGTGCGGACACCCCGCAGGCGCGCAACGTCCGCAGCATCGGCAGGCGCTGCTCGAACGCAAGCCCGATAGCCGAATTGACGATGAACAATCCGACGACAAAGGACAGCAGGCCGAAAGCCGTCAGGTTCAGGTGAAAACTGTCGGTGAGGCGTTCAAGATCGCTCTCCGCGTCCGGTTCGACCAGGCGGAGTTTGTCGCCGGCGACGTATTCGAGCGGCACGCGTTTGCCTTTAGCTTTGCCGATCAAAAGCCGGGAAACCTGATCCGGCATTTTGAGGAGCCGCTGGGCAACGCCGATATCGACCACCAGCACATCAGGCGCAAGTTGCGCCTGCACGCGCAGCGGCGGCAGCAAGGTGCCGTCGCTCGCCACCGGCGTCGCGCCTTCCGGCAGATTGAGGTCGGAAAGCACTTCAGGCGCCACCAGCATTTCCCCCGGAGACGTCAGGAACGATTGCAAACCTGCTCTTCCAACCGCCGGCGCATTCCCCACTTCCGCGGGCAGCGTGACGGGCTCTATTCCCAACAGCCGGAAGGACCGCCCGCCGATCTGAACACGGCCTTCGAGAACGGGAGATACCGGCCAGCCGGCACGGCGCAGGTCGACAAAAAGTTGCTGCTGGAAAGTCGCGCTGTCTCGGCCGACCAGGACAGCCGTTCTGGCGCCGCCGAAAATTGCGGCCGCGCGATCGTAACTATCGCGAGCCTGCTGGTTCAGCGCCTGCACGCCGCTCCACAGCGCGGTCGCGGAAATCAGTCCGATCAGCAATGTCGCAAGCTGCATCGGATGCCGCCGCCAATGGCTCAACAGAACCGCGAGGATCCAGATGATTCGGGTCATGCGATCAGCCCCGCATGGAGATTTACCTGACGGTCGAGCGTGGCGGCGAGGCGCGCGCTGTGGGTCACCATCAGGAAGCCGCAGCCGGTTCGCGCGACCAGATCGCGCGTGAGAGCGAGAACGTCGTCCGCCGTCGCCTCGTCGAGATTGCCGGTGGGTTCGTCGGCGAGAAGAAGCAGCGGCTTCACCGCCAGCGCCCGGCCGATCGCGACCCGCTGCTGCTGGCCTCCGGACAATTGTTCGGGATAGCGGTTCAGCAAACCGGCAAGCCCCAGGCGCTCCACGAGTTCGGCATGCCAGGCAGCATCGTGACGGCCGGCAATGCGAGACTGGAACACGAGGTTATCTTCGACGCTCAGGCTCGGGATCAGGTTGAACTGTTGAAACACCAGACCTAACCGGTCGCGCCGCAATGCCGCCCGGCCGGCATCGGATAGCTCGGATAGGGATGTGTCGGCCAGCCAAGCCTCGCCACCGTCAGCCCGATCCAGCCCGGCAATCAGATGCAGCAGCGTGCTCTTGCCGCTGCCGGATTCTCCTGTCAGCGCGACGCGCTCGCCCGCCGCGACACTCAGGTTCACGCCGCGGAGCACCACGATTTCTTCTCCTGCAGAGCGATAGGTCTTGGTCAGATTCCGAACGCTCAGCACGATTTGGTTGCCGGTTGCCATGCCAAGCGTATGCGATCCTCATAACGGCTTCTGATACTTCTCAACATACCAAGACCAAAGCCGGAGATCACGGTCTCAATCGGGTCGGCGACGCGATCGTGATCTGGTTGCAGTTCGCTTAGCCGTGGGCGAAGCTCAGGGCTGCATAAGCCTTGCGTCAGGCTCATCGGAACAGGCCTGCGGGCTGCGGTCGGTGACCAGCGCGAGCAAGACCGTGAGAACCATGAACACGGCCGATGCGCCGAACACCCAATGCGGCAAATTCTGGTCCATGATCCAGCCAAACAGCAGCGGGCTGACGATGCCGCCGAGGTTGAAGCCGGTGGAGACGATGCCGAATGCGCGGCCGGCCGCGCCTGCAGGCGCCGCGTTGCGGACCAGCATATCGCGCGAGGGGGCGATCACGCCTCCGAGGAATCCCGCTGATGCCATTGCCGCCGTTAACAGCAGCGACGGCAACGTGATGGTCGCAATGATAAATACGATGGCGGCGTTGATCGCAAAACAGGCGGCGGCGACTTGTCCGTGGCGCTGGGTGCGGTCAGCGAGAAAGCCGCCCGCCAGCACGCCGATCGCGCTAAAGCCGAGAAACGCTGTCAGCGCAACATTGGCGGACGAGAATGACTCGCCGTAGCCGCTCATGAGCGCGACCACGCCGAAATTGCCGATTCCGGCGTTGGACAGGCTAAGCAACATGAAGAAGATCGTCAGCACGATGATCGCGGGCGTGATGACGCTTTGCTGCGGTGCCCGCACGCCATCGACCTTGCGATCGGCGGCGCTGGCATCGGGGATGCCGACGACGGCGAGCAGCAGGGCCACAAGCGGCCCCACCGAGCCTGCCGCGATCAGGGCGCCATGGCCTCCGGTCGTTGCAACCAGCGCGGCCACGATGGCGGGCGCGACCGCGCCGCCGAGGAAGCCAGCGAAGGTGTGAATCGAAAAAGCGCGGCCCATCCGCGCCTCATCCATATGGGCCGAAAGGATCGCATAATCGGCCGGATGATAGACGCTGTTGGCGAGCCCCAGCAGCACGGCGCTGGCGATCAGCCAGGGGTAACTCAGATGCAGGCCGAGCAGGATCAGCGCAAAGCCGCCCAGGGTGAGGCCCATCAGCAGGATTTTGCGGGCGCCGATATGATCGGCAAGATAGCCCATCGGCGCTTGCGTCAGGCCGGATATGACGGCGAAGACGGTCAGCGCAAAGCCAAGCTCGATGTAGCCGACGCCGAGCTGCTCCTTCAGAAACGGGAACAGCATCGGAAGCACGAGCAAATGGAAATGGCTGACCCAATGGGCTGTCGAAATCGAGGCCAACGTGCGCAGCGACGTATCCGTCTTCGCATGTTGCGGTGCGGCCAGAACGTCGACCATCTCAGATTCAGATTCCCGTCTAGATATAACGGCCCGGCAAGGCCCACCGAAATTTACCGGCTGCTGGTTATTTGTCCATGAATACCGCTGCATGGCAGCCCTCGCCGACGGCGCCGCAACGGGGAGATGCGTCATTAAATTCGGAAGACAAAGGCTGATGATGCGGGAATGATCTGATATGGCCGATTCCGCGCATGTTTCAAAGCCGCTCCGGGTGCTCGTTTCCGAAGGAAACAGCACCTCAGCGCGGGAGGCGATCACGATCCTGGGGTTGTCAGGGCACATCGTGGAGGTCTGCGATCCCACTCCCTATTGCCTCGCGAGGTTCTCGCGGTTCGTCCAAAAATTTCATCGTTGTCCTGCCATGCGGGACGATCCGGCCGGATTCCTGGCGTTCGTCGAGGAGCTATTGGCCGCAGGGCAGTTCGATGTGCTGCTGCCGATCCACGAACAGGGATTTCTGTTTGCGCGCGTGCGGCAACGACTCGAAGATCGCGTTGGCTTGGCGCTGCCGAACTTTCCGAGTTACCGCACCGCGCACAGCAAGGCCGGGTTTAGCCGGCTGCTCGATCAATTAGGCTTGCCGCAGCCGGCAACGCTAATCGTGAAATCCGCGAGCGAGCTGCGTGAGGCCGTCCGGTTTCCTTGTCTCGTCAAAACCTCCGTCGGCACCGCCAGCCGCGGAATCTGGTTTGTGCGCAACGACGGCGATTTGGATGGCGCCCTGCAAGGCCTCAGCGCGAACGGTGCGTTCGCCGATGAGGTGCTGGTGCAGGAATTGGTCGTGGGTACGACCGAGAAGGCGCAGGCCGTGTTTTGCCGCGGCAAACTGATTGGATTTCATGCCTTTCGGCAAATTGCCGCCGGGGCCGGTGGCGGCGAGGCGATCAAACAAAGCGTTAGCCGGCTCAACGTGCGCACGCTCCTCGCGACCGTTGGAGAAAAGCTCGCCTGGCACGGTGCGTTGTCCGTCGATTATGTCGTGCCCGATGATAGCGCCACGCCGCTCTTGATCGATTGCAATCCGCGACTGGTCGAACCGATGAGCGCGTATTTTGCGGGGGTCGATCTCCTTGGGTTGCTGCTTCAGGTCTCGCAGGGCGAAACGCCGGCGGCGGTGTCGGAAAGCCGCGTCGGTGTCCGGACACATCTCGCTATGCAGGCCCTGCTCGGATGCGCGTCGCGAGGCGGTACGCGACGGGATATTATTCGCGAGTGCTGGCGCCTTAAGACCGGCGGCAGACCATATGCCGATAGCGCCGAGGAGCTGACGCCGGCACGGCTCGACTGGATCAGCGTGGTGCCGCTTGCGACGATTGCGATATTGCTGCTACTCGCCCCGAAGCTCGGGGTTACTCTGGCGAGAGACGGCTGGGGCTCACATTTGCTCGATCTCGGAAGCATCCGGCTGATCGAGAGCGAAGATTTCCGCTAGCAAGCCTCATAACGGTTGATCGTCGTCGCCGTGGCGATCGCGCTTCGGAGTGGCGATGTCGCCATCCTCAAAATCGTCGTCCTCGACCGGCGCGGGCGGCGATTTCCTTGATTTGCCGTCCTCCTTGTTGGGAAGCTCACTTTTTTTGCCGGTTCTACCCATGTTATTCCTCTTGGTCGGATGAATCGACTCTTGCCAAGTCATCCGGTCACATCTGCGTATTGACCTCAATATCATCGCCTTTGACGGCATATTACCTGGTGTCGGACAATCTTTCCTGCCTTTTTCCAGCATTCAGTGTAAAGGGAGGTGCAACAAGGAGTTAATCATGAAAAAGCCGAAGATCGAGGCAGAAGAACAGCAGCCGCGCAAAATCATTCGCGCCGATAAAGCGCCGACCAATGGCTACTCGCTGGTGGTGGACGGTCACTTCAAATCGCATCACGATACGGTGGAAGCCGCCGAAGAGGCGGGCATGGCCTTGAAGAATCAGTTCCAGATGCTTCAGGTGCAGGTCTACGACGCCGCGACCAAGACGCGCTCGATGATCGAGTGGCCCGCGCCAGCGTAATGCGTCCTTAAGTCCGGCGCCCGCCGTTTTGCTGGCTTGCCAGCCAATCCGCCAATGCCGGGCTCTTTTCACCTGACTTCTTCGGCTTGGCGCGCGTCTTTTTCACCGCGGCCGACCGTGGTGGTTCGGCGGCCTCGCGAGCAAGCCGCAATGCTTTCAGCTTCGCCATGTTGTCAAGGACAGCCTTCGCGGCGACATCGCGATCGGTCTGGCCGGTCCTGGCTTGGTTCGTTTTTTTGAAACGCGCATCGGCGCGGTTGCGATCTTCTGTTGTCATTTAAGTCGACTTCTTTTTCTTGAGCTTGGTCTTGGGTTCGGCCGGCTTGTCGCGGTCGGCGGCTTCTTTGGCCAATCGGATCGCGCGCAGGTTCGCCGTCCGCTTTCGAATCGCGATGTCGGCTGCCGCGATATCCGCCATGGCCTTGATGCCTTCGGCGTCCTGGGCGAGCTTTCGGTTTAGCCTGATCTCTTTCAGTTCGGCAGCACTTTTCGGTTCGTCATTCATCGGATGCCTCGAAATTCACGGTGCGCATCATCGTGCGGCGACCTTTAAGCCCAATCCTATCATGCATCGCACTGGCGGAGGACAACATTAGGTCATGTTCCGAGAGAAAAGAGCCGCTTTTTGGGCTGAATCAGCAATTGTGGTGAAGGGCGGCTGTCCTGCGCGATCGGATCTAGCCGGTCGGGCAGGGCTCAACCGGGCGGCTTTCCGATCAGAACGTCGCGCCCGCCTTCACCATGTAAGTGCGGCCCGGCAGCGGATAGGCGCTGAACCGGCCGTCGGCGAATGCGCTCGCGATCGCTGCTGAATGTTGATCGCTGGGGCGAGAATGGTGAGTTTCATTCGTTTGTTTTCGATGGGCCAGTCTTTGATAATCCTGTAAAGTTCTCCTTTTGGCGGGATCGTCTGTCGCGACCTTTTTGTTTTGCGACTGGTTGCCGGTCGAATGAAAGAGAATGAAAGAGATGGGAGAAGGACATCCCCAAACCGCGTCTGATGGTGCTGGTAGCGATGGTTCTGGTTCTTTCGGCCGCATGAGGATGGTTGAGACTCGGCGGATCGTTTCGTTTCTGCCCTCGGCCACCGAGATGGTGTGCGCCTTGGGACTGGGTGAGCAATTGATCGGTGTGACCCATGCATGCGACTACCCGCCTGAGATCAAGGGCAAAACGATCGTAGTTCGTAGCGCTATTCCGATCGAAAGTATCAGTCAGTCGGAAATAGATTCAGCGGTCACGCAAATGCTGCGCAATGGCCAGAGCCTTTATCGGGTCGACGAGACGCTGATGCGGGAAATCGCGCCCGATCTGATTGTCACGCAAGATCTCTGCCAGGTCTGTGCACCCTCAGGGAACGAAGTCTCGCAGCTACTGGCGGCGCTTCCCTGCAAGCCGCAAATCCTGTGGCTTACGCCGAAATGCCTTGAAGAGATATTCGGCAATTTGCGCGATCTCGGCGACGCGACCGGCCGCTTGCCGATAGCCGAGGCGTTGATCGCAGACGGTCGGGCTCGACTTGATGCGATCGAGACCAGGACGCGCGCTGTATCGTCCCGGCCGCGAGTGTTTTGCATGGAATGGATGGATCCGGTCTATTGCAGCGGGCATTGGGTTCCGGAAATGGTTCGCATCGCGGGCGGTATCGACAAGCTTGGACGTGAGGGGGCCGATACGGTTCGGGTATTGTGGGATGACGTTCTGCAGTGGAGCCCTGAGGTATTGATCGCTATGCCCTGCGGTTATGATCTGGAGGAGGCCGCTGCTCGGGCACAGCAGCTATCCAGCTACCCGGGCTGGGCCGATCTGCCGGCGGTGCGCGACGGTCGTGTTTATGCGGTGGACGCGAACTCCTATTTCGCGCGTCCGGGACCACGGGTCGTCGAGGGGACAGAGCTGCTGGCTCATATTATCCACCCCGACTTGTTCGAGTGGAATGGGCGAGCTGACGCGTTTCGGCGCCTCGCATAAGTTACCCGCCAAGTTGACGGAGCGCTTCCGAGTGGGGCTGTCCTGATTAAAGCAACAAGCAGAGGCTATGCAACGTCATAGCCCCCGCTTGCTGTTTGTTCGACTTTTCAGTTCACGCCGTAGCTGGCAACGCGTATGCCACCATAGACGCCAAGACCCGGCTGCAGGAATCCTGTCGGATTTTGATAGTGCACGTTGAACAGATTGTCGACGCGGCCGAAAATCTTGATCTGGTCGTTGATCGCGTAGTCAGCCGCCACATTCACGATTGTGTAGGCGGGAGCCAACAGCCGCTGAATACTGAAATCACGGCTGACATCGACGAAGCTCCCGATATGCAACACCGTTGCCGATAGCGTTAGTGGGTCGATCGGGTTCCAGATAACGTTCGTACTCCATTTTTCCTTGGGTCGCCGGAGCAATTCTAACCCCGTGTCAGCGTCGATTGTGCGCGTAAAAGTATATTCTGCGCGGACCCGAACGCGGTCAGTGACTACGGCGGAAACGAAGTTTTCGGTTCCTTCCGTCGTGGCATGTCCGACGTTGACGTTGCTCGTGAAGGTGTTGTTAAAATTAATCAGATTGGTGATGTTGTTGTGGAAATAGGTCGATCCGAACCTGATGCGACCATTAAACAGCGGCTGCTCAAATCCGGCATCATAGCCGGTGCTTTCCTCCGGCTTCAGATTCGGATTGGCAAAGAAGCCGAAGTCCGGGAAATTCTGGAACAGTTGGCTGAGCGTGGGCGCCTTGAATCCGGTGCCATAGCTTCCCTTGAGCTTGGTTTCGGTGACGGGAAGAATGACGGCCGGGGCTATCCGGTAGGTAGCGTGCTCGCCGAACTGGTCGTTAAAATCGTCGCGCATATTCGCGACCAGAAAGAACCGTTTTGCAAATTCCGATTGCAGCTCGACAAAGCCGGCTTTGTTGCCGCTATCTGCTGAAACTCCCGTCGTCTCTATGTGATCGGTTTGCTTTTCCAACCCAACGATGAAGTTGTTCCCGGGAGCCAGTTGCGTGACGGCGTGCCAATCATACTTGACGCGCTCACCTGTAGCGACCGTCGCGGCAGGATCGCTCGGGCCAATGTCGAAGCTCCGGTTGTTAGTAAAATTCACTCCAAAGTAGTTTTTGATCCGGCCGTCAAACAGCGACCACACCGCCTCCTCACGCGTAAACAGCTGCTGCACGTTATGCGTGCTCTGTTGGGCATTCGGAAAACTCGGAAATCCGGAATCGCCGGTAAAGTGGAGCGTAGCGTCCGTATAGCGGGCGACGGCGTTGACGGACCAGAATTCGTTGAGGTCAGCGCCGAGCTTGGTCGAGTAGGTCATATTGTCGTAGTTGTTACCATTCGCCTGACGCCCGGGCGGTAGCAATTGCAGTGGCGTGACGGGAACATTGCCGGCGTGAAGATGCGCCACGTTGAACGCGTAGTTGAAATTATCCTGCGAGCCGCTCAAGCCCGCCGACTGATTGAAGGTTCCGAACGAGCCGGTCTCAATCGAGGCGGTGGCACGCGGAGGGCCCTCTCCCTTTTTGGTGATGATGGAGATGACGCCGCCGATAGCATCGGAGCCATAAAGGCCGCTCTGTGGTCCGCGCAGCACCTCGATCTGTCCGATGTCGGCGGTCAGAAGATGGGCGAAATCGAACGAGCCGTTCGGATTGCTGGGATCGCTGACGTCGATGCCGTCTATCAGGACTTTGGTGTGATTCGAGTTCGTGCCACGCGTGAAGATCGAGGTTAGCCCGCCGGGGCCTCCGGTCTGGACCACATTGAGCCCGGGCACCGTGGCCAGCGCATCGGGCACTGTGCGGCGCTGATCGCGCTCGATGTCCTTTGCAGTAATCACCGTGACCGAACTCGCGATCTGATTGATCGGCGTCTCTGTCGCGGTCGGGCTGACCACAATGGCCTGCTCCTTGGCCGGCGTACCCGATTGCTGAGCGTCGGTCGGCGCTTGTCGCGGTGTGGGCACGACGCGGCGGGACACGGTAGGCCGATCGGGAGCAGGCTGCGAGCGGGTCCTGCTTTTGTCCGAGGGCGCTTCGACCTCGATGGTCGGCAGCACGTTGGGAGACGCTGATTGCTGGGCTTTGGCGGCAGAAATACCCAGGGAAAGAACAGGCACGAGGAAACTTGAAGCGAACCAATAGGTGCGACGCCGCGCTGCGGCTTTGATGGTGGAAGACATGGTTAGACCTCGGTATGACGTCAGTGGCACGTCACAGCGAACGAAGTCTCACCATTGTGCTTTGCGCACCTCAGGTGAAGCTAATGTCTGTAATCCCCGACCGACATCTTCGCGTGTGACCACGGCTGACGGCAGGTCTCCTGGCTCGCGGGTCGATACCTTCCGTCGCCTTCCCAGGACCGAGATTCCCAGTGGCATGTGACGAAAGATTCACCGCTTACAGTTGCGGGGGCAGCCGCGGCATAGGGGAAATCTCCCCGCACCGCATTCCCTTTTGATCCCCAAACAAGGGAACCGTCTCGATCATCTAGAATTTTGCGGGGCGAAGAGTCAATGCCGTCGTTCTGGCGGACCCTCTCCCGCGGGTACGCATTTTGTTCGCAGCCCGCTTGTGCCCGACCTCAATCCTTGTATGAGCATTGGCGAGCGCAGCAACACGCCGAAGGACGATTGATGAGCATTCAGAACGTCATGGTGACGGCTGGCATCGCGGCGCGCCGGCGCTCGGGCGTGATGGCGGCGCTTGTCGTCCTCGTCGTGCTGTTGGCGCTTATCTCGCTTGGAATCGGTCCAGTGCGGCTGTCGCCGGTGACCGTGATCGATGCCTTGTTCGGCGCCGGCAGCGACGTGCAGCAGGTGATCGTGCGGGAAATCCGGCTGCCGCGCACGATTCTCGGGTTTGCGATCGGCGCTATTCTCGGGCTGTCCGGCGCGGCATTGCAGGGGTTGCTGCGCAATCCGCTGGCGTCGCCTTCGCTGTTCGGCGCGCCGCAATCGGCGGCGTTCGGCGCGGTGCTGGTGATCGCGCTGGGTCTCGCCGACGTGCGATCCTACGCGCTCCCGGTCGCTGCGATCGCCATGGCATTCGCGTCGGTATTCGTGCTGCTGATGATCGCGGGCCGCAACGCTGGCCTCTTGATTCTCATTCTGGCGGGCCTTGCGATCTCGAGTCTCGCGGGTGCTGCGACTGCGCTGGTGATGAATCTCTCGAGCAATCCGTTCGCGGTGCTCGAAATCGCGTTCTGGCTGCTCGGCTCGCTGGAGGATCGCAGCTTTCGTCACGTCATGCTGGCGCTGCCGTTCATCGTGGCGGGCGCGATCATTCTGTTGAGCCAGCGCAACGCCTTCCGCGCCCTCACCCTCGGCGAGGAGACCGCGCAGAGCCTGGGCGTCGATATCGGCCGGCTGCGGCTCACTGTGATTGTCGGTGTCGCGCTCGGCGTCGGGGGAGCGGTGGCCGTCGCCGGCACCATCGGCTTCATCGGCCTGGTTGCGCCGCATTTGATGCGGCCGCTGATCGGCCACGATCCGGCGCGGTTACTGGTTCCGAGTGCGCTCACGGGTGCTGCGCTGCTGCTATTAGCCGATATCGCCGTGCGCATCATTCCATCGACCAGCGATATCAAGGTCGGCGTCTTGACCTCGATCATCGGCGTGCCGTTCTTCCTCTATCTGATCAAGCGCGAACGGCGCGCGCTCGGCGGAGGTGTCGCATGACTGGTGCCGCCTTCCTCACCGCGCAGGGTCTGAACGTAGAATTGGCCGGCCGCATTGTGCTGAAAGATGTCTCGCTCTCGCTATCGCCTGGTCATCTGGTCGCGCTGGTGGGACCGAACGGCGCCGGCAAGACCACGCTGCTGCGCGCTCTGGCGGGATTGGTGCCCTCCAGCGGCGCCGTCCACGTCGGCGGCGTCGCGCTATTGTCGCTCTCTTTACGCGAACGCGCGCGGCGATTTGCCTATCTGCCGCAAGGCCACATCGTGCACTGGCCGCTTCCGGGGCGGGATATCGTGGCGCTCGGCCGTTATCCGCATGGTGCGACCGACCCGGCGCGATTGACGCTGAGAGATACCGAGGCGGTGCTGCGGGCGATGCAGGCGACCGATGTCGTTGAATTCAGCGACCGTCGGGTGACTGAACTATCCGGGGGCGAGCGCAGCCGCGTCGCACTGGCTCGCGTATTCGCCGTGGAGGCGCCGGTGATTTTGGCGGATGAGCCGACATCCTCGCTCGATCCGCGTCACCAGATCGATGTGATGAAGAGCCTGCGTACCGCCGCTGATCAGGGCACGCTGGTGATGGTGGTGACACACGATCTCGGGCTCGCCGCGCGGTTTGCGGACACGGTCCTGGTACTGTCGGAAGGCCGCCTAGTGTCGCAAGGCGGTCCCACTGAGGCGCTCTCCGAGCAGGTCATGAGCGATGTGTTCCGGATCAGCGCCTATCGCGCGGAATATCAGCGCGAGGCGGTGATCGTGCCATGGGCGGAAATCTGAGGCGCGCCATGGATAGCCTTCTCGGATTGTTGTCCCGATCGATTGCCGTCGCAGCGCTTGTGACGTTCGCAGGCGCATGGCCTGCGCCGGCAGCCGGTCTGCCGCGTATCGCATCGATGAATGCCTGCACGGATCAAATGCTGATCCCGCTCGCCAATCCGGAGCAAATCCTCGGTCTCAGCCGTTTCTCGCGTGACGCCTGGCAATCCTTCGCGGCTGATGATGCGCGCCGCTATCCGATCCTCTCGGGGAGCGCCGAGGATGTGCTGGTGCTCAAGCCCGATATCGTGGTCGCGAGCGTGTTCGACAAGCGCTCGACCCGCGAGCTTTTGAAAGCCAACGGGCTTCATCTCGCCGAATTCGCGGTGCCGCAGAATCTTGCCGAGGCCAAAACCCAGATTCGCGAAATGGGCGAGATCGCCGGGCACCCCGATCGCGCGGCGGCGGAAATCGTCCGGCTGGACGCCGCACTGGCGCGCGCGCGGCAGGCGGTCGCCGACAGGCATTACCGGGTGCTGCCGCTGACCCGCCGCGGCTGGGTGGTGGGCAGCGACAGTTTTCTCGGCGCGCTCCTGACCGAAACCGGACTGCTCAGCGCGGCCGGTGACCTGGGCTTCGGCATGGGCGGCTTCGCTTCGCTGGAGGCGATCGTGAACCTGAAGCCGGATTTCATCCTGGTGTCGCAGGCCGGCGATTATGCCGGCGATGACGGCCAGGCCTTCCTGCTGCATCCGGCGCTTGAGCGATTCTATCCGGCATCAAAGCGCATCGTCATTCCGGAACGGCTGACAGAGTGCGGTGGCGTGATGCTCGCGGACGCGCTGGATGTGCTGGTTTCGGAGCTGAAGCGGGTGGAGCGATAGAAGGAAGATGCCTTACCCTGAGGAGCGGTCCAACGGACCGCGTCTCGAAGGGCCGCGGGCCTTCGTCCTTCGAGACGCGCGCAAGGGCGCGCTCCTCAGGACGAGGGAAAACCCTCACCCCGTCAGCACCGGCCCGCCAGCTTTCTTCCAGGCGTCGATGCCGCCTGCGATGTGCGCGGTGTTAACGAGGCCCGCGTCTTTGGCGGCGGCTACCGCCATGGCAGAGCGCTCGCCGAACGCACAGAAGAACACGATGCGCCGCCCGCTCGCCGCGGCGACCTCGCGCAACATCCCGCCGGGCGCCAGGCTTTCATCGATTCCGGGATAGGGCGCGTGAAGCGCGCCCGGCAGCGTGCCGTGCTTAACGCGTTCGCTGTTTTCACGAAGATCGACCAGAAGAATATCGGGCCGGCCGAGGCTCTCGATTCCCTCGCGCGCGTTGAGCGCCAGGCCTTGCTTGGCAAGATCGTCCTGATGCAGGCCGACATGCATGTTCGCCGGCACCGCCACATCCATCATCTTCGGGTTGGGCAGCTTCAGATTGCCCATCAGCTCGACATATTCGTCCACTGAACGGACCTGCAGCCGCGGATTGAAACGTTTTTCCTCGCCGATGGTGGAAACGGTATCGCCCTTGTAGTCATGGGCGGGAAATACCATCGTTTCGTCGGGCAGTTTGAGCAGCCGGCCGAAAATTGAATCGTATTGCGCCCAAGCGCTGCCGTTCTGGAAATCGGTGCGGCCGGTGCCGCGGATGAGAAGCGTATCCCCGGTAAATACGCGATCGCCCATCAGGTAGCTGTAGGAATCATCGGTATGGCCGGGCGTGTACATCACGTCGAGACCGAGACCCTCGATCATCACCTTGTCGCCATCGGCGACCCGCATCGCCACCACGTCAGCCTTGCTCTGCTCGCCCATGATGGTGACGCAGTGGGTGCGGTCGCGCAGTTCGCCGAGCCCGGTGACGTGGTCGGCGTGCAGATGCGTGTCGACGGCCTTGACCAGCCTGAGATCGAGTTCGCGCAACAATTGGCAGTAGCGATCGACTTTCTCCAGCACGGGATCGAGGATCAGCGCCTCGCCGCCGGCGCGGCTGGCCAGCAGATAGCTGTAGGTTCCCGAAACGCTGTCGAACAGCTGGCGAAAGATCATGGCTGGTGCCGCGAATTGATCCCCGATGTTAGCATGCGAATTCTCTAGGGCCGCATAACTCGATCCCTGCTCCCGTAGTTCCGTCAGGCGCAGGACGTGAACTCCTTAAGGCCGAACCAATGTATATCCGTTTTCGGTCAGCGTCAGAATTTGTCCGACGCCGACCTGAACCGGCGTCGCGACCGGAACGAATTCCGGCCGCTTGCCGGTCTCGCGCTCGATGCTATCGACGGTATTTAGGCACACATCGAAGCGCACGCCTTGCGCGACCAGACTCTCCACCAACTTGCGGCTGGTGTTGTCCGGACGCAGTAAATCGATGCCCGGGCCGAATGTCACCACCTCGATGGCAACCTTGTCGGGATCGTAGAATTTCAAAAGATTATAGGCGACGCTGATCACGAGGCCTTGCTTCCTGGGATCATTGTCCGAGAGCTGCAACACAACGCGGTGCTCGGCGAACGGTTTGTCCGGCAGCGGCGCCTGTTGGGCTCGGGCGACGGACGGGACCGTTGCCGCCATCAACCCTGCCATCGCGACGTTGCCAAAGGCGCGAACCATCGACCGTCGATAGCTTGGGAATCGATATGTTTGGAAATCTCTCATCCCTGTCCTGCGATGCCCGGGTTATCGTCAACACCCCTTAACGTGACGCCGGCGCCGTGCCGATCCGGCGTTTTCCCGGAACGCAGATGCTTGGCAAAGACATCCCACGCCGGCATTCCCTTTTGCTCATTGACAGAAGCCCATCCCGCCACCTTGTAGCTCTTGTCGGCATCGAGCGAGCGGCCGTTATCGAGCTTCAGGTTGGAAATCCGGCGCCCGACGTTTTCCGCGGGCGTACAGGTATAAGCGAAGCCGCCGACGCGAACCATATCACCGCCCTGCTGATAATAGGGATCGGTATTGAAGAGATTATCGCAGACGTCTTCCAGGACATCCTTGATCTGGCTGCCGGTCATGCGCTGGACATAGGTTTCGGGATAGGTAACGGCGGTCTCGGACAGCACGTCTTCCATTGTCACCGGCTGGCCCGGCAGTACGCTGGTACCCCAGCGGAAGCCCGGCGACAGCGCAATCTCGGCATCCAATTCGCCGCGCAGCGCGTCGCAGATCCATTGATCCACGGTGCCGCTGAAATTGCCCCGCCGATAGAGCAGACGGTCCGCCGTCGCGATCTTCTCGGCATAGGCCGCCGAATGCGGCTCGCGCATTTTCTCGATCAGCGCCTGCATCGCTGGATCCGGCTTCAGCAATTCCGAGAACACCGGAAGCAGCCGGTACCGCACATCGCTGAGGCGGCCTTTGGCGATATCGAGATCGAGTACGCCCAGGAATTTTCCGTTCGAGCCGGCATTGGTCACGAGCGTGGTGCCGCCGGCATTGGTCACGGGTATCGGTTGCGGAATGGCGTCGTGGGTATGGCCGCCGAGGATGACGTCGATACCGCTGACGCGGCTCGCAAGCTTGAGATCGACATCCATGCCGTTATGCGACAACAGCACCACGGCATCGACTTTGTCATCCTTTCGCAGCGTGTCGACCAATTTCTGCAATTCGTCATCGCGGATCCCGAACGTCCAGTCCGGCGTAAATCGCTTCGGGTGCGCGATCGGCACATAGGGAAATGCCTGTCCGATCACGGCGACACGGTGGCCGCCGATCTCCTTGATCATGGCCGGCTTGAACACGCGTCCCGATGCAGGATCGTATGCTTTGGCATCGTTGAACGCCGCTTCCTCGGTGAGAAAGACGTTCTGCGCCAGAAATTCGCCTTTGAAGCGCTCAAGGTTGCTGCGCAGCGCCTTTTCGCCATAGGTGAATTCCCAGTGGCCGGTCATCGCCTCGATGCCGAGCAGGTTCGCGGCTTCGACCATGTCGGCGCCCTGCATGGTGTTCGCAAGCCCGGTGCCCTGCCACAAATCGCCGCCATCGAGTAGCAGCGAGCGTTCGGGTCCGGCGTCGCCGCGCAGGCGCTCGACCAGCGTCTTCAGATGCGCGAAGCCGCCGAGCTTGCCGAAGCGGGCCGCGGATTTCTCGAAATCGAGACAGCTGAAGGCGTAGGCGTCGGCGCTATCAGGCCTGATGCCGAATCGATCGAGAAAGGCGCGGCCGACCAGATGCGGCGGTTTTCCCTGCATGGCGCCGATCCCGAGATTGACGCTCGGTTCGCGAACATACACCGGCAACAGCTGCGCGTGCGTGTCGGTTAAGTGCAGGATACGCGCATTGCCGAAGCGTTCGAGATCGTAAACGCTGGCGCTGTCGGCGGTGCGTGCGATACGCGGCAGTCCAGCCGAGAGCGCGGCAGCGCCCGTGAGCTTAAGAAAATCCCGGCGGCGGATTGTCATGCGATGTCTCCGCGGGAAATGGAGCCAACTACCGTCATTGCGAGCGCAGCGAAGCAATCCACAGCACGGACACGACGGTTGTGGATTGCTTCGTCGCTCCGCTCCTCGCAATGACGACAAATACGATCTGATTCTATCGGATGCATTTTGAATCAGACTCTAAGAAGCTCAGTGTATTTCGAGTTCTTTCCAGAGGGTTTTTTCGCTTGTTGCCTGGAAGATCGAAGCCTTGGCCAGCGCCTCGGCTTCCTTCGACGAGGCTATCGCCTGATCGAAGTCGCCCTTGTCGGCGGCCTTTTTCGCGTCGGCCAAGGCCGCAGCCGTCACGGTCCATTGATTGCGCAAGGTGCCTGCTTCCTTGTTGGCGGTTTCTGCCGCGGCGTAGGCGGCCTTGAAATCGGCCTCAGAACCGGCGGCCAGCACGGATGTGGCGCCCGCGATCAGCAGCGCTAAAGCCAGCGAGAGTGTGGATGCCCGGATCATGCGGCTCTTATTTTTGAGCATGATCTCTTCGGAAAACCGGTTGCCACTTTTCCGGATCATGCTCATGGCCGCGCCCCCGGACCGGAGATCGGCAGCCCGTTGCTGACATAGGACAGATAATATTCGAGATCGCGATATTCGTCGTCCTGCGGATTGAGCGGTACGCCGCGAATCTGGGTGTTGCAGGTGGTGAAGCGCCGGCTGATCGTCCCCATGCCGCTCCATTCGGAACGATAGATCGGCATGGCATTCAGGATCCCGAGCGCGGGTGCGAGCACTTCGGCGCGTATCCGCTCGCCGGGGCTCTGCACGTGACAGGTCGCGCAGGAGAAATTGAGTTGTCCGCGCCGGGTATAGAAATAGCGCTTGCCGTTCTGGTAGGCCTCGAGCGCGCGCGGATCGTCAGGGATTTTGATGTCGAACGGCTTGCCGCGCGATGTGAACGCCATATAGGCGGTGAGCGCGGCCATTTCGTCTTTCACATAGGAGAAGGGCGGTTCGCCGTTGACCTCGCGGCAGCGGTTCAACGCCAGTTCGAGCGTGATGACCTTGCCTTCCTTCTCGTCGAAGTATGGATAGTTCTGTCTGATGCCGATGCCCTGGTTCGGGAAGCAATCGGCGTAGCTCTTGCCGTTCTTGAAGGGTTTTGAGAACATCTCCTTGCCCATATCGACGGAAAACTCGTAAGGCGGGAATTGTTCTTTCTCTTCCCATTGCCGGTGCAGGTCCTCATTCATCGAGTAGGGACCGTTGACGAAATCTTCCAGCTTCACCTTGGGAAACTTTTGGGTGAAAAAATCTCTGAACGCTTTGGCGTCGGCCGGCGGATTGGGTGTGTCGGCGGCGACCGCAGACGGCACCGCGCCAAACGCCAGCGCTGCCAACGCGAGAGCGGCCGAGGCTAAATGGATCGCAGATCGCACGGACGCCCCCTGTTACTGAATCTTCGCCGTGGTCGTATCAGTTGCGCCCTTATTGTCGACCCAGCTGATCTTGAGGTCGTCGCCCTTCTTGCCGCCCTTGAAGCTGAACTTGACGTAGGGGTCCTTGGAGACGCCGCCGCCCCAGTCGGCGACGAACACGCTCTTGCCGTCATATTCGAAGGTCAGTTGCTGGATGAAATGCGGCGGAATGATCTCGCCCTTGGCGTCCTTGACGAAGCCGGAATCCATCGGATGCTGGATCAGCGCCTGGACTTCGGTGGTTTCGCCGCTTGAGGTCGCGCGCACGCGAATGGTCGATGCCATCTGAAAACTCCCTAGCTTATAATTTGCGCATGATCTTGTCGGAAAACCGGTTTCCACTTTTCCGGAT
>Ga0208990_1000004_pt1 | contig 26979 bp, 24 predicted proteins | sample MedBloCARef_M3_FD_187854 | JGI IMG/M metagenome (GOLD analysis project Ga0208990, IMG submission 187854) | Forest soil microbial communities from El Dorado National Forest, California, USA - Mediterranean Blodgett CA Ref_M3 (SPAdes) (version 2) | ecosystem: Environmental > Terrestrial > Soil >...
TCCGGTCGTGAAGGCAAAAAAGAGCGACGAGAAGAGCGACGAGCTCAAGGAGCCGGTTGCAAAAGCGGCTTGATACCGGACGGAATACGAGCGCGGTCTGCGATCCGATCGCCGCCTTGCTCGTGCGGACAACCAGAGCGACCGTCCAGTTCAGATAATTTTCCCATGCCGCCAGTTGGGCGGCATTCCTTTCCGTTTTATCGGAATCGAAGTATCGCTCCGATTGGCTGGCCGCGTGTTATAATTGGCATGGGGCAGCCTCTCGGACCACGCAAATGATCGCATCGGATCTTCGCAGCGGCGTGGAACAGCTCGGTGACATGATCGCCGAGGCGTCGACCATTGTTCCCTTCACGGGCGCGGGCATTTCGACTGAAAGCGGAATTCCCGATTTCCGCTCTCCCGGCGGATTGTGGACACGCAACCGCCCGATCCCGTTCGATGAATTCGTCGCGAGCCCCGACGCCCGGGATGAGGCATGGCGACGGCGCTTTGCGATGGAGCCGACATTCGCCACGGCGCGGCCGGGACGCGGTCACCGCGCGCTCGCCTCGCTCTACAGGGCCGGCAAGATCCCCGCCATCGTCACCCAGAACATCGACAATTTGCATCAGATATCGGGCTTCGCGGCCGAGCACGTCGTCGAGCTTCACGGCAATACCACTTACGCCCGCTGCATCGGTTGCGGGCAAGCTTACGATCTTCCCTGGGTCAAGCGGCGCTTCGACGAAATCGGCGGCGCGCCCGACTGCACTGTCTGCGACGAGCCGGTAAAGACCGCCACCATCTCGTTCGGGCAGGCAATGCCGGATGACGCGATGCGCCACGCCACCGAACTTGCCCGGCATTGCGACCTGTTCTTGGCGATCGGATCATCATTGGTGGTCTGGCCGGCCGCCGGGTTTCCAATGCTGGCTAAAAATTGCGGCGCCAAACTCGTGATCATCAACAACGAGCCGACCGAACAGGATGACATTGCCGATCTGGTTATCAGGCACGATATCGGGGAGACGCTTGGGCCGTTCGTGGGGAATTGATGCCCAATTGATTCGCGGCCGCGCAAGACTGTTCATAGGTCCCGGCAGATTTGTTTTTTATCTATGCGCCGCAAGCGGGAGTGTTATCTTTTGATTCGAGAGATTCGCGCTGCATCATCATGGCTGGTCATGGATGGGCGCGTGTTCCGGCGCCGTCGCGTTAAATGACGGGCTGCAGATGATGTGTGGGGTCCGGGGTCATGGGGTCGGACGGATTTGAGTCCAAGAAGCTCGGGGGCCCGCAAAGCGGGACGGGACCGAACAGGCTTGGGCCGAGCGAATTTTCAGGTGGCGCCGAGCGCGATCCGGCGATCGATGCGCTGTCGGGCCTCGGCGATACCGCCGCCAACCTTGTCGAAATCAGCGGCGTCATCAAATGGTTCGATGCATCAAAGGGCTATGGCTTCATCGTTCCCGACAATGGCTGGGCGGACGTGCTTCTGCACGTCACCGTGCTTAGGCGCGACGGCTATCAAACCGCTTACGAAGGCGCGCGGCTGGTCTGTGAATGCGTGCAGCGTGCGAAGGGCTATCAGGCGTTCCGGATCCTTTCGATGGACGAATCGACGGCGATCCACCCGGCGCAAATGCTGCCGCCGCGGACCCATGTCAGCGTCACCCCGACCAGCGGCCTGGAGCGGGCGCAGGTCAAGTGGTTCAACAGGCTGCGCGGATTCGGCTTCCTGACCTGCGGCGAGGGGACGCCGGATATCTTCGTGCACATGGAAACATTGCGCCGGTTCGGTATGACCGAGCTGCGCCCTGGGCAGTTCGTGCTGGTGCGGTTCGGACCCGGTTCCAAGGGTATGATGGCTGCCGAAATCCAGCCGGAACAAGGCTCGCCGAGCCTGTCCTCGCATTGATCACGCCACTCTTCCACGCCACGTAACAGAAATGTCAGCCCGGCGCCGAAAATGGCGTCGGCCGGTGCTGCTGGCGTCTGGTATTTGCCATGATCCCCGGGCTAGGGTCGCGCTAGCGCGTATTCCACAAAAGTGGGCACCGATTTTGCGACAAGAATACGCGCAAATTATTGAATCAGAGCATTTTCGGACGGCAAACCGGATTCCACTTTGCCGGAAAATGCCCTACCGGAATCGTTTGTAGCCGAGGTAAGCGTTGTCCATGAATTCCTATCGAGCTGCCGATCCGGATCGCCTGCGCGCGCGGCGTTGGATTGTTGTCATTGCAGTGGTCGCGCTTTGCGCATTCGCCGGCTCTAGTGCGCGAGCGGCAAGCGTCCAGCCGCTCGAAATCGTCACCAAGTCAGGCGTGCAGGTTTTCTCGGTCGAGATGGCAACGACCGAGGAAGAAAAGACCACCGGGCTGATGTATCGCAAGGAGTTGCCGGACGGGCGCGGGATGCTGTTCGATTTCTCGCCGGAACAGCAGGTGTCGATGTGGATGAAAAATACATACATTTCGCTCGACATGATCTTCATTCGGGCCGATGGCCGGATCCTGCGGATCGCTGAGAACACCGAGCCGCAATCCACCAAAATCATTTCGTCAGGAGGGCCGGCAAAGGGGGTGCTGGAGGTAATCGCGGGCACCGCAAAAAAATATGGGATCGCCCCGGGAGACCGGGTAGCGCATCCGCTCTTTAACGGCCGATGAAACGGCGCGCAGCGCCTTGCTGGCGGCGCTTTAAGCGTGTATCGACGTCGTTTCCCAAATTATCGGGGTATAGCGCAGCCTGGTAGCGCGGCAGTTTTGGGTACTGCAGGTCGTTGGTTCGAATCCAGCTGCCCCGACCAAAGAACCAAGCAATATCAGTTATTTCTTGCATAATCTGTCAGTAATAATATTTGTTGATTCGTCGAATCGACACCGAGTAGTCACCGCGCGTGGCTGCCTGAGCTGTGTTTTTGAGAGACCGGGGACCCGTGCTTAATGCCCCTCGAACGACATCAGCGTTCGCACCGGCACGTCCATCGCCCGCAGTTTCGCCCCCCACCGACATCAGGTAGGTCGATGACAAAACAGGCGGCCACCACATTGGCGCCGATCTGGCGCAGAAGTTTGACGGCGCCCTCCGCGGTGCCGCCGGTCGCGATCAGATCGTCGACCAGAATCACGCGCTCGCCGGGATGCACGGCGTCGGCATGCATCTCCATTTCATCGAGACCGTATTCCAGGGAGTAGGCGACCCGCACCGTGGTGTGCGGCAGCTTGCCCTTCTTGCGGATCGGCACGGAGCCGGCGGAGACCTGATGTGCCACGGCGCCGCCGAGAATAAAGCCGCGCGCCTCGATGCCGGCCATCTTGTCGATCTTGTTACCGGCCCACGGCTGCACCAGTTCATCGACCGCCCGGCGGAAGGCGCGCGCGTCCGCCAGCAGCGTGGTGATGTCGCGGAACAGGATTGCCAGTTTGGGGTAATCGGGGATGGTGCGGACCGTAGCCTTCAGATCATGATTGTAATTCATGGTTTGTCGTCGTCCTCTATAAGGGCATGTAGAATTAGCTTTCGACGACTTTCCGAATTTTTCACCGCAGCGCGGCGGCGATGTTGCCGCCGTCGACGGTGGTGACATCGGCGGTGGTCTTGAGCGCCAGCGCCTGGGCCAGAAACGCTTGCGCGACGTCCTCGGCCGCCACTTCGCGGCCGAGCAGATTGCCTCGCATGTAATCCTGCTCGCTGACACCGCGCATTTTTGAGCGCGAAGCGATCATCTCTTCGGTCAAAAGACCAGAGCGGGTGCGGTCGGCATTGACGGCGTTGGCGCGGATGCCTTCGCTGCCGTAATCCAGCGCGTATTGCCGCACGAGAAACAACGTCGCCGCTTTCGGCAGGCCATAAGGCCCAACATTGGGTCCGGGATTGACGGCCTGTTTGGACACATTGAACAGCAGGCAGCCGCCGGTGCCCTGCGCCCGCATGATTTTGACGGCGGCCTGGGCTACGCGCTGGTGGCCATAAAAGTTCAATTCAAAGCTCTCGCGCAGCACCGCCTCGTCGACCTCACCGATCCGGCCCTGCCAGGCGGCGCCGGCGTTCGACACGACAATATCGACTCCGCCGAAGGCGGAAGCGACGCGCGCGAACGCGCCCTTTACTGATGCGGCGTCGATGACGTCGCATCGAATTCCCAACGCCGCGCCGCCGATTGATTTTGCCTTTGCCTGTACAGCGGCTTCATCGACATCGAGCAGCGTCACTTCGGCGCCGGCCGCCGCAAAGGCTTTGGCAGTCGCAAATCCGATAGCGCCGGCGGCGCCGGTGATCACGGCCACCTGTCCCGCCAGCGGCGGCTCCTTGGCACTGCCGAGTTTCGCCTGCTCCAGCGACCAGTATTCGACGTCGAACAGATCGGCTTCCGGCAGCGGCTCGAAGCGGCCGACGGCCTCGGCATCGGTGATGGTAGCGATCGCAGCCTCGGCGAGGTCAGCGGCGACCTTGGCGTCCTTCTTGCTGCGGCCAAGCCCGAACAAACCGACCCCGGGCACCAGTACCACGCGGGGTGAGGGATCGAGCATGGTCTTGATGCCGCCGACGCGGGCGGTATTGCGGACAAAATAGTTTTTGTAAGTTTCGCCATAGGCGGCGACGGCGTCGCGAGGGCAAGGGACGAACAGTTGTAGCGCGTGGGGTCAGAACCTTTCTTTGCGGTGCGCCATCCTGAAGTTCCGACCTTTCGAGCTGCTTTTCGGCATTGCGCGCGCTTGAGCATTAGGGTGCATTCTACCGCACCCGATAAAGTATCCACCCACCAAAGCTGCGCAGCCGCTCGACCAGGGCACTACCGTCTAGGCCCTGTACGAGGTTGGGGGCCCTCACAAGAATGAGCCTGATATCGTGTTTCGCTAGGGCCTCGATGGAACCGCCACGATCGAGGTCGAATTGGTCTGCGAAGTATTTGTGGATAATAGCCTCATCGGCCTCGCCGTAATATTTTTTCCGGAGCGGCATAAAATAGGCGACCTCCACCGGGTCAGCTGTGGAGGTCAAGACGAAACGTTCAGGCACCGTTGAGCCCGTCATCACATCGAGATAGTCGTAATTGTCCATACTGTCGATCAGCACCCTACCGTCGCCCAAGCGGACGAGCTCATCTTTGATATAGAGCCCCGCCCCGCGCTCGCCGCGCCAAACCTGCGTCATGTCTTCCAGCATGCCGCTCCGGACGATCTGCGCCGAGTGGATCGCTGGAGGGGTCAGCGCAACCACGAGGAACCCCGCCAGCGGCCATGCTCCGGCGCGGCCGTGCCACAGCCGTTCACTGACGCGGACCAAAGCCAGCGCGGTGAACGGCAAGAGGAGGAGGACCCAAGCGCCCGAAGTGCGCCATGGTGCTGCGCCCGGGATACTCATAGTCGCAATCATCGTCGCGGTGATCAGCGCAAATGGCGCGAAGAATATCGCCGCCCAAACACGCACCACCCGATCCTTGAGGGACAGCCAGCAACAGGCCGCGATACCGAGCAGCAGCACCGGGTTCCATACCAAATTCCTGATGAACGACCCCGCTGGGGTGCGAGCGAGAGCCGTGAGATAATTACGCCCGGAGGAACCGAGGAATTGCCAGCTCGTCACTGAGAGATTGTCGAGCGACCCATACCACCAGTAGCAATCTACGATCCAAAATGCCGGAAAACTCAGGAGGATCACCGAGACTGCCGCCAGCAGGCCATGACCGATATCGCGTCCCCGCATCCAGCCGCCCATCAGGTAGAGCAGGAGCGCGACGGCGAAAAAGCAACCCTCGTAACGGTCCGTCGAGGCGAGCATCAGGCAGGCGGAGCCGATGATTAAATGCCACCGCCCGCCCGCTTGAAGCCAGAGCAGGATGAAGATGCTGGCCCCGACCAGCAACAGATAGAAGAAGATGTCGGACATCGGCGTGACGCTGAAGATCAGGCGATCGGGGATCGCGATCGCTAGCAAGGTCGTGATCAGGCTGACCTTGCGGTCGGCGAACAGAGCACCGGCGAGCCACAGCATAGCCAATAGCAGGACAAGGCCCGCTATGCCGACGAGGACGCGCGGGACTATAAAAACGTCATTGTGCAGCTTGAGGAACAGACCGACGAAGATTTTGTAGAAGGGCGGCCAGATCCACGGATCGAGCGCGTTGTGCCATGAGAGGCGCAATGCCATCAGCGACCTTGCGCTCTCGTCGGCTGTGACGCGGTAGAAACCTAGCTTGTATAGCCCAAGCTGGACGACTAGGGCCAACCCTAGCATTAACGCCACTGCCAACACGTAGCCGCGCGCCCACTGGCGAGCTACGCTTGCCGTCCGCGATGACGCTCCTATGACATTCGGCGCCGGCATGTTACCACCAGATGGGCAGCTGTTTGAACTCCAAGCCGACATGCCAAACGATTTGGCCTTAGTCGAGGCTTCGCGGTTGTGGCTTTGTCCCTCGGCGCTCCGGTATCCGGAGCACGATGTTGCACATTTCGACCGTGTTCGTCTCTAAACCTGAGCATATTTCCTACGTCGAGGCGATGAGCCGCATGCGGATGAGCATGCTCTCGGCTCCAATGGTCAAGGTAGTTTTAAGCCAGCGATGGCTGGACGCAGCTCCAATATTGGAGTGGTTATCCGTCGCGATGGTCCCGTCATTGTTTGTCGGGCCACTGCCAGCTCTGGTCATTTCGCTTCGTAAAATCAAACCATTCGCCAGACTTGCGCTAATTGAGTTTGCTTCAAATTGACCCTGATGGTGCTAGGGGCATACTACTATCGCATCGACGGAGTCATATCGGTGCGATTGGCGACCGGCCTGTTTATGTCGTTCTGCTCCATGATGGCTCTGCAAGAACTGATAGGGACGCCTGTATCGAAACAACTGCTGGCGCCGTGGCGACCTGTTGCGTGTGCATCTATCATGGCATTGGTAATTCGATCGTCCGACAAGTGGCTAATGAATCTCTCGATAGAAGGCTGGGCCATTGATGAGGCGGCGGAAGTTGTAGCCGTCGGCCAGGACGGCTTTGGCCGTATCGCCACGGCGCTAAAGATAATTGCGATGGATCCGGCGCTCGGATTTCGAGATGGCCGATGACCCGTTCGGGAGCGTCTGTTCTTCTCATTAGCCGGTAGACACGCTTGGCATTGACGGGATCGTGGCCGGCGGCTCGCGCTCGCGCTTGAGCAGCGCGGCGATCCGCCGATATCCATAGGTCGGCCGGTGTCCACCAGGCGGCGAATATCGGCCGTGAGCTCCGCATGACCGGCGCGGGTCTGCTCACTCAACCTTGATTGGAACGCGTCACCCCGAGGGTCTCTGCGATCCGTTCCAGCGGGTATCATCTGGCGGCTGCGACCGCCGTGAGTTTTATTAACTTCAGATAAGGAACTTCTACTTCGGGACATTGCCTTGTTTTGAGCCCGGCTTGTTAACACATTTTGCGCTTGCGACGGGCCAATGCCGATTGTGCGGTTTGGTCAGCGCGGCCCGGCGCAGAGGGAGCAGGGCTTCTGGAGTCGTTGGAGGAACGTATGAAGGTCGGAATACTGGCAGGCGGATTCGGAACCCGCCTTGCTGAAGAGACTGAAATTCGGCCTAAACCGATGGTTGAAATTGGCGGGATGCCGATCTTGTGGCATATCATGATGCATTATCATACCTTCGGTCACCGGGAATTTGCAGTCGCGCTCGGCTACAAGGGTGACCACATCAAGCGCTGGTTTGCGGAATACAACAGCCTCAATGGCAGCATGACCGTCAACATGGCGACGGGAGAAATCAAGCGGCATGGCAGCTCCATCCCCGACTGGACGGTCGACCTCGTCGATACCGGGATCAGGACGGGGACCGGCGGTCGCATCAAGCGATTAATGAAATGGATGGGCAACAATACTTTTATGCTGACGTGGGGTGACGGTGTCTCCGACGTCAACCTGAACAGGCTTCTTGCCTTTCACCGTTCACACGGCAAGCTCGCCACGATGACTGCGGTCCGCCCGCCCGCGCGTTATGGACATATTGAGTTCGACGGTCATCGCGTTGTCGAGTTCAACGAGAAATCGCAGGCTGCGGAAGGCTGGATTAACGGCGGCTTCTTTGTGCTGGAGTCGGGTGTGAAAGACTACATCGATGGCGATGAGGTCATGTTCGAATACGCGCCCATGCAGCGGCTCGCAGCCGACGGGCAATTAATGGCATTCCGCCATGAATCGTTCTGGCAATGCATGGACACGCTTCGTGAAAAAACGGTTCTGCAGCGGTTGTGGGACAGCGGCAACCCGCCCTGGAAACTCTGGAAGGACCAAGATCAATGAAGGTTTTGCTGACAGGAAATCGCGGCTACATCGGAGCGGTCCTGGCCCTCATGCTGCTGGAACGCAATCACTCCGTGGTGGGAATGGATAGTGACCTCTACCGGTCGTGCAACTTTGCGGGCGAGCTTGCCGCGGTGCCGACCATCGAGAAGGACATTCGTGACGCGGAGGTCGACGACGTAGCGGGCTTCGATGCCATCATCCATCTGGCCGGATTATCCAACGATCCGCTTGGAGATTATCGCCCCAGTCTCACGGAGGACGTGAATTTCAAGGCGTCGGTGAAGCTCGCCCAACTGGCCAAAAGGGCCGGCGTATCCCGATTTCTTTATGCCTCCTCGTGTAGCTGTTACGGGGCGTCCGGCTCCGACTTTCTCGATGAGAGTGCAGCGTTCAATCCGGTGACGCCCTACGGAAAGTCGAAGGCCAACGTGGAGCAGATCGTCGCTACAATGGCCGACGACTCGTTTAGCCCGACATTTCTGCGGGCATCCACGGCCTATGGGTTGTCGCCGCGAATTCGATTTGACCTGGTCGTCAACAATTTGACGGCTTGGGCTTTTACGACAGGCCAGGTTTATCTCAAGAGCGACGGCTCGCCCTGGCGTCCCATCGTTCACGTGGAGGATATCGCCTCTGCCTATATTGCCGTCCTCGAAGCGGATCGCGATCGCATTCACAATCAGGCATTCAACGTCGGCCTGACGACCGAAAATTATCAGATTCGCGAGATCGCGGAGCTGGTGAGACAGATTGTTCCGAACAGCAAGATCGAATTTGCGCCCGACGCCGGCCCCGATTTGCGATGCTACCGTGTCGATTGCAATTACATTGCCCGGCGCCTCCACGCGTTCAAACCGCAGTGGACTGCGCGACGCGGCGTCGAGCAGCTCTACGATGCGTATTGCAGGACAGGTGTTACGCTGGACGATTTTGAAGGCGAGCGCTTCAGGCGTATCACCCACATCAAGAAATTGATACGCGACGGAGAGATCGATGACGAGCTTCGCCGTGTTCCAGCTCTCGCCCGTTCCGTTTTGATTTGAATAATTGCGAGCAATATGGCGAATTCAGTAACAGAGGTGACTTGCCGGTCTTGCGGCAGCGCGCGGCTGGAGACGTTCCTTGATCTCGGCGAGACACCGCTTGCCGATCGCCTTCTGACAGAGGCCGATCTCGGCAAGAGAGAGCTCACGTTTCCTCTCCAGGTTGCCTTCTGCCACGAGTGCAGTCTGGTACAGATCACTGAGACGGCGAACCCGGAGATTCTCTTCGCCGACGCCTATCCCTATTTCTCGTCCTTCTCTCCCGCGCTGCTCAAGCATTCGCGCGAGAACGTGCTCGAACTCATTGCGCGGCGCGAGCTTGGACCCGGCAGCTTCATCATCGAACTAGCAAGTAATGACGGTTATTTGCTGAAAAACTATGTGGAGGGTGGAATTCCGGTGCTCGGCATAGATCCGGCGGAAGGTCCAGCCCAAGCGGCCGAGAAGCTTGGCGTGCCGACGCGCTGCGCTTTCTTCTCCCGCGAACTCGCCGAGACCTTGGGGTCGGAAGGCATACGCGCGGATGTTATCCATGCCAACAATGTGCTCGCCCATGTCGCAGACACCAACGGCTTTGTCGCTGCGATCCGCCGCATTCTAAAGGACGATGGCGTGGCTGTGATCGAAGCACCCTACATCGAGTCGCTGATCGAGCATTGCGAATTTGATACGATTTACCACGAGCATCTCTGCTATTTCTCGGTCACTGCGCTCGATAAGCTGTTTCGCCGTCATGGTCTCTATCTCAACGAGATCAAGCATCTTGCGATTCACGGCGGCTCGCTTCGCCTGTACGTCGAGCTAGAGGAGCGCGTTGATGCAAGCGTGAAGACGCAGCTTGCGCATGAGAAGGCACGGGGGCTCGATAGGATCGGATACTTCCGCGATTTTTCCGCACGAGTCGACACCCTGAAGCGGGAACTTTCCAGGCTGCTGCGCAGTTTGAAATCGCAAGGAGCATCTATCGCAGCGTATGCGGCGGCGGCCAAAGGGGCGACCTTGCTTAACACCGTCGGGATTGACCGGAATCTCGTTGATTTTGTGGTCGATCGCAACGTCCACAAGCAAGGCAAGTATATGCCCGGACAACAGCTGCCGATCCGCCCGACCGAGGCGCTTCTAGAGGTCCAGCCTGATTATGTCCTGCTGCTTGCCTGGAACTTCGCGGACGAAATTCTCGATCAGCAACGGGAGTACCGCGCGCGCGGTGGAAAGTTCATCATTCCTATTCCCTGGCCAACGGTCATATGAGAACAGCCTTGCGATTCGGTGCACCGGCGCCACGCTTACGGTCAATTGAAGATTGCCGTTACGTGCTCCACGATGGCACGAGGCGAAACACGGCTGACTGCGAGTAATCTGCATGAAGTGTCCGGTGTGTAATCGCGGCAATTTATTGAGCTCTGTCCTGATCGACAGGTTGCCGGTGCTGTGTAATGAACTCCACGCGGATGCGGCATCTGCGAGGAGATCGGAGACCGGTCGCTTCGATGGTTGCTTGTGTCGTGACTGCGGACACTTTTTCAATGCGGCCTTCGATGAGCGCAAGGTTCGCTATACGCAGAGCTACGATTCCTCCCTGGATTTCTCACCGAGGTTCGTGTCGTTCGAGGATGAGCTGGCGCGACGGCTGAACGCAAGCTACGATCTCGCCGGAAAGCTGATCATTGATGTGGGCTGTGGTAAAGGCGGCTTCCTCAGGCATGTGTGCTCTTTGAGCGGCGCCAGAGGCGTCGGCTTTGACAAGAGCTTCGAGCAGCGATCACATGATATTACCGGGGTCCGCTTCGTCAAGAACTGGTTCGACGAAACCTATGCGGGTGAAGCTCCGGACCTTGTGGCATGCCGACATGTGCTCGAGCACATGGCCGAGCCGATTTCCTTTCTACGGGCTTTGAATACGCATCACAGTGTTCGTCCAGATACGGTTTTCTACTTTGAAGTGCCAAACGCTCTTTACACCCTGCGCGAGCTGGGAATCTGGGATCTGATTTACGAGCATGTTTCTTATTTCACGCCACCCTCGTTCCGTACGGCGCTCAATATCGCGGGATTCGAGGTCGTGAATGCGGGGACAACGTTCGGTGAACAATTTCTTTATATTGAGGCAAGGACGGGCAAACCGCAAACTCGGGCATTCTCGTCGGATGTGCTGCCGCTTGAGAAACTGGCAGGAGATTTTGACAAGATCTATCATTCAAAAATTAGTTACTGGCGGGATTACATCGCTGACCGCGGACCCTTGTCGACGGCGGTATGGGGTGCGGGGTCCAAGGGCGTCAACTTCTTGAACGTGGTCCCCGGCGCAAGCGCGATAAATGCGGTGATCGATCTCAATCCGCACAAACAAGGTCATTATGCGCCAGGGACAGGCACCCCGATTGTTCCACCGGCGGAATTGGTCGGACGCGGCATCAGCTCGGTTATCGTGATGAATCCTGTCTATTACCAGGAGATCGTGGAGATGGCGTCAGCGCTGGACCGGAATTTGGAAATTTCCCAGGCTTGAACGACACGCGAAGAACCCTCCTGGTTCAGGGCCTACTTGAGATCCGAGGGTGGCGGGATGGAACTGCGCGATGGCACGTGGGGAATTTGACCCTATTTCCACGCAAGCCGGGATCTGATATTTTTTGCGCTTGCGAAACCGGCCTTAAAGCTTCCACCTCTGGATCATAGTTGGCAACTTCAGGCAGTCCTTCGGGCGCGCTCACTCGCAGCGTTTGCCCCTTATGTTCTGCTGCAGTTACGCGGATACTATACCGCGTACCGTCGATTCCGATTCATAGCTGCATTCTCCTGGATACAGCCGAGGCGGCGCGTGCTTTGTCTCGGAGAGACTTGGAGCTTGCCTGCTGCGACTCCTGCGGCTTCCTGTTCAACCACATCTTCGATGAAGCTGTGATGGGGTACTCGACCAACTTCGAGGAATCCCAACACTTCTCCGGCATTTTCAATGCGTTTGCCAGACGGCTGGCCCGCGAAGCCGCCGAGAAGTGCGCGATAGCCGGCAAGCATGTCATTGAGATCGGTTGCGGCAAAGGCGAATTCCTCCGGGAGCTTTGTGATGTGGGCGGTGCTACGGGGCTCGGCATCGATCCCGGCTACAGGGCCGACGAGGGACGCTCGACGCCGAGCGACAAGGTTCGCTTCATCACCGACCTTTTTTCGGAAAAGTACGAGCACCTCGAGGCCGATGTCATCGTTTGTCGTCACACGCTCGAGCACATCGCACCAGTTCGAAGCTTTGTTGGCTCGATCCGCAGGATGATCGGTGAGCGCGACGACACCGCCGTGTTCTTTGAGACCCCCGACGCCAAGCGCGTGCTTGCTGAAGGCGCTTTCTGGGACATCTACTACGAGCACTGCTCGTATTTCAGCCCGGGAGCGCATGCCAGGCTGTTTCGCCAGGAGGGCTTTGACGTAACCGAGCTTCGCCTCGCCTACGATGATCAGTACATCATTCAATATGCCAACCCGGTGTCCCGACATTCCCCGCCTCGCCTTGCGCTGGAGCAGGACCTCGCAGAGCTGCAATGCCTCGCAGCGAACTTTCCGGAGCGAGTGCGGCAGGTTCAGGACGGTTGGCGAAAACGCGTTCGCTCGGCGTGGAAATACGGACAGCGGATTGTGTTGTGGGGCGGGGGATCGAAGGGCGTGTCCTTTCTGACCACGCTCGGACTGACCGAAGAGATAGCGGCTGTGGTGGATGTCAATTCCTTTAAGCAAGGGAAGTTCATGCCGGGGACGGGGCATCCCGTGATCGCCCCGAAAGCGCTCATTAATCAGCCGGCGGATTTGGTGATCGTGATGAATCCAATCTATGTCCCCGAAATCGAGTTGAGCCTGAAGGAGATGGGTCTCAGGCCGGAGATCGTCGCGCTCAGCCCGATGGGGTTCACCTGATGTGAATTTCAGGAGGTTGAAAATCTGGTTCTTTCGTTGGACGTTGGGAGCCTCTTTCAGCCCAATAGCAGCGAACAGAGGCTAAAAATAGCTGTTTGAGCAGGGCGATCGCCTTGGCTTCAAATCCATCAGGGCGACCTGCAATCTGCCAGAACACGAAAAGCGACGCAAAATAGATTACGGCTGCGCGGCCACCATCACGCGCGTAGATCGTCGTCCGTGAAGAACGTTTCTATGCGAAGCGCAGCGGCGAGAAGGCACGACGTAAGGTCAACAGCAACAGGGCACGCAAAAACTCCTCGAACCAGCGGCGGAGCAGGCTGAAGTTGTAGCCGGCGGCGGCGAGCACGGCATTGATACGGTCGCCGTCGCGGCCTTTGAGATAGTTGCGGCGCAGGCGGTGATCGTCTTTGAGATGGCCGATGGGTGTAGCGCCCCACCATGCATTCTCCTCGTCGATAATTGAGGCATATTCGGCGTTTTCTGATGCTTCACTACGATCGGCGGGGATTGAAAAGCCGTCGAAAACCACACCGAGTTGAGGATATCGGCCCAATTTTGTGGCTCTAAGACCGCACTCTTGGAGCATTCTGGTAAGTCTCACAAACGCCCCCGGTTGTCTCACTACATTTCTCTGTTGACAGCGTGGCCTTTGAATAGCCCCGATGTCATTTGGCGAAGCGTAACCGCTATCCTGTCGCGAACCCTGGCCGTGGTCCAAATGACGATCACGGCGAGGACGGCCAAGAAGGGCGTCGTCTGCCGATGTCGGAATGCAATTTCCAGCAAATGCTTCCAACGTTCCCAATTCTCCCGGCGAGGCTGGTGCTTAGCAGCGGCTTCCGGATCCTGCCAGGCCAACAGCACCTTCTTGTCCTTGAGATTCATCGAACGCGCCGGATGCTCGCGATTGTAGAAGATCGCCTCCGGCACGTGCGCAAACCTTCCGAGCAACGTCAGCTCACTCATCAGCGTAAGGTCGGAACCGGAATACGGGCGATGCAAAGTCGATTTTTGAAGTATCTCTCGCCTGAAAAGTCCGAAGCACTCAAAATTTGTTCCACGGTCGTTTAGATCTTTGAGGAGACGCTTGGCCGGTCCGTCATTTGGATCCTGCGCCTTGCGGCCCCTCCCAACCAGAGGGATTTCGCGACCGGCGGTATCGACACTGATTGTCGTCCCATAGGCTAATATGACGTCATGATTTTTCTCCAGAACAGCGACACAAGCACTGACAAAATTCGGACTGATAAGGTCGTCCGCCGCACACCACTTCACGTACTTTCCGGAGCTGCGATGGAATCCCAGGTTGTAATTGCGGCCGGCACCCAAGTTCTTTTCATTGCGGAAATATTTTACCCGAGCGTCTTTCGTAGCGAATTCGCGGCAAATCCGCTCGGTGCCGTCCGTAGAGGCGTTATCTGAAATGATAAGCTCGAAATTATCATAGTCTTGGCCGAGGCAAGACGTAATAGCATCGACGAGATATGCTTTTCCGTTGTAAACAGGAATGGCTAGTGAGACGAGTGGATTTTTTGAGCCTGCTTCGTTCATTTCTCAAATCCAAATGATGGCGCTAGGCGATCCGCTAAATTCAATCTTTGTTTCCAGTCCGCTTCATACCTCGAACAGCTCGTCCCTATATTTCGCGTGCACTCTCTTGGTGATTCATTACAGCAGACATTGAACGGGTGACAGCAGAAATTGAACGCGTGAGGTCCACGCGTAAGACCCTGTCCTCTGCGTTGTTGAGACACATGACCTCGACTTCCTGCAATTCAGCAAACAATTTTTCACGCCAGCGCGGTGACGCTCGTCACCGCCGACAACGTCCACGGATTGACAACTGCTATTGCCAATCCTGCGATCGCGGGGCGCCGGCTTCCGCCTTGGTCGGGTTCATCCATTGCAGAACCACCGTCTTTTACGCTTGGTCCCATATGCTCGTTTGCGTCGAAGCGCTTCACGACACATTCCAAAAATAAAAATCAGGTGCATCGGCTGACGACACACCTGATTTTATTTTTCTGTTCGGATCGAGCGTGGCGATCACGCCAATCTGGCGACGATCAATAATACGGGCAGATGTATCGGCCCCAGCGGTAGCTGAAATAACAACCGCCACCGTAACCGTAGCCGCGACCCCAACCTCTGCCACGCCCCCAGCCCCAACCTCTGCCGCGTCCCCAGCCTCCACCGCGCCCCCAGCCTCCACCACGGCCCCAGCCTCCGCCGCGACCCCAGCCTCTGCCCTGTGCCTGTGCCTGCGTGGTGGATGCGCCGACCAGGATGGCAGACGTACTGACGAAATAAACGAACACCAAAGCCATCGCTGCGATGCAGCGCGTAACGATACTGTAGCGTTTAGCCATTTTTAGAATCTCCGGTCACTCCAGAAGCACAAACTTTTAGACTCCGCCTTACTTAGACGCTTGAGGCTGTTTTCAGTTCGGGCGCGCCAAGACAATATTTCCATTTGAGTTTCTTGCGGCCGTCCTCAGGAATTTATTGAGAGGGGGGATGAGGTCAAGTTACACTCCGGGTCAGCCACGGATTGGACGTACCGCATCGTCCGCAACGGAGGCTGCCAACGATTGTGCAATGCGCAATTGCGGCGAGCGCGAGACAAACCTACGGCAAAGACCCCGCCAAGAACTTTAGCTCGACAACAATTCCGGATTTTCCTGCGCTCAACCATTCTTGCAAAAGAGTGTCCATGCCCAAGCAACACAGCTACGTTCTCGGCCTGAATACCTATGACCATGATGTGAGTGCATGCCTGCTGCGCGATGGCGCTATCGCGTTCGCCATCGCAAAGGAGCGCATCACGCGCGAAAAGCACGCCACCGGTTTCTACAAGGAGGTGATCGACTATTGCCTCGATGCCGAAGGCATCACGCTGGATGACGTCGATCTGATTGTCCGCAATTGTTACATCCTTCCCGTGACCGAAATGGAAGAGCGGCTGGTCTATCAGGACATGCCGGGCTTCCTTCCCGAGCATGAGCGAACCGCGGCTTCCAAACATCCGCTCTATCTGTCGCGTTCCGACAAGGTGGTGTCGATATCCCACCATCTGGCGCATGCCTACAGCGCGTTTGCGGTATCGCCGTTTGAAGATGGCGTGGTGATGATCGTCGATGGCGTCGGCAGCTATCAATCGGACGTCGTCGAACCCTGTCCGTCGCCCGACACCGCCACGCCGCTCGCGCGCGAATCCGAGAGCTATTACAAATTCAGCGGCTCAAGGATCGAGTGCCTGAAGAAGGTTTGGATGGAGCCCGACCGCGGCTTCCTGAGCGATGAATTTTACAACATGCCCGGACTTGGCGCGCTCTATAGCCGGGCCTCGACCTACATTTTCGGCGACTGGAACAAGTGCGGCGAGCTGATGGGGCTGGCGCCCTATGGCCGCCGCGAGAAGGTCAAGCATCTGCTCGAGCTCACCGACGGCACCTTGCGTGTTCCGCACTGGACGACGGATTTCAAACAGCCTTTCGTAATGGATCGAGGCAGTTGGGAGGGCAGTCCCTCGATGCGGCATTGGGAGGATCTCGCCTGGCGGGTTCAGGATGACACTGAAAACATCCTGCTTGCCCGCGCCCGTTGGCTTCGCGAAACGACCGGCGCCAAAAATCTGTGTATCGCCGGCGGCGTCGCGTTGAACTGCGTGGCCAACGGCCGTGTTGCACGGGAATCCGGTTTCGAGAATGTCTGGATTCAGCCGGCAGCCGGCGACGATGGTATTGCAATCGGCTGCGCCTATTACGGCTATCTCGAAATTCTAAAGCAGCGCCGCTCATTCGTCATGGACCACTCCTATGTCGGCAAGCGCTACACCGATCAGGACATCCAGAACGCCACGGAGAAATTTCTTGTTCGCATCCAAACCACTGCTGTTCGCAGCGAGAACATCTGCCGGGAGACGGCAAGACTGCTTGCCGAACAGCGCGTGATTGGCTGGTTTCAGGACGGTTCTGAGTTCGGACCGCGGGCGCTCGGCAATCGCAGCCTGCTTGCGGACCCGCGCAAGGCTGAGATGAAGGATATTCTGAACAAACGGGTCAAGCACCGACAGGCATTTCGGCCGTTCGCACCGATCGTGCTGGCCGAACGGGCGAGGGAAGTGTTCGAGGGCGAGGAGGATTCGCCGTTTATGTTGATCGCCAAGCGCGTCCGCCCCGAATGGCGGGACAAGATTCCGGCGGTCGTCCATGTCGACGGAACGGCGCGCGTTCAAACCGTTCGTGAGGAAACCAATCCGGTTCTGTACCGCCTGCTCAGGGAATTCGAGGCGCTGACCGGCGTTCCCGTGTTGATCAACACGTCATTCAACGTCAAGGGTGAACCGATCGTCGAAACGCCGCGCGACGCCGTCGTCTGCTTCCTGACTACGGGCATCGACAATCTGGTCCTGCACGATACGCTGATCTCGAAAAACACGCTCCACAAAATCGTCGGACCGCTGGTCGGCGTTTATACCGACGTCGCGACCATGGTCATGACAAGCACACGGCCGGTGTAAATCGACTGCCCCGGATCAGCTGGCCTTGGCTGCCGCCGGTTTGGGAAGCGGCTTGTCCTGCCTTTTCGACCAGGAGATATAGTAGGCGACGACGGTCATGATCGCTATTCCCGTCACGCTGACGAAAATCTGCGCGAACAGCGAGCCCGAACTCATCATCAATTCGAAATGTCCGACGAAGGAGAGGAACACGCCGACGCAGAACACGGCGAGTGACTGCTGACCGCAGACGATGAGGGGATCGAATATCTTCCATTCCAGGCCCGGCCAATCCTTGGGCACAAACCGGATGACCAAAATGACGATCACCACGAAATGCAGGAAGCGATAGGGCGCAAGATTAGTCTTGTCGTTGGGGTTGAAGGTCGCATAGAGCCAGTGCGGGAACATAGCTCCGAAATCCGGGAACTTGCCGGCCATCGTCATGATGAGCGCAAAGATGAGATAGGCGATGCAAAAATACAGGGTCGCCCGCGCATTGATGATTGCTAATGACCTCCTGGCGCCGCCGAGCGCGCACCATGAGCCGAACACGAACAGCACCTGCCAGCAAAACGGGTTGAAGTACCAGGTCCCGGCGGGATAGGCGGGTAGATTCCAGCCGAACTGGCGGGCTGCGAGCCACAGCGCAATCGACGCCAGCATGGTCAGGTTGGGTTGGCGCAGCATCATCCACAGCACCGGCGGAAAAAGTCCCATCAGCACGATATAAAGTGGAAGCACGTCCAGATTGACGGGCTTGAATTTCAGCAGCAATCCCTGCCGCAGCGTTTCGATCGGACTGTCGACCAGACCCGCCACATTGAATTCGTTGATGATCTCGGGATCGCTGAAACGCTGCGCGACATAACCGATCGAAACAATATAGATGACGAACAGGATGACGTGGGCGACGTAGAGCTGCCAGACGCGCTTGGTCAGGCGGGTGGCGCCGACGATGAAACCGCGTTCGAGCATCATCCGGGCGTATACAAACGACGCGGTGTACCCCGAAATAAAAACAAAGAGATCCGCAGCATCGCTGAAGCCGTAATTTCTGGTGGTGATCCAGTTCACGACGTTGTCGGGAATGTGATCCAGAAAAATTGCCCAATTCGCGACCCCGCGAAACAGGTCGAGCCGGAGATCGCGTCCTTTTTCAGGTAGGGTTGCGTTGATTTTCATGGAGGCCGTTTCGAAGTAATTCTTTCGAGAAGATCGCGCAGCGTGACAGCGGGTTGTCAGCCGTGCGCGCGGCGAAGATTGTCACAGCGCAGCATAATGACTATACCGGTCCGGAAAAATGTCTCATCCAGGGGTGGGAATCACCGATCAAACTCCTGAAAGGTGTCTCTATACTATCCTGGCCGTTTCCACCACGCGCTTCCATGCCGCATTTCTCACGGGGTCCGATCATCCATGACCGCACGCATCTTTAAGCCCGCTAAAAACGCGATGCAATCGGGGACCGCCAAAACCAGGGAATGGCAGCTCGATTTTGAACCCGAGCAGCCGCCCGTCATCGAACCTTTGATGGGCTGGACCAGCTCCGGCGACATGAAGCAAGAACTCACCCTTCGCTTCGACACCAAGGAAGAGGCTGTGGCCTATTGCGAGCGTGAGGGCATTCCCTATCAGGTCATAGAGCCGAAGGAGCCGGAACGCCGGCCAGCCGCCTACGCCGACAATTTCGCATTCCGGCGCGCCGAACCCTGGACCCACTAGGGGTCGTAATCGCCAAGGCACATCCGGGCATTCCCCGCGCGACCGAAAGTTCTGGGTTGCCTAAGGCGGCGGCGCAATGACACCATGATCCGAGCCCCGATGCGCAGATTGCGGCGCACAATAGACTGCTGAAGGCCATGCCGCTTCATTCCAGCACCGACCCCACTTCGTCAGATTTTGCCCGCAACGCTGAAGCGATGCGCGCGCTGGTCGCAGAACTCCGGCAAAAGCTCGATCAGGTGGCCGGCGGCGGTGGCGAGGCATCCCGCGCCCGGCACATTTCGCGCGGCAAGATGCTGGCACGTCAGCGCGTCGATCTCTTGATCGATCCGGGAACGGCATTTCTCGAATTGTCGCCGCTTGCGGCCTTCGGCCTCTATGGCGGCGACGTGCATTCGGCAAGCGTCATCACCGGCGTCGGCCGGATCTCGGGGCGTGAATGCGTTGTTGTCGCCAACGATGCGACCATCAAGGGCGGCACCTATTATCCGATGACGGTGAAGAAGCATCTTCGCGCGCAGGATATCGCGCGGCAGAACAATCTGCCCTGCGTCTACATGGTCGATTCCGGCGGCGCGTTCCTGCCGCAGCAGGACGAGATTTTTCCCGACGAGCGGCATTTTGGCCGCATCTTCTACAATCAGGCGCAGATGTCCGCGCAGGGCATTCCGCAGATTGCGATTGTGATGGGTTCCTGCACGGCCGGCGGGGCCTATGTCCCGGCGATGTCGGACGAAAGCATTATCGTGCGCAACCAAGGCACGATTTTTCTCGGCGGACCGCCGCTGGTAAAGGCCGCGACCGGGGAAGTGGTCACTGCAGAAGAACTCGGCGGCGCCGACGTGCACTCGCGGCAATCCGGCGTCACCGATCACTACGCGCAGAACGACAGCCATGCGATCGGGATTGCACGGCGTATCGTCGCCACGCTGAAGCCGCCGCAGCGCGTTGCCTTGAACATGCGCGAACCGCGCGAGCCGCGGTTTGCGCCTGAGGAAATTTATGGCGTGGTCCCCGTCGATGGGCGCAAGCCGTTCGACGTGCATGACATTATTGCCCGCGTGGTCGACGGCTCGGAATTCGACGAATTCAAGAAGTTATACGGCCAGACGCTGATTTGCGGTTTCGCCCATATCTGGGGATACCCGGTCGGCATCATCGCCAACAACGGCATCCTGTTCAGCGAAAGCGCGCTGAAGGGCGCGCATTTCATCGAGCTGTGCTGCCAGCGCAATATCCCTTTGGTGTTCCTGCAGAACATCACCGGCTTCATGGTCGGCAAGAAATATGAAGCCGGCGGCATTGCGCGCGACGGCGCCAAGCTGGTGACGGCGGTGGCGACCGCGGGGGTGCCGAAATTCACTGTCGTGATCGGCGGCTCTTACGGGGCCGGCAATTACGGGATGGGCGGCCGCGCCTACAGCCCGCGTTTCCTCTGGATGTGGCCGAACGCCCGGATCTCTGTGATGGGCGGCGAGCAGGCGGCGATGGTACTAAGCCAGGTCCGTCGCGATAACATTGAGGCAAAGGGCGAGACATGGTCGGCGGACGAGGAGGACAAGTTTCGTGCGCCCATCCGCGCCCAATATGAGAGTCAGGGCAGTCCCTACTACGCCACCGCCCGGCTCTGGGATGACGGCGTGATCGATCCCGCCGATACACGGCTGGTGCTCGGCCTTGGTCTTTCGGCCGCAACCAATGCGCCGATCGAGCCGACCCGCTTCGGCCTGTTCAGGATGTGATGATGGATCGCCCCAAACAGTACCGGCGATTTCGCAGCCTGCTGATCGCCAATCGCGGCGAGATCGCCTGCCGCGTGACCCGAACGGCAAAGGCAATGGGCCTGCGCACGGTTGCGGTTTATTCCGAAGCCGACCGCGGCGCGATGCATGTCGCCATGGCCGATGAAGCTATCTTGCTCGGACCGGCGCGGGCGCGCGACAGCTATCTCAATATCGAACGCGTGGTTGAAGCGGCGCGCATGAGCGGCGCTGAAGCCGTGCATCCCGGTTACGGATTTCTTTCCGAAAGTGCAGAATTCGCGCAAGCATGCGCGGACGCGGGATTGGTTTTTGTCGGTCCGACTGCCGGCATGATCAAGGTGATGGGCTCGAAATCGGGCTCAAAAATGCTGATGGAACAGGCCGGCGTGCCGCTGGTGCCGGGCTATCACGGCGAGGCCCAGGACGAGGCGACGCTGGCGAAGGCCGCCGACAAAATCGGCTTTCCGGTTCTGATCAAGGCGTCGGCGGGAGGCGGCGGTCGCGGCATGCGCATCGTGGGTTCGGCAAACGAGCTTGCAGCGGCGGTTATCAGCGCCAAGCGCGAGGCCAAGGCCGCCTTCGGCGACGATCGCATGCTGATCGAGAAATTCGTCGAAAATCCGCGCCACATCGAAGTGCAGATCATCGGCGACAGCCACGGTAATTTGCTGTCGCTGTTCGAGCGCGAATGCACGTTGCAGCGGCGGCATCAGAAGGTGATCGAGGAAGCGCCGTCGCCGACACTTAATGCCTCGCAGCGCGAGGCAGTGTGCGCCGCCGCGCGCAAGGCAGCTGCCGCGGTAGATTATGTCGGCGCCGGGACCATCGAGTTTGTTTCCGACGGCAAAAATGTCTTCTTCATCGAGATGAACACCAGGCTGCAGGTCGAGCATCCCGTAACCGAGCTGATCACGGGCATTGATCTCGTGGAATGGCAGTTGCGCGTGGCATTCGGCGAAAAACTTCCGCTGGCACAGGATCAAATCAAGTTAGACGGACATGCGATCGAGGCGCGGGTCTACGCCGAAAATCCGCATAAGAATTTCATGCCGTCGGCCGGTCGCATCAGAACCTGGCGCACGCCGGAGCAATCGAACGGCCTGCGGATCGATGCCGGCTATCGCGAGGGCGATGCGGTGTCGCCGCACTACGACGCCATGCTGGCCAAGGTGATTGCGTGGGCGCCGACCCGCGACGCCGCGATTGAGAGGCTTAACCGCGGCCTAGAGGACATCGATGTTCGCGGCATCGTTACCAACATTCCCTTTCTTTCGGCGCTGGTGACGCATCCGGATGTGCGTGCCAATGCCATCGACACCGGCTTCATCGAACGTGAATTAAAGAACCTGACGCCGGCTTCTCGGGCGCCCGGCGATCTCGAACTTTGCGCGGCCGTGGCGGCAATCCTCGGCGCAGAACAGAAAGCGGCGCGCACCGAGTCGCATTCGCCATGGCAAACCTCGGGCTGGATGCCGGTGGGTAGGCGGCAGCGCCTGTTCACGTTCCGGCATGCACACGAGGCCGAGCAAGAGATAAGCCTGCAATATGGAAACGGCCCTGCGACGCTGTCGATCGGGGAGCGCGAATTTGCCTTCGTATCCTCGCCAAGGGATGACGGCGGTTTCGATCTCACGCTCGACGGCATGAAATCGCATGTGGTCGCTGTTATCGAAGGCCATGACCTATATTTGCGAACCCGCAATGGGCGGTTTGACCTGCATTGGGTCGATCCGTTCGGCGGCGACGACGAAGAGCAGGTCGGCGAAGACAAGATCATAGCCCCCCTGCCGGGCACGGTGGTGGCGTTGCTGGCCGAGGAGGGTGCTACGCTGGAGAAGGGCGCGCCGATCCTGACGCTTGAGGTCATGAAGATGGAGCAGACCTTGCGCGCGCCGTTCGCGGGCGTGCTGAAAATGATCAAGTGCAAGGTCGGCGATATCGTGCAGGAGGGCGTCGAACTCGCAGAGGTGGAGCCGACAGGTCAGTGAGATCAGCATGAGCGATTCTGTGCGCATCATTGAAGTTGGCCCACGCGACGGCCTTCAAAATGAAAAGACGCCGGTTAGCGTTGCAGGCCGCATCGCGTTTATCGAGGCGCTGGTCGGCGCGGGCCTGCACACCGTCGAGGTCGGGGCCTTTGTGTCGCCGAAGGCGATCCCGCAGATGGTGAATTCGGATCAGGTGCTGCGGGCTGTCAACCATCACCCTACAAGCGAATTCCATGTGCTGGTGCCGAACGAAAAAGGCTACGAAGCTGCGCGCGAGGCCGGCGCCAAAGTGATCGCGGTGTTTGCTTCGGCCTCGGAAGGCTTTTCGCGCGCCAATATCAATTGCTCGGTCGCCGAATCGATTCTGCGCTTCAAGCCGGTGGTCGCCCGCGCCAAGGCTGACGGTATCAAGGTGCGCGGCTATATTTCCTGCGTGCTCGGTTGCCCCTATGACGGCGAGGTAAAGCCGCAAGCGGTGGTGGACGTCGCGAAGATCTTGTGGGAGCTCGGCTGCTACGAAGTCTCGCTCGGCGACACCATCGGCGTCGGTACCCCGGTCAAAGCGCGGCAGTTGCTGCGCGCCGTGGCTGGCGTCGTACCGATGGCTAATCTGGCGATGCATTTTCACGACACTTACGGCCAGGCGCTGGCCAACCTCTATGCAGGGATGGAGGAGGGCGCCCGCGTCATCGATTCCGCCGCCGGCGGCCTCGGCGGCTGCCCCTATGCGCCCGGCGCAACCGGCAACGTCGCCACCGAGGACGTGGTCTACATGCTGGAGGGCATGGGGATTGCGACCGGGGTCGATATGCAGAAATTGGTAGCGGCCACCAACGCAGTCAGCCGATTGATCGGCCGCCCGCCCGTGAGTCGCGTGGCGTCGGCGATCAATGCGAGGCGGGCGCGCTAAACCCTCATGGTGAGGAGGCGCCCTTGCGCCGTCTCGAACCATGAGGCCCGGCTTCATCCTTCGAGACGCGGCGCAGGCGCCGCTCGTCAGGATGAGGTCTACCGTCCCCCGTCCGGTCCCATCACCAGATCAGGCAGGTACGTCGAAATTTCAGGCAGGAAGCACAGCACGACCACAGCCGCCATCATGAGAAGTACGAACGGCAGCGTACCCCAGATCACTTCGCTCAAGGGAATATCCGGCGCGACGTTGCGGATCACGAAGATATTCAAGCCGACCGGCGGGTGAATAAGTCCCATCTCCATCACGATGGTCATGACGACGCCGAACCAGATGATGTCGAAATTTGCCGCGCGCAGCGGCGGCAGAATGATCGGCGCGGTCATCAGGATGATTGAAACCGGCGGCAGGAAAAAACCGAGCACGACGACCATGACGAGGATCGCCGCCAGCAATTCCCATCGCGGCAGGTGCATGGCGACAATCGATTCCGCGACCGATTGCGAGATGTGCAGGTAGCTCATCACGTAAGAATACAGCAGCGACATGCCGATGATCATCATCAGCATGGTGGACTCGCGGATCGTCGATTTCAGGATCGGTGCCAGGTCGCTCGGCCGCCACACGCTGTAGATCAGCGCTATCAGCACCAGCGCGAGCAGTCCGCCGAGGCCTGCGGTTTCGGAAGGCGTCGCATAGCCGCCGTAGAGCGCAATCATCACCCCCGTCAACAACAAGACGAACGGCAGCACCCGCGGCAGGACGCTAAATCGCTCCGCCATGGTGAAATCGTCGCGCGTGAGGATGGCCGAAGTCACGCCGGTCTTCGCGTAAAGCGCGCTGGCGGTGGCATATTCCTTGCGAAAACGGATCACCGCATAAACGCCGAACAGCGTGACCAGCAGCAGGCCGGGTCCGATGCCAGCGAGGAACAACCGTCCCAGAGATTTTTCCGCCGCGACCGCGAACAGGATCATCGTGATCGAAGGGGGCAAGAGTATCCCGAGCGTGCCGCCGGCGGCGATAATTCCCGCCGCGAATCCGCCGGAATAACCACGTTTGCGCATTTCCGGTATGCCGGCTGAGCCGATGGCCGAGCAGGTGGCGGGCGACGATCCGGCCATCGCGGCGAACAAAGCGCAGGCAAACACGTTGGCGACGCCGAGTCCGCCGGGCACGCGATGCAGCCAGGCATGCAGCGCTGAATACAAATCCTGGCCGGCGCGGGATTTGCCGATCGCGGCGCCTTTCAGAATGAACAGCGGGATCGACAACAGCGTAATCGAGGCCATTTCCTCGTAGACGTTCTGGGTCACGGTATCGAGCGACGCCGCGGGCATATAGATGCCCATGAACACCACCGCGACAGCGCCCAGCGCGAACGCAATCGGCATTCCCGAGAACATCGCAAACAGGGTCGCGACCCCGTAACTGATGCCAATTCCAAGCACCGTCATCGGCGTGCCGCCCCGCTAAGTGGAATCGCGATCTGCAGCAGGATCTGCACGCAGAGTAACGTCATGCCCGAGGCCATCAGGCCGTATGGGATCGCCAGTGGCGGCGACCACATCGAATTCGAAACCTGGCCGTCGACCCAGGCCTCGTGCGCGAGTGTCCAGGATTTCCAGGTAAAGAACGCGCAGAACAGGAAGCTCGCGACATCGACCAACCATAGCCGGATACGATTGACCATCGGCGACAGCAATCCGACGAACGCCTCGATGCCGATGTGGCCGCGTTGTCCTTGCACATAGGCCGAGGTCATGAAGGTGGCGCCGACCAGCAGAAACACCGCCGCCTCGTCCTGCCAATAATTCGGGCTGTGAAACAGGGCGCGGCCCAGCACGCTATAACTGAGAATGACGCAGGCCGCGATCAGCGCGACGGCCGCGACAACGACAATGATGTTGTTGCAAAAAGCAAACCCGCGCTCGAACGCCGCCACAAGCCCGGGGGCTGCAGCGGCATTCGAACGGTCATTTTGATCGCTGAGCGCACCATGCATCATGCGGAGACGTCGGATGCGAGCTTCAACAGGTTGGCCGCGGTCGCGGTTTTCGCGCTGTAGTCCTTCCACGCGGTGTCTCGGGCAATGTCGCGCCATTTGCCGACAGTGGCCGCATCGAGCACGCTGACCTTGGCGCCGGCCTTTTCATATACTTTGGCAACCTCGATATCGTCGTCCTGCGCGCCCTTCTTGCCGAACGCTTCGAGTTCTGTGCCGACGGTGCGAATGATGTCCTGCTGATTTTTCGGCAAGCCGTCGAAAATCGACTTCGACATCAAAAGCGGCTCCAGCATGAACCAGTACGAAGCGCCCGCGCCTGATGTCAGGCATTTGGCGACTTCCTCAAGCCGGAACGAAATCAGGCTGGTGGAGGAGGTGAGGCCGGCATCGCAGGCACCGGTCTGCATCGCGGCATAGAGTTCGTTGGACGGCAGCGACAGCACGGCTGCGCCCGCGGCCTGCAGCACCATGTCCATTTCGCGCGAACCGCCACGAACCTTGAGGCCCTTGGCGTCTTCGGGGGCGACAAGGGGGCGCGAACGGCTGGCGACGCCGCCGGCCTGCCAGATCCAGGTGAGGATGATGATGCCCTTGTCGGCGAGGAAATCCGTCAGCGCCTTGCCGACCGGCTGGTTCTTCCAGCGCAGGCCCTGATCGTAAGTAGAGACCAGACCGGGCATCAGGCCGATATTGGTTTCCGGCAATTCGCCGCCCGCATAGGGAAGGGGATACAGGCTGATATCGAGCGCGCCTTTGCGCATCGCCGAGAATTGCGCGTTGGTCTTGACCAGCGAGGAGTTCGGATAAACTTCGGCGGCGATCTCGCCGCCGCTGCGCTTCGCCACTTCCGCGGCGAAC
>Ga0208990_1000005_pt1 | contig 26893 bp, 22 predicted proteins | sample MedBloCARef_M3_FD_187854 | JGI IMG/M metagenome (GOLD analysis project Ga0208990, IMG submission 187854) | Forest soil microbial communities from El Dorado National Forest, California, USA - Mediterranean Blodgett CA Ref_M3 (SPAdes) (version 2) | ecosystem: Environmental > Terrestrial > Soil >...
TCCTCTCCAACATCGACCAGGAAACGATTTCCTCCAAAGGCCTGACGAAGCTGCGCAAGATTCGACCGGAATCGCTGCCCTTGGTGCGCGGCAACCCGCGCTTCGGCGTGCCGTATACGGGCATCTCCAAGTTCGTCGCCATCGGCCTGAATTACGTCGATCACGCGCACGAAGCGGGTCTGCAAATACCGGCAGAGCCGGTAGTTTTCATGAAGGCGACCACGTGCATCAACGGACCGAACGACGACATCCAGCAGCCGCGCAATTCCACCAAGCTAGATTACGAGGTCGAGATCGCGATCGTCATCGGGACACGCGCCGAATATGTACCGGAGGAAGAAGCCCTGGACCACGTCGCGGGCTATACGATCGTGAATGACGTATCCGAGCGTGCTTTCCAGCTGCAGTCCTCCCAGTGGGACAAAGGCAAGGGATGCGACACCTTCGGGCCGATCGGACCATGGCTCGTCACGACCGACGAGATCACCAATCCCCAGGTGCTCGACGTCTGGCTCGATGTCAACGGCGAACGCCGGCAATCCTCCAATACCAGGAACATGATTTTTTCCTGTGCGAAGCTGGTCTCGTACGTCAGCAACTACATGACGCTGCTCCCGGGGGACATCATTACCACCGGAACACCCGCCGGTGTGGCGCTGGGGATGAAGCCGACCCAGGCGTGGCTGAAGCCTGGTGATGTCGTCACTCTCGGCATCAAGGGGCTCGGTGAACAGCGGCAAAAAGTGATTCCTTACACGGGAAAATAAGCAAGCCTTCCCGTTTCGCGGTGCACGGACGCGGCCGAAGGGCTTGCTTGCCGGGCGAAAGTCAAGAGTGTAGATTCGTTTCCAAGGGGGATACAGCGCGAGCTTTCCCCCTTTTGTTTTCTATCGGAGGCGGGCATGAGAGTGATCGTTCTCGGCGCCGGTGTCATAGGCACGACGAGCGCGTGGTATCTCGCGCAGAGCGGCCACGAGGTCATGGTGGTGGACCGTCAGGCCGAACCTGCCCTTGAGACGAGTTTTGCAAATGGCGGGCAGATTTCGGTCAGCCACTCCGAACCCTGGGCCAACCCGACCGCTCCTTTGACGATTCTGAAGTGGTTCGGGCGTGAGGATGCCCCGCTGCTGTTTCGGCCGCGCGCCGAGCTCGCCCAATGGCTTTGGGGCCTGCGCTTCCTCTTTGAATGCTTGCCGGGCCGGACCCGCCGCAACACAGACTCCGCTTTCACACTCGCGCTGTACAGCCGCGAGCAACTGCGTCAACTGCGCCGGGATACCGGTATCCGCTACGATTTTGATACCCGGGGCATCCTGCACCTGTACGAGGACGGTGACGAATTCGAGCACGCGAGGCAACAGGCCGAGCTGCTCAGAGCTCGCGGCCTAGACATCGAGATCAAGACGCCGGAAGGGTGCCTCGTGGTCGAGCCGGCGCTCAAGCATTCGATAGCCCGGGTCGTGGGGGGAGCCTACGCCGCTTCCGACGAATGCGGCGATGCGCAGGTTTTCACTCGAGCCTTGTCCGATCTTTGTGCGGCGCAAGGCGTGAGCTTCCGGTTCAACGTAAGTGTGAAGCGCCTCGAAGCCGCGCGGGGAGCGATCGAGCGCGTGGTCATAGACGACGAAAAAGGAATCGAGGAGTCTTTGCGCGCCGAAGCTTATGTTGTTGCGCTGGGAAGCTACAGCCCGCTCCTGCTCGCGCCGGTCGGCGTCTCGGTACCGGTGTACCCGGTGAAGGGCTATTCGGTTACTTTGCCCCTAGAGCCTGGTGACGAAGCCCCGTACACGAGCCTGACCGATCACGCGCGAAAGATCGTGATCTCGCGACTGGGCGATCGCCTGCGCGTGGCAGGCACCGCGGAATTGAATGGCTACGACACCGAGATGAACGAGCCCCGCTGCGCGGCGCTCGTCAAGCGCTGCTTCGAATGGTTTCCGAACGCGGGGCGTCCGGAGCGTGCTCAGTTCTGGACGGGGCTGCGACCGGCCACACCCAGCAATCTTCCCCTCATTGGGCGTTCGAAGTACTCAAACCTTTTTCTCAACACCGGGCACGGCACGCTCGGGTGGACCCTTGCGTGCGGCTCGGGTCGAGCTCTTGCCGACATCGTGAGCGGCCGAAAACCGGAGCCCGAGTTCGGTTTCCTCGGGTTCGAAACCAAGACGAAAAGGGCAACCCTCTCGGTCACCCCGCACCCGACTGCCTGACGCCCGCGTCTACTTCACGCCGCCCGCGGCGCGTTTTTTCGTCGCCACGAGCCTGGGCTTGGGTACGGCTTCGACCGTGAGCTCGCGCACGAAGTTCGGCAACGCAAACAGCGCCTGATGGGCGGCGCCGTTGTAGTACTGCAGGTGGCTGAGACCGCGGTTGCCGATTCGTATATCGATCTCCGCGCTACTCACGGCCGCGACGTCTGTGGAATCCGAGCACGCGCACATCGACCACAGGCAGCCGTACAAGGGAATGAACATCGTGTACGGCCGGGCGATCTTGAACATCTTGGCCAGACGCCCATAGAGCATCTTGACCCGGTCGGGACGCGACCAGGGGGAGCCCATGTGCAAGGTGAGCACGCCGCCTGCGGCAAGCGCCCGCTTGCAGTCGCGGAAAAAAGCCTCTTCGTAGAGCGCGGTGGCGGGACCGATGGGGTCGGGCAAATCAAGGGCGATGTAGTCGAACTTTTCCTTGGTATCCGCGAGGTATTTCAGCCCGTCCTCGATCAGCAGCTTCAGTTTCGGATTGTCGAATACGCCGCGGTGAATCGTGCCGAAGTGCTCCTTGGCTATCTCGACCACTTTCCCGTCCAGCTCGACCATGACGAGCTGCTCGATCGAAGGGTGCTTGAGGGCTTCTTCCGCGGCGCCGCCATCGCCCCCTCCGATCACAAGGACCCGCTTGGGCGAAGGATGGGCCGTGAGCGCAGGGTGGGTTAGGGTCTCGTGGTAGACAAATTCCTCGCGCTCGGAGGTCATGAAGCACCCGTCCAGGCGAAACAGCTTTCCAAATTGCGGCGTCTCGTGGATTTCGAGGTTCTGGAAACGCGTCTTCGAGGACTCGATCAGCTTGGAGGAGCGCAGGAAGAATCCGTAATCCCCGTTTAGCGCCTCGTACATGAGGCGCTTGTCGCGCGGCACATCGTGCTGCACGTGTTCCTCAGGGCGAAAGAGCTCCATCAGATCGGTTACGACCTGGCGCGCCTTGGCGCTGTTGTCCTGGGTGTAGTTGCACACGTAGACGTCGAGGGTGACGCTCTGGAGTTCCGGCCAGGTATGGATGGCGAGATGCGACTCCGCCAGCACCACCGTGCCCGTGACTCCGCCACCGTCGAACTCGTGGAACAGGTCGCCGAGTATCGTGAGACCGGCCCTGTTGATGGAGTCGTGACAAAAACGACGCAGTCCGCCTGCGTCAGTCAAATACCGTGCATCCCCCCCGCAACGGTACAGATTCGCAACTATGTGTAATCCGTCCAATTTGCATAAATCCCCACAAGCGTTGACAAATGAGATGCCGACCTATGATGCACGCATCTCCCCAATTGCCGCATCGATCAGCCTGCGAGCGATGCTGATTCTAGCAGGCAAACGCGGCAAATTTTCAAAATTTTCGACGTCGAACCAGCGCGCGTCCTCGATTTCAGCGCCGTCGATCTGAATTTCTCCGCTCGCATAGTCGGCGAAAAACGCAATCATGAGCGAATGCGGGAACGGCCAGGGTTGGCTGGCGAAGTAGCGCACCTCGCGCACGCGGATTCCGACTTCCTCATACACCTCTCTCTCCAGACACTGCTCCAGGGTTTCCCCCGGTTCGACGAAACCCGCCAGGGCGCTGTAGACGCCCTTCGCAAAACGCGGCGAGCGCGCGAGCAGTAGCTCTCGTTTTCGCCGCACCAGCCCCATCACCGCCGGCGCGAGCCGGGGATACGCTACCAGCCCGCACTTCGGACACTCGCGGCTGCGCTCGCTCGTGCGGGCCGCGGTCGCCGCACCGCAAGCTCCGCAGTGCTGATGCGTCCGATCCCACTCGACGATCTGGAGCGCCCGACCTGCGAGGGCGAACTGCGCGTCATCCAGAGCGCCGAACAGCGCGCGCAACCCCTGCCACACCCACCCTTGCGGTGCCGCCACACCCGCCGCAAGCTCGGCCGCGAAACAGTGCTGCCCGCCCAGAACCCCAAGATATTGTATTCGCTGGGGCATCATACCCAAAGTCTTGGGGTGATTGCAATGGGGAAGAGCGACCTCGGGAGGGGCCGTGACCAGCATCTCGGCGCCGCGGAAAGCGAACCAGAGCGAACGTTCGGGGGGCTCGGCCGGGGCCTGGATGGCCGGCGCATAGCCTGCCGGCCACTCGAAGGGCATGCTCATCGAAGGGCTCGCTCGAAAGGAGCCCGGCGCGATCAGCCTCGGCGCAGCCGCCGGATCAGGCTCGAGGTATCCCAGCGCCCGCCGCCCATCTTCGAGATCTCGTCGTAGAAGCCGGCGATCGTCTGGGTGATCGGGAGCTGCGCGCCGTTTTGCTTTGCGGTCTCGGAGCAGATGCGCAGGTCCTTCCTCATCCAGTCCACGGCGAAACCGAAGTCGAACTTGTCGTCGACCATGGTCTTGCCGCGGTTCTCCATCTGCCAGGACTGCGCCGCGCCCTTGGAGATCACCTCGAGCACCAGCTTCGCGTCCAGGCCGGCCTTGAGAGCGAAGTTCAGGCCTTCCGAGAGCCCCTGGACAAGGCCCGCGATACAGATCTGGTTGACCATCTTGGTAAGCTGTCCCGCTCCGGAGGGGCCGAGCAGCGTCACGGCCTTGGCGAAATGTGCGATGACCGGCTTCGCCCGCTCGAAGGCAGCAGCGTTACCTCCCACCATGACGGTGAGTTGCCCGTTTTCGGCGCCCGCCTGACCTCCGGAGACCGGTGCATCGAGGAAATCGAAACCGCGCTTTTTCGCTTCGCCAGCGAGCTCGCGCGCCACTTTCGCCGAGGCGGTCGTGTGGTCGACGAAGATCGCGCCCTTGGCAATCTTCTGAAAGGCGCCGGTCGCCCCCAGTGTGACTTCGCGCAAGTCCGGGTCGTCGCCGACGCAGGAGAACACGATCTCTGCCCCTTCGGCCGCCTTGGCCGGAGTGTCCGCGAGGCGCCCCTTGTATTTGCCTACCCAGGCTTCGGCCTTGGCGCGCGTGCGGTTGTACACGGTGATCTCATGGCCGCCTTTGGTCACGAGGTGTCCAGCCATGGGAAAGCCCATCACGCCGAGCCCGACGAATGCGAGTTTGCTCACTGCTCCTCCGTTGCGGTTTTTCTCGCCAAGCGAGCGAGATTCACCGATAATTATAAGGTTTCCACCTACCCTCCTGAATTTTCCGAGTAAATGAGCCAGGACCTGACCAACGCGATTCGTGCGTTGGCCATGGACGCCGTGCAGGCGGCAAACTCCGGTCACCCTGGAATGCCCATGGGAATGGCCGAAATTGCCCTCGCGCTGTGGGGGAGGCACCTGCGGCACAACCCGGCAAACCCGCAGTGGCCGGACCGCGATCGTTTCGTGCTCTCCAACGGCCACGGGTCGATGCTGCTGTATGCGCTGCTTCACCTGACCGGCTACGACCTGTCGATGGACGAGCTGCGACGTTTTCGACAGCTGCATTCGAAGACACCGGGTCACCCCGAGTACGGGCTTGCTCCGGGCGTGGAAACCACCACCGGCCCCCTGGGACAGGGTTTGGCGAACTCCGTCGGGATGGCGATCGCCGAACGCATCCTCGCTGCGGAGTTCAACCGCTCGGGCTTCGACATCGTCGACCACCGTACGTATGTGTCGGTCGGCGACGGCTGCTTGATGGAGGGAATCTCGCACGAGGCCTGCTCGCTCGCGGGGGCGCTCGCCTTGGGCAAGTTGATCGCCCTTTACGACGACAACAAGATCTCCATTGACGGCGAGGTGAAGGATTGGTTCCGAGACGATACGCCCAAGCGCTTCGAAGCCTACGGCTGGCACGTGATCTCCAACGTCGACGGCCACGACGTCGAATCGGTTGACCGTGCGATCGGAGCGGCAAAGGCGGTGGCGGACAAACCCAGCCTCATCTGCTGCAAGACCGTGATCGGCAAGGGAGCCCCAAAGCGCGCCGGGACTGCCAAGGCGCACGGGGAAGCGCTCGGAGCCGAGGAGGTTGCGGCGACACGCGCGGCGATCGGTTGGCGCTACCCGCCGTTCGAGGTTCCCCAGCAGATTTACGACGGCTGGGACGCGAAAAAGCGCGGCGCGGCGCTCGAGCGTGCCTGGAATGACAAGTTTGCCGCGTATCAGAAGGCACATCCGGAACTCGCGCGCGAATTCCGCCGCCGCGTCGCCGGCGAGCTGCCGGCGAACTGGAGTGCCCACTGCCAGTTGCTGCTCGAAAAGATCATCGCCAAGACCGAATCCATCGCCACTCGCAAGGCCTCGCAGAACGCGATCGAAGGCCTTGCACCGGTGCTGCCCGAGTTGCTCGGCGGCTCGGCCGATCTGACCGGCTCCAACCTCACCCTGTGGTCCGGCTCCAAACCCGTCGGGCGCGAGGGGGGCGGCAACTACATCTACTACGGTGTGCGCGAGTTCGGTATGAGCGCCGTCATGAACGGCTTGGCCTTGCACGGGGGGATCATTCCTTACGGCGGCACCTTTCTCACGTTCTCGGACTACTCCAGAAACGCGCTGCGCATGGCGGCGCTGATGAAAATCCGCGCAATCTTCGTCTTCACCCATGACTCGATCGGTCTGGGCGAGGACGGCCCTACGCACCAGTCGATCGAGCACGCTTCGGCTCTGCGCCTGGTCCCGGGCATGGACGTCTGGAGACCTTGCGATCCGGTCGAGGCGGCGTTGGCCTGGATGGTCGCAATCGAGCGAAAAGATGGGCCGACTTCGCTATTGTTCACGCGCCAGAACGTACCGTTTCAAAAGCGCGACGCTCATACGGTCTCGGCAATCCGCCGCGGCGGCTACGTTCTTTCGGACGCACACGAACCCAAGGCGATCATCCTTGCCACCGGATCGGAAGTACAGCTGGCTCTTGGCGCGAAGCAAAAACTTGCCGAAGAGGGCATTTCGGTTCGGGTGGTGTCGATGCCCTGCACCTCCATTTTCGACCGCCAGCCGCCGATGTACAGGGACGTGGTGCTGATTCCGACGTTGCCCAAGGTCGCCGTCGAAGCTGGAGTCAGCGACTACTGGCGCAAGTACGTCGGCCTCGAAGGCGCGGTGGTCGGTATCGACCGCTACGGCGAGTCGGCCCCCGGCGCGAAACTGTTCGAATACTTCGGCTTCACCGTCGAGAATGTGGTGAACGCCGTTAGAAGCGTATTGAAGTAGGAAAACCCGGAAGGAGTCTGAATGAGCATTCGAGTCGCAATCAATGGTTACGGCCGCATCGGCCGCAACATCCTCCGCGCGCACTACGAAAGCGGGAGAAAGCACGGCCTTCAGTTCGTCGCGATCAACGACCTCGGCAATGCACAGACGAACGCGCATCTGACGCGCTACGACACCACGCACGGAAAATTCCCCGGAACGATCGCCGTGGAAGGCGAATCGATGATCGTGAACGGCGATCGCATCCAGGTCTGCGCGAAGCGCAATCCGGCCGAGTTGCCGTGGAAGGACCTCAAGGTCGACGTGGTTCTCGAGTGCACGGGGCTCTTTACGAGCAAGGAGAAGGCCTCCGCGCATCTCGCTGCGGGCGCGAGGAAAGTGGTTCTCTCGGCGCCAGGCGAGAAGGACGTGGATCGCACTGTAGTCGTCGGCGTCAACGACAAGACGTTGAAGGCCTCCGATACGGTGATTTCAAACGGCTCGTGCACTACCAATTGTCTCGCCCCGCTGGTCAAGGCGGTTGACGATCGTATCGGCGTAGTCTCCGGCCTCATGACTACGGTCCACGCCTACACCAACGACCAGGTGCTGACCGACGTCTACCACAAGGACCTGCGCCGCGCGCGGTCGGCGACACACAACATGATCCCGGCGAGCTCCGGCGCCGCGGCGGCGATCGGTTTGGTATTGCCGCACCTCAACGGTAAGCTCGACGGGTTCGCGTTCCGCGTGCCGATTATCAATGTGTCGATCGTGGACCTGACCTTCGTGGCGAAGAGGCCGACGACGGTGGAGGAAGTCAACGACGCCGCAAGGCAGGCATCGCAAACGGATCTGAAGGGTATTCTCGAGTACAACACCGAGCTGCTCGTGTCCTCCGATTTCAACCACAGCACCGCAAGCAGCGTGTTCGACGCCACCCTTACCCGGGTATCGAGCGGCACGCTGGTGAAAGTATCATCCTGGTACGACAACGAATGGGGCTTCAGCAATCGTATGCTGGATGCGACGGTCGCGTTGATGAACGCGAAGTAGTCGATGCGCGTGCTGAGGATGTCGGAGGTGGACCTGCGCGGCAAGCGCGTGCTGGTCCGCGTCGACTTCAACGTTCCCATGCAGAACGGCAAGATCACCGACGACACGCGCATCCGCGCGGCGGTCCCGGGGATCCGCGAGGCGCTCGCGCAACGCGCGCGCTTGATGCTCGTGTCACACCTCGGTCGGCCGACCGAGGGCGAGTTCAGCGAGAAGGAGTCCCTCGCCCCGATCGCAAGACACTTGTCCGGATTGCTCGGCGAGGACGTGCCCCTCAGGCGTGACTGGCTGGAAGGGGTTTCAGTCGAACCCGGCAGGGCGGTGATGTTGGAGAACTGCCGGTTCAACAAGGGTGAGAAAAAGGACGACGATGCGCTGGCGAGACGGATGGCGGCGTTGTGCGACCTATACGTCAACGACGCCTTCGGCACCGCGCACCGCGCCGAAGCGAGCACTCACGGCGTCGCGAAGTATGCGGCAGTCGCCTGCGCCGGGCCTCTGATGGCGGCGGAGATCGAGGCGCTGTCCAAGGCGCTTGAGCGGCCCGCACGTCCGTTGGTGGCGATCGTCGCCGGGGCGAAGGTCTCAACCAAGCTTGCGGTCCTGGGCGCCCTCGCAGAAAAGGTCGACCGACTGATCCCGGGTGGAGGTATTGCCAATACCTTCATGCTCGCGGCCGGCATGAAAGTAGGCAAGTCTCTGGCCGAGTCCGAGCTCGTCGGCGAGGCGAAGAAAATCGCAGCGAGCCTGCGCGACCGAGGCAGCGAGGTACCGTTGCCCGTGGACGTCGTCTGCGCGAAAGAAGTCTCGGTAACGGCCAAGGCAGTGATCAAGCCTGCGGGCGAGATTGGCGACGACGACATGATTCTCGATATCGGCCCGCGTACCGCTGCGGCGTTCGCAAAACGGCTCTCCGAGGCGGGCACAATCGTCTGGAACGGTCCGCTCGGCGTGTACGAATTCGACCAATTCGGACAAGGAACGAAGGCGATCGCCGAAGCAATCGCCGGATCGGGTGCTTATTCGCTCGCCGGCGGTGGCGAGACGCTCGCCGCGATCGCGAAATACGGAGTCGCGACAGGGATTTCCTACATCTCGACCGGCGGCGGAGCTTTCCTGGAGTTCCTCGAAGGCAAGAAACTGCCCGCGATCGAAGTACTGGAGCAGCGCGGCCGGCCCTAGGACTTGGCCCCGCGTGCGTCGATCCCGGCGGCGCGCGCAAGCTCGCGATGGACGCGGCCCACACGCTCGACCTCGCCTTTGGCGGTGAAGCGCTCGTAGAAGCCCTCCGACTTGAACGCCTTCACCAGATCGCGCCAGGGGGCGAGGCGCTCTTCCCAGCGCTTGACTCGGCCTTCCGCGGGCCCGCCGTCTTCTCGAGCGAGGTCGGCGCATACCCGCAGCATGGCCTTTAGAGTCACCGGCTTGGTGACCATGTAGTTGCCGTCGCCCCAGGCCTCGCCCCAGACGCGCTCGGCCGCCTTGAAAAAGTCGCGCACCATGCCATAGTAGTTCGGCACCTGGGTACGGCTGCCTCCGGCTAGCTGGATCTTGCGCCAGTCGCGGTTGACCCAGCGGTGCAGCTCGTTGAACAGTTCCGCCTGCAGGATCCACTTATCCTGTGCGCTGCGCCCGCCGAGGCGGTTGATGCGGTAGCGCAATGGGCTGTCCCCCTCGCTGTAGAGGCTGCCGACCAGGCGTGAGGCGAATTTGCGATGGGGCTCTGCCCACGACACCCGCTCGTACAAGTCGATCAGGTGGCTCTTGTTGATGCGTGTTGGTGTGGAATTGATGATTACGAACATTTCGGTGGCGAAGTCCTCGCTCCTTCCGTCGAAAATCACGCACGGTACATTGATGGTTTTCGCGTCGTCCGGGCGCTCCTCCAAGTAGAAGCGGAGTGCCGCAAGCCGGTGTTGGCCGTCGATGATGAGGAACTTGGACTGAGGCTCTGCCAGCTGCCCGACCCCGTCGGTGCCCCCCGCTTGGAAGCGCAGTTTTTCCGGGGTAAACAACAGCACCGTTCCCGGGATAGGCGGCTGGGTGATCGCCGTCTCATAGAAGTTCTTGAGCTGGCGCACCTTGGCCCGGGAAAGGGTTCTCTGGAAGGCGCGATCATTGCGCTCGATCTTGGCGATGAACTGGGCGATCTCGTCTTCTTGAGAGATGCGCGCCGGGGCGATCTCCTCACCTTCGCCGTAAAAACGGCTGATGAAGCGGACCTTGGCGAGCAGCTCGGGAGCGCGGACGCTGCCGAAGTAGAAGATGCCATCCTTCTGGCGAATCTGCGTGGCAAACACGGGGTCCTCCCTCGTAAGTATGGCTCAGCCGCTGGCGCAGACAGGAAATATAGCCGAAACTGGGCGCCCACTGCGAAAAAAACGGGTTCAGCGACCTGGTCCTGCGCTAGGTCGGGCCGGGGCCGCTCCTTGCGGTCTCCTTGCGTCGAGTGGCCGATGGACGCTCCAGCGAGCGGGGCCCAAAGCGGGCCGTAGCCCGTGAAGTTCCGTGCGCAACGCCTTCCCGGAAGGAAAGTAGCCTCATAAGCATCTGGTAAAGTAGAACGGTTTACCCGGAGCGTCAATTGAGCAGAAGCACCAAAATCGTCGCCACTCTCGGTCCCGCTTCCAGCGATCCGCAAACGCTCGAGCGCATGTTTCTCGCTGGAGTGGACGTGGTGCGCATGAATTTCTCGCACGGGACGGCCGAGGATCACGAGCGCCGCGCCGAGTTGGTGCGCGAGGCTTGCCGCAAGACCGGACGCACGGTCGGCATCATGGGCGACCTGCAGGGTCCCAAGATCCGGATCGGCAAGTTCAGGGACGGCAAGGTCGTTCTGAATCCGGGCGATGCCTTCGTGCTCGACGCCGACTGTGAGCTCGGGGTCGACGGCCGCGTCGGCCTGGACTACAAGGAGCTGCCACGCGACGTACGCCCGGGCGACGTGCTGCTTCTTGACGACGGCAAGATCGTGTTCGAGGTGGAAAAGGTCGTGGGCAACGAAGTGCACTGCCGCGTCCGTCACGGGGGAGTGCTTTCCAACAACAAGGGCATCAATCGCCTCGGAGGCGGCCTCACCGCCCCCGCGCTTCCGCCGAAGGACATGGAAGACATTCGAACAGCGGCGAAAATCAAGGTGGATTACCTCGCCGTTTCTTTCCCCAAGTCCAGCGCCGATATGGTCATGGCAAGGCAGCTATTGCGCGCCGCGGGCGGCGAGGCGTTCCTCATAGCCAAGATCGAGCGAGCGGAAGCCGTTGAGCCGAAAGCGCTCATCGACATCATGTCGGCCTGCGAGGGCATCATGGTGGCGCGCGGGGATCTGGCGGTCGAGGTCGGGGATGCCTCGGTCCCGGCGCTGCAAAAACGAATGATCCGGCTTGCGCGCGAGCACAACAAGCTCACCATAACCGCCACGCAGATGATGGAATCGATGATTTCGAGCCCGGTACCCACCCGCGCCGAGGTGTCGGACGTCGCCAATGCCGTCCTCGATGGGACCGATGCGGTGATGCTGTCCGCGGAAACCGCAAGCGGCAAGTACCCGGTCGAGACCATCGCCTCGATGAGCCGCATTTGCGCAGTTGCGGAGGACTCGGCCGAGGTGACCCTCGACCGCGACTTTCTCGACCGCGTCTTTACGCGAGTGGATCAGTCGATCGCCATGGCCGCGCTATTCACCGCCTATCACCTCAAAGTGAAAGCGATCGCCGCGCTCACCGAATCGGGGTCGACTGCGTTGTGGATGTCGCGCATCAACTGCGGCGTTCCGATCTACGCGCTCACCTCGCAGACCGTGACGCGCTACCGTTGCGCGTTGTTCCGCGACACCTATCCCCTGATGGTGAAGTACGTCGGCAACGACCGCGAGGAGCTGCTGGAGGAGGCCGAAAACGTCTTGGTGAAGAGCGGCGTGGTGCAGAAGGGAGACCTCATCGTGCTCACCATAGGCGAGCCGATCGGCAAGGCCGGGGGGACCAACACGATGAAGATCGTCCGCGTCGGGGAGCACCGGAAGGGATAATCTCGAAGGGAAGCCATGTCTGAGCAAAGACTCGGCGTCATCATGAATGGAGTGACGGGCCGCATGGGCACGAACCAGCACCTGGCGCGCTCCGTCATGGCTATCCGCAGGGAGGGTGGGGTGCGGCTAGCCGACGGCACGCGGGTGATCCCCGACCCGATCCTGGTTGGACGCAACCCAGAGAAGCTGAAGAAGCTCGCCGCCGAGCACGGTGTCGGTCGCTGGACGACCGACCTGGACGAGGCGCTCGCAAATCCCGACGACGCGGTTTTTTTTGACGCCGCTTCGACAAAGCTCCGGCCCGCCGTGCTCAGGAAAGCCCTCGCCGCGAGGAAACACATCTACTGCGAGAAACCCGTCGCGACCTCGCTCACGCTAGCACTGGACCTGTATCGGGCAGCCAAGAAAGCGGGAGTTCGGCACGGTGTCGTCCAGGACAAGCTCTGGCTGCCGGGGCTGCTGAAGATCAAGGCACTGCGTGATGCCGGTTTCTTCGGGAAAATCCTCTCGGTCCGGGGCGAATTCGGCTATTGGGTATTCGAGGGCGATGAGCAGCCCGCGCAGCGGCCCTCCTGGAATTACCGTAAGAAGGACGGCGGCGGAATCATCCTCGACATGCTGTGCCACTGGCGTTACGTGCTCGACAACCTTTTCGGAGAAGTAAAGAGCGTTTCCTGTCTAGGGGCGCGGCACATCGCGACCCGCTGGGACGAGAATGGCCGCAAATACGGGGCGACCGCGGACGACGCCGCGTACGCAACCTTCCGGCTCGCGGGCGGGGTCATCGCCCAGTTCAATAGCTCGTGGTGCGTGCGAGTGCGCCGCGATGACTTGGCAATTTTTCAGGTGGACGGAACGAAGGGCTCTGCCGTGGCCGGGCTCACACGCTGTTTTGCCCAGTCCCTTGCCGAAACGCCTCGGCCGGTATGGAACCCGGACGTGCGTCAGACACATGATTTTGGTACGGACTGGAAAGAGGTTCCGGACGACAAGCCTTACGATAACGCGTTCAAGGCCGAATGGGAGCTTTTCATCCGCCACGTATGCGAAGGCGAGCCCTTCAGGTGGAACCTGCTGGAAGGTGCGAAGGGGCTGCAACTGGTCGATTGCGCCGTGAAGTCGTGGCGATCGCGACGCTGGGTCGACATTCCCAGGCTGAAAGCGTAGATCGGGCATGAATGCCCCTGAAAAGCTGACGGTGCAGATCAAGCTGCCTTCCGCAGGCGGGAATCTCGAAGAGTTCCGGCTGAGCGCGCCCCGCGATTTCGGCACGGCCGGAAGGAAGGCGTTCAATCGCATCGCGCTCGCCGCGGCGCACGTGGTCGCCGATCCTCTCGCCCGAGGGAATCCGTGGCTCGATGCCGCAGTCGACTGGGAAGCGACTATTGCCTACCGGCGCTACCTGTGGTCGCTCGGCTTGGGCGTCGCCGAAGGGATGGACACGGCGCAGCGCGGCATGGGTCTTGACTGGAAGAGTTCGCTTGAGCTCATCCATCGCTCGATCGATGCGTCAGGAGACATCGAAGGCGCGGTGCTCTTCAGCGGCGCGGGCACCGATCAACTCGTGCCCTCCGGCGGCGTCACACTCGATGAGGTCGTCGCAGCGTACGAAGAACAATGCGAAGCGATCGAAAGTCTCGGCGGGCGGATCATCCTCATGGCGAGCCGCGCGCTTGCCGCGTGCGCACGCTCGTCGGACGATTATCAACGAGTCTATGGGCGCGTCCTCTCGCAGGCAAGGCGGCCCGTTATCATCCATTGGCTCGGCGAGATGTTCGATCCGCAACTCACCGGCTACTGGGGCGAGGAAAGTCACGGCAGGGCGATGAACGTTGCACTCGCCGTGATCGAGGCAAACCGCGCCAAAGTAGAGGGCATCAAGATCTCGCTGCTCGATCGGCAAAAGGAAATCGACATGCGCAGGCGCCTTCCGCGGGGAGTGCGCATGTACACCGGGGACGACTACAACTACCCCGACCTGATCGAAGGCGACCGGACAGGCCACTCCGACGCGCTGCTCGGCATTTTCGACGCAATTGCCCCGGCCGCCTCCGCCGCCTTGGGTCGCTTGGCGTCGGGCGACGCGCCCGGCTTTCACGATATCCTCGCGCCGACGGTACCGCTCGCGCGTCACATCTTTGCCGCGCCGACTCGCTTCTACAAGACCGGTCTCGTGTTCCTCGCCTGGCTGAACGGCCACCAGGAGCACTTCGTCATGGTCGGCGGTCAGCAATCGGCCCGCTCGGTGCTGGATCTCGCTCAGACCTTCCGGCTGGCGGACGCTGCCGGATTGCTGCGCGATCCCGAGCTCGCCGTGTCCAGGATGGGGCGTTTTCTCGCCGTGAACGGCGTCGGTGGATGAGCAATCCGCCCGATCCCGAGCTGCTTTCACTCAATACCGCCACGGTGCGGGAAAGGTGGAACCTGCGCCAGATGATCGAGGGTTGCGGGCGCCATCGCATCCGGGGAATCTCGCCTTGGCGCGACAAACTCGCGGAGATGGGGGCGAAGGAAGCGGCCAAGGCGATCCGCGGCAGCGGCCTCGTGGTCACGGGGCTTTGCCGTGGAGGGATGTTTCCCGGGGCGGACCGCAGGGCGCGTCAGGCCGCGATCGACGACAATCTGCGCGCGATCGACGATGCAGCGACGCTCGAAGCAAGGTGCCTGGTGCTCGTCGTCGGCGGGCTGCCGCTCGGCTCGAAAGACCTGGCCGGCGCGCGAGCGATGGTGAGGGACGGTATCGGCGGAGTGCTCGATCACGCGCGCTCGGCGGGCGTCCCGCTCGCGATCGAGCCGCTGCACCCGATGTACTGCGCCGACCGGGCCTGCGTGAACACCCTCGCGCAGGCGCTCGAGCTCTGCGACGAGCTGGACGGCAGTGGGAGCGGAGCCCTCGGTGTCGTAGTGGATGCCTACCACGTCTGGTGGGACCCCTCGCTCAAGACTCAGATCGAACGCGCAGGCGACAAGCGCCTGCTTGCGTTCCACATCTGCGACTGGCTGGTGCCCACCGCCGACCTGCTCACCGACCGGGGAATGATGGGTGATGGCGTGATCGATCTTCCGCTCATACGTGTGTGGATGGAGGAGGCGGGGTACCGCGGTTTTCATGAAGTCGAGATCCTGTCTTCGGGAAACTGGTGGCGGCGGGATCCGGACGAGGTGCTTGCCACCTGCCGCGTGCGGCACCAGACAGCCTGTTAGCGTTCCAAGCAGGGGCCGCCCCGTTTGGCGGTGCCGGGGCCGGGAAGGTAAAATTGCCAACTCCCGGGTTTCCCTTCCCCTTACAGCAACAGGACCGTCTCATGGACCGAAATCTCCTTTCCAAAACCGCCGCGGCCATGGTCGCAAGAGGCAAGGGGCTGCTCGCAGCCGACGAGTCCAGCGGCACATGCGAGAAGCGATTCAAGTCGGTCGGTGTCGAGTGCACGGAGGCCAACCGCCGCGCCTACCGCGATTTGCTGTTCACTACCAAGGGCATCGAGGAATTCGTAAGCGGGGTCATCCTGTTCGATGAAACCCTCCGTCAAAGCACGGTATCGGGCAACGAGCCGTTCCCGAGATACCTCGAGAAAAAGGGTGTCATCCCCGGCATCAAGGTGGACAAGGGCACGCACGACCTCGCGCTCTCTCCCGGAGAAAAGGTAACCGAGGGACTGGACGGCCTGCGTGGTCGGCTCGAGGACTATTTCGGGCTCGGGGCGCGCTTCGCCAAGTGGCGCGCGGTGATCGCAATCGGTGCCGGGATCCCGAGCCACGCGTGCATCTACGCCAACGCGCACGCGCTGGCGCGCTACTCGGCCCTGTGCCAGGAGGCGTCCATCGTGCCCATCGTCGAACCCGAGGTCCTGCTCGACGGCGACCACACGATCGAGCGCTGCTACGAGGCGACCGAGGCAACCCTTTCCGCGGTATTCGCGGCGCTGCGCGCCCACAACGTGTCGCTCGAGCATACCGTTCTCAAGGCTTCGATGGTCGTCTCGGGCAAGGACTGCCCGAAACAGGCCGGGATCGAGCGCGTGGCAGAGGAAACCGTGCGCTGCCTGAAGCGCACCGTGCCCGCGGCCCTGCCCGGTGTCGTGTTTCTCTCGGGCGGCCAAAGCGATGAGGCTGCAACGGCACATCTCAACGAGATGGCGAGAATGCCGGGACTGCCTTGGCCGCTCACGTTTTCCTACAGCCGAGCGCTGCAGAATCCGCCTCTGAAGACCTGGCGCGGCCAGTCGGGCAACGTCGCAGCCGCCCAGCGGGCGTTCTATCACCGGGCCCGCATGAACGGGCTCGCGGCTCAAGGAAAGTATCGTCCGGAGCTGGAGAAACAGGCAGCATAGAATGCCTTTCCCGCTCTACGAGTCAAAGCTCAAGAGCCTGAAGCTGCTAGGCCGCGGCAAGGTACGCGATATGTATGCAGTGGACGGCGACCGCTTGCTCATTATCACCAGCGATCGGCTTTCGGCCTTCGACGTGGTCCTTCCTGATCCGATACCCGACAAGGGGCGCGTACTGAACGAAATGTCCAATTTCTGGTTCAGGAGGCTCGGACACATCGTTCCCAACCATCTCGACGGCGCCGAGCCCGAGTCGGTGGTGAAGGGCGGCGACGAAGCGGCGCAGGTCAAGGGGCGTGCGGTAGTTGTAAGAAAACTCAAGCCGCTGCCGATCGAGGCGGTGGTACGCGGTTATCTCATCGGCTCGGGCTGGAAGGACTATCAGGAGACCGGCGTAGTTTGCGGCATTGCGCTGCCCGCGGGTCTGAAGCAGGCGGACAAGCTGCCGGAGGTGATCTTCACGCCGGCAACCAAGGCAGAAGCCGGCGCGCACGACGAGAACATATCGTACGAGCAGGCCGAGAAGCTGATCGGCAAGACGCTTGCCTCGAAGGTGCGTGACGTCAGTATGCGCCTCTACCGCGAGGCGTCCGAGTATGCGCGGGCGCGAGGTATCATCATCGCCGACACCAAGTTCGAGTTCGGGACGGATGAGAAGGGAAATTTGGTTCTGATCGACGAGGCGCTGACCGCGGACTCCTCGCGGTTCTGGCCCGCTGACGAGTATCGGCCCGGAATCAGCCCTCCTTCATTCGACAAGCAGTACGTGCGCGACTACCTGGAGAAGCTTCGCTGGAAGAAGACGCCCCCCGCACCCAGGCTTCCCGCCGAAGTGATCGCGAAGACCTCCGAGAAGTATCGCGAGGCCCTGTTCCGTCTGACCGGACGAAAACTCGGAGAATGAAGGTGGCCGGTCGCTCGCCTCTTGTCGGGATCGTCATGGGAAGCGCAAGCGATTGGGAAGTGATGCGCGAGGCGGCAAAGCAGCTCACCGATTTTTCCGTGCCATACGAAGCCAAGGTGCTGTCGGCGCACCGCTCTCCCGACGCGCTCACCGAATGGGTGGAACAGCTCACTGCCAAAGGCGCCAGCTGCTTCATCGCGGGTGCCGGAGGTGCGGCGCATCTGGCCGGTGTGATCGCAGCAAAAACGACACTCCCCGTGCTCGGCGTGCCCATGCCCTCCAAGTATCTGCAAGGATTGGATTCATTGCTGTCGATCGTGCAGATGCCCAAGGGGATCCCGGTGGCGACTTTTGCCATCGGCGAGGCGGGCGCCGCCAACGCGGGACTCTTTGCCGTCGCGATGCTTGCCCAGGGAGACGCGAAACTCGCCAAACTTCTCGCGCAGTTCCGCGCGAGCCAGGCCGAAGCGGTGAAGAACGCCAAGCTGCCGGGTTGACACGGGCTTCGTCCCGCCTTTCCTTGCCTGCGAAAGTCGACGCGCTCCAATCCGTTCCGATTCGGGATGCAGTGGCGATACTGCGCCGCGGCGGCTTGGTTGCCTTTCCCACCGAAACGGTCTACGGACTGGGCGCCGACGCGTCCAATCCCGCAGCGGTAGCGCGAATCTACGAGGTCAAGGGCCGTCCCGCGGGGCATCCCGTCATCGTCCATATCGGCGACATCGGGCAGTTGGCTCGCTGGGCGCGCGATATCCCCGAGGCCGCGACGAAACTCGCAGCGCACTTCTGGCCGGGGCCGCTGACCTTGGTGCTGAGGCGTGCGCCAGGTGTCGGTAGTCAGCTCACCGGCGGCCAGGATACGATCGGCCTGCGCGTCCCCGGGCATCCGGTCGCCCTCCAGCTCCTCCGGGAATTTGGCGGAGGCATAGCTGCCCCGTCGGCCAACCGGTTTGGCCGGATCAGCCCGACGACGGCAGAGCATGTGCGAAGCGACCTGGCGAGCGAAGTCGAGTTGATCCTGGACGGAGGCGCGTGCGAGATCGGCATCGAATCGACGATCGTGGATCTCTCTCGCGGGCGGCCCGTGCTGCTTCGTCCCGGCCGAATCGCTGCGGGGGAGATCGCGGCTACGCTCGGCGTCGCGCCGCTGGCGCGCGATTCGGGTGCTCCCCGCGCGCCCGGGGCATTCGCAGCGCACTACGCGCCCCGGCAACCCCTTCGGCTCATCGAATCGGACCGATGGGAGCGAAGCGTACGGGACGCTTCGCGCGGGAGAGGCGTGCTGTCATTCCGCTCGGCTCCGGAGGGGGACATGAGCGCGATGTGGATCCAGGCGCCGAGGGAGCCGCGGCGATACGGGCGCGACCTTTACGCCAACCTGCGCGCGCTCGACTCGTCCGGCTGCGATCGGATCCTGGTAGAGGAGCCGCCGGATACTCTCGAATGGACTGCCATCCGGGACCGGCTCACGCGAGCGGGCTCGATCTGAAATACAAGCTTGCCCGCGGCGCGTTGAGGAAGGGAGGGATTGCAGCTAAAATTAGCGTGGCGTGGGGTTGTAGCTCAGCTGGGAGAGCGTCGCGTTCGCAATGCGAAGGTCGGGAGTTCGATCCTCCTCAACTCCACCACCTGCCCCGTGGATTTGACGTATTGTGGGCCTAGCCCCACCTTATCGACGCATGCCCACGCCCCTCAAACTCCTGATTCTCGAAGACAACGCCTTCGACGCCGAACTCGAAGTGGGGAAGCTTCAAGCCGCCGGCTATGATTGCGAATGGCAGCAAGTGCAGACCCGGGAGGAGTTCGAGGCTTCTCTGGATCGCACGGAGTTCGAGCTGATCCTCGCCGACTACAATCTTCCGAATTTCGACGGGCTGAGCGCGCTAAGCCTGCTGAGGGAGCGCGGACTGGAAATCCCCTTCGTCCTCATATCCGGCACGCTCGGAGAGGAACGCGCCATCGAGAGCCTGAAAGCGGGCGCCACTGATTACGTGATGAAGGAAAGGCTCGAGCGCCTCGCGCCGGTCGTTGCCCGCGCTTTGAACGAGCGCCTTGAGCGAGCCAGTCGCAGCGCCGCGCAACAGGCACTGCGGGACGCCCACCGCAGGTTGCAGGCGCTCTCGGTGCGACTCCTTCAGGTAGAGGAAACCGAGCGCCGACGCATAGCGCGCGAACTGCACGACGGCATCGGGCAGCTGCTCACCGCGGTCAAACTGCGCCTCGCGGGCCTGAATCCGTCCTCGGCGGACTACGGCTCTCGCCGGGGCGAATGCGTTGCGGCGATCGACGACGCGCTCGAGCAGGTGCGACGCGTGTCGCGCGACCTGAGACCCTCGCAGCTGGATGATCTTGGTCTGTTGGCGGCGCTGCGCTCGCATCTCGACCAGCAGGCAAGCAGCGCCGGGTTCAAGCCGAATTTCGCGCACGAGGGGGTGCCCTTACGTCTCGCCGCGGAGATCGAGACCACGTGCTTTCGCATCGCGCAGGAGGCCCTCACCAATATTGCCCGGCATGCGCAGGCGAGCGAAGTTTGGGTGACGCTCGCCGGCACGGATGAGGAATTGCGTCTGGAAGTGCGCGACAACGGCCGGGGTTTCGACGTCGCGGCCGCGCGGCTGCGTGCGACTGCCGGCAGCAGCATGGGGCTGCTGAGCATGGAAGAGCGCGCCACGCTCGCGGGGGGGCGGCTCGCGATCGACTCGGCGCTCTCGCGGGAGACGCGGTTAAGCCTTACGCTGCCTCTGGTTCGGGCCGGCGCGGAACACGTATGATCCCGGTGCGCGTCCTTCTCGCCGATGATCACGCCCTGGTGCGCGCCGGAATACGCGCGCTCCTTGAGGGTCTGGAAGGGGTCACCGTCGTGGCCGAAGCGGGCAACGGCGGCGAGGTGCTGGAGCTTGCGCGCAAGCATCGCCCGGATGTCGTGCTGCTCGACATTTCCATGCCTGGACTCGGGGGACTCGAAGCGAGCGCTCTGCTCAAGCAGGAGCTTCAGGAGGTGCGCGTGGTGATGCTTTCCATGCACGCCAACGAGGAATACGTGCTGCAGGCGCTGCGCTCGGGAGCTTCAGGCTATATGCTCAAGGATTCCGCGACCGCTGAGCTGGATCTCGCCCTGCAAGCCGTGATGCAAGGCGAAACCTATCTCAGCCCGCGCATATCGAAGCAGATGGTGGAAGGCTACGTGCAGCGGGTCGGGGGCGAGCAACCCAAGTCCGACAACCTGACGCCGCGCCAGCGCCAAGTCCTGCAGCTCATCGCCGGGGGTCACAGCACCAAGGAGATCGCCTATCGCCTCGAGCTTTCCGTGAAGACTGTGGAAACCCATCGCGCCCAGCTGATGGATCGCTTGCAGATCCGCGATATCGCCGGGCTGGTGAAGTACGCGATCCGCAACGGCCTCGTCACCACCGCAAAATAATAAGCCTATCAATCAATAGCTTCTCCGTAACTCCCGCCTGCCCTTAAGGTATTTGGCGGGCCCTGCTCAGGGATGGCCCGATTGGCTCACCCTCCGTCTCGCTCTAAGGTGTCGCAATTCAGCCGCAGGCGGTTCGCCACGCGTCGGAACGGCACGTCGCCTGTTCACGTTCGAGAGGGGGGAGGTTGAAGCGCACTGGGTCAAAGCCGTCCGTCCTCCTGCTCGACGACGACGAGAAGGATCTGATATTGCTCGAGCAGATCCTGCGCCCCGACGGATTCCAGGTGCTGAAGACGACAGATCCGGCGCGCGCCTTCGAGGTGCTCGCGAGTCATCCGGTCAGGATCGTGATCTCCGACCAAAACATGCCGGGGATGACCGGGGTGGAGTTCTTGAGTCAGGTGAGAAAGCTCTACCCCGGCGTGATCAGAATAGTCTTTACCAACTCTCAGGATCCCAAGGTGTTCGCCGACGCCGTCAACGAAGCCGGTATTCACAAGTTCATCATGAAAGACTGGGACAGGGAGCGGCTGCGCGCGGAGGTGCGGGAGGCTTCTCGCAGCTCAAAAACCGGGACGCTCCCCCCTTCTCCCAAATAGCGGCTCCGTTAGACGCTCAATTTCATAGGCAGGATAACCATCTGCATGCCGCGCAGATGGAAGCGGCGCTGCAGCGCCATCGCCGCCTGATTGTGCAGTACCTGCGTCAGCCAGTTGTCCTCGTCGAAGATGAGCTTACTGGTGAAGAAGATGGCGTTGGGGAATTCGCCCAGGACGCGTTCGGCGAGCCGCGTAAATTCATCGATTGGATCGGTGCCGAAGGACAGGTATGACTTTGCCGCCCAACCCTTGCTGTTGCAGAAGTTGACGAAGTAGGAAAGCGAGGCCTTCGCTTCAACCTTCATCGCTTCGAGGTCCTCGCGCCCGCCGAAGCTCTGCGCATCCACCGTGCGCGCATTGACGAAAATGAAGTTCCTGAAGTGTTCCGGGAACATCCGCTGTACCCAGAGCAGCGCGTGCAGCCCGCCGCCGCGCGAGGAGCCTACCAGAAACGCCGCAGTAGGCCGATTGAGGTCCGGCTTGGGCGGATTGGCAATGCTGCCAAAGGGAATGCCCGAAAAGTCGGCGTCGATTTTCTTCAGCTGTGCCTTGGCCCAGTCGTAGTGGTTGCGGATGGTCACGCATACGGCGATGATCGCCGCGATGATGAGGACCGTCAGCCATCCACCGTCAACGAACTTCTCGACGAGCAGCATGAGCAGAATGCCTGCGCACACGAGAAATCCGGCAGCCGACAACGCCAGCCTCCCGAGCCAGTTTCTTCCGGCGCGCAGCCGGGCCCAGTACAGGCACAGGCCGAAGAGCGACACGGCGAATGTGAGGAACACGCTCAAGCTGTAGAGGACGACGAGCGTGGACACGCTGCCGCCGGTCCACAGGAGGATGATGAGCGCTCCGAGCCCCATGACGAGGATGCCGTTCTGGGTGACGAGCCGTGTCGAGAGATAGCGGAACTGGTGCGGCACCCAGGAATCGGCGGCCATGTTGGAGAGCACGGCGGGACCGCCCAGGAATCCGGTGTTGGCGGCGACGAAAAGAAGCCCTGCTTCGAGCGCAAGCACCACCAGCAATGCGGCCTGGCCGACGTGGGCGTCCCAGCCGAAGCTGTTTATGATCGCGCCAAAAGTGACCGCATTGAGTGTCTGCCCTTCCACCGGACGAGCGCCCCACAGCAGATACAGCAAGATGATCCCGCCGGCGGTGAAGGCGAGCGACAACGCCATGTAGAGCATGGTGACCTTGCCGGTGTGCACCCGGGGTTCTGCGAGCACGTTGACGTTGTTCGACACCGCTTCGATCCCGGTGTAGGTGCCTCCCCCCTGTGAATAAGCGAGCAGGAGCAGCGCCGCGACGCCTGTCCAGCCGAGCTGCCCCGAAAGCTCCAAGGTTCCGCGCCAAACACCGGGCACCAGCGTCGGTAACACCGTCGCATGGGAAAGCACTCCGTATACGATCAGGAAGGCGTGGGTCAGAATGAAGCCGAGAAAGATCGGCAGCAGCACCGTGATGGCTTCCTTCATTCCGCGCAGGTTGAGCAGTACGAGCGCGACGATGAACGCGACCTCGGCGGCAAGCTTGTACGGCTGAAAGCCGAGCGGAAACAGCGAAAACAACGCGTCGACGCCGCTCGCGACCGAAATCGAAATGGTGAGCACGTAATCGAGAATCAGCGCTGCCCCCGAGGTGAGGCCCGCGTAAGGGCCGATCAGCCGCGTGGCGACGCGGTAGCCGCCTCCGCCCGTGGGAAACAGCTCGATGACTTGGTTGTAGGCAAGCGCGATGATGAACACGGTCGCCGCCGTGGCGAGTGCGAGGTAAAGCCCCAGCTCCGTGTGCTCGCCCAGCGCGCGAAACGCCTCTTCGGGGCCATAGCAGGAGGAGGAAATCCCGTCTGCTCCCAGGCCCACCCAGGCGAAAAAAGCGACAAGGGCGATATGCCGTCTTGCCTTCGTATCCAGGGGATCGAGTGGCTTGCCGAACAGCCTCCGGCGCAGATTCGCAAACTCGCTCATGAGCGCGCGGGGGTCGCCTTGCCCGAAGCGATGGCCTTTTCGAGGCGGCGCGAGAACACGGTCATCTCCTTCGCCGCCTGCCGGTCACCCTTCCCTTGCGCGACCTCGATGCCCTTACGGTAGGTCGCGAGCGCCTCATCGACGCGTCCATGGGCAGCGAGCGCGTTTCCGAGGAGTTTCCACGCTGCGGAATATACCGGGTCTTTCTCGACTGCCGCATTGAGGTGTGCGATGGCGGGTTCGAATTCGGCGCACTTCAGGTATTCGCTTCCGAGAGAAAAGCGCAAGAGCGCGCTGTCCCTGGGCGTGCCAACGAGCTTCAAGAGATTGACTATCTGCTGCGAAGTCATCGAGGATACCGGGATGCTGGCGCCGCCCAGCCGAGCGCGGATATTATATCCGCTTGCCTCGCGCCGACTTCCTGATCAAATATGACACGATCGACCATTTCCACTTTGGATGCCCCGGCCGCTATCGGCACATACTCCCAGGCGGTGCGCGCCGGCGACACGCTCTATCTTTCCGGGCAGATCGGACTGGACCCGGCAACCGGACAACTCGTGGAAGGAATCGAGAACCAGATCCATCGTGTCTTCGGCAACCTGAAGGCCGTTGCCGAGGCCGGCGGCGGATCGCTCGCCGATGTGGTCAAGATCACGATCTATCTGACCGACTTGTCGCATTTCGTCCGCGTCAACGAGATCATGGCTCAATATTTCGAGAAGCCGTACCCGGCGCGCGCCGCAGTCGGCGTTGCGGCTCTCCCGCGCGGCGCGCTGGTTGAAGCGGATGCGATCCTCGTGTTTCTGAGTTGATACCGGGATCTAGGGATCAGGCGTGCGGAAGGCTTCGGCTCGATCTTCGGGCAGCCGGACGGTTGCCGCGAAGCTCAGCAAACTCGGTATCCGTCGCGAATTCGATCTCGTGCTGCACCTGCCATTGCGTTACGAGGACGAGACGCGCGTCACGCCGATCGTGAACGCGCCTCCCGGCTTGCCCGTCCAGGTGGAAGGCACGGTGCGCTCGACCGAGATCGTGTACCGCCCGAAGCGCCAGCTGATCTCGCGGATCGAGGATTCCACGGGAGAGCTCGTGCTTCGTTTCTTCAATTTCTATGGAAGTCAGGCGAAGGCGCTTGAGCCCGGCGCTACGGTGCGCGCATTCGGTGAAGTGCGCACGGGCTTTTTCGGCGGGGAGATGATCCACCCGCGCTTTCGCGTGCTGCGCGGAGAGAATCCGCTGCCGACGGCGTTGACGCCGATTTATCCGACCACGGCAGGACTTACGCAGGCTCGGCTGCGGCGCCTGATCGAAGAGGCGCTCGCGCGCGCACAACTCGATGACACGCTGCCTGAAGAAGTCTTGAAGCGGCTCGGCCTGTGCGGTTTTCGCGAGGCTGTCGACACCCTGCATCATCCCCGCCCTGGCGCGGATGAGGAGGCCCTCAGCCGCCGCACGCTGCCCGCCTGGATGCGCATGAAATTCGACGAGCTGTTGGCGCAGCAGCTCTCCATGCGCAAGCACTATCGTGAGCGCAAGGCGCGCAGGGCTCCGGTGCTCAAGGCGCCGGTCGAAAAAGCCCGTCGCCTCACCTCTGGGCTGATCGGGCGGTTGCCGTTCCAGCTGACGCGAGCGCAACAGCGGACCTGGGGAGAGATCGAACTCGATCTCGCGCAACCACACCCCATGCACCGGCTGTTGCAAGGCGACGTCGGCAGCGGCAAGACGGTAATCGCCGTGCTTGCCGCCTTGCGCGCGGTCGAAAACGGGCTGCAGGCCGCAGTGATGGCGCCCACCGAAATTCTTGCCGAGCAGCACTTACGCAAGTTCAGCGAGTGGCTACTGCCGCTCGGCCTGGAAATCGCGTGGCTCACGGGAAGCCAGACCAAGAAGGAACGCGGCTCTGCGCGTGCCGCGATTGCCTCCGGAAAAGCCGCGGTCGCCATCGGCACACACGCGCTCTTCCAGGAGGGAGTTCAATTTCATTCCCTCGGCCTCGCCGTCGTCGACGAACAGCACCGCTTCGGCGTCGCCCAGCGCCTGGCGCTGCGCACCAAAGGGGAGGAGTCGCACCAGCTGATGATGAGCGCGACGCCGATTCCGAGGACTCTTTCGATGAGCTACTACGCCGATCTCGATGTGTCGGTCATCGACGAGCTGCCGCTAGGAAGAAGCCCCGTGCTTACGAAACTGGTCGCGGATTCGCGCCGCGCTGAAGTCGTGCGGCGTATCCGCGAAGCCTGCCGCGCCGGAGGCCAGGCTTACTGGGTGTGCCCGCTGATCGAGGAATCCGAACAGCTGCAGCTGCAGACGGCGCTCGATACTCACGCTACGCTGAGGAAAGAGTTCCCGGAACTCAATGTAGGGCTGATTCACGGGCGCCTGAAACCCGCCGAGAAAGCGCTGACCATGGCCGCTTTCCTGGCGGGCCGGATCGATCTGCTGGTGGGAACGACCGTGATCGAGGTGGGCGTGGACGTCCCCAACGCTTCGCTCATGGTAATCGAACACGCCGAGCGGTTCGGGCTCGCGCAATTGCACCAGCTGCGGGGACGCGTCGGACGCGGCGCGGCGCAATCTGTGTGCGTCCTGCTCTATCAGAATCCTCTGGGTCAGGCCGCCCGCAAGCGGCTGCGGGTTATTTTCGAGAATGCCGATGGGTTCGTCATCGCACACGAAGATCTCAAGCAGCGAGGTCCCGGCGAATACCTCGGTGCCCGCCAGAGCGGAGCGCCGTTGTTGCGCTTTGCCGATCTCAACGAAGACGCGGATCTCGTCGAATCGGCCCGCTCAGCGGCCGAGGCTCTCCTCTCGAACCATCCCGGCTCCGCAGAACGGCACGTCGAACGCTGGCTGGGCGGACGCGCCGATTTCTCTAGAGCTTGAGGCTGGCGGGCTACAATGCGCTCGCCATGAATCTCGCCGTTCTCGCCGGCAGGCTGACGCTGTACGAACGCCTGATGCGACTCGACAAACCGATCGGCACGCTCCTATTGCTGTGGCCTACGATGTGGGCGTTGTGGCTCGCGAGTGACGGCAGCCCGGAGGGGCGGATCGTGTGGATCTTCGCGCTGGGTACGCTCCTCATGCGCTCGGCCGGCTGCGTGATGAACGACCTCGCCGACTGGCGCTATGACGCTCACGTTGAGCGTACGCGGAACCGACCGCTCGCCACGGGGTCGGTGAGCCGGCGCGAAGCGTGGATTCTCGCCTCCGTGTTGACACTCGCCTCCTTCGGACTGGTGCTGTCGCTCAACCGGC
>Ga0208990_1000008_pt1 | contig 23425 bp, 6 predicted proteins | sample MedBloCARef_M3_FD_187854 | JGI IMG/M metagenome (GOLD analysis project Ga0208990, IMG submission 187854) | Forest soil microbial communities from El Dorado National Forest, California, USA - Mediterranean Blodgett CA Ref_M3 (SPAdes) (version 2) | ecosystem: Environmental > Terrestrial > Soil >...
TTCTACATTTTTTTTTACAATAAGATAAATATTTTCCTTATTTTTTTTGCTTAAATGTTTTATCTTATAATTTATATTAATTTATATAATTAAAGAATTTTAATTTTTAATTTAGTCCCCGTCCCATCTGCGAATAATCCCCCCTCACATTGTGAGGGGGGAATAAGAGGGGATGGAGTGGGAGACAGGAACAGCAGTTTAGACTACTTTTTTTTTTGAGTTGAGAGATTATATAATAAGGAATTAATCACTTATTAAGTTTACAATTTATATAAATTGGTTAATTTTTTTTTTAATGATCTCTTTTAGGATTCGAACCTAAATATTTGACATTAGAAGTATCATGCTTTACCTTTTAAGCCAAAGAGATTTATGTTTTGATTAATTATTTAATTTATATATATCTTCTCTTCCTTTTGGGTAGTGGATTTATCATCCCCCATCACAATGTGATGGGGGGATGATTCATCCCCGTCCCGTATGCTTTGCATACGGGACGAGGATGAATATAATAAAAATTCTTTAAACAATTAGTTTAAAATGATCCCATTTATATTGGTAAATAAATACCTACTTATAATAGGTTAATCTGGTAAGGTATACAATAATTGTTTATATATTTATGTTAAGATATTAAGGGTAAAGAGGGATTCGAACCCTAAATACTAGATTTGCAGTCTAAATGCAGGACCAGTCTGCAACTTTACCCTGGTTCTTTGCGGTGTCCAAAGACCCCCGCGTATTTTTAAAGTTCTTTATTTATTGGGTGAATAGATATATTATATAAAATGTTATTTATTTTCTATCATATATTTATTATAATAGTAATATTAATTTAATATTACTATTTTTAGGAGTATAGTTTAGTTGGCAAAACACGGAGCTTCAACCTCTGCATCGAGAGTTCAAATCTTTCTACTCCTGAATAAATTTAACTTTTTATTTTTTTTTATTTAATAATTATTAAATATTATCATATTATTTTCGTATTGTTTTTATAAGGGTGCGATGGCCGAGTCTGGTTTAAGGCGTAATATTTGAAATATTAAGCATGAATAATGCCGCGAGTTCGAATCTCGCTCCATCCGAATTAGATATACATATGTCCCCGTCCCAAAGGGACGGGGACATATGTAATTATATTAATATATATTCGTCCCGCCCCCTTTGGGAAATAATAGATAACCCCCCATCACATTGTGATGGGGGGATTTATAGTATTCCCGCGATCTAAAGGATCGCGGGGTATTATAGAAACCCGCCCCCCATGGGGGGCGGGGTTTAATTATTTTAATAATAGGGGGTTTAATTTCAATTGGTTAGAATTCTGAGTTTGCATCTCAGCTGTATGGATTCGAATTCCATAATCTCCAAATAAATAGTGTTAATACATAACATTAATTATATATGTTTAGGTAGCTTAACGGTAAAGCGTGGCACTGAAGATGCTATCATATGGGTTCAATTCCTATCCTGGACAAATTTTTAATGTAATTAAATTATTTAAAATTATATATCCTTTTTTTTATAGGATGATGGAATTCAATAAAATATAACATCTTATAGGAGTTGAACCCATATTCGCGAAGCCGAAATCCGGTGCTTTACCATTAAGCTAAAGATGTTTTAATAAATTAAAGGTAAATAAGAAAAATTATTCTTATATAAGAGATTTTATTTTTATTTTTTTTATGAACATGGTCGTGGCGAAATTGGTAACCGCAATAGGCTTAGGACTTATTGAGTAATCTTGAGGGTTCGACTCCCTCCGACCATATTTATTTGTACCATATATTGCTCTTTAACTTATAGGATTTGTAGATAATCATACTATTATATGTTCAATAGTAGAAAATAAGTACGTACACACTAAAGTAATAAGTTTTAAAAATTTCATGTATTTAAAATTCATAATACTTACTTATTTAAGATTCGGGTCTGTCCCGTCTGCATTGAATAAATCCCTCCAAGTATTTAAATTTTTAATTTTTAATTTAAATAATCCCCCCATCACAATGTGATGGGGGGATTATTCTTTGCCACGGAGGACGACTCTATGAGTTAGATAGTATTCTAATTGACTGTTGTATTCTATATTACCAATTTAAAGTTGTTATTCTGAATTTGAATAAATAATAAAAAAAAAGTAAATATTACATTAAGAATTTTTATTATCTATTAAACATTTTTATAGTAATCCTATTAATTATTTAATAGTGTACTAAATTAAAATAAAGATACCGATTAAAATAATCCTTTATTGAATTGAGGGGAATAAGCGAGCATAGGTTAATGGTAGACTAAGATTCTTCCAAATTCTTGACATTGGTTCGATTCCAATTGCTCGTATAATATCATACCGTTTAAAATAATCATTTATCAAATAAGGGGACCAATCGCGAGGATAGGTTAATGGTAAAGTGGTACTAGGCCATACTCCAGGCATTGGTTCGATTTCAATTGTTTGCAATTAAATTATAATATTAACATAATAAATTTATATTAACTTTAGTTTTTATATATTAATAAATGTAAATATATATATATTATGATTTTTAATAATTGTAATATAAGGGCTTATAGCTTAAGGTAAAGTTTCTCTTTGTCACAGAGAAGGATGCCCGTTCGGAGCGGGTTGAGCTCGTTTATAATTAATATATTTATATTAAAGCATTATATTTGAAGACTAACTAATATTAGCACTTTTTAATATTAATATTTTGACTTGAAAATATTTCCTTTAATTTAATGGGAATAGCTTCCTTTGTAGATAGTTCTAAATTATAATTAATAATATTATTATAAATAATTTAAGGAGATTAGTTCAATGGTAAAATAACGCTTTTACAAGGCGAAGTCATAAGTTCGAATCTTATATTTCCTATGTTTATATAATTATACAATTAAAATAAATAAAAATTTAATTAAATTATATAAGAAGTTCTTTATTTATATCATATGTAAACAATATTTATAAGTCAAATAATTATTTATTTAATGTAAAAATTGTTAATATATGTATTTTTAATAAAAAAAAAAATTATGTACATTAATAAAAAAATAAAATTTTTTTATACAAGGGAAAGTAGCTATTGGTAGGGCGAGATGCCTGCTACGCATTAGGACTAAACTCCTTAAGGGTTCGATTCCCTTCTTTTCCGCTTATATTAAAGTAATTAATATAAAAAAAAAATAAAAGAATTAATATTAATATAATAAAGATATTAATATAAAGATATGGAACGTATTATGAATTTAGAAAAATAAAAATGTATTTTTCTATTTTCGACGAGGAAGAGGATTATTTTTAAAACGTAAGCTATTATATCAGGAGGTATAACTAAATCATATAAGAATACTATAAAGATATTAAAAAGGATATCAACTAATGTTTATTATATTAAAAATAAAAACCCCGCCACCCATTGGGTGGCGGGATTTAAAACCCCCCCCTGCGGGGGGGGAAATAGTACGGTTAACGTTAAATATGTATATAATAAAATAAGTAAATAGAAAGATTAATAATTAATTTGCTTAAATATTATAAGGAATAAATCATTCTTTTTATAAGTTGTTTCTGTCCTTGATTCCTTGTGCAAAGCATAAGTGGAATAGGATGGGTAGGCTAAAGTGATAGTATTAATAATATATGTGTATCCGTAGTGAAAACACAAATCACAAAAAACTGAGTGAACTGAATCATCTTAGTAGCTCAAGGTAAAAAAAAATCAACCGAGATTCTATGAAGTAGTGGTGAGCGAAAATAGATTAGTCTGAAATATATTAAATGAGATAAAAAAACGTTTTATTAAAATAAAGTGTATCAAACTTTAAAATAAGAATCGTCCCCCATCACATTGTGATGGGGGATGATTCAACCCAGTCCCGTATGCAATGCATACGGGACGGGGCCGAATTTAAATTTAATTTAAATTCTTATTTAGGTACAGAAATAATCAATATAAAAATGAAAAAAAATAATAAATAAAACGTACATAAAATAAGATAAAAAATCTAAAGAATAAAGTATCTGAAGGATTAATTAATAGTAAGAATAAATAATTTTTTATTATTATCCAAATAGGTTAAAGTGGTAAGTCTTAAAAATATATAAAGAAAGTAAAACGGAAAAAGAACTGTTTGAAGAATAAAAATAATTAATAATAAAATTAATTATGAATAAAAGGGGAACCTTCCTCTAAGACTAAATATGGTATAATAAGCGATAGTGAACAACAAGTACCGTGAGGGAACACGTTTGAAAAGTAATTTTAAAAGCAGCAGGAGTTTTTTAAGATTAAAAATAGACTGCGTACCTTTTGTATAATGGGTTAGCAAGTTTATGTTAATAGCAAGAACAAAATAATAAGTTCGTAGATAAAACAACTATTCCAATCGATCTGATATGGGAATTAGTTATTAACATAAGACCCGAAACCTAACGATCTTGCCCAATCCAGGTGTAAGACCGAACAATTGAATGTTGCATTATTCTTTGATGAGATTGGGCAAAGAGAAATTCAACTGTTGTTAGGAGATAGCTGGTTTTTCGTGAACGCTATTTTTGTAGTTATGTCATAATACTTAAGCGAGTGTACAGTATATGAATTCAAATAAGATTTGATTGAAATGAGTATATAAGTAATGGATAGAGTAGTAATCCTAATATTTATTTCTATTATTCCCCGCGATCCATTGGATCGCAGGGAATAATATAAATCCCCCCATCACATTGTGATGGGGGGGATTTCTAGGATGATGTTAAACTTGAAGTTATAAAAAGAAAAAGAAATATTTATATTTCTTTACGTCTTTAAGGATAGCTCTTTTATTTTAGCTATATTTTCCGTATAGTCTATGTAAAGGTTAATTTATTTTTATAATAGTGTGATCTAAAGACGTCCTAGTTTATTAAATAAACAAGGAGTAAATCAATATTTTAACAATTTGGGGGATCGTACAGATTCTATCAATGGATTTTTAACTCGGAATTCGTAAATAAGATAATGACAGGTCAGACTTATGGTGACAAGGTCGTAAGTCAAGAGGGAAACAGCCCAAAGCAAGAGTAAAAGGTTCCAAAATTATTGTTTAGTGTAAAAAAGGATGTTTGCCCCGTTCCCTAATTAATCAGTACGTAGGCTTGGTAATTGCCTCTGTTTAATGTGTATGTAATAATTCACTGATTCTGTTCGATGGGGAAAGCACCGAGAAATTTAATGGAACTTAAACAATATACCGTATCCTTGCGTTCAATTATAAGTATATTTAATTAATTATAGAATATAGGTATCTAATAATAGAAATCCCCTCCCCATCACTATGTGATGGGGGGGATTTAAATTACTTCCCGCGAAATAGATCGCGGGGAATAATAGTATTCCCCGTCTCATACAGTGAGACGGGGATTTAATTATTTTAATAGGTCCTAAAAAATAATTATTATATTTTTATTGAACGGTAACGAAACATTTAGTAATAGTTTGATAAGTAGTGTTTCATTACTTGGACTTATCTGAAGAGAGAATGCTAACATGAGTAACGTTAAAGGAGGTTCAATATTTATGGTTTTTACATATAATTAAAAAATCCTCCTCGCCTTTAGCATAAGGGTTTCAATGTTTTTCGCTTATCGAATATTGAGTTATGTAACGGTCTCTAAGATTTTTACGAATGGATTTATTGATGGGAAAAAAAAATTAATAAACATTTTAACATATCGTCAATTATTGTGAATAATTGACCTGGAAAAATATGTTTTTTATTATTCTTTATTACTTGGTTTTGTTTATCTTTATAACATAGCATAATATTTATGTATATTACCAATTGTTCTTGAAAATTTTTATTTTTCTTTTAGTAACACAACAGATTAATATGACTAATCCTGAACAGAGTAAAGAATAATGGATATACTTTTATAAATTATATTCTTAATGTAAACTATAAAAATATAAATATTCATAATTATGGTTTTTTAATTTTATGAATATTATTTTTATTTTTCTTTAAAATTTAACCGTACCCTAAACCGCCACTGGTATGCTAGTTTAGTAAACTAAGGCGTATGAGATAACTATCGCGAAGGAACTCGGCAAAATTATCCCGTAACTTAGGGAGAAGGGATACCAACAATTTATTGAAAAATTTGTCGTACCTTTTTATTTGTAATAAAAACTTTATAAGGATTTAATTATTTACAATTCCAAAATAATAATTATTTATAATGAATTTTTTTAATATTAATTAATTGTTAATTTTTACTTTATGTTTTGATTAATTATTTATTATATTATTTTTTATCTGCTTTCATCCGCGCCCTCCCCCCCTCAAGGGGGTGAGACGCGGGTGTATAGAGGGAGAGATTCGCTTTGAGTTACTGTAATTAATAACACAGTATAAATTCTATGTATTTAAGAGTAGCTTCTTAATTTAAGTTTTTATATAGTATATTATTAATTTAGGTGTTAAATATTTTAATTTCTTAAGCGGATATTTCCTATTTTTTTATAATCATATTCTATATTTTATTACTTAATAATTTTTTTAATTATTAATTTTATATAATATGTTTGCTACATTTATTATGTTCTATTAATATTTATAATATATTAAGGGATCGAAATTGTATTTTATATAATAGTATTATAAAAAAATTTGATATATATTATTACGATAATTTAAAGTATTCATATATTTAAATTAGATGATGGCATTTTCATGATGACATTATCCTTGTTTGAATGAAATTAAATGAATATTAATAGACATAACACAGAATGTTTTTTCAATAAGGACTGGTAACATAAAATCGTGTTGTACAACTGTTTACTTAAAACACAGCACTTTGCTGAGAAAATATCGACGTATAAGGTGTGAGGCCTGCCCAATGCTTAAAGCTAACTAGAGTTACTTGAAAGAATGAAAATAGTTAAAAAATAACTATTTTATTTGTAATGATGGTGACCTTAGAAATCTTCAGTCAATGGCGGCCTTATCTATAAGGGTCCTAAGGTAGCGAAATGCCTTGGCCATTAAATGTGGTCTTGCATGAATGGCGTAATGATACAACAGCTGTCTCCGCGATAGCCTCAGTGAAATTGTAATGGTCGTTAAGATACGATCTTCACCCATAGATAGACGGGAAGACCCTAGCAGCTTTACTACCTTTAGCTATTATTTTTTACTCTCTTTTATCTTATGTTTATTATATATCAATAAATATTAATTTTTTTTTATTTATTGTTTTTCTTTTGTCGAATGGATTGAGATTAAAACAATTTAGTTTAATATTTTGTTTCTCTCTAAATTCATATATAATAATAAATTAAGAAAAGTATATTTAATGAATAATGAGTATTTGTTTTTCATTTATAATTTATTCATTATTTTTATTTTTTTTTTATATTTTTTATTTATATTTTATAATATAAATAAAAATCAAGTCCCATAGGAATCAGAATATATATTTATATATTTTGGTGGGGGGATTTATTATATTATTATATTATTAAAAGTCTAATTTTAGTAATTATGGACAATAAATATATTTAGAGATTAAATTTCAAAATGTGAAACAAATACCGTTTTGTAAAATTACAAAGGACTATTATAATATTTTTCTATTTTGTAAAATTAGCTTAAATGAAAAAAAAATTTTTTATCGTTAACTTAAAAATTCTTTTAGTTTAAATTTTATGGAATAACCATGTTATTGTTAAATAAGTTTAAAATAGTAATATAATAAATATATATGAATATTATCATATGTCATGCCATAGATTCGATAACTATAGTTAAAATTTATTATTTATTTATTTATTTATTTATTACACATCTATTGTACAAGCTTAAAAAAAAATAATAGGGGTATTTTTATTATATAATAAAAATATATTATTAAATGTTTATTTTGGCTAAGGGGTAGTTTATGTGGGGCGCAGTTCCCAAAAATAGTATCTGGGAAGTCTAATAACATTCGACAAAATTATCTTTATTTACAAATTTTTATATTATATTAATAAGAGATTTTCTTAATTGAATATTAATATAATATGTAAATATATATAGCTTATAACTTATATAATTTAAATATAAGTTATATGATATAAATCGATATCAATTATATAAAAATTTTATATAATTGATTTTTATTTTGTATATTACCGAATTAGGTGATAGAGGTACGCTTCACCCAGATGGAACTGGGATTTATACAATAAAAATTAGTATATATAATTAAAGTAAAACTTAATGATAATTATCATTAAGTTTTACTTTAATTATCTTAAATTTAAATTTTTGAGTATATTATATATTATTTGATATTTATTTAATAACTGTTTAAATTAAAATAAAAGTATAATTTTATTTATTCTAGTATAAAAATATTAAATAGATAATATGATAATTAAATTATTAATATTGAGCTAAAGTTTAATGGCATAGAGCGTGCCTAACTGTGAGACCGACAAGTCATACAGACACGTAAGTGGGGCATATTGACCAAAGGCACATATAAGGATTGATGGCCTTGATTAACGGATTAAAGTTACGCTAGGGATTGAATTGATATATAAGTCCCACAATACTGTAAAGTATTGTTTAAAAATCGGGTGAATTGCAAGAAAGCTTCCCTTTATACATAGTCCCCGCCCCACCCGCGAAGCGGGTGGGACGGGGACAGGAACAGTTTTATAGGTTAGAATTATACCCATCCCTTTGGGATGGGTATAATTTAAATTTTCCTTGAAAATAGACTGTGGTTAAGGTAGCCGATTTGCAGCGAAGCTTATTACAACACATTATTTATAAAATTATAGACAATTGTAATAAGAACGTTCAACGACTAGAAAGTGAGCAGTGTTAGCAATAATCTTTCCACGAGTGCCCGACATCTATTACCGGTATAATTCTTAAAAAGAAAAAATTATTTAATATAGATGATGACATAGTCTGAGCCTTATCGAAATAATAAGATAAGGAAGTAAAAGATAAAGAGCTTTTACGATAACATAACTGAACAGGCTGATAATGCGGGTGAGTGCACATTGAACGCAAAGTTTGGCACCTCGATGTCGACTCTGATTATCCTCCTGGTGTAGAAGCTAGGAAGGGTTCGGCTGTTCGCCGATTAAAAATTAACGCGAGTTGGGTTACATTTAGCCCCTTAATCTTGATACAATTATTATTGATTTTTGAGATTGAGAAAATCGGATAAATTGCAAAAAACTCTTTATTTACTTTAGATTACCTATTCGTTTTAGGGTTTATATAAAGAAAGAAAATGAAGACAATTTGCAGCGAAGCTTAGTACAGCAGATATTTATTAGATAATCCCATCCGCGAAGAATCCCCCTTCACATTGTGATGATTCTTCGCGGGTGGGACAGGAACAGTTTTAAATATTGTAGTAAGAACGTTCAACGACTAGAAGGTGAGCTCTGCTAGCAATATTCCTTCCACGAAAATCCGAATTTAATATGTTTGACCCCATCGTCCCCGCCCCGTAGGGGCGGGGACGATGGGGGACGACTATTTAATTTACATATTAGAAATTTTAAATATAATTGATAATATTTAAAATTTGTTATGTTAATATATAAATAGTATATTAAATATGACATAGTCTGAACCATATTGTGAAATATGGAAATAAGAGATAAAGAGCTCTTATGTTAACATAATTGTAAGTACGTCGTGAGACAGTACGGTCCCTATCTTCTATGGGGAACTAAAGTAAAATAAGGATTGGCCCTTCGTACGCAAGGACTTGGACCTGCTAACCTCTGGTGTTTCTGTTGTTGAAGTTCTTATTTCTGTATTATAATATTCCTCTAGGGGATTAGGTATATATGATCAATATTTTCACCTTATATACAAACTAAGGCATCGCAGAATAGCTAAGTTAGTTAAGAATAAAAACTGAAATCATATCAAGTTTGAAATCTACCTTACTATACTTTTCAGATAAATAAGTAGTAGACTACTACTAACCAAATCTAGGCAAGATCTTTAAGTACTGTAACTTATTTAGGTTATCTTGTGCTAGTTTAATTTTTCATCTTTATAATACACTTATCTTATATCTTTTTTTATATCTAACGATGTTTCATATTTTTATAGTATGAATTCAGTCGGGTTATATTATTTTAAATATTTAAGAATATTTAATTTTTTTTCTTTGTAAACAGATACGCTCATTCCAATAAGGAGGAGGGAGTGGTATGAAAATAAATTTAAGTATAATTATGCGGAGAGGTGTACAGGAGCACATCAGACTCATACCCTGAGGGCAGTAGGTTCGAATCCTGCATCCGCACTTTAATAATCCTTTGAATATAACTTAATTGAGTAGCTGGATACTATCCAAATATGTATAGGGGTCGACTGGTACATATTTTAATATTGAATATTTTCATATAATGTTTAATCATATTTGAATTTGGTTTTTTAACTTAACTGGTTAAAGTGTTCGTTTGATAAGCGGGAAATATAAGTTCGAGTCTTTTAAAAACCACAGTAAGTTTAAAAATTTTGAAATTGGAATTTAATTAATGGTTAACATAATAAGGATTAAATAGGTTAATATATATTGTATAAGATATATTTGTAACAAAATGGAAAATAATCTATATACATATATATTTAATTTAATGAGAGGGTTTTCTTATTATGTTTAGATTATTATATATTAAAATTGATATATAATATGACATTATAAAGATATAACATATAATATAGTATTATAAATAAGATAGATAAAAAAAAAATATGAGCAGTTAATTTGTATAAATTAATAGAATTTAAGAATATTAAGAAAAATAATTATAATAATTATGTAGGTAATAAATTAAGTGAGTCAGAACCTATATGATGTAGTGAATATAAAACTAATAAATTAAATATAGAAAAGTTTAATAATTATAAAGGCTATGAGTTAGATTATTATGAGTTAAATAAAAATAAATTTCTTAATTTAAAATCTAAATTTTATAATGTACATTATAAAAAAAAGGAGGCTATATTAAATAAAAATTTAATAAATAGTATAGGAGAGCGAATGATGAGTATAAGCAGTAATAAAATGAGTAATAACTTAACAAAACCACATTATTTTTTTACTACTGGTTATTATGAAAAAAATCTACCTAGTCAGATTAAACATTGAAGAAGTAGTGTATATAATTTTTTAAAGAGTGAAGGAGCAGGAAATAATTCTAAGGATATATATACTAGTAAATTTCTAAGTTTATTTTTTAGTGTTTCAGGATTAAGAATAAAAAGTATTTGAGATACTGAAATGATGGTAGGTTTAAAAATAATAGTAGGTAACTATATATTTCCGCAGATTAGAAATATGATTGAATATACATCAGATAGAACACGTTTAGGTGTTAGAAAACTTTCTAGTCTTCCAAAAGAAATACTTACAATGAAATGAGTATTAAAGCAATGACAAGTGGCTGATAAATTGAATGAAATATATGAAATAAATAAAGAAAAATTTAGTACTGGTGAGGGCGCAAAAAAAAGAGAAAGTATAAAAGATCCTATGCTGGGATTTTATATTAGTAAACCTTTATTTAAACATACTTCTTTTAATTTAATAATAGATTTATTTGTATATAATAATAAAAGTTATATAACTAATCAATTAAATAATATGAGTATGAGGAGAAGTCTATACAAATATATGTATAGTATGTATATTGATAGTTATGCAAAAATTAAAGACACTATTAATAGACCTCGGTTTTTTTATATTAATTTAATTGAACCTAGTATCCATAGTTATTATGATTTAATTCTAAAATATTATGGGGAATTAATAATTATAAAAAATAAACCAATGATGTTATTTATATATATATATTTACTACAAGTTAACTTTATGAATAAATTGAAATTAACTTTAATTAATAATAATTTATATAGTATTTTTAATAATTATTTTCATGACGATCAAATTGAATACATTAAAAATAATAATAATATGAACTCAGCCGCGTCCCAAAGGGACGCGGATGAATTAAATAAGAATCAGATTGTTGTATTTAAAAGACGTAATATTGATAATAGTTATAATAAATTAAATGGTTATAAGAGTTTATTATATAAGAAAAATAAAGAATTATTGCCTTTAAATAGTGGAAATATAAAGGATTATAATTCTGATAATACTATATATAAACAAAAGAAAAATTTAAATAAATATAGTAAATCTAACTTTATTAAATATAATAAGTATTTCGCCGATTTAGAAAAAAAAAGTAAATCTTCTGTTGATATTAGTACTTTAAGTTTATGACATTCGAAAGGTTTAGGTAAAACATACAGAACTCCTTTTGATAAAAAAAAAAAATCATATAATAATTATACTTATAAGAATAAATCAAGTTTTACTATTACTTCTTATAAAAATAGAAATAAAAAATGAGATTTTAATAATGAAAATAAAAGTATAAAAAAAAATGCTGATCTTTGAAATAAAAGAAATAATAAATTAATCCCTAATAGAGATTCCTATGTATTTAATAATAATGTTAATAAGGTTAATAAAATCAATGATTCTTTAATATTGAATAATAATATTATTATTAATAATAGTAACGATCAATTTAATATAAATTTAATATCTAATGAAACAATAGACAATAATAATAAATCTTATAAAGATAAGGAATATTTTAATAAGGTTGTGTTAGGTAGAGAAGAATATATTAATAACATAGATAAAGAGATAAAAAATGGTACTTTATTAAATAATGTATTTACTTCATTTTATATAACTAAAAAGAGTTTAAAATTGAATAAACTAAATAAAAATATTTCGTTTATTAATAAAGATGAAAATATTAATGGAATAAATGAAGATATGAATAAAATAAAGAAATTACAATTATTGAAAGATAAAAATAATAATAGTATATCAACTAATAATTTTTCTTGTGAACAGGTAAAAGATTGTGCTATCAGTAGTAAAAATTTATGAGATAATTTAGATCATTCAATAATAGGAGAGCTATCTAAATATATTTATATAAATAGGGATATGTTTTATAAATCTAATATATTTCAAATAAATTCCTTATTGAATGAAATAAAGAAATTTAAAGGATTTGGAAATATATGATATTTATTATATTTTATTAATGTAATAAAAAAAGAATTTGATATAGTGAAAAGAGATATTCTTGTTTCAAAGAACATAGATGTACGACCTGAACTATTTAATAAGAAAGAAAACATATCTGTCCCCGCCTCATTCAGTGAGACGGGGAATACATTCAATAATATATTTGAATCTAAAGTTGTGTATTATAAAAACAATGTTTATAATATGAAAATACATGTATGACCTTCATTTTTACCGAATAAAAGAGAAGAAAATTTAAATTTTAAATTAGGGTATAATGAAAAAATATTCAAACCTTATTATAGATACATGATTCCAGTATTTATTCTTAATTCCTTTTTTTCTTTTGCCTATATTAGTGGATATCTTAATCCCTTGAATATAATTAGTAGTTATTTAACTGTTAAATTGAACAATTTTAAACAGAATACTTTTTCATTGATTAATTTTTTAACAGTAAAAATATTATTGGATTTATTACATTATAACTATAGAAGTTGAATACGTGTTAAAAATAAATACTATTATTTAAGTAAAATATCCTTTTTTCATAATAAATTTTGTATGTTAATTATTAATAATTGAAGAAGGAGTCATAAAATACTTAACAAATTAAAAAAAACACCTACAAGCTTTTGATCTAAGTACTATAAAGGGGTAGCTTATTTAGCGGGACGGGTTGTTCAATATGCTGAATTAGATACTAAAAGAAAGATATTTGTACCATTTGTTATTTATATTGAAGATGTTCTTTTTAGTATATATGGTAAATGAGTAATTATAAGATTATGACCTTTAAAAAAATATTATTTAAGTAGTTTTATTTTAGCTAATAGAATTATAAAATTAATAATAGCACGACGTAAGAAACAATATACTAGATTTAATTTGAAAAAAATGTCATTGAAATTAATGGTAAATCTTAAATACTTGCAAATTCAAAAAGGGTATAATTTTTATATTAAGAATTATTCACCTTGGCCTCGTGATTTATTCTCGAAATTGAATAGTGGTATAATTGCTCATTCTCTTAATTATAAGAGTTTAGAATTTTTTGATAAAAAAAATGATATAAAACATAATCTTAATACTTATAGTTTATTATTTAATAATTTATCTGATTTCCTACCTATATTTAATTATAAATATACTTCTGCTAATAAAGATTTTATTTCGTTTATGAATAAAATTCATTTAAAACGTAAGAATAAGTCGCCTCGGTTTTATACTAAGGAGGAATATATTTATTACTGATTATTACCTCTTAGAAGATATTTTGTTAATTTAACTCGAACTACTGATATTATTGGTCTTAGATTAAAAGTTAGTGGAAGACCATCTTGAAAAAGAAATAATGATAGAAAAATAGTTAAAACTATTGATTACGGTAATCGTACTATTACTCACCATTATCATTCAAAATTATATAAATTTATACCTCTTGCTGTTCCTAATCTTAGAGGTTATTTAAAATCTCAAACTCAATATAGTTCAACTTGAGATAAGAGTAAAAATGGTGTTGTTTCTATTAAGATTTGAATTACTTCTATGGTAGCGGCCGATATACTTGAATTGTTATTACATTTAGTTCGAATAAAAGATTTATATTCCCAATTACTTCACAGATATTTTGGTAAAAAAACATATATTTTTAAGAAAAATAAGAAATATCGTTCCCGCCCATCCAGGACGGGGATGAAATATTAGAATTCCCACCCCATCATATAGTGATGGGGATTAAAAATATTCCCCACGATCCATCCCCCATCTGCTTTGCAGATGGGGGCCGTAAGGCGGGGTATAATATAATCCCGCCCATCCGTGGGGGGGGCGGGGTTTAATTATTTTAATAATAGGGGAAGAGGTAAGGATGTATCTCCTTCCCTGGGAATGTAACTCAATTGGTAGAGTATTCGCCTTTTAAGCGAAGGGTTATAAGTTCGATCCTTATTATTCTCATTGCCCATTTTCCTTTATCGACTATTTTATCGCTTATTTGTCTTAGTATACTTGTTTTCATATTATCTCTACCTAGAAGGTATGTCATTGTCTGTGTTAATATTAATTACATAATATGTTTTTATATAAATATATAATAATTATTATTACTAGTAGGAGCCCCCCTTGGGGGGGAGGGGGATCCTGCTAGTAATATGGATTGTGGACTAATAGGTAGGTCACTGGTATTTGGACCCAGTTAGTGAAAGTTCAAATCTTTTCAATCCAAATTTATATTTTTATTATATTATAATAGTTGAGGTAAAATTATTAATTGAATTGTAATTTAAATTATTTAATTTTTCCTTATATTATTTGCCCTTTATATATTAGCAATTTATTTTTTGGTATTACCCCTAAAGAAATAACCTCATTATTTTTTATTTAGTCATGGATTCCTGTCGTTTAGCTATCTGGAATGGTATATATTTATAGTCTCTACTACCTTGTAGAATGGGAATTATAAATATTAAAAATAAGTATTATTTTTAATATTTATTAATCTTTTTTTATAGCCGCCGCGTCTTTGTCTGGAATTAATTAATATTCATTTTATATAAATTATATAAAATAAATAGTTACTATAAATGAGGTATTACAATTTATTATTCTACTCTATTCTTATTTATATTATGTATTATTGGCTAATAAATAAATTTACATTTTATAATAGAAATACTATAATTTTAGTTTCAGAAGTATCACGAGCTGATTGATGAAGAAGATGATTATATAGTACTAATGCAAAAGATATCGGTACATTGTATCTTTATTTTGCCATTTTTAGTGGTATGATAGGAACGTGTTTATCTTTATTAATAAGAATAGAATTAGGATCACCTGGTACACAAATATTAGCAAATGATGCTCAGCTGTACAATACAATTATTACAGCCCACGCATTCCTAATGATTTTTTTTATGGTTATGCCTGGGATGGTTGGTGGTTTCGGGAATTTTTTTGTTCCTTTACTTATAGGGGCTACAAGACAATTTGTATTGTTATTATATATTATCCCAAAATTATTTAATATAATAGTCCCCGCCCCGTCTAAGGATAGAAACGGGGCGGGGACAGGGGCAGAAAAAAAGATATTTAAAATTAAAGATAGTATTCAAATTAGCAAATTGAAATTAAATTCATTTATTAAGCTAAGTATATGTAAAGAACAATCTAACTTTAATTCGTATTTAGCTGGTTTATTTGAAGGAGATGGACATATTCTTATTTCAAGGGGTGAAAATGGGATAAAAAAAATAACTATAGGTATTACTTTTAATATTAAAGATCTACCTCTTTGTGAACAAATTAAAAATATATTAGGTATAGGATGAATAAGAATTAAAGCGAAGGATAATGCTTGTGTTTTAAATTTTCATACTGATGAAGGATTAATCAAATTTATAGCTTTAACTAATGGTTATTTACGTACACCTAAAATATATAAATTTCATATTGCTATTCAACATTTAAATGAAAAGTATTTCTTAAATATTCAAAAATATGAATTAGATGGTTCTTATTTGGGTAATAATAATTGATTAGCTGGGTTTATAGACGCTGATGGGGGATTTTATATTCGGTATACTGAAGGTCTAAAGTTCCGTATTGCTTGTAGTCTTACTATTGAACAAAGAATTATAGACCCTGTATCTGGATTAAGTTATCAAGATATTTTAAATAAAATATCTGAATTTTTAGGTTGTAAGTTGAAAATTAGTAGACATAATAATAATAAAGAATATTTTTTAATTAGGGCTAGTAATAGGAAAAGTTTAATAGCTATAATAAATTATTTTTCTCATTTTAATCTTTATACCAGCAAATATTTAGATTATAGCAATTGAGCTGAAACAGCTAAATTGTTATTAAACAATGAAGCCTACTCCCTCGAAAACAGAAAAAGAATTTATTCTTTAAAACATAATATGAATAATAAAAGAACTATCTTTAATTGAGATCATTTAAATAATTTTGAATTATCATAATAATAGTATTAAAATTGTTATGACTGCCGGTTAATATCGTAAGATATTAAAATATATCTTAACTATATATGTGGATATCCTCGTAAATGATGTGATAAACATTGAATACTGATTTTCTATGTATGAAAATGCAAGGGGAAAATGCATAGGGAAGTCTTAAAGAGATATTTAGATTATTAGAACAGCCCCCACCCCCCCCCTTTTCAGAATAAGAATCGTCCCCGTGGCGATGCCACGGGGATGATTCAGCCCCCCGAGGGGAACCCTCGGGGGGCCGAATCTATGATTCTTTGGGTCTAAGGTTATTTAGATTTTAATTATATTAATTAAAAATAGGGGTCAGGAGTTTAAAATAGGCTTGCTTCTTAAGGCATGGGGCCTTTTTTTTTAACCCCTTAGAGACTACATGTTAAGCTCTATGTATATAAATAATAATACTATTTTATTTAGTTATATAGATGAAGGAATAGTCCTATATTTTGATAATATCAAAATAAATATTGAGTCGATATGGCAAACAATGAAAAAAAGTATTTAAAAATTACAAATAATTTAGTAGTAAATTTAAATTTGAAAAATAATTATTCTATTCTTTTCAAAAATACAGGTAAACAAGAAAATAAATATGATTTAAGTTATTATTTGGCTGGTTTATTTGAGGGAGATGGTTATATAACTATAAATAATAAAAATAAAGTTGTATTTGCTATTACCTTTAATATTAAAGATACGCCTTTAGCTAAAATGATTTTGAAAAACATAGGAAAAGGTCATATAGTTAAAAGAAAAGGAAATAGTATAGAATTAAGATTTACATCGAAAATAAGTTTATGTAAAATTATTGAATGAATAAATGGAAAATTTAGAACACCAAAAGTTGATCAATTTTATTTATTAATAGATTGAATGAATAAAAATCATTATAATAATGATAAAAATAGAATAATAAGAAAATTACCTTTAGATAATAGTCCTTTAATAAATAATACCTGATTAGCTGGGTTTATAGATGCGGATGGTGGTTTTTATATTAGATGTTCTTTAAAACAAATTATATGTAAATTTAATTTAGAACAACGTATGATTTATCCTAAAACATTAGAAAGTTATGAATTTATATTAAATAAAATATGTTTATCTTTCAATGTTAAATTGACTATTAGAAATAGAGTAAATATAAAAAAATCTTATTATATTATAAAAATAGAAAATCAAAGTTCTATTAAATTATTAATTGAATACTTGGATAATTTTCCTTTGTTATCCAGTAAAAAATTAGATTATTTAGATTGAAAAAAAGCTTTCTTGATTATAATAAATAAAACACATTTAACAAAAGATGGAAGAGAAAATATATTATTATTTAAAAATAATATGAATTCTAAAAGAATTTATTATAACTGAGATTATTTAAATACTTTTTAAATGCCGTTTATCTTAGTAATAAGATATATAATTACTTAGCTATATGCATGGAATTCCTCAAATATTTTGTTTTAACGAATAGAACAGACATAAGATACTAATAATAATAATAAGATAAATAATTTATCTTATTATCAGTTGTTTTTAACGATTTTTTATATGTAAAAATTTTTATGTACATGGGGAGAATATGCAGGAAACCAAACTCTCCCGTCCCGCTTCGACTTTCGTCGAAGCGGGACGGGAGAAGAGTAGGATCCTCAGAGACTTTAATATTATGTTATATAATTTAATAATGTAATGTTAGGAATTTACTTTAATTTTAAGTAAATTAATACGCTAAGCTCCAATATAACTGATAATAATAATAATCTATATTTAATTAATAACAATTTAAATTATATATCTTTGAGTTATTATTATTGGAATTGGATGAAGACATAGTCCAAGTGGGTAAGAAATTACTTGCAGTAAATTGATTCCCTCGATTAAATAATATAAGTTTCTGATTACTACCTCCTTCACTTATTTTACTGCTATCTAGTTCTTTTGTAGAATCTGGAGCTGGGACCGGTTTTAATCAGCCGCCAAAAAATGGTAACATTTTTTCGGAAAAACTTCACTCGATGCAAATAAATTCCGCGTTACTAATTAAATTAATTAATAATAATTTTTTTATTTACTCGTGAAGTATAAATAGAAGTATAAATAATAAGTTTTATATTAGGGCCCGTTTTTTTCGGACCGTCTATTTTCCCTACATTTTTGAAAGGACAAATAGTATTTATTTATATAATTCGCATGTTAAAAGAATAAAAAATATGGAACGATATGCCTGGGAAAATCAGATTAGATTTTTTCATCAGAGACTGAGTGTAAACTCAAACAATTTAAATAAATTGTTTAACGTGAAGGATCCAAAAAATAATTTTAACTTTAAAAGATGATTAATTGGGTTTACAGATGGGGATGGTTCTTTTATTATATATAAAACAAAAAATACATATGGTTTAGCATTTAAAATTGGTCAAGATAAATATAATATAAGAATTTTATACTATATAAAAAAAAAATTAGGCGTTGGTAGTGTTAATTTAGAAAATTCTACTAATATGGCTCAATATAGTGTTTATTCTAGAGAAAAATTAAAAAATTATATAATTCCTATATTTGATAAATATCCTTTATTAACTAGAAAATTTTTTAATTATAATAAATTTAAAGAAGCATTTAATATACTAGAAAATATTAATTTATCTTTTAAAGAAAAAAATAAATTAATAGAAAAATTAATAATATTAAAACCAGATATAAATCTTATAAATCCTATTATATTTAAAATTAATAAATATAATGTAGAGGATATTATAAATAAAGAATGACTAGTTGGTTTTATAGAAGCAGAAGGTTCATTCTTTTTGTGTAAAAATATGTCAAAGTATGCATGTAATTTTAGTATATCTCAACAACATGATAAAGATTTATTAAATTATATAAGAATCATTTTAAGAATAAAAGCTAATGTTAATTATTATGAAAGAGATAAATGTTATTATTTAAGAACTAAAAGCAAAAAGTCTATAAATTATATTATAAAATATATAAGTGGGCATTTAAAAGGTGTTAAATCTTTAGAATTTAAATTATGGAAAAGAGCATTTAATAATAATTATAGTAATAAAAAGTTAGAAAAAATACAATTAATTATGAGAAAGTTAAGAAAAGAAAGATTTTTGGATTAAGGTATAGTCCAAATTAATAAGGTTATTATCAGATTAATATTATCTGTATATAATATTTCATATTTACTTTATGAATGATATTAATAATGTGAACTGTTTACCCTCCTTTAGCAGGAGCACAAGCACACAGTGGAGGATCTGTAGATTTAGCCATATTTTCATTACATTTAGCAGGAATTTCATCTATGCTGGGTGCTATGAATTTCATAACTACAATTATAAATATGCGAATGCCAGGTCAAGTATTACATAAAGTACCTTTATTTGGTTGAGCTATATTTGTAACAGCAGTATTATTACTGTTATCTTTACCTGTATTAGCTGGTATTTTTAATTATATTCTGCTAGCTTTAAATTCGGCCATATGCTGGAAACTCTTATTTATGTTAAAAATGTGAATAAGACAATCAGCAGGAAATCATAAATACTTGAGTGTTTTTGAGATCCTCAGAGACTATACGCCGGAGCTTATGTGTTATAAAAATATTTTAAATCAAAAATTATATTTTAATTCATTAAATTATTTAAATAATAATAATAATATTAATAATTTTAACAATGAAAATTTTTCTTATTATTTAACTGGATTAATTGAAGGAGATGGTTCTATTATTGTACCTAAAATTGAAAGATCACCCAAAGGAAAATTAAATTACCCATCGATTCAAATAGTATTTCATTTAAGAGATTTTCCTTTGAGTTTAATAATACAGCAAAAATTAGGACATGGATCTATTCATAGAAAAAAAGGTGTGAATGCTTATGTATTAACTATTAATAACATAGAAGGTATATTATTAGTTATATATCTAATAAATGGTTATATGAAAACTCCAAAAATACACAGTTTAAATAAATTAATAGATTGAGTCAATAAGAAAAAGGAGTTAAATATTGAAAAAAAGATGATTAATGTAGAAAAAATTAGCTCAACAGCATGGTTGTCTGGATTTATTGATGCAGATGGTCATTTTTCTGTTCGTACTAGTGTAGTAGGAAAATATCCTAAAATTGAATGTAGATTTGAATTAACTCAGAGACAAATTGATCATAATTATTGCAATAATTATTCCTATTTGAAAGAAATAGGTGATTTCTTAATAACTGATGTAAAATCTATTAGGATAACAAAACCTAATCCTGAATATAGAGTTAGAACTACTAATTTAAGAGCTAATCATTTATTAATTAATTATTTAGATGAATATCCGCTTTTTTCTAGTAAGTACCTTAATTATATAGATTGACTTAAGGTATTGAAATATTTTGAATGTAAAGAACATACTAAATTAGAATCAATTAAGAATATTATTAAAATTAAATCAGGTATGAATGATAGAAGGACAGAATTTAATTGAGATCATTTGAATAAATTTTATAACTTATATAAGTAAGATATGGTCCCAGCATCGATGTGAATCGATGAGTGTTCACCTTTAATTATTAATTAATTATTGAGATATAAAATATATTATATCATGAAGTTAATCTTAGTGAACCAAGATATTCTAGGAATAACAATGTTACTTACTGACCGGAACTTTAACACTAGTTTCTTCGAACCCGCTGGAGGAGGTGATCCTGTTTTATATCAACATCTTTTCTGATTTTTTGGTCATCCAGAAGTGATTAATAATATAGGCTTCTTAATGTTATTATATGCTGAGATAATTTTTAAATCTTACCGCGTCCCCTCGGGACACAATAGGGACTATTTAATAAATTTTAATTACTACAGTTTAAATACCACAGTGACAATATTAAAATCGAATAATCGATCAGCAGGTTTTAATTTAAATTATAAAGAATTTGAGTTTAATGCCTCAGAGACTATACATAACAAATTTAATAGTATTGAGAATATAAAAATTGTATCTGCCATTAGACCCAAACTAGTAAGACCTAATAATAATGAAGATTTTGGTTATTATTTAGCTGGACTAATCGATGGTGATGGCCATTTTTCTAAAATTAATCAATTAATTATTGTTTTCCACATAAATGATGTATCTTTAGCCTATTATATAAAAAAAAAATTAGGTTATGGTTCAGTGAGGAAAGTTAAAAATAAAAATGCCGTATTATTAGTAATAAGTTCTAAAAAAGGATTAGAAACTGTTTTTAATTTTATTAATGGTAAATTAAAACATATTAATAAAATTAATCAAGTTAATCAAATTTTAATAAAGAATCAATTTAAAGATATTAGAAATAATTTTCAATTTTCTAGTAGTTATGATCAAAATTTAAATAATTATTGATTGTCTGGATTTGCTGATGCGGATGCTAGTTTTCAAATAAAAATAATAGAAAGAATTGATAGAACTAAACCTGAAATAAGGTTAAATTTTCAAATTGACCAGAAAAATAAAGATATATTAATTCTTATTAAAAATTATTTAGGTGGTAATATTGGGTATAGATCTACTCAAGATACATATTATTTTGGTTCTACTAGTTATGGATCAGCTAAAAATGTTGTTAATTATTTTGATCAATATTCTCTTTTATCTAGCAAATTTATTAATTATATGAAGTGGAGAAAAGTTTATTTATTAATTCAAAATAGAGATCATTTAACAGAACCAGGAATATGCAAAATTAAAAAGTTAAAATTATCTATGAAGAATATAGATACAAGTTCCGATACTATTAATTAAGATATAGTCCATTTAAAAGTGTATTTATACTTTTAAATAATGTAGATTAATATATGTTATGAGTTAACAATATTATATACATTATAAAATTATGTTATATTTTAATTATACCTGGATTTGGTATAATTAGTCATGTTATTGGAACAATGTCCGATAAATCAGTATTTGGCTACATTGGGATGGTCATAAGGCCCGGATTATTTTACCGAAACTTTACTAAATATGGAAAAGTATAAAATTTTTGATAACAAAATTTATATAATTCATAAGTAAAATAATTTAGATTATTTTACTTTAGAGACTAATAGTAAAGAATTAAATTAAGATATCGTCTGGTTTTTTTATGTTATAGTCCTTTTATTTCTTAATATTGTTTCATATATTAATTTTTGTTTAGTATTTAATAAGAAGCAATCGGGTGCAAATATTCATATAAATTAATATTTATTGTCTAGTACCCCGTTCCCTTTAGAT
>Ga0208990_1000009_pt1 | contig 23182 bp, 21 predicted proteins | sample MedBloCARef_M3_FD_187854 | JGI IMG/M metagenome (GOLD analysis project Ga0208990, IMG submission 187854) | Forest soil microbial communities from El Dorado National Forest, California, USA - Mediterranean Blodgett CA Ref_M3 (SPAdes) (version 2) | ecosystem: Environmental > Terrestrial > Soil >...
TGCCGTACGGTCTCCCTCGCGCAAGAACCGAGCCGCTCCCGCAAATGTGGATCTCGCAGGACCTGGACAATGCGCTCCGCAGCCTGGTCCACCGTCTTGACCAGGAAGCCGTTCTCCCCGTCTTTGATCTGTCGGCGGATGCCGCCCACGTCGCCGCCAATGACGGCAGCGCCCTTCCACATTGCTTCGGTAACGGTAAGGCCAAATCCTTCCCGGATGGATTTCTGCAGCACCACTGCGGAGTGGCGTTGCAGTGCGTTCACGAGAACCGGATCATCTACTGCAACAACAATGATGCTTTCGTCGATCAACTTTTGAATAGCCTCGAGGATGACTCCACTTTCGGGATCATCGCTCGCATTGTTGCCGGCCAGAACGAGCCTGCAATCCACCTGCTCACGCGCTTGCCGGAAGGCCTCAATAACGCCGATCGGGTCCTTCCACCGATCAAACCGGGATATCTGTGTCACCAGCGGGCGATCCGTCGGGATTCTATGGTAGGCCAGACATTCCTGAATCTCCTCATCGGACATTTCGCCGTTCTTCGCGGAAAACGGATCGATCGCCGGAGTGATAAACCGCTGATCAACGGCGATACCTTGTGCATATTCTGGCAGCGAGAAAATCGCGGCATCGTATTGGTCGACGAAGTCGCGCAAATAGCCCCATGCCGGTGCGTACGGTGAGGAAAGATCAACGTGGCACTGCCACAACCAAGGCATCTCCCTGTGGACAAAGTGCCTCACGAGCGGCAGCGGCTGTGGATCATGCACGATGACGGCATCGCAGTCTTCGAGATGAAGCCTGGTGGCATTCTCAAATAGCACCTGCTCATATATCGCCTTCTCGGCCTCGGAAAAGTCGATGTTCTCACCTTGCAAGGTGTTGTGGAGCTTTTTTGTGCAGCTGAAAAAGCCCGGCGTGCCCTGGATCAGGTGCCAGTCGGTTTCAATGCCAATAGCGTTCATCATCAACGTGAGTGGCGTCAGTATTTCAGTGACGCCGCCGCCATAGAAGGTCGAGCTGACGTGCACAACATTCATCGTGCGAACACGATCGGCTTTCCCTAAGATCCGTTCAGTCTCCGCAGCGCCGATCAGCGGCTCATAATGCTCAAGCGAATGCAGGCCGAGGGTCATCCTTTGGATAGCTGACGTTGACAGAGACATAAAGTGTCGCCCTTTAAACTTGCGGTTGCATATTGCGCCAAGGACGGAACCCTGCGGCTGCGGAAATGACGCAACGCATAGAACAGGGCCGGGTGTTACTGGTTCCAACACAACGGCAGGATGCTTCGTGATTAAAGAATTTTAAACGCTGCGCGCGCGACTTAACTCCAACCGACCGACGCCTGAGGCGGACGTTCGCTCTAAACATCCGAGGCCGACGGTTCACGGAACAAACCTCGATAGTGATCGGTTTTGATGCAAGTTGAGGACCAGAGTTCCACCCCACTCGCAGCGGCGCTCCGCTGCTATGTCTGCAGAATCACAAAAGGGAGATGTTGTCATGCCCCACATTCAGCCAGGCAAACAGACAGTCACGCAGATCACCGTCGTCGAAGCGGAGCCGGACAAGCAAGACGAGGCGCTATCGTTAATGGCAGAGCGGGCGCGTTTCATGGCGCGGCAGCCCGGCTTCGTCTCGATCAGCCTGCATCGAAGCCTCGACGGAAGGCGCATCGTAAACTACGTCCAATGGCAAAATCGGGAGCTACTGCAGTCAGCCCACAAATCGCCGGACTTTCGCAAGGCCTGGCGTCAGTTCGATGATTTGGCCGATCAAATAGATCCCCATCTTTATGAAGTTACCGAAGTCCTGGAGGGCGGCCACTGAGAGGCTGACTTCGTTGAAATAAATGCTCGCTACTCGTTCGCGCCGAACCCATGGCGTTGGCATTGCTGATTGCACCCACGACCACGCTCATCCAGATAGTCACCCAGCCGGGTCAAGAGCGATGCTCGACCGATCCAACGCTGTGAGCCGATAGATCCGAGCGGCAGTTGATATGGGCGGTCGACGATTTTCGTCCAGCGAGCGGGTGCGGGCGAACATGGCGTGAGGCAGGCCGACGAACCGCGATCGCGGCCCAGCACCTCGACCGAAGCGCGTGGCACTATTTCTTTGCAGAGCCCGGCTCGGCCATACCACGATGCCGCCGCGCAAGCATTGCGGCAGGGGTGACGTTCGCAACCGCCGACTGGATCTTGTTCTTGATGCCTGTGACGACGTCGCCGTCTCCCCGCATCATTGCGTCGAATCCCACCTTGGCGACGTCAGCCGCATCGTCCTTCTTCGACGTACCAACCTTTGTATCCATCATGTCGGCACGCGCGAAGAATTCGGTCTCGGTGGCGCCCGGCATCAGGCAGGTCACCGTGAGCTTGGTGCCGCGCAACTCCTCCCGTAGCGCGAACGAGAACGAATCCAGGAACGCTTTGGTGCCGTTGTAAACCGCCTGAAAACTTCCCGGAGTAAACCCAGCAATGGAGCCGGTGATCAGGATGCGGCCTGAATCGCGCCGTCGCATATCGTTTCCCACCCTGTGGATGAGGTAAACGGTGCCGGTGACGTTGGTGTCGATCACGCGCCTGATTTGTTTGAATTCCTGATCGAGGAAGGCACGGCCGAGGCCGCGCCCTGCGTTCGCAAGCAGTGCATCGACGGGGCGCCCGATCCTCGTCGCGGCTTCATAAAGCTGGTCCACGCCCTCGATGGTCGCAAGATCGGCTTGCAGGGACTCAACAACGGCGCCGAGGCCACGAATTTCAGCCGCGGCAGTTTCGATCTCTGGCTCGTCTGCCGCAATCAAAAGATCGAAACCATTGCTGGCACAGCACTTGGCCAGTTCCAGTCCAATTCCGGTGGAGGCTCCGGTGACGATGGCGAACTGTCGGCTGACAGACATTGGCAAGCTCCTAATGATTATGACTCTTTGCTGCGCTCAAAATCATAACCGCTACTTCCGTCGCCCGTTCCGCGGCTTCACATCCGGCGCCCGCCCGGGAATAGGCTGTCGGCACACACCTCCATTCGCTGGGAGCGCCTCAGCGGAAGTTGCGCGGTAAGTTATTATGGATATGCGTGGCCGCCACTGCGGCATGGCCTATTCCAACCGCGATCTGGTGAAGATCCGAGACCACGTCTCCCACAGCGTAGAGTCCCTTCACTATCGTTTGTTGGTGCGCATCGACCTCAAGGCATCCGAGACTATTGTGGCGAACTCCCAACTTCTTGCCCAATTCGGACCGGACATCGCACCCCAACACTGGATAGATCACGTCGAAAGTCTCACAGGTTTCATCGCTCATTACCGCGACCATTTGCGCGCCCTGCCGCTCGAACGCCATCACATGCGCCGCAGGAATGCGGATGGACGCTTCCGCCAAATCGCGGCAAACCGCTTCGCCGGGGGCCCGGCCATCCAGCGTCAGCAACGTGACGCTCCTTGAATAGGTGCGAAGAAAAAGCGCCTTGCTAACGGCATTTTCAGCGTTGCCCAAGATACCTATGCGCAAGTCGGACGCCTCAAACCCGTCGCATATCGGACAATACCGAACCGAGCCCCGATCAATGGCTTCCTTGAGACCGGGAATCGGAAGATTGCGATCTACCAGTCCGGTCGCGAGCACTGTGCGTTTTGCCAGAACGTCGGCCCGCGAGCAGGTTGCCAGGAAACCGCCTTCGACCTTCCGCAAGTCTGCAATCCGGCCCTGAATGATCGGGATACCATAGGTGCTCGCTTGCTTCGCCAGTTCCTCCAGCAATTTCTGACCTGCAATTCCATTCGCGAAACCCGGATAGTTCTGGGTCTTCGGAATAAGCGCTGCCCGACTTTCGCTGCTATCGACGACAACGACCTTGCGACGGTAACGCGCCAGGTAAATCGCCGCCGTTAGTCCAGCCGGCCCGCCGCCGATAACCAGACTGTCGGTATTTTCCAATTCAAATCGAGCCATGAACTTTCCAGGGGATCCGGTAAGCAATCGCGCCGGGCACATTGGGTTCCTTGCGCGAGTGAGCCTTCCCCGGGTTTCGGAACACAATGGTGCTACCGGCATTGTCCGCATGCAAGACGATGTTGCTGAGGTGAGGTCAAACGATGCGTACCGGTCGTTTGCTGACGACGTTGCTCGTCGCCGGCGCGATTGCAGGGTTAGCCTTTTGGGGTATCACCGAACCCCGGCCGATCTTTTCGAAAGGCGCAGATACAGCGCTCGATCAGGACGGCGATCCCACCAGGGGCCAGTTGATCTTTGCAGCCGGCGATTGCGCCTCTTGTCATGCATCGCCGGGACAGCCTGATCGCCTTCGGCTGGGGGGCGGTCTTGCACTGGCGTCGCCGTTCGGGACTTTTCGCGTTCCTAATATATCAACGGACCCTGTCGACGGGATCGGCTCGTGGCGAACGCTAGACCTCGCCAATGCCCTGTTGAGCGGAGTGTCACCGGCGAACGCGCACTACTATCCGTCGTTCCCTTATTCGAGCTACGCAAAAATGCAGGTTAGCGATATTCGCGACCTGATGGCCTACTTGCGAACGCTGCCGGCGGTTTCGGGCAAGGCCCCTCCTCACGACCTCGCACTGATATTCCGCGTCCGTCGCTTCGTTGGTTTCTGGAAGGTGCTGTACTTCGACCGCAACCCGGTTCGTCCTGATACCAGCCGCGGCGACACCTGGAACCGCGGCCAGTATCTCACCGAGGCGGTGGCGCACTGCTCTGAATGTCATTCTACCCGGAACATCTTCGGAGCCATCAAACCTGAAACCCGTTTCGCCGGGGGCAGAGATCCGGAAGGCGTTGGATACATCCCAAACATCACGCCAAGGCGGATCGGCGACTGGACCGAGCAAGATATCGCCAAAATGTTAAAGACGGGAGAGACACCGAACCACGGCCGTGTAGGTTCTTCCATGACCGAGGTTGTGACCAACACAGCGATGCTGCCGCAGAGCGATCGCGACGCGATTGCGGCCTATATCAACTCTCTGCCCTTGCGCGACACGCCGCAGCCATGACCTCTCTTCATCGCGAAGAGAGAAAGGCCGCAACATCCCGTGCTTCGGCTTCCGAGATTCCGGTTGCTGGCATCGCCGATCGCGGCGAAAATGCTTGCGGCGAAACGATCCATCGTACCAAATTGTCCGGTGAGTTGGTGAGGACGCCGCCGACATAGACGCGGTGTTTGATATCGCTCAGCGGGCCTCCGACCTGACCGTCTCCTCCGGGAATGCCCGGAATCGTATGGCACCCGGCACAGCCGTAACGCCGGATGATATCCGGTGCGCGCGCGAGATCACCGCCCGTCATGGCCATGGCGACGCTGTTGGACTGATGTTGCGCTTTCCATGTCATTCCTACAGCTGCCACCGATGCAACGAGCAACGCCATCGCTCCGAGACATGGCCACCGATACTTAACGAGCGCTGACGACATGCTCACGCCTTTGCATTTCGCCTGAATGCCGAATCCAAATCGCCGTCAAAGCAAGCGCTGCACCGGCATAGATCGTTCCCGCAGGCACCCACATGATGAGACCAGCCAGTTGCTGGTCCTCCAGCGGCGTTAGTCCCCACTTGGCGGCGGTCGCAGTCTGGGCCTCGTAGAGCACGCGCGGCGCCAGTGCCATGAGCGCACCGAGGACGCTGGTGTGCAGCATGGTGACGAACAGATGCCAGGCGGCCACCCCGACGTCGCCGCGTCGAAACACCGACCACCAGAACAGGACCGCGGTCAGCAGAAAGCTCAAATGCTGCAGCCGATGAATCGTTACATTGGTGACGGCGGCATCGAATAACACCGGGGCATGCCAAGCCCATATCGCTACGCCATGAAGCACCGTCGCATTGCGCCCGGCGCTCAGCCGGTTCCAGGTACGACGGGTCAACGGCAGTTTGAGGAAGCGGCCGGCCGCCAGTCGACAATTTCGTGGCAGAGACCAGAGCAACGTGCCGATCGGCCGCGCGAGAACCAGCAGGGGCGCGGAAACGGCCATCACGATCTCGTGCTCGATCATGTGAAAGGTGAAAAGGTGTTCGCCAAGCCAATGCAGCGGCGAAACCAATGCCCCGGTGAGCGTAACCCAGCCCGTGAAATAGGCCAGCGCCTGCCATGCTCGAACCTTGCGGCCGACCATCGTTCGTCGCCAGAGAGCCCACCAGCCGAAAGCGTAAAGCAACCCGATCACAAACAAGGGACCGACGATCCAGGGATCGAAGGTCCATGTTGCCTCGGCGCCATGTGATTGCGAGCCGTGCGCAAGCACAGCGCTCGCCGATATCAATACAAAAAGCGATGTAAGAGCTATCGTTCGCATCCGCTCAGCACCAGTGACGCTATCCCCTGCATCGAGAGCGCAAAAGCAAAAACGGCTGCCGAAAGAGCACTCAGCGACCCGGCGAAAGCTGATGTTGCAAGTGGGTCAGATTTGTTCGCGCGACCAGCGGATTGCCAAGATACGGCACCCGCAACACAAGCGACGGTCGCGCCGACGAATGAGGCCATTGCCGAAAATCGTGCCTGCTGTTGGCAGTCAAGATAGGGCAGGATTTCACCGAGTTGCGTATTGATGATCCACGCCGACGACGCGACCAGCAGTCCCGCCCAACTCAATAGAGGAATGGCTTTTCGGAGGATGCTCATAGCCCTGGAATCCAATAGATGCAGCCGTATATCGGAAGCCACGCCGCGACGACAAAGTTCCAATACATGGCGTTATCCTGCACATCGCCGAAGCGGCGCGGATTGTCGCCATGCCGGGTGAACATCAAGGCGGCCAGCACGAGGGTATCGACGAGGTCAGTGATGATGTGGGTCGTATGCAGTCCAAGCAGCGTCCAAACGATGGAGCCGTATGCGTTGCTGTCCCAGTTGACGTTGAGCGCCGGAAATTCGAAAGCACGGATAACGAGCGGTACGATTCCCAGGATCGACATGACGATCATGCCAATTTTTACCTTGCTCAAGTCTTGTTGCTCCGCCCATCGCGAGACCAGATAATTCGGCACAACGCTTCCGATCAGCACCAGCGTCATCAGTGTGCCAGGCAGCAAGTTGGGCCGCGGTGCGTCGATGGGCCAAGTCGCGGCGAGGCTCATCAAATAGAGGTACACGGCAACGGAGAGGGCGAAGCCGGTACCTTCGATCAACATGAAGGCCAACGTGCCCCACCATGTGGCGCTGGCACTGCCCATGCCATGCAGCGGCAGCCTGGAAAGGTCAGCGACGACACGTTCCTTCATGACTCGTCCTCCGGCGTACCCTTGGGCCAGAACCACCCGATCAATGTGATCGCCACCGGGATCGATCCCCAAACCACCGCCCAGGGTGTGAAGATCGACCAGATCAGCATCAGAGAGGTGGCGAGCGCAGCCCAAAAAGGCCAGATCGAGTTTCTCGGAGAGGCCTCCCGCGCTTCGGGCTTCGCTGCGCCAACCGTGGTGATGATCAGTTCGCGGCGATCGGTACGCAATCCGGCTGCAACAGCGAGAATCTCGCGCTGCTCCCAAAGCGGATCGGCTCCATCAACCACCGGTATGCGTGCGAAATTGTAGCTGGGCGGCGGCGAGGAAGTTGCCCATTCCAGCGTCGGCGCATCCCATGGGTTGTCGCCGGCGGGTGGGCCACGGCGAACTGAGCGGATCGCATCGATGAAAAACACCAGGAAGCCAGCGACAAGGACGACAGCACTGACGCTCACAAACATGTTGAGGCCGTGCCAGGGCATATCCGGCTGATAGGTGTAGATGCGGCGCGGCATACCCTGAAGTCCCAGGATGTGCATTGGGAAGAAGGTCAGATTGAACCCGATGAAAATCAGCCAGAACGCCCATTTGCCAAGGTCTTCGCTCATCATCCGGCCCGTCATTTTCGGGAACCAGTAGTAGATGGCGCCGACCAGCGGAAATACCGCTCCGCCGATCAGCACGTAATGGAAGTGTGCAACGACAAAGTACGTATCATGGACCTGAGTGTCGAAGGGCACCGATGCCACCATCACGCCGGTCAGGCCGCCGATAACGAACGTGACGATGAAGCCGATCACGAACAGGAGTGGCGTCTTGAAGACCGGCTTGCCGTCCCACAATGTCGCCAGCCAGCAGAAAATCTGGATGCCGGCGGGAATTGCGATCGCCATGCTGGACGCTGTGAAAAAACTCTCGCCAAGCCGCGGCAATCCGGTCACGAACATGTGGTGAACCCAGAGTCCGAAGGCCAGAATGCCGGTCGCGATCAGCGCCATGACCAGCGCCAGATATCCAAACACCGGACGGCGCGCGAATGTCGCGACCATGATCGACACCATCCCGACCGCCGGAAGAAAGATGATGTAGACCTCCGGGTGGCCGAAGAACCAGAACAGATGTTGCCAGAGCAATACGTCACCCCCTTCAGCCGGATTGAAGAAGTGCGTTCCAACCAGCCGATCCAGAATCAGGCTGGTGCTCGCGATCATGATGGCGGGCATTGCCATGATGATGATGAAAGAGGTAATCAGCATCGACCATACGAAAAGTGGAATACGGTCGAGCGACATGCCGGGCGCGCGTTGCTTGAATATCGTCACGACGATTTCGACTGAAACGGCTAGTGCCGAGACCTCCGTGAAAGTGATCATCTGAGCCCAAATATCGGCGCGTTTGCCAGAACCGAACTGTGGACCGGACAGAGGCACATAGGCGAACCAGCCAACATCAGGGCCCATGTCGAGCGCAAACGATATCCACAGCAGCGCTCCGCCGGCCAGGAATATCCAGTAGGAAAAAGCATTCAACCGCGGAAACGCGATATTGCGGGTGCCCACCATCAGCGGGACCAGATACACAGCCATGGCTTCCATCACCGGCACGGCGAACAGGAACATCATGTTCGCACCGTGCATCGTGAAGATCTGGTTGTAACGGTCGGGCCCAAGCAGCCGTGCTTCCGGCTGCGCCAGCTGCAAGCGCATCAGAACGGCGAGTATTCCGCCCAGCGCGAGAAATACGAACGCAGTGACGATGTAACGGCGGCCGATGATCTTGTGATCAACCGTTGCGAGCGCGCCCCAGAGGCTCGAAGGTGTTTTCCAGGTTTCGGCCAGCGCAGTCTCCAGCGCCGGCCGGCCCAGGTCGGTATCGTGGTTATTGCGCTTGCCGTCACCGCCCCTCATTTCAGGCTCGCCAAATAGGCCGAGATGGACCGAAGTTCCTCAGGATTGAGCGGTACCATCGGCATGTTGTTGCCGGGCTTGAGCGTTTGCGGATCGGCGATCCAGGCTGCGAGCGAACCGCGCGTGGTCTCAAAAAGTCCGGCGGCGATATATTTCCGGCTGCCGATGTGGGTGAGATCGGGGCCGGTCGTGCCGCTGGCAGAAGTGCCGCGGATCGCATGACAGGCCGCGCATTGCTTTGAGAGAAAGACTTGCTGCCCTGCCGTAACTTCGGCATCGGACGATGTCGCGGCGTTCTGCCGCTGCAAGCGAACCCATTCATCAAAGATGGGTTGTTCTTCGGCGACAACAAAGAAGGCCATGTGGGCGTGTTGCAAACCGCAAAATTCCGCGCATTGGCCGCGATAGGTGCCAGCCCGCTCAGCGCGGATCATCAGTTCATTAGGGCGGCCTGGAACCAAATCCTGCTTGCCCGCCAGGCTTGGCGCCCAGAACGAATGAATGACGTCGATGCCTTCGAGTTGGAGGCGCACATTGCGGCCGACCGGAATATGAATCTCGTTGGCGGTTTCGAAACGCTGGTCCGGGGCCGAACCGAAATACTCTACACCCCACCACCATTGCAGGCCTCGCACCTTGATGGTGAGGTCATCATTGCCAGCCAGGCTCAGCGCGCGCGTGGTGAAAAAACTCAAGACAGTGAAGACGCTGATAATAACAACGGTGGCCGCGACCGCGGCGGCGACGGTGATCGTCATCCGCCGTTCCCTGCGGGGATCGAGACTAACCGCCAGCTCGCGCCTGTCGCGATGGTGCCACAACGCGGCGATCAGTGCGACCATGACCAGCGCCCATACGATCGAGCAGACCGTTACGATGAGAATGATGAGATGCTTGAGATTGATGGCCGACGCTCCGTGCACATCGAGCGCGGACTGCCATCCCGTGCATCCCGCAAGCATCAGCGGCGGCGCTAGTGCCGGAAGCATTCGTTCCGCGATGCCCCTCACGGCGTTGGACCTTGATCCGGATGGACGGGCGTTGGCCCCTGATCGAAAAGCAGGGCCGCTGGCGCCCGGTTTTCGGATGGCCGCGTGTGCTTCTCGTCGTTGCGGCTCGGCGCGGCTGTTTTTGCCGAATACGCGCCAATGGTCCGCACATAGCCGGCGAGCTGCCAGATCTGCTCGGTCGTCATCTTGTCGCGGAATGCCGGCATCCCGTGTGGACGGCCATCGCGGATTGACGCGAAAACGGACACCATCTCCGGACCGTAATTCCACCAGCCATCGAGGAAGGCCGGCCCTATGCCGCCCTGCCCGTCCGCATGACAGGCTTTGCAGCCAAACCAGGAATACAACCGCTTGCCCTGGTTCAGATTGTAAGCGTTCGACTCGTAGGGCTTATCGAGGGCGAAGTATGCCTCCGGCGGTGCGCCGCTGATCCCATTCGGCATTAGCGCGATATTGTCGAGCGCTGCGGCCACGGGCGGATCAAGCCGGAGCTGCCGTTCTTCTCTCTGGCATCCTGCCGTAGCGACCGCGACGCTGAGAAACACCAAGGAAATCCGCATGACTTGGGATCGTTGAACGCGGGAAGCCGGGACTCAACAAGCGCTTTTTCGCCGTTAGGTTCCATCGGTGAAGTGTCAGCTACCGCACATAAGGCGTGCGCGCATCCGAGCGGTTCTCCTAGGGAACGATTGCCGTTTCCAAGCTTTAAAAAAGCAACTGCGGACGGCGCAATGAACCAACCTCTTCAATACAATACGCAAGTCGGCTTGGTTTCTGTCCCCGTGAATGCGATCTGCGAGACCGGGGGTATCGATCAACGCCGATTGGTCTGTGTTGCCGAGGAGTCCCCGGTCGCATTTCGCTATAACGGATTTGCTCATGCCGTGATGATGGCGACGCCGGACGATCTGGAAGATTTTGCCATTGGCTTTTCGCTCTCCGAGGGAGTCATCGAGGTCTGCTCTAACGTCCGAGAGATCTCGATCTCCCGATGCGACGATGGCATGACCATCGACCTGTCTCTCGACGCAGTGAGTTTGCACCGCTACCTGGCCAGCCGACGCGTGAGGCAATTGCGCGGCCATACCAGCTGCGGCCTATGCGGCGTCGAAGATTTGGATGACGTCTGTCGCCCCGCCGCGCACGTCCGTCCCGCGATGCCGATGAGTCCGGACTTGATCCTGTCGGCGCTGACGGCGATCAGGCAGTGGCAGCCGCTGAGCCGCTGTACTCGGGGAGCCCACGCCTCTGCGTGGATCGGGCCCGAAGGCAATCTGCGCACGGTCCGTGAAGACGTTGGCCGACATAATTCGCTCGATAAGTTGATTGGTGCAGTGCTTCGAAGCGGCGGGGACGCGGCGAACGGCTTCTGCCTGATCACAAGCCGGTGCTCTTTCGAGATGGTGCAGAAAGCGGTCGCCGCCGGTTTTGCCATCCTCGTGTCCGCCGGCGCTCCCACGGCACGCGCCATTCGCTTGGCGATCGCGGCGGGCCTGACGTTGTACTCGCTTTCGCGCGAAGGAGAGCCGTTGCTGTTCACGTCGCCGGCTCTGTCGGAGAATGAAGCATGGCCAGAACACGCAGGCTAGGTCCTGATCTCAAGGTCAAACCCTATGAAGCTCCGACCGGAGGATGGGGTTCGGTCCAGTCCCTGGCGAAAAGCCTGGGACGCGACCGTGTGCCCTTCAGCGGACCCCGCGTTCTGCTCAAGCAGAACAAGACGGGCGGCTTCATGTGCGTGAGCTGCGCCTGGGCCAAGCCGGCGGATCCACGCATCTTTGAGTTTTGCGAGAATGGCGCCAAGGCGACCACCTGGGAAATTACAAACAAGCGCGTCACGCCAAAGTTTTTCGCCGAGCACAAGGTGACGGACCTGGAAAGCTGGGATGACCACCAGCTGGAGGCGGCAGGCCGCTTGACGCACCCGATGCGTTGGGACCCGAAGACCGACAAATATGTCCCGGTCGAGTGGGCAACAGCTTTTGAGGAGATTGGACGCGAGCTGCGTGCGCTCGCTCCTGACAGCGCCGTGTTCTATACCTCCGGCCGCGCTTCGCTGGAGACGGCTTTTATGTACGGGCTCTTTGCGCGGGCTTACGGCACCAACAACCTGCCGGACAGTTCGAACATGTGTCACGAGACGACGTCCGTGGCGCTGCCCGAAAGTATCGGAGTGCCAGTCGGCACCTGTACGCTGGACGATTTCCAACATACCGACTGCATTTTCTTTTTTGGCCAGAACGTCGGCACCTCGAGCCCGCGCATGCTGCACCAGTTGCAGGACGCCGTGAAGCGCGGCGTTCCGATCGTAACCTTCAATCCGCTGCGCGAGCGTGGCTTGGTCGAGTTCGCCAATCCGCAATCGCCGGCGGAAATGTTGATCAAGTCGCCGACCCAGATCACCTCGCAGTATCATCAGGTCAGGACCGGTGGCGATACCGCAGCTATGATGGGTATAGCGAAAGTTCTTTTCGATCTCGACGAAAAAAACTTGAAGGTTGGTCGCATCCCGGTTCTCGATCATGACTTCATTCGGGACCACACCCAGGGCTTTGAAGGTTTCAAGACCGCCGCGAAGGCTTGCGCGTGGCAACAGATTGAAAGCCGCTCGGGACTAACGCGCGGCGCGCTGGAGGCCGCGGCAACCGTTTACGCCCATGCGAATTCCGTGATGTTCATCTATGGGATGGGATTGACCCAACATAAGAAGGGCGTCGAAACGATCCAAACGATGGTCAACCTGGCCTTGATGCGCGGCAACATCGGTCGCCAGGGCGCAGGCATCTGTCCCGTTCGCGGCCATTCCAATGTCCAGGGACAACGAACCGTTGGCATTACTGAAAAGCCCGAGCAAGTGCCGGCGGACAAGCTCAAGGAACTGTTCGGCATCGATACGCCGAAGCAAAAAGGCCTCAACACCGTCGAAGCCTGCGAAAAAATCCTCGACAGCAGCGTGCGCGCGGTCGTGCTGCTCGGCGGCAATCTGGTTCGCTCGATTCCCGAGCATCGCCTGATGGACCCGGCTTGGCGGAAGCTCCGGCTTACAGTCCAGATCCTGACAAAACTCAATCGGACCGCCCTGGTTCATGGCGAGATATCCTACATCCTGCCCTGTCTTGGCCGCATCGAGATCGACTTCCAGGAAAGCGGACCGCAGGCTGTCTCGATGGAGGACAGCACCGGATGCATGCATGGCTCGCGCGGCCAGGTGAAGCCGGCGAGCCCGCACTTGCTCTCCGAGCCAAAGATCGTTGCCGAGCTTGCCAAGGCGGCCGCGCCGTCCGGTTCGACCATTCCCTGGGACGATTGGGTCGACGACTACAGCCAGATCAGGGACGCAATTGCTGCGACATACCCCGACATCTTCCACGATTTCAACGCCCGCCTATGGCAGCCGGGCGGTTTCCACCGCCCGCTCGGCGCACGCAAGCGCGAGTGGAAGACCAAGACCGGCAAGGCCAATTTCATCGTACCAGCTTCGCTGGCGACGGATATCGATGCCCGGCCGTCAGACCGCGACATCGTGCAGCTCATTACGTTACGGAGTAACAGCCAGTTCAACACGACCGTGTACAATTATGACGACCGCTTTCGTGGCATCTATGGATCGCGCCACATCGTCTTGATGCACCGCAACGATATCGACCGGTTCGGTCTGAAAGAAGGCGAGATGGTCGCTTTGGCGACCGCAGTCGATGACGGCGTTGACCGCCAGGTGGGAGGTCTTCGGATTGTCGCCTATGACATCCCCGAGGGCTGTGTTGCCGGCTACTACCCTGAATGCAATCCGCTGCTTCCGCTATGGCACTACGCTGAAAAAAGCAAAACGCCCGCCGCGAAATCAATTCCAGTCAGGGTGATAGCGTAGCCTTTACCGGATGGCCTACTGGTCTTTGACGCCAAGTGCCGTGCCATTGCCCGCCTCACGGCCGGGGACGCTGACGTGGACCTCATGACCTTCCCTCAGCGCGAGCGAAGCCGCAGCAACCGCAGATTCGAAAGCCGCCTCCTTGCTGGCGTAATCGTTGTTGGCGGCGCCGTTGTGAAGCACGCTCCAGCCTTTTCCTTTAGCTATGACTTTGTATTCGGCTAAGCCCATGAAAGCCTCCTTTGCCACAAAAACGTCCCCGAACCGGAAGTGGTTCCACCTGCCCGCTTCTTAAGGGACCATTCTAGCTTCGCGGAATTTGTCTTACGGCTGGGGCCGCGGACGAGCGAAAAGACATTCGCTCTCGATCTTCACTGCACCGTCAGATGCTGAAGCGTCCACTCGTCGTCCTTTTTCGCTTGTCGTGGCCAGCGATGGCGCCGCGCGGACGGCACCTTCGATCACCTGACCGGCATTGGAGTCGGCCTGCAGGCGCGACCCTTCACGCATACTCGGGACTGCGGCTTGCTCGGCCTATATCGATCTGGACAACAGATAGTTGCCATTGCGGACTCGGCATAAATTCCCGTCGTTAGGTTAGTGTGGCAATCCCTGTGGAACGAACGCTTCACGATCCGGTTTTTCCATTCCCCGACCGTGGAGCGAACATGAATTATCCCAAACCGCCCTTTCCAAACCAACAGCAGCCGATGCCGGGTCTGACAGACGTCATGACGCCCGTGCCCGACCATGGCGAGGCATCTTACAGGGGCTGCGGTCGCCTCACGGGGAAGAAGGCGGTCATTACCGGCGGCGACAGCGGGATCGGCCGCGCGGTCGCCATCGCCTATGCCAGAGAAGGTGCAGACGTTCTGATCTCATATCTCGAGGAGGATGGCGACGCCCGCGAGACCGAGCGCTATGTCAAGCAGGCCGGAAGACAGGCCGTACTTGTGCCGGGCGATCTACAACACCCGGATCACTGCCGCACGGTCATTGCCAAGGCGATGTCACAACTCGGCGGAATTGATATCCTGGTCAACAATGCAGCGCATCAGGCCTCATTCAAATCGATCGAGGAGATTTCGGACGAAGAGTGGGAACTGACCTTCAAGGTCAACATCCATGCGATGTTTTACCTGACCAAGGCGGCCGTTCCGCACATGAAGCCGGGAAGCTGCATCATCAATACTGCGTCTATCAATTCCGACCAGCCCAACCCCACGCTGCTTGCCTACGCGACGACAAAGGGCGCGATCCAGAATTTCACGGCCGGCCTTGCGCAGTTGCTGGCCGAGAAGGACATCCGCGCCAATGCCGTCGCGCCTGGACCGATCTGGACGCCGCTTATTCCGTCCACATTGCCCGCCGAATCCGTTCAGAATTTCGGCAAGCAGGTGCCTATGAAACGCCCTGGCCAGCCCGTCGAACTGGCAACGGCGTATGTCATGCTGGCCGATCCGCTCTCCAGCTACGTGTCCGGAGCAACGATTGCGGTTACCGGCGGAAAACCTTTCCTGTAAATCTGAACGCAGACTGCCTGAACAAAATACCGTGCACCTGAGAGCGGAACCGATCTGATTCGATCAGTGTGTCGGAACGCTGGATGGCCGCGTCGCAGTCTTCAAGCCGTCGATTGGGCACGAATACGGTCTCTCAGAAATTGAACGAGAATGACCGTTTTGGCGTCTGTGATCTCGCCGCCCGCAATCATGGCTCCTGCCTGTTCCAAGGTCGTCTCGATCACTTCGATGTCTTCACCCTCATCAGCCAGGCCGCCGCCCTCGGACACCTTGTCCGCCGGCGAGTACGCGCACGTGAAGAAGGTGATTTTCTCCATGATCGCGGCAGGGCTTACGTAGAGTTCGAACAACCGATCCACCTTCTCAATACGGTAGCCGAGCTCCTCCTTGATTTCCTTGATTATGCGCGTCTCCGCCTTCTCGCCCTCGAGCTTGCCGGCACACGCCTCTATCGAACGGTCGACGCCATCCTGCAGGTAGATCGGCAGCCGAAATTGGCGCGTCAGGAGGACGGTATCCCGAATGGGATCATAGGGAAGAACGACAGCCGAATTACCGTGATCATAGATTTCACGTTTCCGCTGTTGCCAGCGGCCGTCACGCCGGAGCTGTTCGAACGTCACGCTCATCAGCTTACCCTTGTCGTGGGCGAGCGTCTGGATGTCCCTGATATGTACTGTAGAGCTATCTTTCTTCATGATTACTCAACGCCGCAGGCCCCGTTGCAGATCCTTTCAATTCGCGACGACCACTCCCTTATTTGTTGCGATTTACGTTGTCCGCGAGCATGTTTTCGATAGCTTGACCAACGGCCGGCAAACTGCTGGCCCCCTTCATCAGTGCGATTTCTCCTTGCTGCTCGTGGCGGATGGCATGGGCCATGATCCGGAGCCGAACGTCGCCGTTTCCCCGGAGCTCCTTGTCCGCCATGGCGACAGCGCCGGCATGATGAAAGGTCATCAGTTGAACGAACAGTTCATCGAACGATGCCCGCTGCACCTGCCTGAGCTGAGTGATTTGCTTCGCCGTCAGCAGCCCCGGCATCTCGGCGCGCTCGGCCGCTGTGCATAGGGCCATCGGCTCCTTGAACCAGCTCTGCCACCAGGATTCGAAAATCCTGTTCTCTCCTGCCTGGCTGGCGGCCATTAATCTTGCCAACGCGCGAAGATGCGGATCCGCAGCTCGTTCGGCCGCGATGGAAGCAAGCTCGATGCCCTGCTCGTGATGAGTCCGCATGTGCCGCATATAAGTCTGATCGGACAGCTTGTCTCGTCCAAACCAGGGAAGCTCATAACCGTGTTGACTTGCGAAAGCTGCGAGGCCGAACACCGCCAAAGCTATTAATAGGCCGACGAGCCAAGGTCTTAGGAAGGTGTCTCGCTTGGCGCGGTCTCCGCTCTCGTCCAGCCGGCGAAGCCAAGGGAATAAAGGATAGACGATGGCTGATGACGAATGCACCAATAGCCCGATCCAGTAGGGCTGTTGCAGCGTGAAGATCGGCTGAGCAAAGGGAAAGATCGGCACCAAGAAACACCATTCAAGCGCTGAAGTCAGCAGCGCCCAGGGTATGGCCAGCAACGCGATGGTGCCCGATGATAGCCGCGAGGTCCACGGACCAAACAGGCCGAAGAACACCAGCGCCCACGAAAAGTCTGCCCACTGGTGAAAGGCGATCCCGATGGCGATAGTGGACCATGATGGCTCGATCTGCAGCACCCAATCCCGAGCCGGAATAGCGGCCACCGACATCCAGTCGACGGCCGCGTCGCGCCCGAGACGCATTGCGGCAAGCTGGCTAATTAGCGTCGAATAGGTGCTGCTGATCAATCCGAGCAGGATGGCCGGACGCCAATTCCGCCACTCAAACAGACTCCAGGATTTCACCGCCTTGATGCTTGCTAGATCTGTCAACGCGGAGACCCTTGATTCCGCTGGCGTCGGATTTCGTCAAACCGTTTGCCCGTCGTGAGGTTCCCGTAAAGGACAATGCTCCAGTTCTGGAACCATCGTGAACTGCCCCGGAGCGCGACCGTGTTTAAGTGCTGATAGCACTTCGTTTTTTCCGCCCAGTCCGTCCATTCCATCATGGGGGCCACGGAAAAGCGATAGCCTTGCTATTTCAATCGTTTACCCTACGCTTTTAATAAGATGAACCAAGAACAGGTGCACTCTCCAAACTAGACGAAATTGCATATGTTTGTACCCGTTTGACCTCTCGGTGCGCACATAGTGCACACGAAAGTCTGGGTGCAGACGTATGGCGGCCTTCACTCAATCAAATCAGGAAGACCGGGAGGGAAAATCCGCGTGCAAGATTGCGCAAAGGGATCTGGGAGCGTGGGTCGCCTATAACGAACGGCAAGGAAACTATGAGTGGCAGGCCGGCGACAGGTTCAATGACCTCAAAAGGTCACCAAAAGCGCCGGGCCGATTACAGGCCTTTACCTGTTCAGCTGGCTTGGAACGATCCGCAGCCTGATGGTCTTTGGGATCGACGGATTTACGTTTCTTGGTAGCGACCGCTTGCTTGTGTCGTTTGGACTTCGCGGCCGATGAGGTTGTAGCGTTTCGATCCCGCCAGTGCCGGCTGATAATCTTGGTCTCAACCGGCGGAACTATCTTCGGGACAGGCGGAATGAATGGCTCTGTCGGCGGCAATGCGGACTGGGCTGGGGTCTCCTGACGCACGTAGGTAATTTCAAGCCGATCAGCCTTGGTCAGGGTATCCTGAGTGAGGCCAGTACCGACTGTCGTTTCGTCGACCTGTCCTTCTGAGGTTGTCGGGGCAACAGGCGTGGTAAGAGCTTTGCCGACGGCTAGGGCGCCAAGCAAAGCTAGACATGCAATCGTAAGCCATACTGTCCTGATCATAGTCCAACTCAGGCCACCGATAGTCTGCAGTAGACTCCGGATTGATTCCGGCGGTTAGAGGGCAGACTGAACGTTGACCGTCGGAGCTGCGTTCGAATTACAGGCTAAAGTTAACGAAGTTCCTGGACAACTCGGCGTACGCCTCGCGCCCTCTTACAAGCATGGCGCACGTTTCGCGAAATGGCGCGCAGTGATCCGATATCGGCAAGTATATTCCGAGCATGACCGCAATCCGAAGCTCGGGTCATGGCTCGATGCCCAACAGCTGCGTTGCAAGATCAAATTCGCCGAGGCCCAGACTAACGTCGAGCGCGCCTCCAGTTGACACGAGAGCTCGGTGGCGAAGGCGGGATTGCGCGCCGAGAAACGCTCAGGGCGATGCCATGAGAGCAGCGTTGCAGATCGCGAAAAAAGCGCGGTTAGCCGCAACGAATAAGGAGTGTTCGTTGACAGAATTGCAGCGGCACCGGAAAACGAAACGCTTATGCTGGACTGGAATAGAGAAAGAAAATCTGAGGATTCCTGGAAGGATAACATAGAAAATAACGCCGTCTTTCGCGGTCGATGTTTCAAAAATACCTTCGTGCCAGCTGTGGTTGTTATACTAACAGCTGGGTTTTATGGTAATTTCCCGCTATCACCATATTTCGCGGCGTGGCGTATGAAAATTCGGCAACACACGAAATCGTTCGATAACCGAAGTTGGGTTTCGCGCGAGAGTTTGCAGGCGGCAATCACAGAGGCTGTCAAGAAGGCCGAGCCCAGCTGCGAGGCTTTCGCGGGCGTTGTCATCAAGCGTGAAACCCCAAAGTCGCGTTTGGACGCGAATTGGGCGATCAGAGGTGTCCGGTTCGGCAGAGCCGATCGGGACAAGTCCAGTCAAGCGCTGGCGACGATCGTCGAGCGGGCGCAACGCTATTTCAGTCTTGCCGAGGATGATCCTGATCCGGCCAAAAGCCCGGCGTCTAAATCCAGACGTTCAATCCGCCGTCGATAGCCGTCGCATGATCGAAGATGTCGCCAACTGATGTGCCCTAAATTCTGCGACTTATTACATCCGCAAACTTTTTCGCAGCTAATTTCGGTAGCTTCCGCATCAGAGGCTTGAAAGCTATTTGCGAGTAAGAGGCGATGGATTCATATCGCTCGGGATGGACTACATCGATCGGCATCTCCGGGATCTGATTCAATATCAGATGGCTTTTGACGCGCGATATCAGATCGTGCCGCTGGCGTCTCACATACAATAACATGTTCTGCCTGTACCAGACGGACACGTCTTCTCTTTGCCAAATCTGGGATCTAAACGGATCAAAGCATTGGTATCCCTGGGAGTCGAACAAACTTACCCAATATGACTGCCAGCGCTCATTGATGTGTCTGAAACCTCCTTGAAAAGGGATTGCCGCGCCGAACAAAACTATGTCGCTGTGCTTTGTTAAATTCTCAATGAACTGCATAGAATATTCCGAGGCGACATGCTCGGCGACCTCAAGGCTTATGGCGACGTCGAACCGTTGGCCGAGATCAAAAGGCTTCGACAGGTCTTGCACCGTAAAGTCATGCTGTGGGATCAAAAGGCGGCTTTGATCGGTCCATGCTCCGTCAACCCCGCAAATTGAGCGCACGCCGGATGACTGGAAGCAAGCAAGCCAACGCCCGTCCCCGCAACCAACATCCAATACAGAACTAACTTCAATGATCGATTTTAGAAGCGGAACAATAACGCTGGCGGAGGCGCTAGTTTGGTCGCCATGGGTCGTGTGCCACTCAAATTCGTACATACGATCACCTCCAGAAAAAGTGCGGAATTGGTGATAGTAATAGTAGATGTCGCGGCGACGAGCTGTTCAGGACACTCATTTACGCCATTTACCGCGTTGGGAGTCAATACGGACGGCAACCTTAGGGTTTGCCGTGGTCGCCGCGCCGGCTCGGTGGGACGCGCCCGGTGGAGGCCGGCCGGAGGGAGGTGGTTGGCGAGCAGGCGTCGGCTCGCGTCCTGTTATTTCAGCTTCAGCCAAGCTCTAACTCAGACCTCGAACCGCTCCTGTCGAGCTGAACAGGAAAGGCGGCGCAGATCCCAAGCGTTCCGCACGGAGCGCCATAAATGCCGGCACTTGATCTGCGTCGAGGGTGGCGCACCTTCCGCACAGTCGAAGAGGATGCCTGGCACGTCACAATTTGCGCAGACAATTCTAATTCTGGATGCGAAGTTGGTGTTTGCATCGCTGGTTTAAGCTACGGCCGCTTGTCGGGGTAATTGTGTGACAGGTCTTGTGATGGAATTTGCCCTGCATGCTGGGCCGGATCGAGCGGGACTTTTATTAGGAGAGTGTGGTCGCAAGTCGGGCACTCGAATGCGCAAATATCGCCGAAGATGGGCCGCAGGGATCGCGGTGCGCGCGACATCGGCCGATCGCAGTGAGGACATCTTGGTGTGGGCATCGGGACCGAGGCGAATTGACCGGGGTGCGGGTGAGATTTCCCATCGAAAACGTGGATAGCCGCGCAAGGTTCCAAACACCGATCAAAAAGATCACCTGGCGTTGGATGGTCAATGCCCGAAGGTGACGCAAGCGATGCTCGGCCTAACGAATCCTGCCGTAACTCCATGGTTTACCGAGCAGCATTGCCGCTTTTTGCTTTTAAGCTCCCAACCGGCCCCGGAATTCCGATGCAGGTAGTCGTTCCGTCAGTCTCCCTGGCCGCGATGCTACAGGGAACAGCTCGCACGGTCTTTGTCGAAACTCCATCTTCGGCAACCTTGTTCAAACCCGTGTCCGAGTGCGAAATCAGTGGACCTCCCACCACGGGCGCAGCAGCGGCGGTGGGTGGCATCATGGCGGGCGGCGGTGCATCAATGGCTGGCGGCGATGCAGGCGTCTGCTGCGCGAACGCCACCGAGGAAACGAGTGCGAGCGACGCCGCAACGGAAAGAGCGATTATTCGCATTGAAGCCTCCTTGACTGCTTCGAAACAATGAATTCCAATGCCAAAAGGTTCCCCGCGAGCACCTTCCCCAATCCACCATCTTCGGGCGGGATGCAGCAAGGGCTTGTAGAGCTAGCAGTGCGTCGCAACGATTGTAATCCGTTGTTTGGCTCAGCGCCGTTTACGGAGGATCAATTTTGAAAAATCCAACTACCATCATGGCCTTGGTTACCCTCGTGGCAACCCTGCTCGCGGTCCCTGGCCCGGCCGAGGCTCGAATACATCGACATTGGTACCACCACTGCAGCGATTGCGCGCTGTATTACGACTATAGTTATGGCAACGTGCAATCACCAGCCACTTACATTTATCCCGCCGCCAACTGGGGTCCATTTTTCCATCGGATACGGCACTACGGACCAATTGTCTCTTACCAGCGGCCCGCCTTTTAGACTGCTAGACTGCCGCCACGATTAAATCCCGAACAGAGATAGTCCTCGGGCAGTCTGTTTGTTAGCGGTTTCGGAACTAACCTGCAGCGCTCAATGAATTTGCCTTCACCGGGCGGCGGCGCCGCCCCCCAAGTCAACCCACTATGTTTCGTGCAGGAGTTGCAGGAAGCTCATGGATTGGAGAACTGGGGCGAAGGCGAAAAGGCACCTGAGCAGAGTTTCGTGTTAAGTCCGGAGCGCAGACCAGCGGCTTTCTTGTTCCTTTCGAGGATCCATTTTTGATTGACCGGCCTGCTCCCTTTCTCAAACGGTTCGCAATACTCCGATCAAAGCTCCACTTGACATTTAATGTGCAAAGATGGTGCACTGCAAATGTCACGATTTAATTTGGAGAAATTAAATGGACAACATTATTGATCGAGTTATGAATTCTACGGAAATTGGCGCCATTCTAGATAACAAAAGTCGGGAAGAAATTAGAGCGAAAATTGGCAAATATATTGCAACGCTTTCATCAGCCGGGAAAAGCGATGCCGATGAACTTATCGAATACGGGTTGGCTTACTTGCGTGCATTGCACGAAGCGCCCGATTCTCGCTACACTGGCTGTTAAAACTCTGGTTCGTGCGCCGTTTTGTTGGGTCTGATGCATTAGCCACCGGTCGTCCAGCATTCAAACTTCCGCGATGGGTGAACCAATGCCGCTGTCCATTCCCAGATACGACGTTGTGCGCGATGGCAGCGCGTTGCCAGTCAGGATAAACCGCATTGCCTTCGAAGCGCTCTTCTTCGCGGTAAGACGGCGAACGCTGCGCGATGCAATGTGGAGTGCCGCTGCGCGCTCGAACGGGCGAAAGGCGAATGGGATCGGCTCATAGCTTGTCCCAGACATCAGTCGGTAAATCGTTCGGAGCTTCCAGAAGGTTAGCGCCCTTCCAACCCCCCTTTTCATCCATAACTCCCTTTGCCTCGCCGACAGCAAGGTCGCGCGCCTCCGCGGTCGCTGGGAGCCACTTGTTCAGGCGGAGCACCGTTAGCCTCCTCGTTTAAGATATGCGCAAACAGGCGACAAGAATAACTACTCCACCGCCGACAGGCGTGCTTATTTGATCCCAATCACGCAGACGATCGCGTCGATATTAGCTTCGCTCAAGGTCTCCAATGGGTTTTGAACCTCGCTTTCTGAATTGACGCGCTGGTTGATTTACCGCAATGCATCGGAGAGCCAAAGTTTCCGCATTCTTGGTCCGCGAGAAGATAAGGAAATTCAAATATTGGACGCTTCTTCTCACAAGGTAAGCGGTCGCACAGCCGCCGGGGCGACGGTTCTCATTGCGTCGAAATTGGTCGCGCGTTGTTTTGATCTCGCGA
>Ga0208990_1000010_pt1 | contig 22086 bp, 15 predicted proteins | sample MedBloCARef_M3_FD_187854 | JGI IMG/M metagenome (GOLD analysis project Ga0208990, IMG submission 187854) | Forest soil microbial communities from El Dorado National Forest, California, USA - Mediterranean Blodgett CA Ref_M3 (SPAdes) (version 2) | ecosystem: Environmental > Terrestrial > Soil >...
GGCCAAGAGCCGCGAGAGTGATCATGACGGCGGCGAAAGCGGGCGCGGTCCAATCGTGAGAGAAAAGAGCCCAGGCGGCGGATGCGGCAGCGAACGCACCGAGATAAGAATGGATGGTCAGCAAGGGACGATCGGGCGAGCTATCGAATAAATCTTTCCAGCGCGAGCCGACGCCGAGGGCATTGATATAGAAGACGACAGCACAGGGGGAGAAAAGTACACCGGCGCCGAGCGCTAGATCCTCATTCGCGAGACGCAAGTTGAGGAGGTGGCGGAAGTCAATGCCGACAAGATGCAGACCGACAAGCAGGCCGGTCAGGAGACCGAGGCGGCGGAAAACGACTTCTTTCGCGATGATCCCAGCTGCCAGGAAAGCCTCCGCGCCGACAAGCCACAGGATGGCCACGTTGTTTCCGGAATAGTGGAAAGGAACAGCGGCGAGCATCAGCGCCGCGCCAACCACGCTCAGGACGACGAAAGCCTGGCGGCGGCGTTTGGTGATGGGCAATTGGGCCAAGCTGAATTCGAACGCTCCAACGACCAGGAGCGCGAGATAGGCGAGTTCCGGCTGGACGGATTGGAACTTCATGACGCCGAGGAGCAGAAGAACGTTTAAGAGAGCAGCGAGGGTGGAAATATGTTCTTCGAAGTCGGTCTTAATGTGGCGGGCAATGTAGGAAATGCGAAAGATCAGCCAATAGAAGAAAAGCAACAGTAAGCTGGCATGGTATTCCTCGAAGTGGCGGCCGTGAGCCCCTTCGATGCCAAGGATACGGTAGAGCCAATAGAGATGATTCAGGTAGCTGGAGAGAATGCCGAATACTTCGAGTTCGAACCAACCCATTTTCAGGACAATGGAGACCAGACCGATGGCAAGAACTACGCCGGCGGACAGGCTGTAGACAGTGTCTTGACTCAATGCCACGGTGGTGTAACCAAGCAGAAAAGCCAGGCCGGTGACGAACTGCGAGCGATATCGCAGAGTGTGCGCGGCCATCGCGATGGCCACCACAAGCATCAGGATGCAGTCCAGAGTCAATGAATCAAGGACGTGCATCGCACCGACATGATAAATCGCGAAAGTACTGAAAAAGAACAGCGCCCAGCCACCGCCGATGCCGGTGCGGCCGAGGAGGCGATAGCGTTCGTTCTTTTCCAGAAATATTCCACCCACAAGAAGAAACGCGGAGGCGAGGTAAGAAATGCCGACTTTGCCGAGCGGGCCAAGAGCGCCGAGTTCGTAGATGCCGAATAGGGCGACACCCACGACGAGAATAATGATGCCAAGTTTGTTGAGCCAGTTTGTGCCGAGGGTTTCTTCGATCGCAGAGACGGACTTCATGCGCTGTTGGAGAGTCGGCTTCGATGAAGGTACGCGATAAGCAGAGACGGGCGGTGGCCCGGAGACTCGCGCGGCGCCGGAAGAAATCTCCGCCGTTACGCGCGGCGTGGGCGCGGGAATGCGCGGACCGGGCGGCTGAGGCGAAGGGACAGATGACGGAATGGTTTGTGATGGAGCAACCGGGGCAGACGGTTTTACTTCGACCGGAGTTTTCGCTGCCGCAGGCAAGACGGGCTTGGTTTCAACAGGTGCGGACGGCGCGGGCAGTTTTTGCACAGGCGTGCTCGCAGGAGCCATTGGCACGTGTGCTGGCGTAACGGGAGCAGGTTCCTGCGGCATTTGCGGCTGGGGCGGCTCAGGCTTCTTCTCAAGGATGGGAAACGACGATATGGGCGCGGACGGTTTAACTGGTGCCGGCGAGTCGACGCGTGGCGCTGGAACGGGTGTTTCCCTCACTGTAGGCGAGGCGGGACCGGCCGGTCGCTGCACCGGTTCACCAGCAACTGGCGCGGCGGGACGGACTGCGGCGGTGAGTTGGCGTTTGAGATCGGCAACTTCGCGCTGGAAGGAAGCGTGTTGCTTGGAATTTTCCTCGGCGAGCTGGTCCAAATTCACGCGCAGCTTTTTATACTTGCCGAGCAGAACGAGGGTGATGAAAGGGGTAGCGATCGCCAGAATTGCGAATAGCACAAAAATCAGCTCAACAAGGGGCATGGGGTTTCCTTGGGGTGCGTGATCCTTTGTTCTGATGTTAGAACGGGGGCGGGTAAGAATCTTGCAATTTGTTTCCTGGACAACCCTGGCAGTAACCCTTAAGGGATAAGAGCGTTATAATGAGAGACTTAGGGTCGCCAATGGAATGCGGTTTGGGCTTCGGAACAGAAGCATAATGACTGTCCTGGCAATCAAATCCCCACATCTGGAATCGAGTTGTGGTATACTTCCTCTGCGCTTAATACCTCGGTTGTGTTGTGCGGTCCCTCTGGTGCAGTGCTTGATCTGAGACTCCCGCCTCCAGTTTCCTCCGTACGTTTTACGCGTAATCTAAAACAAGACTGGCAAAGCAAGCCGCCGGCCGCCCAAGAATTTGTGTGCGTACCGCGACGGCTTCTGCCAGCAAGAAAGCAATACTGAATGTTGAATGTTTCTGAAGTTAAATCGGAGCGCTCTTCGGAGCCTCTGGCGGAATGCGCCTCAGCGCGATTTTCCGAAATGCTGATTTCTCCTTATGTGAAGGAGAGATTGGCAGCGGCGCGGTTTACCGCGCCGACGCCGGTACAGGCTGCGGCAATCCCGCAAGCGCTGGAAGGCAAAGACGTGCTGGCGACCGCTCAGACAGGAACCGGCAAGACGCTGGCGTTCCTGATTCCGGTGATCGAGCAGCTCCTCAAGGAGAAAACGCCGGGAATCGCCGCGCTGGTGCTGGTGCCAACGCGCGAACTGGCGATGCAGGTGGTGGAGCAATACAACGCGTTGCGCGGCAAGCAACTGTTGCCCGCGGCGCTGGTCGTCGGCGGCTTGTCCGAAGGAGCGCAGCTCCAGGCGATTCGCAAAGGAGCGCGGCTGGTTGTGGCGACTCCAGGGCGATTGGAAGATTATCTCGACCGCAGGCTGTTTCATTTTAACGCGCTGCGTATTCTCGTCCTAGATGAAGCGGACCGTATGCTGGACATGGGATTTCTTCCAGCGATCAAGAGAATCGTATCGATCCTGCCGAAAGAGCGGCAGACGATGTGCTTCTCCGCGACGATGGAAGGCGATATGGCGCGCATCGTGAAGGATTATCTTCGCAATGCCGTGCGTCTCTCGTTTGGCTCGACCTCAAAACCATCGGAAAACGTCCGGGTGCAGGCGTTTGAAGTTGCCATGGACCGCAAGCAGGAAATGTTGCAGCGTTTGCTGGCCAAGGAAACGGGAAAGTGCCTGGTGTTCGCGCGGACCAAGCGCGGAACCGAACGGATTGCCGAGAGCTTGAATCGCAAGGGCTTCTCCGCCGCCATGATTCATGGCGACCGCTCGCAATCGCAGCGCACTTCGGCGCTGACGGGATTCCAGCAGGGGCGCTTCCGGGTGCTGGTGGCGACGGATCTGGCCTCGCGCGGGATTCACGTGCAGGACATCGCTCACGTCATCAATTACGATTTGCCTGAGGTGGCGGAGAATTTCATCCACCGCGTTGGGCGAACGGGACGCAACGGCGGACACGGCGTGGCTTCAACGCTTTTCGTAAAAGAGCAGCGGTCGGAATTGTTCCACCTGGAGCGTTCGCTGGGCATCAAGATCGAGCGGATGCGCGCGGATGAGACTACTTCCCTTCCCGAAAAACAGGAGCGGAGCCCGATCAACGTGCCGGGTCCTCAGGATCGCAGACCTGTCAACCTGCCTCGTATCGAGTCTGCGCGGGTGCAAGAGAGATTTGTGCTTCCCGGCGAAGTTTTCCAGACGCAGCTTGAAAACTAAGCGAGTCTAATCACGATGTGCAGCGCGGGCCCCCCGATCGGATCGGGGGGCCCGTCTGCGTTTAAGGGCAAACGTGGCAAGATACGAGGATGCTGATCCGGCCTGCAGTCAACGGAGACGCGAATGCCATCTGGGCGATCATGGAGCCCATCATCCGGGCGGGCGAAACCTACACCCTTGCCCGCGACATGGACAAAGAGGGCGCGCTCGCGTACTGGCTCTCTGCCGAGCGTGAGGTTTTCGTTGCGGAAGACAACGGCGACATCGTTGGAACCTACTGCCTGCAAGCGAACCAAAAGGGCGGCGGAGCTCACGTCGCCAATTGCGGGTACATAACAGCCGTTTCAGCGACGGGCCGCGGCGTGGCCCGAGCAATGTGCGCGCATTCGCTGGACCGAGCGCGGGAGCGCGGATTTCACGCTATGCAATACAATTTCGTTATCAGCACCAACGAGCGCGCGGTCCGGCTGTGGCAGAGCTTTGGCTTTGAAATTGTCGGCCGCCTCCCCGGAGCTTTCCAGCATCCAACGCGAGGATACGTCGACGCCTACATCATGTATCGCGATCTCTAGCGCGTTTGCGCTGATGCGCGCGGCTATGCTACACATGCTGCATGCCTGATTTTGCCGCTCCCGTCGAACGACTCATCGATGAGCTGAAACATCTCCCCGGAATTGGCCAGAAAACCGCGCAGCGCCTGGCGTTTCATCTGCTGCGAGCGGCGCCCCAGGATGCCCTGGCGCTGGCGGAGGCGATTCGCGACGCGAAAGAAAAAATCCGCGCGTGCTCCGTCTGCCACAACATCACGGATTCAGATCCCTGCTTGTATTGTGTGGGACCGACGCGGAGCAAGAAGACGATTTGCGTGGTCGAAGAAGCGCACAACATCATGGCGATTGAAAAAACGCGGACGTACAGCGGGATGTACCACGTGCTGGGCGGGTCTCTTTCGCCGCTATCGGGGCGCGGACCGGAGCAACTTCATATCAAGGCGTTGATCGAGAGGCTAAAAGGCGGCGCCGTCGAAGAGATCATCATCGCGACGAATCCCACGGCCGAAGGCGAAGCCACGGCGGTTTACCTTTCCAAGCTGCTGAAGCCGCTGGGTGTGCGCGTCACGCGAATCGGCGTCGGGATTCCGGTGGGCGCGGACCTGGAGTACGCCGACGAAGTGACCATGTTGAAGGCCCTGGAAGGACGACGGGATCTGTAGGGTTCTTTCGCGTGGACGGCACTGTAGACGCGCGGTCCTCGCTTTCGCAAGAGAGGGTTCGGTTTGCGAGGGCAATAGTCAAACAGCAGCATGACTCTCAGTACGTTCAGGACGCTCTAGTCAATCCTTCCATTTGGGTATAGAGTTTAGTTTCCACGGTGGCTGTCTCCCACCAAACCTTTGTCAGCCGCGAAAAGGCTGACAGGAGGCGCGCGAATGCCGATCCTGGCGCACTATATGACGCAGTACGATCACGAGCACGAATCCGGCTGGAATAAATTTCTGCATGGTGTCGGTATCCCGATGATTTTTGCCGGGCTTATCCTCCTCCTTTTCATGAAATGGGCCTGGGGAGCGGGATTTTTTCTGGGCGGATGGGTGTTTCTGTTTCTCGGCCACCGGATCGAGGGAAACCATCCGGCGTTTTTCCAGGGACCGATTTATTTGTTGGTTGGGCCAATCTGGGTTGCAAAAGAAGCATGGATGTTCCTAACGGGCACGCACCGCAGGCCGACCTCGGAAGGTACTCCGCGAAGTGACGCAATGAAGTAGATGCAGCGATCCCAATCGTCTGCGCGAAATATTAAAATACTGAGGGATGGCGGCGGTCTGTATGAACGATCCAGGCGGCAATTTCGCCGATGAGACAATGGAAATGGTGTCTGAAAACGCCAATAACGCCAGCGCTGAATTAAGGAAGCGCCGCAGCACGCGGATCGTGCAGGCGGTTCCCCTCGCGGTGACGGGTGTCGACGCGCTGGGGCGTCCGTTCGTGGAACGAACGTCTTCGCTGATTATCAATTGCCATGGCTGCCGCTACCAGTCGAAACATTACGTCCTGAAAAACATGTGGGTGACGATGGAGATCCCGCACCCGGAAACAGGGCAGCCGCCGCGCACTGTACGGGGACGAGTGGCTTGGATTCAACGGCCTCGAACGGTGCGGCAGCTTTTTCAGGTGGCGCTGGAGCTGGAAGTTTCCGGCAACGTCTGGGGCATCGCGTTTCCGCCGGAAGATTGGACTGCCGTCCCCGAGTTGACGCAGGTCGTGTTGAAGCTGGATGCAGCACAGGAAACACCGCAATTGCCGCCGCCGGTGACTGAAACGGATGCAGCGGCGCCCTTGGGCGAGGCGGAACTTCCGCTGGCGGCTGGGGCGGACAATTTGAGGGTGTTCCCTTCCCCGGCGAGCACGACGGATGCTTCGTTACAGTTGGCGCGCCAAGTTGCACGGCTGGTGGCCGATGCGAAGCAGCAAATTCAGGCCGCGGCGCGGGAAGCGGCTTCGCGGGCGGTGTCGGCGGAGCGGCGGCTGTCGTTCGAACAGTGGGAGCAGAAGTTTGCCGCAGGACGCGCGGAAATCGCGAATGAGACTGCGCAAGCGATTGAAAGGTTTCAGCAGGAAGCGGATGAGCATTCACGGGCGGCCCATGCAGCGGCGGCCGAGGCTCTGCGAACGAATTTGCCGCGGTGGCTGGCGCCGCAACTGGAGCAACTCACGCGCGACCTAACGGCGAGTCTCTCGCAGGAAGGCGCAGCCCAGCGCAACGAGCACGCCCAGCAACTGGAACGCGGCGCGGAGACTCTGCGAACAGTGTGCCGGGAGGCAGAAGAAACTGCCGCCCGGTTGAAGGCCCAGTCCGAGCAGTCGGAAGCACAGATTATTGCGGGCGCGGAGTCGGCGGCGCGAGCACTTGAGGAAGCGGCGAAGCAGCGGGAAGAAGCGGCAGCTGCGCAACGCGAGGCGCTGAGCGCGGCGGCCAATGAGATTCAGCAACAGGTGACCGCGGCGCTCTCGTCCGCGCAATCGTCCTCGCACGGCCAGCTTGCGAGTGAATTGGAAGCGGCACAAGCGCGGTGGCGGGCGGCGATCGAAAGTACGCTCGCGGAGGCCCAGGATCGCGCGGCGGGCGGATTGAACGAGCACGCGCGCGGATTAATGACTCAGTTGCAGGATGAGCTGGCGCGTCACGCCACGGCTGCGCATGAATCGGCGACAAGTGCGGCAACAGAAGCAGAGCAGCAAATGGCCGGGCTGCGGGATACGCTGCAGGAGCAAACGCAACGGCTGGAGTCGGCGTTGACGCGTGCTGGGGAAACCAGCCAGCGGCTGGAACAACATTCGGCGCAGCTTGAAAACGAACAGCAGCAAGCGCTGGCCGGATTCCAATCGCAACTCGAAAATGCAGTGAGCCCGCACCGCGAAGAAATGCAGCGCCGTTCCGAAGCGAACCTCGAGGAGATCAACGCGAAAATTCGGGCGACATTCGAAGAGGCGAGCCGCCAGGCAGTAGCGCAGTTTGACCGGCAAATCGCAGAAACGGTCCAGCCGTACGTAACGCGCGCCGAAGAAGCGGTTCATCGGCTGGCAGGGGGGCGGTCGCTGCTGGATGCGGCGCTGACGCTGCAGCAGGACCGCATCCGCAACTCCGCGGACGAAGCCTTCGCGGAATCACTGGCACGCTTCCGGGAGAATCTGGGCAGCGTGGAGCAAATTCTGCAGGAATCTTCGCAATCGATCACCTGGCGCAACCTGACGGAACTCGAAGGAAAAGCAGGCGATTTGAAGCACCAGATGGTCGAAGAGCTTCTCAAATCAGCGGAATGGTACGAAAAGAAGGCGCAGACGCAGATTCAGAATCTGACCGAAAGGACCATCGAGGACGCCGGAAACCAGTTGCGGGAAAAGGCGGGAGAGATTTCCAGCGTCTTCGCGGGCGAGCTGGATCATGCGAGCCGCAACTTCGTGGGACACGCGCAGACGCAGATGGAAGAGGTGGTGCGGGATTCGTTCGAGCGCGCACGAGCGCTCTTCGCGGAAGCCGCGGACACGACTGCGGCCGCGTTCACGGATGAGATTCAGCGCACGGGCCGGCAAGAGCTGGAGGGATTCAACGAAGAGACGCGGCGCTCCACGGATGGGGCGCGGCTGCAACTGGACGCGGCGCGTATGGAGCTGGCGCAGAAGACGACGGCCGAACAAGAGGCTTTCCTGCGGCGCTTCCAGTCCTCCATGGGCGGAGCGCTCGAAGCGGGTGTGGCCGAAGCCCAGAAGAAAGTGTCTGAAGGGTTTGCGCCTCTGCTGGATTCCTGGAAAGCGATGACGGTTGCCCATCAGCAGGAAATGCAGAGCATCTACGGCCAGATGGGCGAACAAGCCGCGGAGCAGTACAAGAGCCGCCTGGAAAATGTTTCAAACCAGTGGATGCTGGCGACCGTGGCGTCGTTGGATCACCAATCGCGTGAAATGATTTCGGGAATCGCCGCGACGGCGGAAGAGAAACTCCGCGAAGCCTGCGCTCAAGTATTCGCAGGCGTGGGAGAATCCCTGCGCGAACGGCTTAGGGAGATGGCGCAGAGTTTTACGCCGCCGACGGAGCCTTCCGATCGCGCGAAGAGCGCCAACACGAGCAGCTGACAGCACAGGTCAAGGTCCTACAGCCAAGAATAGCTGTTCCACGACAATCCTTCTCAACACGATGCGGCTGCCGATTCGCCAGTTCCCCGCTGGCCCGGTATAATCCCAATGGTTTCAATCACAATGGCCAACCATGCATACCTGCGCGTGTGGACGCGCGATTTTTCCCTGGAAACGATGCTTGCCGAATTCGCGCGGTTCCTGACGACCGCACCGCTTTCGGCCACGCAGAATACCTTTAGCGAACTGATCGTGCAGGCCGTGGACGCAACGGAGATACCTGTGGCGGAGTGGGATTTGCGTCCATTGAAGACCGGACCTGCGGAAGTTGCAGCGCTGGCGGTCCAGCACCTGAACGCGGACACGGCGTATATCGCGAACGCAAAATGGGACTTGTGGGGGTTCGATATCGAGAGCATGAAGTGGCAGCACAAGCCGGAGCCGCTCGTGCTGGCCTGCCATGGACAGGAGTATGACGACGGACTTGCGGCCACGGCGGGACATTTCATGGCCGATTTGGGCTTCGAGCACTTTTTCACGGGGCATGGAGGGCTGCTGGCGCCGGGAGCGGCGTCGAATCCGTTTAACTCCTCGGATCATCCGATTGAGCATAGGTTTCGGCAGTGGATGGCCACGAGCGGCAACCTGAAGGAATATCACGCAAAGACCCAGGAGAACATCCAACAACTATTCCACTGGGTCGAAGCGATCGAGCGGGCCCTGCCGGTAGAACGCAGCGAGCTTTGGTCCGAGGGAGAGGAAAACTTTGAAGCGCGACTGGACGCGATTCTGGCACAGCGGTAGCGCATTCAAATTTAGGGCAAGTCCGATTCGCGGAGTCCTTCCACGAAGAGCAGGCAACAGCTAGAATTGCTGTAGCAGGCATCTGATGGAACTGGTCCGGATGTGCCGCAGGTGTGGAAGGGCTCTGCACGCCGGAGAAAAATGGGAAGCCGGGGTGAGTCGTGGAAATCACGCTTGGGGCGCCAAATCTCTAATGGACAAAACTTCACAAAGCTACTGTTCGTGTGCTAACGAGGCGGGCAGCGCTCCGTCCTTCCTAGATGAGGGCTCGGGTGTTGGCGCGCCCCACAGGTGGAGAATCCCGCTGAAATTCTCACTAAGTGTCCTGTCCCTGGCCATTTTTCTGGGCGGATGCGGCGCGGATGCGCCCAAGGCTTCGCCGCAAGCGGAAACCAAGCCCGCGGAACCTGCCGTGCCCGAAGAAATTCAGTTGGCGGTAAAGGCGCTCTTGGGGAGCGAATCGCAGGTGCTGGCGTTCGGAGACCTCGCTAAGAACGGGAGTCAGGAATTTCTTGCGGCAAACGTCGTGCCAAAGACACCGACCAACAATTTGCCGGGCACCATCGTGACGCGCGTCGTCGTGGCGGAAAATACCGACGGGAAATGGGCGGAAGTCCTGCGCTGCGATGAACATCTGAAAAACCAGAAGGGGTTTCTGGGTTTGACGCCCTTGGTGCCGGTGACCGGCTGGCGGCTGCAATACGAGCAAAGCGAAGAAAAGGGCTTGCAACTTTATTTCACGCCGCTGAAAGGCGCCATCGATTCGCACGTGCTGCCGATCGGTGTGCGCTGGAATCCGGCGACGAAGCGGTACCAATCCATGGATCGCACGTACGAACACTTCCTGCTCGAGTCTCCATCGATGCAAGATCCGAGGTCGACGCTGCGATGAGCGCCGTCCCATCAGCCGCCAGTAATCGAGCGTCCAAGGGCAAGAGGGAATCTGCTCCCGGCAAAGCCTTGCGCGGCCTGATGCCGTATCTGCGGCGCTATACCGGCGGTATTGTTTTCGGTCTGCTCACAGTCGTGCTGGGGAGCTTTATCGGCAATGCTCTTCCCCTCGCGATTGGTGTTATGACCGACACGCTCGCTGGGAATTCCGTTCCGTTTGAACACTCCGCGCAGGCGGGCACTCCAGTTGTCCTGGGCATGAACGCGTCGACGCTCAGCCGCTTTATTCCTTACTACGCGCCGAGCAGCCGCCACACTCTCGGTATCTATTGTTTGATCGTTGTTCTTTGCGTCGCCATCAAAGGCCTTCTTTCTTTCTCCGCCAGGTGGACGCTCATCGGCGTGTCCCGCGATATTGAATTCGACATTCGCAACGATCTCCTCAAGCGCCTGCTGATCCTCGAACCCGAATTTTACGTCCGCAATCGTACCGGCGAACTTATGTCTCGCGCCACCAATGACCTCAACGCCGTCCGCATGGTCCTCGGCCCCGGTATCATGTACAGCGCCGTTACCCTCAGCACCATGATCATGGCCATCCCAGTGATGGTCGCGCTGTCGCCTTCCCTCACTCTTTGGGTTCTGCTTCCTGCCCCCGTAGTAGCTGTCGCCGTCTGGTTTTTCGGCAAAACGATTCACGACCTCTACGAATCAATCCAGGCGGCGCTTGCCACCCTCACGGCGCGAGTACAGGAAAATCTTGCCGGCGTGCGCGTGGTGCGCGCTTACGCGCAGGAAGAAGCGGAAATCCGCGGCTTCGATGAGCCCAATCGCGAATACGTCTCGCGCAATATCAAACTCATTCGCACCTGGAGCATGTTCATGCCGTCGCTCCAGGCGCTCATTGGCACGACCTTTCTGATCGTGCTGTGGCAGGGCGGACACCAGCTTTTCCGCGGCCGGATTTCTCTGGGCGCTCTGATTGCCTTCAATGGATACCTGACACAGCTTGTCTGGCCCATGATCGCCCTCGGATGGGTTACCAATATCTTTCAGCGCGGCGCCGCTTCCATGGGCCGGTTGAACTACATCCTCACGGCCAAACCCAACATTGATGATTGCCACGCAACAGTTCCGGAAGGCACCAAGCCGCGCGGCGAAATCGAATTTCGTCATCTCACCTTCACTTATCCGACCACGCTTTCCGGCGCCGGATCGAACGGGGCCTCCAAGTCCAGTGGCAGCGGCCCTCATCCCGTGCTTCGCGACATTCATTTGAAAGTCCCCGCCGGCTCTACGCTCGCCATCGTCGGTCCTACCGGAAGCGGCAAGACCACCCTCGCCGCTCTCATTGCACGTCTCTGGGAAGCGCCCGATGGCTGCCTCTTGATCGACGGCCGTCCCATTCGCGAATGGCCTCTCACCACTTTGCGCCAGTCCATCGGGTTCGTCCCCCAGGACACCTACTTGTTCGGAGAGACCGTCGGCGGCAACATTGCCTTCGGCCTGCCTGAATATGACGACCAGCGTGTCCGCGAAGCCGCCGAAATTGCCAGCCTGCACGGCGACGTCCAGGATTTCGGCAAGGCTTACGAGACCATGGTCGGCGAGCGCGGCATCACTCTCTCCGGCGGACAAAAGCAGCGCGCCGCCATTGCGCGCGCCGTCGTCCGCGATCCGCGAATTCTGATCCTCGACGATTCCCTTTCCGCCGTGGACACGCAAACCGAGGAGCGCATCCTCAATGGCCTGCGCGGAGTCATGCAAGGGCGCACGACAATTCTGATTTCCCACCGCACTTCGACCGTCCGCGACGCTGACCAGATCGTTGTCCTGGTCGACGGCGCCATCACCGAGTGCGGAACGCATGACGATCTGCTCGCTCGTGGCGGCTACTACGCGGATTTGTACCAGAAACAGTTGCTGGAAGAAGAGCTCGAACGCGCATGAGCAACCCGCACGAAGAAGAAGCCCTCGGCAAAGCGTACGATTCGCGCTTGATGCGCCGGCTTCTGCAATACATGAAGCCCTACAAATGGCGCGTTGTCCTCGCGCTTGTCATGGTTGCCATCGTCACTCCTCTCGAGCTCGCACCCCCGCTCATTTTTCGAAAGGGCATCGACAGCTACTTCGTCCCCGAACTGAAGGGCCTGATCACGGAAGCATCCGCATGGTCGGGAATCGGCTGGCTCAGCCTTCTCTTACTGGCCGTACTGGTGTTCGACTTCCTCGCTCAATACATCCAGATTCGCATCATGCAGCGCGTCGGCCAGCAAACGATGTACGACATGCGCGGCGAAATATTCAGCCACATGCAGCGTTTGCCGATGAGCTACTTCGACCGCAATCCCGTCGGCCGGCTGGTCACGCGCGTGACCACGGACGTTGATGCCCTAAACGATCTCTTCGCCGCCGGCGTCGTTACCATGATCAACGATTTCTTTCTCCTCGTGGTCATGGCCGGCCTGCTCTTCAAGATCGACCGCCGCCTGGCGCTGGACACGCTCGCCGTCCTGCCCGGCATCCTGATCGTCACCATGATTTTTCGCAAATTCGTCCGCGACGCGAATCGCCGCATCCGCACGGCCATCGCCCGCATCAACGCTTTTCTTCAGGAATACATTTCCGGTATGAGCGTTGTGCAGCTCTTCAACCGCGAACGCAAGGCCGTCGAAGAATTTGAGAAGCGCAATCGCGACAATATGCTCGCTTGGCGCGATGCCATTCTCGCTTACGCCCTCTTCTATCCGGCGGTCGAATTTCTCAGCTTCGCCACCATTGCCCTGATCTATTGGTCCGGTGGAAACCGTATTCTCTCCGGCGGCCTCACTCTTGGCGTTCTCACGGCGTTCACGATGTTTGCGCAGCGCTTCTTCCGGCCGATTCAGGACCTCAGCGAGAAATTCAACATCCTCCAATCCGCTATGGCGGCCTCCGAGCGCATCTTCAAGCTGCTGGATGAGCCGCTGCTCGTCGAATCGGATCCCAACGCCATTCCGCTCGACCATCCGCGCGGCGAGATTGAGTTCCGCAACGTCTGGTTCAGCTACCGCAACGTCGCGGAGCCAGCCGAGGAAGATTGGATTTTGCGCGATGTCTCGTTTCGAGTGGTACCCGGGCAGACCATTGCTATCGTCGGACACACAGGTGCGGGAAAGACCACTCTGATCTCCCTATTGCTGCGCTTTTACGACATTCAGCGCGGGCAAATCCTTCTGGACGGCAAGGACATTCGGCTGATCGAATTGCAGGATTTGCGGCGGCAATTCGGCATCGTGCTGCAGGATCCATTTCTCTTCACCGGTACAATTGAAACGAACATCCGGCTGGGCACGCCGGGCATCGACCGACCCACGGTGGAGCGGGCGGTGGAAGAGATTGGGCTTGGGGAATTCATTCGCTCGCTGCCGGAGGGAGTGGGTGCCAGCGTAAACGAGCGCGGTTCAACGCTTTCGGTTGGGCAGCGGCAGCTCATCAATTTTGCGCGCGCGCTGGCTCACAATCCGCGCTTCCTGATTCTGGATGAAGCAACTTCGAGCGTCGATACGAAGACGGAGATGCTAATTCGTGAAGCCTTGAACCGCTTGCTGTCCGGGCGAACAGCACTAGTCATCGCGCACCGGCTGAGCACGATCCAGCACGCCGACCGCATTCTCGTGTTTCACAAAGGGCGCTTGCGCGAACAAGGCGCGCATCAGGAGCTTCTCGCGCAGCGCGGGATTTACTATCGTCTTTACCAGCTGCAATACAAGGACCAGGAGCTGCACCTTCCGATCGAAGCCAACGGCTCGGCTGAACCCTCCGTGTTACCGGCCAGCGACTGATTCTTGCGCAATACCAACATGCCGCCAATACCGCTCCTTCTCTCCGCCGGCGAAGCTTCCGGAGACATGTACGCCGCGCGGCTCGCGACGGTGCTGAAGCAGCGCCTGGACGTGGCGATTTTCGGGATGGGCGGGCCGCAGATGCGCGCGGCGGGCGTCGAGATCATCACGGATTATTCGGAGGTTTCCGTGGTGGGAATCACCGAAGTGCTGAAGCGGCTGCCGTCGTTGGTTCGCGCCATGAGGCGGCTTGTGGACGAAGCGGAGCGCCGGCGGCCGCCGCTTGCGATTCTGACGGACTTCCCCGGTTTTCATCTGCGCCTGGCGCGCAAGCTGCGACCCAAGGGCATCCGAAACGTCTATTACATTTGCCCACAATTCTGGGCGTGGCGGCCGTGGCGCGTGAATTTAGTGCGGAGGCGGTTCGCGCAGGCGCTGTGTATTTTCCATTTTGAAGAAGAGTTTTACGCCGATGCCGGCGTCCCGGTGAAATTCATCGGCCATCCGCTCGTGGGAAACGTGAAACCCACAATGACTCGGGAATTTTTCTGCAAAAAATACGGTCTGGAAGAACGAAACAAGATCCTGACGATTCTGCCCGGAAGCCGGCGGGGGGAAATCGCGCACCATGTACCGGTGCTGGTAGAAGCCCTAGCGAAAATCCGCCAAGGGCTGCCAGGCCCGCCAGAGATTGTGGTTGCCGTGGCGCCGGGGCTGGATGTCCTGCAAATGGAAGGGAGATTCCCTTCCGACTGGCATGTGCGATTCATCAAGGATGACGCCTATAACGCCCTGGCCGCCGCCGATTTAGCGATTGTCTCCAGCGGCACCGCCACGGTGGAAACGGCGCTGCTCGGTAAACCAATGATTGTCGTTTACCGGCTCTCTCCGATGACGGCGCGGCTCGCAAAACCGCTGGTAAGAACCAAGTTCCTCAGCATGGTAAATTTGATCGCCGGCCGCGCGGTCGTCCCTGAATTGATCCAGGACGACTTCACGCCACAGCGCGTTGCTGCGGAAGCAGAAAAGCTGCTCTCTGCCTCGGAAGAAACCAAGAGACGGGTGGAGGAAATGAACCGCGGGCTGGAAGAGGTGCGGCAGCTCCTGGGCCCCCCCGGAGCAGTCGAAAGAGCGGCGGATGAAATTGTAAAGCTGTTGGCCACGGCCAGAAGCAACGCGAAGTGACGTGTCTGGTATCCTATAGGTGTATATTGATACAGAATTGAGGATTATTGAAAGGGGTCCGATGGCCCTTCGCCGAAATGCTTCTGGTACATTTTTCGTCTTTACGCTGATCTTTCTGTCTTGCGCTGCCGCGCCGCTCCAGGCGCAGGCTCCCCGGCCCGAGAATTTCCTCGCCGAACACTACGACGTGTCCGCGTCGCTGGATGCTATTGGACAATCGATTTCGGCGACGGCAAAAATTGATTTCAAGGCCGTGGAAGCCTCCAGCAGCGTGCGCGTCGAGCTCCACCCGAATCTGACTGTGAAAGAGGTAAAAGGAGCTGACGGCAAGTCGCTGACCTTTGAGCGCGACAATCAGAACCCGCTCATCGTTGTCGTCCAACTGCCCACGCCCGTGGCCACTGCCGGCCACGTCACCCTCACTTACACTTATGCGGGGTTGCTCGTAAATGAGGAAAACAGCCCCATACCCGGTGTCCGCGCCGCCCTGATTAACAAAGATGGCGCCTATTTGCTGCTGCCCGCAAGGTGGTTTCCGCTCACAAACTTTCCGTCGAACCGTTACACGGCGACATTCCGGCTGAACGTTCCAGACACCTTTGCCGTCGCGGGGACCGGCAAAGCCTCCGCTCCGACACCGATGCCCGGCAAAAACGCCGTGGAGGGCGGGCGGCTGCTCTACACCTTCGAGTGCAAGAATCTCGCGCCGCATGGCACTTTTGTAGTGGGCAATCTCCAGCTCAATCCAAAACAGGCGGAAGGGATCAACGTGGCGGTCTACGCTCCGCGAGCGTCGTCCGCGAATGCAGAGGAATTTGCGACCAGCGTGGCGCGCTCGACGATTATTTTTTCAGACATGTTTGGACCCCTACCGGATCCAACTTTCACGGTGATCCAGCTGCCCGACGGAACCCTGCGCGACTACGCGGCACCCGGAGTTTTGCTCCTGAGCCAGCGCATCTGGGATCCCAGGAGCAGCGACAGGACGATTGCGCGCCTGGTGGCCTCGCAATGGTGGGGAATTCAGGTTCTCCCGGCAACGCCTGGCGACGTCTGGATCAGCGATGGGCTGGCGCGGTATTGCGAAGCGCTTTACGCCGAGCAAAACGCTGGCAAAGAAGCGGGTCTCCGTGCGGTGGACGAATTCGCGGTTGGCGCCCTGATGTATGAGGATGCTGCGCCTATCGCGCAAGCGGCACGGCTGACTCCTTACTCCCCCGATTACCGTTCGGTGGTGCTGAACAAAGGTGCGATGCTTTTTCACATGTTGCGGGCGCAAATGGGCGACGTGGCGTTCAAATCCGCCCTGCGCGATTTCTACTTTCAATTTGCGGAGAAAACCGCGCGCATCGAGGATTTTGAAAACATCGCGGAGCGCCGCGCGCAGGCCTCCGCGAAGCCGCCCCAAGATCCGCCCAACTTGCGCGGCTTTTTCGCCCAGTGGCTGACTTCAACGGGCGTGCCGGAGTTCTCGCTGGAGTACGTCGTGTACCGCACACCGAAGGGATTTCGCGTCGTTGGCAAGATCAAGCAGCCTCTGGACACCTTTCGCATGCCGGTGGATTTGCGCATCGATACGGAAGGAAATCCAGAGCTGAAAACCATCGACGTGATCGGCACGGAATCGGGGTTCACCGTAGAGACATTCGGCCGGCCGAAACCCGGCGGAATTAAGATCGATCCCAATAATCTCATTCTGAAAGGCAGCACTCCGCTGCGTGCCCGCGCTGCCATTGCGCGAGGCGAAGATCTCGCCGAACAAGGCCGGTTTTACGATGCAGTGACGCAGTATCAGCGGGCGCTTGCGATTCAGCCGAACCGGCCGCTGGCGAATTTCCGGATGGGCGAGGCGTTCTTCTACCAGAAAAACTATCAGGCGGCAGCGAACGCGTTCCGGGAAGCGTTGCAGACCGTTCCCGAACCGTCGGAAAAATGGACGGAAGTCTGGAGCCACATCTACCTCGGAAAGATTTTTGACATGCTGGGGCAGCGCGAGCGCGCCGTCAACGAATACAGCAAAGCGAAACAAACCAACGACGATACCGGCAGCGCGCAGCAGGTCGCCGAAGGATTCCTGAAAAAGGCGTACTCCGAAGGCGGAACGCCTGTCGCCGCCCCCGCGGCTGGCCAGACGCCAAAACCCGCGGCAGCAATTCCGCCGCCCGCCTCCGGCGAAAAGCCCGTTTTAAAAAAGCCCAATCCTCCTCAGCAATAAGAATCGTTTTGCAGGGGTAGGGAGTGTTGCGCTTCCGCGAAGATTCCCACTACCCAAAAGTTCTTGACTCGCTGTGTGTCATCTGGTACCGTACTTTTCGGGTAAGAGTGCGGGCTTTTTCCAATTGCGGCAGCTGCTCTGCCGCTTTTTTCATTCCGGGATCGCAAATTCCACCCCCGCAGTTCTCACCGCAATTCGCCCCCGCTCGCGGCTGCTGCGGACACTTTGGAGTACGGCGGCTTGCCGCCGCTTTTCCGTCGTCAAATCCGCACCCCAGCAAAGCATCCTCAGCCCCGGCTCATCGGAAGAAAACCAGCTCCTTCGACAGTTATGTAAACCCCTAAGTCCTTTAGATGCAACACTTACAAACTGAGCGTATGTGTTGCAACCAAAGCACTTACGCATAATCTAAGTCGCTTAGATGCAACACTTACAAAAAACACGGGGGGTACCCAGATCCCCGAGCGCATCGCCACGAATGAAGAGTCCGACCACATCGGAAGAGGCCCCCCTCCTGCATTTGAGTGGGACCCTAACTCAGCCGTCAGATACCCCCAAGGCCTGTCAGTGGCCCGGGTACACCACCTTTTCGCTGGATAAGGACTTGGAATCGCTCCCCCATCCCTTCCGGGTGGATCAGCGTCTTAAGTTGCAGGCGCGCTTTCGTGCGGTCCGCCTCGGTTTGTCCCTCATCGTAGAGGTCCGCAAATTCATTCCCCTGCCCGAGCGCCAGCAGAAAAGCAGTCTGTGAAGTGCAGCCCGCCGTTTCAAGGCCGGATCGTCTTCCCCAGGATTCGAGCGCCGTGAAATTGACGTGCGCCGTCAAATCCTGCTCGCCGGGCGAAGCATAAAAATCCTCGCTGGCGCGATGGTTTTGATAGGCGAGCAGCGTGCCGCGCATGTGGTGATCGTCAAAGAGGTCGGCCGCGGGATGGCCGTAGTCGATCGTGAGCACGTAGCCGCGTTCAAGGCGGCGGCCGATTTCACTGATCCAGTCGCACGCTTCCAATCCAGCTTCCGCGTGCTGGCCCTCGCATAGAGAAATGTCTTGCGCTGCAAAATATTCGGAGATGGCGCAAGTCGAAAGCGGCGCCATCACGTCCACGAAACGTCCATCACGGAAGTCGACGAGAATTTCCTTCAACGCGCCGCCATCCAGTGGCACAGGCTTCAGCCTGTGCAAACTTTCCATTACGACCCGATGCACCGGCAGCGCATCCACAAGTTCATTGGAAAAAAAGCACCCTGCCGCGATGTGCGCCGGAACCTCGGCCGAAGCGGCGAAATGCCCGACGGTCGCGTGGCGCTTCGTTGCGATCCTTGCCTGTTCGCGTCTCGAAGCGGATCGCTCTACGGCAACGTACCGCAGGGCACCATAAAAATCCGAGAGCTTCGCCTCGCAAAAATCGAGAACGTGGGCAGCGAACCGCCCGACGCCGGCGCCCGCCTCCACAAGCGTAAATTCCGCCGGACCTCCGAGGCTTTCCCACATCTCCACGAACTGCCGCGCCAGGAGACGCGCAAAGATGGGATGCACGTCGACGCTCGTGTAGTAGTCGGCGAAACGCTTGGACTCCGCTTTGCTGTAATAACCGTGGACCGGGTGGTAGAGGCATTCGCGCATGTAATCCGCGAACGTAAGGGGGCCGAAGCGGCGAATGCGGTCGGCAAGTAGTTCAGCGAGTGGCGTCACGCGCCCTTGGCTCCTGCCGAATCGGAGGCGGGCTCAGCCTGGATCTTTCTCCAGGCCCGCTCAAAAATTCCTTGCGCGGCTTCGTCGAAGAGTACGAAATAAACCGTTTCCAGGGAAGTTTCGCCTCTCAGATGCTGTGCGGCCTCACGAAGCATGATCTCCGCGCAATCTTTCAGAGGAAATCCCGCGATGCCGGTGCCCACGGCCGGAAATGCGATTGTCTTGAGCCCGCGCTCATTGGCTATTCTCAAGGAATGCGCCGCGGAATGCCGCAGCGAGTCCGCATTCGTTTTCCCGCCGAGTTGCATGCTGGCCGCATGAATCACAAATCGTGCCTTCAGTTTTCCGCCCGTGGTGATGGCCGCATAGCCGATAGGGATACTCCCGATAACATCGCACTCGCGCTGGATCTCTTCTCCGCCTTTGCGGCGGATGGCGCCCGCAACGCCTGCGCCCAGAATTAAATCATTGTTGGCCGCGTTGACGATGGCGTCCGTATCCATTTCCGTCAGGTCGCCCTGCTGAATGACAATTCTTTCTGCGAGTGATTTCATCTTGGAGTTAATCCATTCTCACTGGTGCGATCATGTCTTTTTCTCTGCGGCTTTTTGCTGCGTGTAGTCATAAACACCGCGCCCGCTCTTGCGGCCAAGCCGTCCTTCCCGAACGTATTGCCGCAACAAGGAATTGGGCCGGTACTTTTCGCCAAGGGTCTGATGGAGATACTCAAGAATCTTGAGCCGCACGTCGAGACCGACGAGATCGACCAACTCGAATGGGCCCATGGGGTGATTTAGGCCAAGTTTCAGCGCTTTATCGATGTCTTCGGGCGTGGCAATTCCCGCCTCGAGCATATTAAAAGCTTCATTGCCAATCAGGGCGTTGACGCGCGTGGTGATAAAACCGGGAGCCTCGTTGACGATGACGACCTCCTTGCCCATGCGGCGCGCGACTTCGCGGCAGGTGGCCACGGTTTCATCGGAAGTATGCGGCGTCCTCACCAGTTCGATGAGTTTCATTTTCGGCACGGGATTGAAGAAGTGCATGCCAATGCAGCGATCGCGCGAAACCGTGACGTCCGTGAAATCCGTGATCGAAAGAGAAGAGGTATTGCTTGCGAAAATGGCGCCGGTCTTGGCGAACTTGTCGAAGATGGTGAAGAGCTCGAGCTTCATCTCCAGTTCTTCGGGGACGGCTTCGATGATGAGGTCGGCGTCGCGGATGGCGTCTTCGACGTTGCTTGCCGTCGAAATCAGCGATAGCGCGCGGTCACGGACGCCGGCTTCGACTTTGCCGCGGGCAATCCCTTCCTCGAAGGATTGCCGGATCCAGGCGATGCCTTGTTCGAGCACCTGGCGCGAAACGTCTTCCAGGACGGTGTTGTAGCCGCCGAAAGCAGCGGCGTAGGCAATTCCCCGCCCCATCGTGCCTGCGCCAATCACTGCGATCGTCTTCACATCCATTCTTTCCTCACTCGCTTTTGTAGGGGCCGCCTTCTGAGGCGGGCCGCTGTTCCCCATCGGCGCACTATCACATTAAAAGTTTCCGGTAAGCCGCTTCATCAAAACCCAGCACCATCTGCGCACCTCGAATGACCACGGGTCTGCGAATGAGATTCGGCTCCTTCGCCATTAGTTTGATGGCCTCCGCGCGCGAGGGCAGATGGTCTTTCATTTTCCGCGAGCGATAGAGTTCATTTCGCGTATTCAGGAATTCTTTGTAATCGCGCTCGCCAATTAGTTCTTCCAGTTCGGCCTCGGTCAATCGCTGCTTATCCAAATCGCGTGATTCAAGTTCGGCGCCCATCTCCAGCAAGAGACCTCTTGCTTTGCGGCAAGTGGTTCACGTCGGCTTCTGCAGAAATTTGATTTTCATCTTTTGCAAAGACTTCTTTCCCGGCCATATTCTCGTTCTTTGTAGGGGCGCAGCATGCTGCGCCCTTTGCGGCAAGCCTGCTCTTAATATCGAGGAACTTTCGGATCGACCTCAAGCGACCAGCGTTCGATCCCGCCGGCCAAAGATTTCGCTCTTTCGATGCCCTGAAATCGCAGCCACGCCGCCGCGTCCAGACTGCGCATTCCGTGATGGCAATAACAAATCACTTCGTCCACATCCGGAAGCGTCTGCAGGCTTGCCGCCAGCGAGCCAAGCGGCACGAGTTTCGCACCTTCGATCCGGCAAAGGTCGTATTCCCAAGGCTCCCGAACATCCACCAAATGCAGCTTTTCGCCGCGGTCAAGCCGCGCTTTTACGTCGGCCGGAGTGATCTCTAAATCATCCATCTATTTTCCCCTCCAAATCGGCGGGCGCTTTTCAAGGAAAGCGCGGACGCCTTCCCGTGCATCATGGGTCTGCATCAGCTCTGTCAAGTATACGCGTTCCACTTCTTCGAGTTGCTTCGCGAATTCGGTGGAGTGGAGGTTCCACAAGGTTTTGCGCGTCAGCTGAACAACGCTGGGGCTCAACGCGCGCAGTTCTTCGAGCAATTCGCTTACAGCATGGCGAAGTTCAGAATCAGAAACAACGCGCGTAATCAGGCCGAGGCGCTGAGCTTCCGCCGCACTGATTTGCCGGCCAGTGAGGATGAGATCAGCGGCGGCGCGCATGCCGACGAGGTGAGGCAAAGTCACCATCGCGACCGGAGGAAAACATCCCAACTTAATTTCCGGCTGGCCGAATTGCGCGGATTCCGTGGCAATTACAAAATCGCAAAAGGTTGCGAGCTCCATGCCCCCGCCGAGGCAGGATCCGTGGACGGCTGCAATTTTCAAGCAATCGGTTTTCGAAAGCCGGCGAAAAATGGCGTGGAACGCGGAGAGCATTTTCCCGATGCGTTCGGGAGCGTGATCGGCGATCTCCGCGCCGGCGGAAAAACCTTTGGGTCCCGCGCCCTGAAAAATCACGAAATCCGATTCAGGGAGGGCGCGTTCGAGCGCCGCGTCCAGCGCTTCCATCATTCGAATGTCCAGAACATTGAGAGGTTCCCGGTTGAGAGTAATCCACGCCGTGCGGCGTTCGATGCGAAGTTGAATGGTTTCGTG
>Ga0208990_1000011_pt1 | contig 21491 bp, 15 predicted proteins | sample MedBloCARef_M3_FD_187854 | JGI IMG/M metagenome (GOLD analysis project Ga0208990, IMG submission 187854) | Forest soil microbial communities from El Dorado National Forest, California, USA - Mediterranean Blodgett CA Ref_M3 (SPAdes) (version 2) | ecosystem: Environmental > Terrestrial > Soil >...
ATGTCGGCCTCGGGTTGATCACTCTCGCGATTGCCAGTTTACAGATTGCTCTAGACAAGGGGCAGGAGTCAGATTGGTTTTCGTCTCCGTGGATCACGGGTCTCTTCATCGTGGCCGCCTATGCCTTCATGGTCTGGATCGTTTGGGAGTGGCACCATCCGAACCCTGTCGTGGACATCCATTTATTCAAGAAGCGCAATTTCGCGACGGCGATGTTCTTCAGCTTTACGCTGGGACTCGCCCTGTACAGTACGACTGTCATGATTCCGCAGTTTCTGCAGGTGCAACTGGGCTATCCGGCGGTGAAGGCAGGGGAGGCGCTGGCCGGCGGCGGGATCATAATGATTTGCTTGCTGCCGTTCGTCGGAGTAATAGTTTCCCGGGTCGATCCGCGCGCGTTGATGGCATTTGGATTCATTTCAATCTCCGCGGCGCTCTTTTACATGTCCAAGCAATTTAATCTCAACATGGATTTCCGCACCGCGTTCATGGTGCGTACCTACCAGATGGTCGGACTGGCGTTCATCTTCGTTCCTCAGAACGTTTTGGCCTATGTAGGCATTCCACGGGAGAAGAACAACCAGATTTCTTCCATGAACAGCTTTGTGCGAAACATCGGCGGAAGCATTGGGATTGCGCTCATCACGACTTCAATTTCGCGGATCGCGCAGCAGCGTCAGAATTCGCTCATGAAGAATACGACGCCCGGAAGCCCTGCGTATGAAAATCTGGTGGGGGGCTTGACACAAGTATTGAAGAACCGGGGCGACAGCGCCACGTGGGCTACCCAACAGGCGCACGGCCTTGTTTCCGGCATGATTCAAAGGCAGGCGACAACGATGGCCTACGTTCAGGTAATCTCCATTCTCGCCTTGATCGTGCTTTGCTTGATCCCCTTCATTCTCATCATGAGAAGAAGCAAGCAGGCGCCAGGCGGGCAGCCTGCCGTGCACTAGTTCTGATTTGGCGCATGAATTATGCGAGAAATGCGCTAGTCTTTCCTGCCGGTCTCGGCGTGTGCTTGCTCTGATAACCGATCTCACGTCCTAACTCTAGCTTGAAATTCTCCGAACTTCTTCTTGTGTCAGCAACCCTTTTTTCACAAGAATCTGAGGCAACCGCTGGACCCGCAAAGTTGTGCGGCCGTCATTGGGGATTCCGGCAGCCGGAATCCGTGCTGAACTCGGGAAGCACTGCAGAGACCGCGTCACTCCTTGTTAAAAACGACAACAGGATTCACCACCTTCATGCCCGCTTGGGAAACCTCCATCCCTGAACGCATGGGCAGCGCACATTGCGTGCCGGCATAGCCGCGTGTATATTGCTGGCCGGCCCGGGAAAGCAGGTTGGGAGTCCTGGTGAACTGGGAAGTGAGTCCATGATCGAGTCCCCGAAGGGCGAAAAACGAATTTACAGGCTGCGGTTCGGCAATCGGCCGGATGCCGCCAGAAAAATCTCTACTCCACCCCGTCCACCGGACAATATGTTGGAGGACATGCCACTGTGTGAGCTTGAATTTCTCGACGCCGGTACGGGCTTGTCAAACTGCTTGCTGAATTGGGATCAACTGCACACGAGAAAATACTCCTGACACCCCAGATGCTCACCCTGTTTGCCATACCTAAGAATTTCCGCGGACATATTGCGACGATCCAGCGCAATGCCATCGCGAGTTGGACGCGCCTCATCCCGCGGCCGGAAATACTTCTTTTTGGCGGCGAAGAGGGCACGGCGGAAATCGCCCACGAGCTGGGACTCCGCCATTTTCCGGAAGTTGCGCGCAACGAGTTCGGCACGCCGCTGCTGGGCGACCTCTTCCGCCAGGCCGAACAGCACGCCTCCACGCCGCTGCTTGGTTATGTGAATGCCGACATTATTCTGACCGATGATATGGTTCCGGCTCTCGATCGCATTCGCCCCCGGTCTGAAAAATTCATGATGGTTGGCCGGCGATGGGACCTCGATTGGAATGAGCCACTCGATTTGTCACAGCCTGGCTGGGGGGAATCCATACGTGCGAATGCCCTGCGCGCCAATGTGCAACGCCCGGGAAACTACATCGACTATTTTATTTTTTCGCGCGGCGTCTGCGACGGGCTTCTCCCGCTCGCCATCGGACGATTTTCCTGGGACAATTATATTTTGTGGCACGCGAGGTCGCGCGGCGCGGAGTTAGTGGATGTTTCCCGCGTGGTCGTCGCGGTCCATCAGAATCATGACTTCTCTCACCATCCTCAGGGGATGGCCGGAATAAGGGAAGGACCGGAACGAAAGCGGAACCGCGAAATGGTAGGGGGTTGGTGGCACCTGTATACGATTGAAGACGCCACGCAAATTCTTGCGGCGGATGGCATGCACCCCTCGCATCGCCACGCTTGGCTGATGGCCAAGCGTCTTTGGTCGCATCCGCTGACGATCTTGCAGTTGCCCTGGCTTGCGGTTAAACGAATGGTCCGCGCCTGAACGCGTCCGCAGCTTCTCGGTTATACTGGCGCGGCTAAGCGAAGTGAGAATCGCTGACTGCGCGGGAAAATTGGAGTCAGGTTGTATCCCTTCATCCACATCGGTCCTTTGACCCTTGGCACCTATGGCCTCATGGTTGCCATCGGACTGATCTGTGCGTTCTTCGTTCTTCGCGCGGATTTTGCCCGCCGGAGGATCTCAGCCGACGCGGAGGCGATCATCGGCATTACAGGTTTGTCCGGATTGGCTGGGTCGCGGCTCTACCACTTGCTCGAAACTCCGGCTGATTTTTTTGCCGACCCGTGGCCGCAGCTTTTTAGCACCATGGGATTCGCCTTTTTCGGCGCGGTGATCGGAGGTTTCCTGGCGCTTTTGTATTTGGCGCGCCGCTTCAAGATGCCTGCGTTGCTGATGCTGGACGCAGCCTCGCCCGCCGGCGCGCTGGGCTACGGCATCGGGCGCATTGGGTGCTTGATTTCCGGCGACGGCGATTACGGCATCCCCACCTCGCTGCCTTGGGGCATGAGTTTTCCGAATGGAATCGTGCCGACCACTGAGCGTGTTCACCCCACGCCGATTTACGAGTTTCTGATTGCCGTCGTGATATTCTGGATTCTGTGGCGGCTGGGGGCGCGCACCTTGAAGACGCATGCGCCAAATGGAATTGTGTTTGCCGCGTATCTGGTGCTCACGGGTATCGCACGGTATCTGATCGAAATCATTCGCATCAATCCGCGATCGTTCTATGGGCTTACCAACGCGCAGGCCGCGAGCGTCGTCTCGATTGTTGCGGGCGTGATTCTCTTTACGTATCTTCGCCGTGCCTCCAAAACAACTTGACCAATCTCGCTTCCTCAATGAGGTAGTCTTGTTCCGAAAGGGAACGGGAGAATTCGATGCCTTCACGAATCAAGACAACAGTAGTGGGCAGTTATCCGGTCCCCTCCTGGCTGGTGGGGAGTACCTCGCGCCTCGTTCTGCGTGATGCCGTCATGGCAGTATTGAAAACGCAAGAACTGGCTGGATTGGACCTCGTGTCCGACGGAGAGCTCATGCGGTTCGACCCGAGCCATCCGGAAACGAATGGGATGGTGGATTATTTCGCTTCGCAGATGGACGGAATCCGCAAGGAGTTCACTCTGTCGGATTTTGACCGCTTCCGGAGCGATCGCGCTTCGGGATATCGCCTCCTCACGGCAGGGATGGCTGTCGGCAAGATACAGGAAGGGACACTAAACCTCCCCAGGGATTTCGATTTCGTCCGCGGGCTCACGAAATCACCGCTCAAATTTACTTGCACTGGCCCGCACATGCTGTCCAGGGTTCTCACAAATTGCTATTACAAGGACGTGCCTGGCCTGGCGATGGATTTAGCGGCTGTTCTTCGGCGGCAGATCGAATTTATCGAGGCGGACGTGGTGCAGCTGGATGAGGCCTGTATTATTGGTTTTCCGCAGGATGCCCCATGGGCGGCTGAGGCGATCAATCATGTGCTGGACGGCATCTTGAATGAATCGGCCGTCCACATCTGTTTTGGCAATTACGGTGGGCAGTCGATGTTGCGGGGGTTCTGGCGTGATCTAATTCCATTCTTGAATTCTCTCCGGGTGGACCACCTCGTGCTGGAGTTTGCGCGGCGGGGGTACGACGAACTGGCCTTATTTTCCGACCTCGATCCAAAGATTGGTCTTGGAATCGGCCTCATCGACATAAAAGATAACGAAGTTGAGAGCCCCGAGTTGATTGCGTCGCGCATTGAGAATATTGTGAAGACGCTTGGGCCCGGCCGGCTGCGGTACGTCCATCCCGACTGTGGTTTCTGGATGTTGCAGCGGAGCGTCGCAGATCGCAAGATCCGTGCTTTGGTGGAGGGGAGAGATCTATTCGAGGGACGGGTATAAGGAACTTCCACCCAGAGGACCGGCCGGGATACGCTTGTGGCAACAATACCTATAACGGAAGACGAGAAGGCCAAGGTTCGGGCCACCATCTTCCATCATCTTGCGGGAATCGTCGTAATTCCAACCCTCAAGGCGCTTTACGACGGTAAGGTCTTCGAACTCTTCAGTCATGTGCCGGGGCCGGTGGAACTCGATCGGATCGTAGAGCAAACGCACGGCAACCGGGGGTATTTACGTGTTGCTCTCCGCCTTCTGACCTCATGTGGCTGGATGCAAGAACGAATCGAGAAGAACAGCCACGCCGTGGATTACTCACTGACGGACAAGGGCAGGTTCGCCGTGAGCGTGGCTTCGGGACTTTGTGGTGAGGTCATTTCCTTTCTCCCCAAAGCGATTTTTCTCGAAGATTTCCTGTTTGGGAAGTCCAGCGAGACGATTCTTCCATCGCTCGAAATGCTCGTGCTCAGGGCCAGAGAGCATTGGGGTTTGGTTCCCCTGGAGGGCTCCTTCCAGGCAGAGATGTGCCACCAAGTCTGCCAATACCTCGACGGTGTATTGATGGGCCCGGCGATGGTCGCATTGGCGCGAGGCGGGATTTTCGCGCAGCTTGAGCGGGGGCCCTTGGATTTGGACACCCTTGGAGGAAATCGGGCGAGCCTCGCCCAGATATTTGATCTCCTGGAGATACAAGGTTGGATGGTGCGCGAGCACAATCGTGTTAGCCTCACGGCGTGTGGGCTCTATGCGGCTCAGATCGGGACATCGTATGGAGTGACTGTTTCTTATCTCCCTCTCCTGAATGTCCTCAGCACGCTCCTGTTTGGCAACCCGCGCATTGCGCGTGTAGATGAAACTGGATCCGAATTACTTGTCAATCGGGGCATGAATGTGTGGGGCAGTGGCGGCGCTCATAAGACGTATTTTAGAAAAATAGATGAAATCATTGTAGAGATCTTCAACCGTCCGCTCGAACAGCAACCTGAAGGAATCTGCGACCTGGGGTGTGGCGACGGCACGCTGCTGGAGCATCTGTATTGCGTGGTACGGACTCAGACTGCCCGCGGTTCTGTTTTGGACAAGCATCCCTTGCTGCTTGTCGGTGTTGACTTCAACAAGGTTGCACGGCGGATTACGAAGCAGAGGTTGCGATACGCGAGGATCCCAGCGCATTTTGTCATCGGTGGCGACATAAACCGTCCGGCCCAGCTAGCGAGTGATCTCGAGGCGCTCGGACATGATATTCACAACCTGCTTCATGTCCGCTCGTTCCTCGATCACAATCGCCCCTATTCGCCGCCCGCAAATTATGTCAAAGGAACCAGGACCGGGACCTCCAGGGGCGCGTTTGCTCACCTTGGGGACGAAGTCTCATCCGATGAACTGGAAGAAAACCTGGTTCGACATCTTCGCCGCTGGGCCCCCTATGTGGGCAGGTTCGGCCTGCTCATCCTCGAGCTTCATACTTTGCCACCGGAACTTACTGCTGCAAATTTGGATAGGACGCCCGCGGTGGCTTATGACGGAACGCACGGGTACTCGGACCAGTACCTGGTCGAACTTCCTGTATTCTCGAAATGCGCTCGTGAAGCTGGGTTGCTGGCGGATCAGCGACACCAGTTCAAATTCCCACCCTCGGACCTGGCTACGGTCAGCATCAATTTCTTTACCACGCCGGCAGGCCGAATTGGCTGAGTTGGTTCAAGAGAAATGAAGGGTCGAGAAGCAAGCCTGCAATTTCAGATATTTCAAAGAAGAGATCGTGTTGGACAATTATTGTACGGCAGCGCCAGTTGATCTCGGTGCTTCAACTGCGGGTTTCCCGGAGGCGTCCATCAGTTCAACCGGGCCGTATTTCTCCAGGATCGTCTTGATCTTGTTTGCGTCGCCCACAGCGACCACCTGCATGGTTGCGGGATTGATGTATTTTTTCGCCACGCGTCCGACGTCATCTGCCGTGATCGCCGCGATCTGCGCCGGATATTTATCCCAGTACTCGACAGGGAAGTTGTATGTTTTCCGCGTGATCGCGTACCCGATCAATTGCTGCGGGGATTCAAGCGACAAAGCAAAACGCGCTACGACAGAGTGCCGGGCTGCCTCGAGTTCGTCTTCCGGCACTTTCTCATCGCGAATCCGGTTCAACTCGCGCAGGAACTCCGTCATCGCTCCGTCGGTCACTTCCGTGCGGAGGTCGCCGCCCGCGGTCCACGGGCCGGCATACTTTCGGGCAATCAAATTGCTATAGACGCCGTAGGTGTAGCCTTTCTCTTCGCGCAGGTTCAGAAACAACCGGCTCGCCGATCCGGCGCCCAACACTTCATTCAGAACCACCAATGCCGGGTAGTCCGGATCGCTGCGTTCGATCGCGAGATTGCCCATCAACAAAGTAGTTTGCACCGACCCTGGCCGGTCGACCAGAAATACTTTCCCTTTGGCGACAGGCGGCGGGCCCGCAGGGAAAGTTACAGACGCTTTTGAACGTTGCCACGCCGCCAGCCATTGGCGCAGCTTGGGGATCAACGTTGCGGCGTGCACGTCTCCTGAAATCGCCAGGATGGTGTTCTGCGGCGCGTAACGTTTCTCATGCCAGTCCGCCAGCATCGTTGAAGTCAGCGAATCTACCGACTCCGGTGTGGCCGACACGACAGCAGCGGGGTATTCGCCGTACAACGCGCGACTCAAGGTCTGGTTCGCCAGGAAATTAGGCTGCGAACGCTGCTGCATGAGCGCAGGCTTCGCACGCGCCTTGTATTGGTCCAACTCGTCCGCTGGAAAGCTTGGACGGAGGAGGACGTCCATCGCCAGCGCGAACCATTGTTCGAATGTGTCCGACAATCCCGACGCGAACAGAGTGGCCGAACCGGAACCAAACCCCGCAGAGGCGGAAAGCGACGCGCCCAGCGAGTCAATCTGCTCGGCAATTTGCTTGCTTGTGCGCGTCTTCGTGCCTTCTTCCAGCATCCGCGCCGTTGCGCCGGCAAGTCCGGGCTGCTTCGCCGGCTCATAAAGAGGGCCCGCGCCGTTGATGTCGAATTGCACTGAGACCAGCGGGAAGCGATGATCTTCGAGGATCATCACATTGATTCCATTCGAAAGGGTCGCCTCGACGGGACGCGGCAGCTTTACTTGCAGGATTTCCTTGGACACCGGCGCGCGATTCAGCCGCTCGACCTTGCTCGTGGGGATTGATTTATCCTGGGCCGATTCGCCCTGGCTCCAGCCCGTCACGGCTGCAGCCAATATTGCTACAGCAGTCGCCGATACCAGGAATTTCATCTTTAAATTGAATTTCATCGAACTTCCTCCGTGCCCTTAGCGGGCCGGTGCTTGCTGCGCCTCTGCCTTTGGAGTGGTCAGCACAACCGTGCGTTGCGTTTCTCCCAGATACTGGCGGGCCACGCGGCGTATGTCGGCCGGCGTGACTTCGTTGTAGTTTGCGAGCGTCGTATTAATCAGATTCGGATCGTGGAAGTACACCGCGTATCGTCCCAGCGTCCGCGCCCGGCTCATCGTATTCGTCAGCGACTCAGCCTGCTGCAGCCGGTCCTGGATGCGTATTTTTTCGAGCTCAGCGGTCGTCACACCATCGGTTTTGACGCGTTCGAACTCTTCGTAAATCAATTTTTCTACCTCCGCTGCATCCTGCCCTGGCTTCATCATCGCCAGGGCCTGGAAGAGCGCGGTACCGCGGCGCATGTCGATTCCGCCGGCAACCTGCAACGCCACCGCTTTTTCCTTTACGAGCTTCTGGTAGAGCCGCGAGGACGGGCCGCCAAACAAAATATCGCCGAGCATGTCGAGCGCGTACCAATCGGGTGTATTCCCGGGGACAGTTTTGTAGACAACGTCGAGACGCGGGAGTCGCGCGAACGAATCTTCAATCGTCGTTTTGCGCTCCTTTGTTTGTGCGGGTTCGGCCATGTCCACCGGCGGTGGCGCGGGCTGCTCAGGGATGTCTTCGAAGTATTTCTTTATTTTTTCGGTGGCTTCGGAACTCTTGAAATCTCCCACGAGGGTTAACACTGCGTTGTTTGGCGCGTAGTACGTCTTGAAAAACTGCGCCACGTCCTCGAGGCTCGCGGCATTCAGGTCCGCCATGGACCCCATCGTCGAATGTTTATACGCAAAATTGTCGTAGGCGAGATCTCCGAGGATTTCGCCGGTCTTCCCGTAGGCCTGATTATCCATACGCAGCCGCCGCTCTTCCTGCACGGTGCTCCGCTGGTTGTCGAGATTTGCCTGAGTGACCCGCAGGGCCCGCATGCGGTCCGCTTCCAGGAAAAGAGCCATGTCCAACTGGTTTGCCGGGACGCGCTCGTAGTAATTTGTAGAATCGTCACTCGTTGTGCCATTTACATCGCCGCCGTTCACGCGCACGAGGATCAAGTGCTCGCCTTTGCCGACATTCTGCGAGCCCTGGAACATCATGTGTTCGAAGAGATGCGCAAAGCCCGTGTGCCCCGGCTGCTCGTTCCGCGAGCCCACATCAAACGTCACGCACAAAGACACGGTCGGCGCCGCGTGATCTTCCGAGAGCACTACGCGCAAGCCATTCTTCAGCGTGAGTTGCTGAATGGGAATCTGCATGCCCCGGGCAGGCGCCGCGTCGGACGGAGTCTGTCCCGTTTGTGCAGCTCCCGCTGTCCCCGCGACTGCAATCCCGAGCGCTAGAAAAAGCCCAAGGGTGCGACGGATATTGAAACGACTCATTTCATACTCCTTCCAGAAGACTTCGCACCAATACTGTACCCTACTCTTAATGGACGTCCCTCGACAGCAAAAGTTTGTTGCTACTTTCTTCAAGGCCGTCTCAGGCCGGCTTTGGAGACCGTACACCGGTGGCCATGGGCCTTCCCCACGCACGCCTGACCGATCCCCTATCGCATCAAAAGCCTCGGGGAGGTAGACTTGACGAGGCTATGGAAAATTCCCCCGGCGCGAATGCCATCGAAGTTCTCTCCCTGACGCGGCGATTTAATTCACTGGTTGCGGTCGACCATCTGACGTTTACCTGCGCCTCTGGCTCTACGTTTGGCTTGCTGGGGCCGAACGGCGCGGGGAAGAGCACGCTCATCAAGATGCTAACGACGCTGCTCCCGCCCAGTGAGGGGACCGCAAGGATTGCAGGATGTGATCTCGTCCAGCATCCAGAGGACGTGCGGCGGAAGATTGGATACGTTTCCCAGATGTTGTCCGCCGACGGAGATCTGACCGGATATGAAAACTTGCTGATTTCCGCGAAGCTCTACGGCATGCCCCGATCGGAACGCGCTCGCCGGATTGCGCAGGCCCTCGAATTCATGGAACTGACGGAAGCCGCAGGTAAACTCGTGCGCCAATATTCCGGCGGGATGATCCGGCGTCTTGAAATCGCGCAATCCATGCTGCACCGGCCAAGCGTCTTGTTCCTCGACGAGCCTTCCGTGGGTCTGGACCCTTCCGCCAAGCGCGCCGTGTGGGAACGCATTGCCGAATTGCGCCGCGAGTTCGGCACAACGATTCTGATGACGACGCACGATATGGAAGAAGCGGACCATCTTTGTGACATGGTGGCGGTCATGCATCACGGCGTTCTGGCAGCGATGGATACGCCTGCCGCTCTTAAGGCGCAAGTGGGCTCCGCTGCCACGCTGGATGACGTGTTCATTCACTTCACAGGAGCCACCATCGCGGAAGGAGGCGAGTTAAGAGATGCCGCGCGCACACGAATCACAGTTCAGCGACTGGGCTGAGCCGTTTCCCGGCGCGAATTATTTGCGCCAGACCCTCGCTGTCGCCGAGGCCGACGTGCGCAAGCTCGTCCACGATCCCGTGGAACTTCTGACGCGCATGGTTCAGCCGGTTCTCTGGCTCCTGATATTTGGCCAGGTATTTAACCGTACCCGCGCGATCCCCACCGGCGGCATCAGCTATCTGGATTTCATGTCGCCGGGGATTCTCGCGCAAAGCGTCCTGTTTGGCGCGATTTTCTACGGAATTTCATTGATCTGGGAGCGGGACCTGGGAATCGTCCAGAAGTTTCTGGTAAGTCCCGCGCCGCGGAGCACGCTGGTGCTGGGAAGAGCGATTTCCTCGACGGCGCGCAGCCTGTGCCAGATGCTGTTTGTGTACGCGATCGCTTTCCTGCTGCACGTTCAACTGCGATTCGGGGTTTTCGCTCTGGCAGGGGTGGTACTGGCGGTCATGCTCGGCTCGGCCGTGTTTTCCACATTTTCTTTGATCGTTGCGTGCCTGGTGAAATCGCGCGAGCGGTTCATGGGGATTGGCCAAGTGCTGACCATGCCGCTATTTTTCGCGAGCAACGCGATCTACCCGCTCAGTCTGATGCCTTCCTGGCTTCGCGCCGTCTCGAGGGTAAACCCGCTCACCTATCAGGTGGATGCGCTTCGCAGTCTAATGATCGTTGGCGGCGGAAGTTCGTTTGGCCTGGGTGTGGACTTCCTGATGCAAATCGTTGCGCTGGTCGTCCTGGTGGCCGTTGCGACGAAGCTCTATCCGAGCATCGTCAATTGATTTTACTGACCAGATTGCGTTTGAACAGCGCAAGACGACAAAGATTTCAACACAGAGGGCACAAAGTTCACAGAGAAGATACGAAGGCAGTGAGAACACTATCCGGCTACTCCTTGATTCTCAAATGTTCTTCTCTCAACTTTGTGCCCACTGTGTCCTCCGTGGTGAAATGCTCTTCTAAGCGTGCGCTGCCCGCGCCCAGGGACGGATTTCGGCATTGCCCTTCACCCTCGCTTGCAACGCCGGACTAAAAAATGCGTACGGTTGCGCGGTCGGATCGAGTTCGCCGGCCTTGTCGAGGCGAGCGCGTAGTTCCGCCGGTATCGTGAAATCCAGTGATGACAAGTTGCTCTCGACTTGGGCGAGTTTCGTCGCGCCGATAATGGTCGATGTCACTCCGGGTTGAGTGGCCACCCAGTTCAGCGCGACTTCAGCGGGCGGCCGGCCGATTTTTTTCGAAACGTCAAGCAGAACATCGAGGATTTTCCAATTCCGTTCCGTGTCGCGCTCGAAGATCGTCGTGCCTGCAGCCTTCTGTAGGTTGAGGCGGCCTTCCGGGGTACCTGGCTGTCCATCCCGCTTGTACTTGCCGGAAAGAAATCCTCCCGCCATGGGACTCCACGGAAGGATGGCGATGCCCAATTCCTGCGCGGCAGGAATATGCTCGCGTTCGATATTGCGTTCGACAAGGGAATACTCGAGCTGTAGCGCGGCAATCCTCTCGCGGCCTTGCTGCTCGGCCAGGGTCTGCGCGCGCGCCACATACCACGCGGGAACATCCGAGAAGCCGATGTAGCGAACTTTTCCTGCCTTCACGAGCATATCGAGAGACGCCACAACTTCTTCGACAGGGGTAATCATGTCCCATGCATGCATCCAGTAGAGATCGATGTAGTCGGTTTGCAGACGACGCAGCGAACTCTCGATAGCTCGGTACATGTTCTTGCGGCCGTTCCCGCCGGCATTGGGATTTCCCGGCTGGGCGTTGAATGTAAACTTCGTCGCGAGGACCACTTGGTCCCGCACCTTTGCATCCTTGATGAATTTTCCGACGAGTTCCTCGCTTTTTCCATTTGTGTACATATCCGCGGTATCCACGAAGTTGCCGCCCCTTTCGAGATAGCGGCTAAAAACTGCGCGCGCGGCGTCTTCCTCACTCCCCCAGCCCCATTCCGTACCAAAGGTCATTGTTCCGAGGCACAGCGGGCTCACTCGCAGCCCGGAACGTCCCAACGTCACGTATTCATTGAGTTTCATCGCAGTGGATCCTTTGTTTGGATTGAACTAACAAAGCTGGTGCAATCGGTTGGATGTGCGGGGCCTCTAAAGGTTACACAGGCGATTTTTTTCAAGATGCCGGCAAGCCTGATTTACCAGAGAAATTTCAGCCCGAATTGCACCTGTCTTGAGGAGGTAGACGTACTCGTGATCGCCCCAGCCGCAGGCGATTGAACCGGCACGGTCTGGTTCGGTGAAGGCAGCAGTACGTTGGTGATGAGATTGGGCGTATTGAAATTGGCGCGGTTAAGAAGATTGAAAATTTCAGCCCGGAACTGCAGGTTCAGATTTTCATAGATGTGCGTTTGCTTCAGCATGGAAAAATCCCAAGTGGCGAGACCAGGGCCGGTATATGTGTCCCGCCCCACGTTTCCAAAAAAGCCGCTGTTATTCGGCGGCGCTATGAATGCGGCGGGATTGAACCACTCCTTTGGCTTTCCGAGCACTACAGGCCCCGTGAAGGAGGGATCAAGAAACGGTCGAACCGGGTTGCGCGTATCCCCGTCGTTCGAAGGGTTGTACCCAAGCTGCGGGGTGAACGGAAATCCGGACTGAAGGGTCACGATACTGTTAACAGTCCATCCGCCAACCACTTGTCCTCGAACGCCACCTTCGCCGCCGAGAAATCTCCTACCGTGTCCGAACGGCAGTTCATAGGTTGCCGTTACGGCGCTCATGTTTCGAACGTCGTAGGTTGCAAGTCCCCAATCCGCGCGCGGAACGTACGGATTTGACAGCAGGGCTACCGCGTTTTGTGCCGCTGTAGCGTTCAACGAGTCTCCATCATCCAGTGATTTCGACCATGTATAAACGCCGCGAATCGTTAGACCCTGGCTGAATCGGCGCTTTAGGTCCACTTGGAGAGAGTTGTAAGAGCTCGTGCCCTCGGAAAACCAGGTCCACGTGTTTGCAATTCCTTTGTTCGGTTTCGCCGTTCCCGGGTTGATAAAGTAAGTTCCGGCGGGTACCGGCTGTCCGGCCAATGCTCCATACACAGGAAAATTGGTAACGGGGTTGAGGGTCGTTGGGAAGTTGCCTGGGCACGGCGTCGCCGGGCAGACGACCGGGACGGGCGCATTGGCGTCTACGCCGATCAGTTCGTGGTATCCGTGGCTTCCCACGTAGCCGACGCTAAGTGACGTGTTGGGCGAGAGCTCTCGCTCAATTCGCAGAGAATACGCCACGACGGTTGGGGTATACATGTCCGGTTGAACGCCTCCGGGAACCAGCAGGGCATTCGACGCGGGCGCCACAGCGGGATTGATCGGAAGTTTGAGGTTGGCAATCGGGCCGGAGGCAATCGTATATGTTGGATTGAATGGGGCATTCTGGTCGGCCCGGTAGCCCAGCGCGTCTTGAAGATCGTAGTACATGCCAAATCCGGCGCGAACAACGGTCTTGCTGCCGAAGGGGCTCCATGCCAAGCCGATTCTTGGCTGCGGCAGGAATTTGGCGCGATTGACGGTGAACAGCGAATTTCCAATGTTCGGCTGCGTTGAAATGACACCGCTGGCGTAAGTGTAGTTTGAGGCTCTCCCATACGCTTCGTTCCACCCAGTGCTGAATTCATCCCGGAAACCCAGGGACAGCGTGAGGCTCGGTCTCAACCGTATGACGTCTTCGGCGTACCACGCACCGAACAAAGAGCGCCAACTGAGCGGTGTTGGGGTCGGGTCGTACAAGAAGCTGCCCGTGCCTGCCAGGAAGGCTGGCAGGCCCGTGAAGGTCATCTGTCCGAATTGGCTGAGGGCAATCAGTTCATTAGATTGGAACCGCTGGAACCACACGCCGAAGGTCCACTGGTTCCGTCCTTTGGTGACCGAAACCTGATCCGTGTAAGTGAAGAGATTTCGAGCGATGTGCAGATTGCTCCCATTGTTGCTTCCTGCTAATCCCAACTGAGCCTGTGGATTTGACGCTTGGCTTCCTCCGACCACAACCGCTCCTACGGGAAGTCCGGCTAAGAATCCTGGAACGGTGGCCGCCGGGCTGCCCGGAGTTGGTTCTCCTGTAAAGAAGTATCCGGCGCGGGAAAATCCGACCCGGGCGGTGTTGACCACGTTCGTTGAGAGCACGTGTGTTTCTTCGAGACTGAACACCTGCTCGCGGAGACTGATCAGGTCGGTCGAGAACGCATCAAACGGCGTAGCGGTCACGCTGCCGCTGTCGTCGTTGGTGTAGGCCGCGATCGCCGAATCTTTCTCTGAAAATATGTGGTCCACCCGCGCGGTTCCGAAATCTTCCCGAATTGTCTGCAATGGAGAGCTGATGTACTGGGCGGTGCCGGCGGGAAGGTTATCTGGTCCGTTCGCTATGGGCCACAAATTCAAGAGCGAAGTCACTTCGCTCGCGCATGCGGCCCGGGCACTGGATCCCGCAGGTCCGCACCCGGAACCGAGCGGCACGAACGTGCCATTGCGCGCGTTGGCATCGGGAACAAACGCCACGCTCGTCTGGTGCAAATTCTGGCGGAATCCTTCATAGTTCGCGAACACAAAGGTCTTGTCCTTCTGAATTGGCCCACCCATCGAACCGCCGAACTGGTTTCTCTGGAAGGGAGGAGCCGAACCCTGGTCAAAATAGTTCGGCGCGTCGAGGGCATTGTTGCGAAGATACTCAAAGATTGAGCCGTGCCATTGGTTTGTCCCGGACTGAGTGACGATCGAAACTTGGCCGCCCGGATGCTTGCCATATTCGGCGCCGTATGTATCACGCACTAGATTGAATTCGCGGACGGCATCCACACCGAGTAGTTGCTGGCTGGTTCCTCCCGGCTGCATGTTATTTTCAGCCGCGCCTGTGAATTCCACGCCATTCAGCAGAAATAGGTTCTGCTGCGGCCTGTTCCCAGCGACGGAAAACATATTCCCGGTTGTCGAATTGGAAATCCCAATACCCCCGGTCTTTTCCCACGTGAAGTTAACCACGCCGGGATTCAGCGTCATCAACTCGTCATAGCTCCTGCCATTTAGCGGGAGGTCCTTTACTTGCTGCTCCCCTACGAGTCCCGAAATATCGGCGTAGGTGAGACTCACGAGCGGAGCGTCCGCGGTCACTTTAACTTGTTCGTTGACCTGTCCGAGGCGCAACGCCATTTCCACGACGGCCTCTTGTCCAACGGCGAGATGAATCCCGCCGCGGATTGCCTCCTGAAAGCCCTGCTTCGAGATTCGCACTTCATATATACCCACGGCCAGAGAAAGTATCGAATACCTGCCGGCTTCATCGGTGACCGTGGTGCGCATCGCGTGCGTTTCCAAATTGTGGGCCGTCACGGTCGCGCCGGAAACCACGGCGCCGGCCGGATCCGTCACCCTTCCTGAAATCGCTGCCGAGACTTGAGCATGGCTGCGTGGCGCGAAGGCTAGAAACACGAAAAGACAACCGGCGACAAGTGCGCACGAGGAGCGAAAGGCGGAGCATGGGTGCGGCCGGCCCTCACCTGATTTTCCAACACAGGGTCTCAAAACGCGTCCCCTCATAACTATATGATTTAGTACAAATACAACCGCTATGTCAAATCGGCTTAATACGGATAAGAATGGACCGGTTTGCTGCGGTTTTCCGGATGGCGAATCGTTACAGTAGACAGGCAGGCCTGCTCGAAGTGTGGCGCAAGAAAGGTCTTATTCACCCTTGAATACGTTCCCATCCTTCATCACAAACGACACTTTACGGACCGCCTGAATGTTCTCCAGCGGATTCTCCGGCATGGCGATGATATCGGCGGCGAGGCCCGGCTTGATCGCGCCGCGTTCGCCATCCACACCCAGCAATCGCGCCGCGTTGAGGGTCATCGCTTGCAGGGTGTCCTTCGCAGGTACACCCGCCTCCGCCCATGAATCCACGTGCGCGATTGAAAGCGTTCCGCGCGTTTCGCCCGGCACGGTGAAATACACGTCGGTCCCGAATGCCATCGTGACGCCAATCTGGTAAGCGCGTTTTAGCCGGTCCACAAATACTTGGTGGAGCGCCGGAGAGCCGGCCTCGCGCGCGGCGATCTCTGTGAGATCCGTTCCAACTAGGACGACATGATTTTTCTTCGCCAGCTGTAGATCGTCATTGGTCATCATCTGGCCATGCTCGATCGAATCCACTCCCGCCTCGGCGGCATTGTGCGCGCCGGCGCGTGTCCAGCAATGCGCTGCGAGCTTGAGGCCCGCACGATGGGTTTCTTCGACCATGAAGCGGATGTCATCAACGCTGTAGATGTACTTCTGATCGTCCACAACGATCTTGATCACCGTAGCCCCGTAATGAATGTTTTCGCGGATGGCCTTGAGCATTTCATCATGGGTATCGGCGACCGCGTATTCCGGCGTGGCCAGATCTCTTTTCTCCGGCTGCAAATGAAATTGACCGCCGTAGGGAGCAATGATGCGGCCGGCGTTCAGCATCGTCGGGCCGGGCACCAGGCCACGCTCGATGGCTTCGCGCAAAGCCGTGTCGGCATAATTGCCTGCATTGCCGAGGTCGCGAATGGTCGTAAATCCTGCGGCCAGCATCTCCCGCGCATTCGCGACGCCTTCGATGGCGCGATAGGGGGTTGGATCAAGCAGCGTCGTAATGTAATAGCTCCCCGCATCGCGGTCTTTCTTGAGGGTCATGCAAAGATGCGTGTGCGCGTCGAATAGCCCAGGAAGAACGGTAGAATTGGAAAGGTCGATGACGTGCGCGTCCGCCGGGATCTGCACGTTCGCGCCTACGGCTTCAATTTTTCGTCCGCGCACCAGGATGATTTGGTTTGCCGCCGTCGTGCCTTTCTCGGGATCGACGAGCTTGCCAGCCTTGATCGCAATGACGCGGGGCGGCATTGGCTGCTGGTTTTGCGCCTCCGTTCTTGGCGTCGCGGCCGTCAGCAAGACGACTGATAGCGCTAGAACACAAAGTAAGACTACTCGTGCGCGCATGCGTGACTCCTTCACTGATAGGAAAGGAATGTTGCCAGATTTCGATATCCGTGGGAAGCGGCAGACAATCGGCGGGCGTTTATGCTCCTATGCGCGCTTAGGCAGGGCCGCCTTGATATCCACTCGGAGGTATTCGTACAACTGATCGGTGATGTTCTCACCCATGTGACGGGCCTGGGAACCGTTGCCCCACAAGACGTGTCCGGCTTTGTTATGGGCTTCTTCGGTCGTGCCGTTTTCAAGAGTTTGATGAAGATTTTGGTCCGTCATGAATATGACGACCGATCCAAACGGATGATTGTGCATTTTGACTTTGTCACGCCCCGGAATGCGGCAGCGGATGACCCTTACATATTCGTTTTCAAATTCCAAGCGGTAGTGTTCCGGGTCCGCGACCGTGCACTCGTGGGACATGTCCACGCCTTCCACCTGCTGCGTTGGATTCGTATTCTGCGCGGCCAGCATGGCCATTGCCGGTCCAAATGCCGCGGCTGCAACGGAGGCGTTTGCTCCTGCCTTCATTAATTCTCTTCGATTTAATTTTCGAGGCATGGTTGCCTTCCTGATGCACGATGGCATGAGGGCCGGACTTCAAATTTCCACAACAGGACAGAAAACCCACTCCTCTGAAGAGGCGGGCTACAACATTTGCCGCAGGACGTACGGCAGGATGCCTCCGTGCCGGTAATAGTTGACTTCCTCGGGGGTATCGGCGCGCGCGATGGTCTGAAACACTTTTTCCTTGCCGTGTTCATCCCGCGCCCGGACCTCAATCGCCAGCGCAGGAGCGAGTTTTGCGACGCCGTCGATTCTGAACTCTTCGAATCCGGTGAGGCCGAGCGACTGCGCCGTCTCGCCCGCGCGATATTGGAGCGGCAACACGCCCATCCCGAGCAGATTGCTGCGGTGGATGCGTTCGTAGCTTTCCGCGATCACCGCGCGCACGCCGAGCAGCAGCGTGCCCTTTGCCGCCCAGTCACGCGACGATCCCGATCCGTATTCCTTGCCGCCCAGCACCACCAGGGGCACGCCGGCTTTCTGGTATTTCATTGCCGCGTCGTAGATCGACATTTTCTCGCCGCCGGGCACGTAGACGGTCCAGCCGCCCTCGGTGCCAGGCGCGAGTTGATTGCGCAGGCGGATGTTCGCAAACGTCCCGCGCATCATCACTTCGTGGTTGCCGCGCCGCGCGCCGTAGGAGTTGAAATCCGCCGGCTTGACGCCCTGCGCGATGAGCCATTTTCCGGCCGGGCTATCGACAGCAATCGAGCCGGCAGGAGAGATATGGTCCGTCGTGATGCTGTGCCCGAGCATCGCCAGCACACGCGCGCCGCGAATATCGGTGAGCGGCGCCGGAGTCTTCATGATTCCATCGAAAAACGGCGGCGACTTGATGTATGTGGATTTCGCGTCCCAGGCGTAGATATCGCCCTCGGGCACCTTCAAACCTTTCCAATGAGCGTCGCCCTGAAACACTTCGCCGTACTCCTTGTGATACATCGCGGTTGTCACGCTGGCGCGCACGGTCGATTCAATTTCCTGCGGCGAAGGCCAAATGTCGCGCAGGTAGACCGGCTTGCCGCTTTTGTCGTTGCCGAGTGATTCGGTGGCCATGTCGAAATCCATGCGGCCTGCCAGCGCGTAAGCGACCACGAGCGGCGGCGACGCCAGATAATTCGCGCGCACCAGGGGATGAATGCGGCCCTCGAAATTGCGGTTTCCGCTCAACACGGAAACGGCCACGAGGCTGTTGTCCTTGATGGCTGCGCCGATATGCTCTTCGAGCGGGCCGCTGTTGCCGATGCACGTCGTGCAGCCGTAGCCAACCAGTTGGAAACCGAGTTCGTTGAGATATTTTCCCAGGCCTGCGGATTCGAGGTAATCGGTGACGACTTTCGAACCCGGCGCCAGGCTGGTCTTCACCCAAGGCTTGCTGTGCAGGCCGCGCTCGACCGCTTTCTTCGCGATCAGGCCGGCGCCCAGCATCAGCGACGGATTCGAAGTATTCGTGCAACTGGTAATTGCGGCGATGACGACCGAGCCATTCGAAAGCTCGAACTTGTCGCCGTTGTTCTTCACAGCGATGTGTTTTTGCGCTGTGCCCTCGAGTGACTTTTCGAACGACGCTTTCGATTGCCGCAGCGGAACGCGGTCCTGCGGGCGTTTCGGCCCGGCCAGCGTCGGCTCGACGCTGGCGAGGTCCAGCTCCAGCTTGTCGGTGTAGATGGGGTCTGGCGTGGCGTCTGTGCGAAAGATTCCCTGCGCCTTCGTGTATTCCTCCACCAGGCGAACGCGCGCGGCATCCCGGCCCGTGAAGCGCAAATAGGCCAATGTTTCCGCGTCCACGGGGAAGAAGCCCATCGTGGCGCCGTATTCGGGAGCCATGTTGGCGATCGTCGCGCGGTCCGGCAGGCTCAGGCTGGAGAGTCCCGTGCCGTAGAACTCGACGAATTTTCCGACGACGCCTTTTTTGCGCAGCATTTCGGTGACGATCAACACCAGGTCCGTGGCGGTCGCGCCCTCGGGCAGCCGCCCGTGGAGCTTGAAGCCGACGACTTCGGGAATTAGTAGCGAGAGCGGCTGGCCCAGCATGGCCGCTTCTGCCTCGATTCCGCCGACGCCCCAGCCGAAAACGCCGAGGCCGTTGATCATCGTGGTGTGCGAATCCGTGCCGACGAGCGAATCGGGGAACGCCAATGTCTTGCCGTCCACCGTGGCGTCAAACACGACGCGCGCCAGATACTCCAGGTTGATTTGATGGACGATACCTGTATCCGGCGGAACAACCTTGAAATTGTCGAACGCCTTTTGTCCCCAGCGGAGGAAAGCGTAACGCTCCACGTTGCGATGAAATTCGAGTTCGGCGTTGAACGCGAAAGCCATGTCGGAGCCGGACTTATCCACCTGCACCGAGTGGTCGATGACCAATTCCGCGGGCAGCAGCGGATTTACCTTCTTCGGATCGCCGCCGAGGTTACGGACGGCCTCGCGCATCGCCGCGAGATCGACGACGCAGGGCACGCCGGTGAAGTCCTGCAACAGGACGCGCGCCGGCATGAAGGAAATTTCCTTCTGCGTCGCGGCGTTCGGATCCCAGCCTGCCAGCGCCTCGATGTCTTTCGAGTGGACGAAGCGCCCGTCCTCCTGGCGCAGTAGGTTTTCCAGCAGCACCCGGAGAGAAAAGGGAAGTTTTCCTGCATGGCCCACTCCCTTTTTCTCGAGCACACTCAGCCGGAAAATTTCATAGCCCTTGCCGTCAACCTGAAGCGTTTCGCGCGTGCCGAACGAATTCTTGGATGCGGGAGACATTACGCTATTGTTCCTTTCTGGTGTGGTGCAGAACCACAATTGTAGCGCATCCCAGTATTCCGTGCAGCCCGCCTTGGGTGGTGGTGAGTTTCCGGAGAATCCGTTTCGAGATCGTTTCCGAGTTGGTGACAATCCACGAACTATCCTTGATTGCGCGGTGGCGCTCAGGCGGAAATTTCAAAATGCGTGATCAGACGGTAGGCATAGTGCCGCCATCAATGACGTAGTCCGCGCCGTGAATTGAAGCTGCACGGTCGGATGCTAGGAATGCCGCCAGTTCGGCAACTTCCTCCGGCTGGCCGGGTCGGCCGATGGGAATGCCTCCGATCATGTTCATGATTTGCTGGCGCGCGGCATCCTCGCTGATACCCCTGCTCTGGGCGAGTTGCACGATCATGCCGTGTGCGCCTGATGTCTCGATGAATCCAGGCGAGATCATGTTGACACGGACACCCTTCGGGCCAACTTCGTTTGCCAGGCCTTTATTGTAGGTATTGAGAGCACCCTTCGCCGCAGCATAAGCAAGCGTCGCGTCATACAGCGGCAGACGGTGCTGGATGGACGAGATGTGAAGAATGACACCTGACTTGCGTTCGATCATGCCGGGCAGAAATGCCCGGTCGAGACGAACGGATGCCAGCAAGTTTACGTTGAGGGCCTTCTGCCAATCGTCGTCAGAGAGCGCCATGTATCCGCCGTTCGGGGCATCTGATCCACCCACATTGTTGACTAGGATGTCGAGTCCAGTCCATTCCTGCTGAATGCGACTGATTACAGCTTGCACGCCTGCAGCCGTACCGATATCTGTCTGTACGAAGAGAGCAACCGCCTGCCCATCCGGCAGGGGCGAGCGTGCAGTTGTTGCAACTGAGGCGCCGCTCAGAGCAAAACGGCGCACCATAGCTTGTCCCATGCCCTTCGTGCCACCAGTCACCAGAACCCGCTTGCCCTTAAACTCATCTCCCGAAACGGGGAAAGGATATGTCATCGTCATGATCGAATCTCCAGTGAAGCAATCTTGTCGTTGGAAAGTTTGAAGATGTGGTCCAGTTCAATAGGACTCCCGGGAAACGCACCGGTGACTCGGGCACGCACGGTCACCTTGTCTCCCTGCGTT
>Ga0208990_1000013_pt1 | contig 21330 bp, 23 predicted proteins | sample MedBloCARef_M3_FD_187854 | JGI IMG/M metagenome (GOLD analysis project Ga0208990, IMG submission 187854) | Forest soil microbial communities from El Dorado National Forest, California, USA - Mediterranean Blodgett CA Ref_M3 (SPAdes) (version 2) | ecosystem: Environmental > Terrestrial > Soil >...
CGGGTCGCGCGGGCTCAGCCGCAGCGCACGTTGCGCCGCCTCACTGGCTTCCTGCCAGCGCCCGCAATAACACAGCGCCAAGCCGTAGTAGCCCAGCGCCAGCGAGAAGTTCGGGTTGAGCTGCAGCGCCAACTCGAACTCGGCCAGCGAGTTGTCGAGGCGGCGCGTGGAAAAATAGACGCTGCCCAGCGCGTTGTGCGCCCAGGGGTCCTCGCTGTCGGCCATGATGGCTGCAAGCGCCGCTTGCTCGGCGATGGGCGCCGCCGTTGTTATGTCCGCCCAACCCATGTGAACGCCGAACATATGACAGGTGGCGAGCACGCCAAGCGCCTGGCCGTAATTCGGATCGATCGCCGTCGCCTTCTCAAGCAGCGCCTGCGCGACCGCATTGTCCTCGCGCGTTATCCGCCAGTAATGCGACAGCGCCCTCATCACCAGATCCCAGGCGTCCAGGCTGTTTGGCGGTTTGCGCCGGCTGCGAAAATTTTCCGCCACATAGATCTGCGGCTCGATCGCGGCGACGATCGCCTCGGTGATCTCGTCCTGCACCGCGAATACGTCGGTGAGGTTCCGGTCGTAGTGTTCCGCCCAGACGTGGCTGCCGGTCGAGACGTCGTTGAGCTGTGCTGTGATACGAACGCGGTCGCCGCTTTTCCGCACGCTGCCCTCGACCACGTAGCGCACGCCGAGTTCAGCGCCGATCTGGTTAATATGGACGGATTTGCCCTTATAGGTAAAGGATGAGTTGCGCGAGATCACGAAGAACCATCGCAGCTTGGACAGCGCGGTGATGATGTCCTCACTGATCCCGTCGGAAAAATACTCCTGTTCCGCATCGCCGCTCATGTTGTTGAAGGGAAGCAGGGCGATCGCGGGCCGATCCAACAACGGCAAAGCTTTGCGAGGCTGCTCGCGAGTTTGTTCCGGCGGCGTCTCGACCGGTTGGGTATTGCCTGGCTGCTCGTTCACAGCGCCAACGAAGCGAAGGCCCTTTCGCGGAATGGTCCGGATCAGTTTCTGGTTTTCGCCGTTGTCGCCGACAGCTTTTCGCGCGGCATTGATGCGGCTGGTGAGTGTCGATTCCGACACGATTCGGCCGCTCCAGACCGAAGCGATCAGATCGTCCTTGCTGACGACGCGGTCGCGGTTCTGCACCAGATAGACCAGCAGGTCGAACACTTGCGGCTGCACATGGACAGGACGCTTTGCGCGCCTGAGTTCGCGCCGGTCGAGATTGATCTCGTAGTCGCCGAAGCTGAGGGTCATTCGTGGTCCAGGCACATTCGGGACGGGGGGCCACGGTCAGCCACTGCCCGCAACCAGCGTAACATCTCCGGGGGCCGGGGCACGATATTCGGATCGCACAAGAGGCCATTGTCTCAAACGCATCTGGAGAAAAATATTAGTTATTTCAAAGGCTTGGTCGACCACCAAGGGAATGCGGCGAGGGGTGCGGCCTCAGGTCGCCGACGCGGAGGACGACAATGCCATCGCGAAGCCGCTTCGGCGCAGCGCGCACCATCGAGGCACGACTCCTTACGCGCCTAACGTTCAAGCTGCTCACGTTTGGGCCTTCGAACACACGCATGCATCGGCGGACCAATCGTATTTGTAACGGTCGCGGCAGGCTTGGTTCATTTCACGGCGAACGCCGGCGAGACCATCTCAAGCACATCTCAATTGCATATGGAGGATAAATCGCAGTTCTCTGAAAGTTTTGCTACGTCGCATCGTGCAGGGTGATGGCATCAAAAGGGGCTGAGCGCTCGGAGGGTCAGCCCTTTCGAAAGGAAAAGCTATGACGATGCTCAACACCACCCCACACTACGCCACGCCAGCAATCCGGAGAGGAGTAATTGTTCCTCTGGCGCGCCTCGGTCGTCTCGTCAACCGTTGGATTGCCGCCTTTATCGCTCATCGTGAGCGTCAGGCGAACCTTGTCGCGCTGCGCCGTCTTAGCGACCGGGATCTGAATGATATCGGCATCTGCCGCTGCGAGATTTGTGAGGCTCTGGAGGAAAGTGCGCGGGCCCGCCAGCGGATGCGACCATCGCAGCGATGCTGACCGAACGAACGCAGGTGGTGCGCCTCCCACGTCCGTTCTCAAGGAAAAATCAGGCCCGTCTCACGGATAAATCAAGCGCCCCGCAAAGCTTTCCGGCCGCGTTCGCTGCATCCTGACGGATCGAGGTCCCTTCATTTCAGTACCTAATTCAATTCATTACCTAATTGGAGACAATTATGACCCAAGCCCAAGCTATTAGCTCAGACTCATCGGGTAGTCGAATATTCAGATTCGTTGGTGTTCTGTACGGACTGGTCGCCTATTTCGCGTTTTTCGGTACAATTCTTTATGCCATCGGCTTCGTAACCGGCCTGGTGGTGCCAAAGACCATCGACACCGGCACGGAGTCGTCGGCAACCGAAGCGCTCATCGTCAACCTGCTGCTGATGTCGCTGTTCGCCGTGCAGCACAGCCTGATGGCGCGCAAGCAGTTCAAGCAATGGTGGACGCAATACGTGCCGAAATCGGTTGAGCGCAGTACTTACGTGCTGTTCGCCAGCCTGGCGCTCATTCTGCTGTTCTGGCAGTGGCGTCCGATGCCGGCCGTTGTCTGGGCGATTGCCGATCCGGACATCGCGGTGACGATCGCGACCCTGTCATTCGGAGGCTGGGTGATCGTGTTTACCTCAACGTTCCTGATCAATCATTTTGAGCTGTTCGGATTGCACCAGGTCGCCAACAATCTCGTAGGCCGCGAGATGCCGGCGCCCCGCTTCCGGACGCCGCTGTATTACAAATTCGTGCGGCACCCGATCTATCTCGGTTTCATCATTGCGTTCTGGGCGGCGCCGACGATGACGGTTGGCCATCTGCTGTTCGCGGCGGTGACCACGGCTTACATCTTCGTCGGCATTCTCTTGGAAGAACGGGATCTGATCGCCATGTTCGGCGACGATTACCGCCGCTACAAGAAGCGGGTGTCGATGTTGGTGCCCTGGCGCAAGTCGGCCTGATCGGTCATTTCAAGCTCAATGGGATAAGACGAAAGAAAAGATACGTCATGACTCATTCTGGAAGTTCGCCCCCGGTGTTCATATCAACTACGCCGAGACGGTGCTGCCGATGCCGGACGGTCTGCCGAAGCTGAAGGACTTTCCGGCCGAATTTGGCGGTTCCGGCGAGGCGATCGCCGAGTAGGGGCGAGTTCCGACAGGAGGCGGCCGGCAACGTGGCGAATGCGATCGCCGCGTGCCGGCGCCATGATGTTTCTCCTGTTTGTCAACAAAACGCGCCAAGCCCTGACGGTTTTTCGCCACAATCGAGCACAACCATTGGGGGTATGAAAACGTTGGCAATTATCTCGATTTTGGCGCTGCTCACGATTTCCGGGGCGGCCTATACGGACCAGCTGCTGACAAGCGGTCATCAGAGCACGCAACGGATGAATTGAGGCCGGCTTTTGAGGCCGCTTCGCTGCCCAAAATTGCCTCGCCCAAGCCAGGGATTTTCCGGAACGATCAAAGCCCGCCGCCTTTACCTCAGGGAATGAAGGTGTGCGAGGCTCATTATGAATGCGTTACCGGTCGATAGGGCGCTGGCGATCTACGGCACGGTTGCGAACCGCGCGGAACTGAAGGGTACCGCGCGAGCGCCTGTCGCGGCATCTCCGGAAGGTCTTTCTTGATGGTGAGCATGATCCGCATCACCTTACCGTTCACGGGCTCACTTATTTGCAAAGCCTCGATCGCGAACGGGGCAGCTAACCGACGCCCCCAAACAGCTGAGCCGCGCTACTAGCTCTTCTGGGCTTCCCGTTGTTTTCGCAGCGAGTTCCGGCGCATTATTCTGGCCATCGCTATCTGCACAGCATCCGTTCTTGTTCGCAGTTTCTTCTCGGGGGCTGGTGTTTTCGTCTCTCGCTTCATCGCACCCCCGGTACCTGGCATGATCGGAAGCATTTGCGTCGGCGTCGTAGGGTGCTCAACAGGCTGCATCCTCATGGGTCCGGTGCTGTCAGATTGCGGTGTCTTGCTGGGCATGACAATCAACGCGCAACCGCCATTTTCGTTCGAAGGCGACGGCCGAGCGATCCCGGGCGGTGCCTCGCAACATGCCGGCGGGCGGCTGGCGGTGTTGTCGCCCGAAGGCTCAACCTGCTTGCGTTCGGGCGGGCGTTGGTCCTTCGCCTCCTCGTCCGCCAGCAGCTTCAAAAGGACTCGGCGCCTCTCGGTATCGGTCGCTTCGGCAAGCAGCCTTCGATAGAGCCGGATGTTCTCATCGTGAACGAACTTTTCCATTTTTCCGGCTCAGCGTTCAGGTCGCCACCGGCGAAACTTTCGCAAGAGGACGTGCATTCTTAGACATAGGACGATGAGAGCAGCCTATGCGGGAACGGACTTGGCATCTGTTCATTATTGCTCACATTCAAAGCGGGCAGGTGAATTTCAATCAAGCGGCCGGCGTCGAGCCCGGACCGGCAAGAAGTTCGCACGAATTGAACGGGAGCCGCGCCAGCTATGGCGCGACGGCCCGGTTGTCGCTTTGGATTGCAGACGACGCGCCTGATACCCTGAGTGCGGCGTCGATCTTCATTTGGACGCGGCGCGCGGCCAATGCAGCCAGCCTGGTGTTGGTCTTGCCGGTTCGGATGCGCTCGCCGATCTGGAATTGCCATAGCCAGATGTCGGGCTCGACCGTGGCCGCGACGCTGTATCGGATGCCTTTGTGAATCACTAATCGCCCCCCATCCAAGGTTGGGGAGGGACGATATTTCGCGTCCATATTCAATCCCGGGTAACTACGGGAGCCGCGAGGTGAGGCCAGAGCGACCAGAGGCACGCCGCGCAGACTCTCAGTGCCCTGATGCGACCTAGATGCGATTGTCCTGACGCGCGGAAGGCGGCGGCTTCCGTTCGGCTCGGTTCGCCTCCTGCTTATTCGCCTCGTGACGGCCGATGATGCATCCAGCGACAGCGCCGACTTTGCCGTGCCCCGCCAGATGGCCCGCGACGCCGCCAACGATGGCGCCTTTGATGCATCCCTTCGCTTCGGCGGCGGGGCAAGAAAAGGCGAGGCCCAGGATAGCGGTACAGATGATGAGCGGCTTCATCGGGATACTCCACAAAGAAAAGAGTCGTTGTGATAATCGGGATGGCAGCAATTGGTTCCGCAAGAGGCAACACTGCCGCAGGCCAGATCAAGTCATCCGCGGTCCCGGCGTCCGCCAGCGCCACGACGCGATGATCGCTGGGACGCGGCGGCCTGGGGTGAAATCCTGCGGTGGCGTGGCGGGCTTGACGCGTCGGGCAAATCACCGGCATCGGTAATATGGCGAAAGCACTTTGGGACGATGGCGCTGTTCCCCTTGAAAGTGGTCTTCGCTCCAGTATAGCTTTTGAAACTGATCGAGGGCATTGGGATGGCCGCGCGGCGAGGCTCAAGGACCACGCTCATTCGGCCGGCCTGTCGCGTGGCGCTTGCGGGACTGCTGTCGTTGTATTTTTCCGGCCTCGCGATCAGCAAGGACATGGACGACAGCGACGACGAATCGGCCAAGCCGGCTTCGACACTGCCCAACATCTATCTGGACTTGAGGACCAACTACGCGACCGTGCCCGCCAACGCGCTCTCGATCGGCTTCAGCAATCCATCCTTGTTCTCGGCGCTCACGACGTTGAGGACACTCGCGAGCCTGACCGACCTGACGAACCTTACGACGCTCCCAGCCCTGTCGTCGCCGTCAAGCCAGAGCATCGGGATCGATCTCCCGCTGACGGTGGATCTCAACGATTATGTCTCGGCATATGGCGGCTTCAGTGGCACCGCATCGCGGACCAGTACGTCCGACTGGTCGGCGTTCACGATCAGCAGCTGGAATGTTGGATTTCAGGCTGATGTTTATCAGCAGAATGGCGGGTCGATCCCGACGATTACACTACAGTCAACCGTCACGCGGTCGATCCCGGACGCTCCACTTGCCACGACTTCCCTCAACACTATCGTCGAGTTCGACTACGCCTTGAACGAGGATGAAACCAAGGGATTTCTGGCCGGCGTGCAGTACACCAGGGTCGCGGTCGACCTGGCACTCGCAAGGATCAACCCGAATATCGTCGGCTATGTCGGCGGCTATTATCAATGGGACAACAACTGGAAGCTCACGGGGCGCTTCGGCGTGCAATCATTCGGCGGCGCGCAACTCCTCAACCTGACGCCGTTTCAGCCTTTTACCCAGCCGATCGTCAGGCTCGATCTCGACCGGATGGACGATAACGACAATCGCCTGTTTGGCGTGACGGCCCAGATCGCGTGGGTGCCGAAGCCATCCTACCAGTTGACCCTCAGAACACCGCTTTACGCGGTCAGGAACTAGCGACACAAGAAACTTGACACGTCGGGCAAATCACCGGCATATGTTCAACATCGCAAGAATTAAGCCCGCGCCGGGAAACCGGTCGCGGGCTTTTTGAATCGGACGGCAGCGCTGGTTCAAGACTCCGCATTCTCCCCGCGCATCAACGCCCGGGTGTCGCGAACGAGTTGCCGTCCGAGCCTTCAATAGCCGGCACGCGCGAACGTGCCGGCATGCGGCGTGGCCCAAGTCCACGCTCGCAAGCGGCCCCGGCCAGCGACGATCCGCCATGCGGATCGCGCCTGGAGGGATAGGGTTCGCGCCTGAAATAATTGCTTCAAGGCGATCATGCCGCATATCTATTTCACAGCAGTTTTTCGTCATGCCCGGACTTGATCCGGGCATCTATTCAGAAAAAGAGTTCTTCAGAGAATGATGGATTGCCGGGTCAAGCCCGGCAATGACGAGCTTCTTGTTCGAAGGAGACCAGCATGACCGCGTATCTGATATCGCTCTCATGGGCCGGCCTGATCGCGATCGCGGTGTGGGAGGGTCTTTCATGAGTGCAAAGATCATTCAATTCGTCCCTCGGCCCGATCGCGAGCGCAGGGCAATGGAATTTTCCACGATTGCGTCTCGCTCAGCGCCGCAACCTGACGATTTGACGATGGACCATGTCGACACAAAGCCCGGCGAATGCGTCTGGCCCGACTCCCGCGAAAGGCAGATTGCAGATGGCTAGATCGCTCACGGAAATGCGGGCGGACTTTCAGCATTTGAGGCGCTGGCGCAAGAGCGTCGAACAGGCGCAGAGCTATACATTCAAGGCCGTCATTACCATTATCGTCTCCGGCTTTGTCGGAGCGGTGTGGCTCGGCGTCAAGGTCATGCTCGGCAAATGATCCGCGTCATCGTGCTGGTGGCAGTCGTTCTGCCTGCAATCCCGGCTCATGCCATTCCCTGCTGGGTCGTGAGGAAGGCCGTCGCGCAATATGGCGAGGCGGCTGTCGAATCCTGGGCGCGAGCAAAAGGCATATCCGACAAGGAAATCGAAAGAGCCCGGCGATGCCTCAAGTGATGGCGCTCCTGTTCTACGCCAAAACGGCGCCGCTCGAGGCCGGATGAAAAGAATGCCCTCCATGCAGGGATAAATATCCAGTTTAGCGGACGTCTTCGTTCAGAAAACCGAATGATTGTTATGCGCGTCTTTTCTGAAGAGCTTGCCTGATAGCGATCTCAACCGGCGAAATAGTCGCCGTCCTCTCGCTCGAGCCGGAAGGGTTCGGCCGGATTGCGCCGGACTCGTCTTCCGTCCGCTCGAAGCGGGCAACGCCGTTAGCGGCTAAGGAAGAACACCGAAGCGATATTGGAATTACGGCTCATCATCATGATCCCACGCTAGCACAGGCTAGCGTCGTTTTGAAGGCCTGGTCGATGTTCAGGATACGCGAGGTCGACGGGCATGACGACGAAATCGCGGACACGCTGGCAGATCTTCACCGCCTGACATTTTTTGGCGGCGCGTCCATTCCGGAATTCGATCGGGGGCATTGGTGGCTGGCGTATCACGAGGCTGTACCGGTGGCCTTTGCCGGCCTCGTACCCTCGACGCACGCCCACAATGCGGGATATTTCTGCCGCGTCGGCGTATTGAAAAAACACTGCGGACACGGGCTCCAATTGCGCCTGATGCGCGCGCTGGAATCGCGCGCACGACACAATGGATGGAGCGCTATGGTTTCGGACACCACGGACAATCTTGCCTCTGCGAACAACTTTATCCGTGCCGGATATCGGCTGTACCAGCCGCAAACTCCGTGGGCTTGGGGAAACACGCTGTACTGGCGCAAATTCATCAGATGAAAGTTGACCGGATGAAAATTCAGTAACTAGAAATCCATCAAGTGAGGGCGCGGAAATTCCGCGTCTCCCGAAGCTCTCTTCGCCCGGTGGCCTAACGGCCATCGGGCTTTTTTCGTTTTTCGGGGGCTGTGGCTGCAGACTCGCTCTCGGAACATGTCGCGTGCAACGCAGAAAGCCTAGTCCAGCCCGGCCCGGCGGAAACCTTCCAGATAGTGCTCGCGGTCGGCGTTCTGTCTCATAGGCAAATCCCTTGCGATCCAGGCGAGCGTGATATTGGGCTGCGCGCGGCGTAGCTCCTGGAGTGCGGCCGTGGCGACATCATGCTTTCCGGCCATGCCCGCGGCGGCGGTCAGCACACGATGCCCGCCGACGAAATCGCCGCGCTGCCTGACAGCTTCGTGCGACAGACGGATGGCTTCATCGTAGTGATGGCCGATGAACTGGGCGTAGGCGGCAATGCCATAATAAAGCGCCGAGAACGGATCGCGTGGACTGAGCCGCAGCGCGCGACGCGCGGCCAGATCGCCTTCTTCCCAGCGCCCGCAATAGCATAGCGCCACACCGTAAAAAGCCTGGGCCAGCAGGAAATTCGGATTTAGCCGCAATGCCAGTTCGAACTCGGCCAGGGAGTCGTCGAAGCGCCGTGCAAACAAATAGACGTACGCGAGCCCATGATGGGCCCACGGGTCTTCGCTGTCGACCTGAACCGCGGATAACGCCGCGCGCTCGGCGATCGGATGCACGGTTGCCATATCCGCCCAGCCCATATGGGCGCTGAAGGTATGGCTGGTGGCGAGAACGCCAAGCGCCTGGCCGTAGTTCGGATCGATGGCGATTGCCTTCTCCAAAAGCGCTTGTGCGACAACGTTGTCCTGCCGCGTTACCCGCCAGTAATGCGACAGCGCCCGCATCACCAGATCCCAGGCGTCGAGGCTGCCGGGCGGCTTGCGCCGGGCGCGAAAATTTTCCGCGGCGTAGAGCTGAGGTTCGATCGCGGCGACGATGGATTCGGTGATCTCGTCCTGAACCGCGAAGACGTCAGCAAGGTCGCGGTCGTAGCGCTCCGCCCAGATGTGGCTGCCGGTTGAGACATCGTTGAGCTGTGCTGTGATCCGCACGCGGTCACCGCTCTTGCGCACGCTGCCCTCGACCACATAGCCGACACCGAGCTCTTCGGCGACCTGCTTCATGTGCACGGCCTTGCCCTTGTAGATGAATGAAGAATTGCGCGCGATCACGAAGAACCAGCGCAGCTTGGACAGCGCCGTGATGATGTCCTCGCTGATCCCGTCGGAAAAATATTCCTGTTCCGGATCGCCGCTCATATTGGTGAAGGGAAGCACGGCGATGGCGGGCCGGTCTGGCAGCGGCAATACCGGCCGCGACGGCTCGTGGATTCCATCCGACGGCAGATCGGCGGCTAGGACCTGCTGGTTGTCGTCAGCTGGCGCGTGCACGGCGCCGATGAAGCGCAGACCCTTGCGGGGGATGGTCCGGATCAGCTGCTGCTCCCGGCCAGTGTCGCCGACGGCTGTTCGCGCTGCGTTGATGCGGCTGGTCAGCGTCGATTCCGACACGATTCGCCCGTCCCAGACCGAAGCGATCAGATCATCCTTGCTGACGACGCGGTCGCGGTTCTGCACCAGGTAGACTAAAAGGTCGAACACCTGCGGTTCAACATGGACAGCACGCCTTGCGCGCCACAATTCGCGCCGTTCAAGGTTGATCTCGCAGTCGCCAAAGCTGAGCGTCATTCCTGGTCCCGGGGGCACCCGGCAGGGCCAATATCAGCCGCCGTCGCCAACAAGGCTTAGCATTTCCACCCGCCCCGGGGAGCGGCGTTCGCCCGTTGAAAAGCATAACCGCCTGAAGCGCATCTCGATCCGGTCTAGAGAAAAAATCGCAGTTTTATCAAAGCCTTGGCCGAAAGGAACTGCCACGCTACCAACGTCATCGCCCCCGGGGCGAGGCTGCCATTAAGCCCAAGCTTGAGTACCATCGAGGAGAACGGCAACGCCATTGATAGAAATTCATCTCACCGAGAACGTATTCAATCTCGAGCAAAAGCGTCAGATAATTCAAAAATTGACCGATGTCATGGTGTCGATCGACGGCGAGAACATGCGCGGCGTGACCTAGGTCAAAATTTCAGAATCAGGAGCGGCGAATGGGGCATCCGCGGCTAGCCGTTGACTACCGAAGCCGTCAAGGATCTCGCAGCCGAACGAAAGGCGGCGTGAGGCCGGTTCGCGGTCTGGCGTCGCCCGGCGGTAGCTCGCCCCATTTGTGACGCCCGTTTAGGCGCCAGCGGCACCCATACCGCACGGTTGCCGCAGCGAGGCACAGAATAGCGGCGCCGGTGCGTTGCCGCCGCCGCCGTTATTCTTTAATACTTTCAATAACGTCATCATGGCGGAACAGCCGCGCTAGGCGATCCCAAATCTGCATCGTTGAACTTGGATCATGAGGCATTGTTATGAAAGCGATTGCTGGCGCTGGATTGGCGATATTCGCCCCTCTATTTCTTGTTACGGGCGTCGCCACGGCGCAGCCCGCCGCCAGCATGGGTTGTTCGCCGCAGAATCCCACCAGCACAGCGCAGACCCTGCGGTGCGAAGGTGGCGTCACCATTGTCGCTGAAAATGGCGCACGATTTACTCTGCTGGATCGCGATGGAAATGGCCGCGTGGATTCGGTCGAACTGAGCAGCAAGGCTTTATTGCTCGAGGTTCCAAAAAAAGCGGGCGGAAATCGCTTCGAGGTCATGACACCGCAAGCAATTGCGGCGGTGCGCGGCACAAAATGGGCGGTGGATGCCACGGAAGGCAAGAGTTCGGTTTTTGTGGTCAATGGACGGGTGAGCGTGGCGCGGCGCGCGGGTGCCAATCGTGTCGTGCTCGGGCCCGGCGAGGGCGTCGATGTGGAAGCGACAGGCGCCTTGACCGTGAAGCGCTGGCCGCCCGCCCGTGTCGCCGCCTTGCTGGCGCGGCTTGCACCATAAATACAGCGGATGGGCAGTCGACATCTCCAGACACTGATTGCCGTGTTCATAAGCGGCCTCTGGGGGGCGGCCGTGTATTTCGCGCACGAGCGCGGTCATCTCGGCTTTCTCGATCGCATCGAATCCGCCATAACCGATCTTCGAACGCTGGCTCGCGGCGTCCGGGTTCCGCCTGACTTCGTTACCATCGTCGCGATCGACGACACCATGGTTAAGCAAGGTGGAAGTTACCCGCTCGCGCGCATCGATCTTGCCAGGATTGTCGACGCGATCGCGCGACTGCAGCCGAAGGTCATCGCCATCGATCTTCTGCTGGTCGATCGGGGATCCGACGATGGCGACGAAGCGCTTGCGCGATCGCTGACGGGGCGTGCGAGCGTGATTGCGGCTGCCGCGGTATTTGCGCAAGCCAGTCAGCCGATCGCGGCGGAGAACGGGCCGCTGGCCCGGCTGCCGAGGGCCGAGAGGTTTTTGCTGCCGCTGAAAAGATTCGCGGATCATGCGGAAATCGGCATCGCCAACGTCACGACCGACCGAGGCGGCACCCCAAGCTCGATCCCTATGTTGTTTCGAACGCGTGACAGTATCGAAATGTCGTTCTCGCTCCGCGCTGCTGCGCTGGCGATCGGCAAGGAACCCACCATCGAGCCCTACCGTCTTGCGTTCGGCGAACGATCCGTTGCCATCGACGCCGATCACGCGCTTCCGGTCACTTTTTACGGCCCGCGCCGAACCATGCGAACGGTCAGCGCGGCCTCGGTGCTTGCCGGCGAGATTGCTGCGGATGACATCCGGGAGCGAATTGTTGTTGTCGGAGCCACGGTCACCGGAGGCGGTGATTTCTTTCCGACCCCGTTCGATTCGGTGATGCCGGGGGTGGAAGTCGTTGCAACGGCGATCACGCATCTGATGGCCGGAGATGGGATGTTGCGGGATCAGCTGGTGCGCCTCGTCGATGCCATCATCGCCATCGTGCTGCCGATGATCCTGGTCGGCTTGCTGGCGTGGCGCCGAAGCGCGATTGGCCTCATCGCGACGCTCATTGTCGTTGTGGTAGCCGCGGCAGCGAATGTCTTCGCTTTTTCGCGGGGAATCTGGCTGAGCGCGGCGTTGCCGATCTTCGCGGCCGCGCCACCGGCGATTTTATTTACCGGTGTGCAGCTATGGTCGGGCAGGCGGCGCGCTCAGTATTTCGCCATACGAAGCGAGCTGCTCGCACAATTTCAGGCGCCGGATATTCGGGAGTGGCTGATCCGGGACCCCGGTTTCCTCAAGGAGCCGGTGCGGCAGGATGCGGCGGTGGTTTTCATTGACCTGTCGGGGTTCACCTCGCTCAGCGAGAGTCTGGGACCGGTCCGGATACGCGAGTTGCTGAAGGGCTTTCATGCCATGGTCGACAAGGAGGCGGTGAGTTCGGGAGGAATGATCAACAGCTACCTGGGTGACGGCGCGATGATCCTGTTTGGGCTACCGCAGGCTGCATCGGACGACCCTTTCAGGGCGGCTCAATGCGCGAGAGGGCTATGCGTCAGCACACAACGGTGGCTCGCGTCCTTGCCGCCAGCGGTGAGGTCGCGACTAGGGTTCAAGGTCGGCGCCCATTTCGGAACCATCGTTGCATCGAGACTCGGCGGCGGAAGTTATCACCACATTACCGCGACTGGCGACACCGTGAACGTAGCGAGCCGGCTGATGGAAGTGGCCGCCGGTCACGAGGTCGAACTCGCGTTGAGCGACGAATTGTTTCGCGCGGTCGGTCGCGATCGTTCGCTGTTTCAGGCCGGCGTTCTCACCGGACCGGTCGAGACGCGACTTCGTGGCCGTTCGGGTTCGCTTGACGTCTGGTTCTGGCGAAGCCGTTCAGAAAGTTCGTGAATCGGCGCCGCCGAGTGTTTTGCGGATGGCCGGTTGCAGCTCATAACCCGAAGCGGCCCCGTTTCCTGTCTGACTGCCACCCGGTTCAGGCCCTAGCCGACCAGCGGCCTGCTGTGCTTTGATACAGCGAGGCTGAGGCCTGAATAGCAAGCCGTGCAAAGCGGCGGTCCGCGGCGGATGCCGCCGGCCATAAAGGCCAAAAGGAGGACAGCCATTGGAAAAGTCCGGCCGTACGCTGCTGGCCAAAATCTGGGACCAGCACGTCATCGCGCATGTCAGTGATGATACCGATCTCCTCCATGTCGATCGTCATTTGCTGCACGATCTCGGCGGTTCGCGCGGCCTCCTGGATCTTAAGAGCCGCAACCTTACCGTCCATAATCCGGAACTGACCTTCGCGACGCCGGACCACGCCATCTCGACGGCGCGCGGTCGGGCCGGCACGAGCAAGATAGGACAGGAACTGCTCGCGGGCCTGAGGACCGAGACGTCGGCCGCTGGCATCGAGATGTTCGATATCGACGAGGCCGGGCAGGGCATTGTCCATGTCATCGGACCCGAACTTGGCCTCAGCCTTCCCGGTTGCCTGATCGTCTGCGGCGACAGCCACACCTGCACGCATGGCGGGCTGGGCGCGTTGGCCTTCGGTATCGGGTCGAGCGAGTTGACGCATGTGCTGGCAACACAGGCCATCATCCAGCGCCGGCCAAAAACAATGCGCGTGATGTTCGAGGGCCGGCTGCCATTCGGCGTGACCGCCAAGGATCTCATCCTCGCGCTGATCGGTCACATCGGCGCCGCGGGCGGGACTGGTTACGCCGTGGAATATGCCGGCAGCGCCATTCGCGACCTCCCGGTCGAAGGGCGGCTTACCATCTGCAATCTTTCGATCGAGCTCGGCGCCAAGATGGGTCTGATCGCGCCGGATGAGAAAACTTACGATTATCTCCGTGGGCGAACCTATGCGCCGCAAGGCGAGATGTGGCAGCGGGCCGTCGAGGCGTGGCGCCAGCTTCCGAGCGATGCCGATGCGGTGTTCGACCGGGAAGTGGTCATCGATGTCGAGGCCATCATTCCACAGGTGACCTGGGGCATCAGCCCGGAACACGTGATCGGGGTCGATGGCCATGTCCCCGATCCGCGGGCAATTTCAGATCCAGCGCGTCGGGCCGCGATCGAGACCGCGCTCGATTATATGGGGCTCAAGGCAGGAGCGCCGATCATCGGCACGCCGGTTGATTGGGTCTTCATCGGGTCATGCACCAACAGCCGGTTGAGCGATTTGCGCGCCGCCGCCGAGGTCGCGCGTGGTCGCAAGGTGGCGCCCGGCGTGCGCGCCTGGGTCGTGCCGGGTTCAGAGACGGTCAAGCGTGACGCCGTCGCCGAGGGGCTCGACAAGCTTTTCACCGACGCCGGTTTCGAATGGCGCGAGCCCGGATGCTCGATGTGTCTGGCCGCCAATGGCGAAACGGTACCTCCCGGCCAGCGTTCGGTCTCGACATCCAACCGCAATTTCATCGGCCGCCAGGGGCCGCGCGCCCGTACCCATCTGGCGAGTCCAGCCACGGCGGCGGCATCAGCGATTTCAGGCGCGATCGCCGACGTGCGGATGATGGAGCCCTAGCATGCCGAAACCTTTCACCAAACTGACGGCGATTGCCGCGCCGATCATGCGCACCAACATCGATACCGATGTCATCATTCGCATCGAGCGTCTCGTCGGAAACTCCGTCCGCGGCAGTCTCGGCAAATGGGCGTTCGGCTCGCTGCGCTATTTGTCTGATGGTTCGGAGAACCCCGAATTCATTCTGAACCGCGAGCCGTATCGGCAGGCTGAAATTCTCGTCACTGGACCGAATTTCGGTTGTGGCTCTTCTCGTGAAGGGGCGGTGTGGGCGCTGCAGGAGATGGGAGTCCGCGCCGTCATCGGCTCAGGCTTCGGTGATATTTTTTTCGCCAACTGCTTTCAGAATGGAATTCTTCCCATCGTCGTCGACAAGGAGATTGTCGATCAACTTGCGGCGGAGGTCGAGAACACGCAAGGGGCAGGGCGTATCGGCATCGATCTGCAGGAGCAGACCATCACGTCGCCCTCGGGAAAACGACACGGTTTCGAGATCGACCCGCGGCGGCGCACCGGGCTGCTCGAAGGTCTCGATGAAGTCTTGCTGACCTTGCAGCGCGACGACGAAATCCGGGCCTTTCAGGCGTCTGATCGCGCGGAGCGGCCCTGGATCCATTTCGCAAGGAAATCGGCATGAACAATCTGTCCAACATGATCAGGGTGGCCGTGGTCGGTGGCGAAGGCATCGGCCCGGAAGTCACGGCGCAGTCGCATCGAATTCTCAACTGGTTCGCCGCCAAGCGCGGCGTTCCGATGATCCTGCGCGAAGCGCAATACGGGCTTATCCCTTATCTCGCGACCGGCAAGGTGTTGCCGCCGGACACCGTCGAAGCAATGGACGAAGCCGACGCGATTCTTTGGGGCGCGACCGGCGGCCCCGAAACAAAAGAGGTTCCGGCCGCGGCGCGCAAGGCGGGAAGCCTGCTGTCGCTGCGCAGCAAATACGATCTTTACGCCAACTTGAGGCCCATTGTCGCCAATCCGGCTTTGGCCGATTCGGCGCCGCTCAAGGCCAGTGTGCTCAGGGGGGTCGACTTCGTCATCATTCGGGAGTTGACCAGCGGCATCTATTTCGGAGAGCCGCGCGGCATCGAAACGCTTGCCGACGGGCAGCGTCGCGGTTTCAACACCGAGCAATACACCACCAATCAAGTCCGCCGTGTGGCGCGCGCCGCTTTCGAATTGGCGCGCACACGGAAGGGGCGGGTATGTTCGGTGGACAAGGCGAATGTTCTTGAGACCAGCGTGTTGTGGCGCGAGGAAGTCGTCGCTCTGCATGCTGCGGAGTTTTCAGATGTCGAACTCAGCCATCTCTATGTCGATAACGCCGCCATGCAGATCGTGCGAGCGCCATCGCAATTCGACGTGATGGTGACTGGAAATATTTTCGGTGACATTCTCTCCGATTGCGCGGCGATGGCATCGGGTTCGCTCGGCATGCTGCCGTCGGCCTCGCTTGGACCGGTCGACCGGTTCGGCAGCCGCAAGGCGCTTTACGAACCGGTCCATGGCAGCGCGCCTGATATCGCGGGTAAGGGCATCGCCAACCCGCTCGGCTCCATTCTCAGCGTCGCCATGATGCTGCGCATGACGCTCAACCGGCCCGACGACGCAAATCTGCTCGAAAAGGCCGTGGATACGGCCCTGGCAGCTGGCGCGAGAACGGCGGATATTGCCGAACCGGGTGCCGCAAGGCTTTCGACCCAGGAAATGGGCGATGCGGTGCTGAACGCCCTGGAGCAAGTCGTCAGCAAGGAGAGGGAGCCCGCGTGATGGCAAAACAGCTCACAAGACGTTCGGCGCTGACGATCATCGCCGGCTGTGGCGCCTCCGTCGCAGCGGGCCGGGCGTGGGCTGAAGACAAGTCCGGCCGCGTGATCTACCCGGTGGCGGTGCCGGTCTACCAGACACAGTTCGTGGCCGATCGAATCGGATTTTTCAAGGAAGCGGGCCTTGATTGTAAGCTGATTCAGGGCGGCAGCGGCGTCAAGACGCGCGAGATCATCGCCTCCTCGCAAGGCGACATCGGCATCGGCGATATCACCCATCCGATGCAGCTCAGCAACCATGGCCGCAATGGGCGCGTGTTGATGCCGGTCGATACGCGCAGCAGCTCGGTGATGTTCATCATCCGCAAGGACCTCAACGACCAGGGCATTACGACGCTGCAGGCGCTCACGGAGTGGAAGAGGCCGGACGGGCGCAAGCCCATCATCTCGGTATCCTCGTTGGGTGGCACCAACCATGTCTGGGCTTCCTACTACATGGAGACGATGGGACTCGACCAGAAGGTCACTTGGATCGGAACAGGCAACGTCGATACCATGCTGGGCTCGCTGAAGACCAAGCAGGTCGATGTTCTCGTGAGCTCGCTGTCGCTGCTGAATGAGTCAGCCGAGCAGGGCTGGGGAGCGCTGTTGTTCGATGGCACGGACGAAGCGATCTGGAACAAGCATATTGGCGGCAAAGTTCCGGTGACGTCGCACTTCACCCTGCAATCGACGATCGACAAGGATCCGCCCAAGATGCAGGCGTTCGTCACCGCCTTGTGGCGGGCCACGCAGTGGATCAAGACGCATTCGCCTGACGAAATTTACCAGGCTATCGAGCCCTATGTCGGCAGCACTTCGCGTGCCGCCAATATCCTCGAGATCACGGCGCTGCAAAAAGTCGTCGACTATGATGCCAGCATCGATGCGGCAGGCTGGGCGCGCGGCGAGAAGGTCTGGTTTCGGGAAATGACCGGTATCAAGCCGCTCACCATTGCCGATGTCGTCAGCCCCACCTTCGTTGAAACGGCACGAAAGGCGTATCCGGGTTGAAAGTGCAGGACATGCCCGTGACGCGGCTGCATCGGGCGCCGGATGTACAGCGTATCGACGTCAGGGGATTGAGCAAATCGTTTCAGTTGGCGGGCACGGCCATCGAGGCGGTGCGCGATGTCTCATTCAGCGTGCGGCGCGGTGAATTCGTTGCCTTGCTGGGTCCGTCGGGCTCCGGCAAGAGCACCATCCTCAACATGATCGCCACACTGATAAAGCCGAGCAGCGGCCAGATCCTGATCGACGGTGTACCGGTCGTTGCCGGCAAAGCGACGCCTGACGTCGGTTATGTTTTCCAGCGCGACACTTTGTTTCCCTGGCGCACGGTCGCCGACAACATCGGTTATGGTTTGCAACTTTCCGGCGTTCCGGATGCGGAGCGCAAGGTGCGCATTGCGGCCTGCGTGGCGCAGGCCGGCTTACAGGGCTTCGAACAGGCTTACCCCTCGGCCCTGTCGGGCGGAATGCGTCAGCGCGCTGCGCTGATGCGAACACTGGTCGTCGAGCCGCAGATTCTGTTGATGGATGAGCCGTTCGGTGCGCTCGATACCCACACCAAGATCGATATGCACGACGTCCTGCTTCGAATCTGGGAGCGCGAACAGCAAACGGTTTTGTTCGTGACGCATGACCTCGGTGAGGCCCTGACGCTGGCGGACCGTATCATCCTGTTTTCGGCGCGGCCCGGCATGATCAAGGATATGTTCGAGGTGGACTTCGCGCGGCCGCGCGATGCGGTAAAAGTCCGCGAGACGCCGCGTTATGCCGAACTGTTCCAGCATATCTGGCACTCGCTCGGGGAAGAGTTCGTCAAAGGTCGCAAGCCATGAGGACGTCGCGTCGACGCGCCAGTACGTTGGCCTGGCAGGCGCTGATTTGCATCGCCGTGCTTTCGGTCTGGCAATGGGGCTATGATCTGCATGTCAGGCTGCCCTGGCTGGTGCCCGATCTGCTCGATCCTTATTTCGTGTCCAAACCATCAGAGATATTCGAGCACTTTCTGATCCTGAGCTGTCTCAAGTCCAAGATGGGCGTGTTCAACGGCTGGTTCAACGGCGATTTCGCCAAGTGCATGGTCCGCAACGAAAACAATCTATGGGTTGCGACTGCCATCACGCTGAAGAATACTTTCTTCGGTTTCGTGACCGGCGTGTCCAGCGGCTTCGTGGTGGGGCTGATTCTCGGACGTTCGGACCGGCTCAGCGCTATTTTTCAACCCTTCATCACGGCCGTGAACTCCATTCCCAGGATTGCGCTGGCGCCGATCATCGTGCTGGCGTTCGGGATCGGCGACACATCGAAAATCGTCACGTCGTGGATCGTGGTGGTGTTCCTGGTGTTCTTCAATACATTCGAGGGCGCGCGCTCGATCGACGAAGGCTTTGTCAACGTCGCGCGGCTGCTCGGCGCGAGCGAATGGCAGATCACCCGCACCGTCGTGATCCCCTCGACGATGGCGTGGGTGTTTGCGTCGCTTTCACCCGCGATCTCCTTTGCGCTGATCGGCGTCATCGTCGGCGAATTCATCGGCGCGGAACGGGGAATCGGGCGCTTGATCATCGAGTCGGAAGCGCGGGCGGAAGCATCGGGGATGATGGTCGCGGTGATCGTGCTGATGCTGGTGGGGGTGGCGCTTTCGGCGCTGATCTGGCAATTGCAGGCGTATCTGCTGCGCTGGCAGCAGCATAATATGGTGGAGTAATGAAGCACAGCTGCGGGACGAGGAAGGTATGATTGCGGTTGAAGAGCATACCGGTGTCGCTGTTGTCAGTTTGGCGCGCCCGCCGGTAAACGCACTCGACCTCCCTATGATTGAGGAATTGGAGTCGACCTTCGCGCGCGTTGCCAACGCGACGCCGCGAATTGGTGTCGTTCTGACCGGTGCCGGCAACACATTTAGCGCCGGCGTCGACACCAAGGCCTTCGCCTCATATGGCCGCGAGGAGCGTCATCGCGTGGTGCTCGCGATCACGCGTATGACGGGGGCCCTTCTTTCTCTGCCTTGCCCGTTGGTTGCTGCGGTTAATGGACATGCGCTGGGAGGCGGCTTTGTTTTGATGCTGTGTTGCGATTATCGGCTGGTCGCGGACGATCATGCTCTGCGCCTTGGTTTGACGGAAGCGCGCGCGGGAGTTCCCTTTCCGGCTGGACCGATCGCGGTCATGAAACACGAAATGCCTGGGGGTCTTCTCAGGCAAATGACGTTGTCCAGCCGCGTCGTAAGCCCGCAAGATCTGGTCCAACATGGGTTGATCGACGCCCTTGCGAGCAAGGAACAGATCCTCGAGAATGCGATCGCTGCCGTGCGGGACCTTGCCTCACAGCCCGCATTTGAGGTGGTGAAGAAGCAGGTGCGCGGAGGCCTTGCGGCCGATGTGCAGGCCCTAGCCGTCGCGGGAGCCGATGCTTTCCTGCGTTCGTTTGGGTAAAGTACGAGAGCCGCAGGCCATGTGGTCCGGGCCTGTTTGCGGCTTTCCAGGATATCGGGTGAAAGCCCGCCATTGGTTCTGCGCGATGAAGCCGAATAGTGGATAAGTAAAGGGTCTCCCGATGAGCATAAAAATTTACGGATTTTGGCGGTCGATTGCTTCATTTCGTGTAAGGGTTGCCCTTCGGCTCAAGGGACTGCCGTTCGAGGAAATTCCGATCGACATTCTATCCGGCGAACAGTTCGAGCCGGATTACGCGGCCGTCAACGCCGAGCGTGTGGTGCCGACCTTCATTCATGACGGCCATTCGGTGTTTCAGTCGCTGGCGATCATCGAATATCTCGACGAGATTCAGCCCACACCGCGGCTGATACCGCAAGACGCGAAAGAGCGGGCCTATGCGCGCTCGCTGGCGCTGATGACGATTGCCGATGCTCATCCGCTGACGACGCCTCGCGTCCGCAATCATCTCGCTAAGGCGTTTGGTGCCGATGCCAAGGCGATCGCGGACTGGGGCACACATTGGACGACGGAGGGACTCGCGACCTATGAACGGCTGCTCGCGAGCCGCGCGCCGGCTCCCTTTGCCCTGGGCAGCGAACCGGGCCTCGCCGATATCTGCATCGCTGGCCAGGTGGTCGGCGCGCAGTATCTTAAGCTTGAACTGGGCGCTTTTCCCGCCGTGGCACGTCTCGCCGAACGCTGCTTTGCCATGCCGGCGTTTGCGACGTCGCATCCGTTCGAGCAGCCGGGATATAAGGCGGCCGGCGCGGCGCACTGACGGGCGCTTTCAGACGTCGAGGCCGAGCACCCTTGCCGCATTGCCGCCTGCGATCTGGGCCAGCGTGGCCTCGTCCATGCCGTTGACGCCGGCGACATGTCCGATGGGATTATACTCTGCCATGTCGAACGGGTAGTCGGTGCCCATCACGATGCGGTCGGGGCCGAAGACGTCGATCAGATATGCCAGTTGATGGTAGGTGAAAACAACGGTGTCGAGATAGACCTGCCGCAGATAGGTCGTCGGCGGCAGCGGCAGTTCGGCATGCGAATCCTGCCGCGCCCCCCAGGCGTGATCGATCCGGCCGGAATAGCCGGGAAGATAGCCGCCGCCATGCACGGCCATCAATTTCAGATCAGGGAAGCGCGCCAGCGTTCCCGAGAAGATCAGATTGTGAAGTGCCAGTGTCGTGTCGAGGGGATTGCCGAGGACATTGTTGAAATAGAAATGGGTCAGGCGCTCGCCATGGGTGAATCCGTTCGGATGCATCATGATGAACGCGCCGAGTTGCTCGGCCTTGGCAAAGAAGGGGCGGAATTTTGGATCGGATAATTCCTGACCATCGACGTTGGTCAGGAT
>Ga0208990_1000014_pt1 | contig 21050 bp, 17 predicted proteins | sample MedBloCARef_M3_FD_187854 | JGI IMG/M metagenome (GOLD analysis project Ga0208990, IMG submission 187854) | Forest soil microbial communities from El Dorado National Forest, California, USA - Mediterranean Blodgett CA Ref_M3 (SPAdes) (version 2) | ecosystem: Environmental > Terrestrial > Soil >...
CGCCATGGAGCTTCGCCGCGAATTCCACCAGAAACGCCGCCTGCATCGGGCCGTGGAAGATCAGCCCGGGATAACCCTCGACCTTGGTGACGTAGTCGCGGTCGTAATGGATGCGATGGCCGTTGAACGTCAGCGCCGAATAGCGAAACAGCAGCACGGGATCGGCCATATGGCTTTCGCTGTGCTGCGCCAATCGGGGGGCCGACGCTGGTTTGGCCGGCGCGGCCGCCTGCGCGGCCGACATATCCCGATAGACGATATCCTGCCGCTCGCGGGTGGCGGTACCGCGCGGCGTCGTGATCAGATGTTCGACGGACACGAAACACAAAACGCCGGTGCTGCCGGTCTTCATCGTCACGTCGGCAATGCGTGACGTGCGCGTCGCCTCGTCGCCGACACGCAAGGGATCGAAAAATTCAAGCTCGCCGCCGGCCCACATCCGCCGCGGCAGCGGCACCGGCGGCAGAAAGCCGCCGCGCGTGGGGTGGCCGTCCGCGCTCAATTCCGACATCGGGTAAACCGGTTGCGCCAGGCACCAATGCACCGTGAACGGCGCCGCATCGCCCGGCTTCGGCCTGCCGATTTCCATGATCAGGGTCGCGCGCAGGCCCTTGACCAGTTGCGCGGTCACGATGTCGGAGGCTGCTTCGGTGCGGCCGATCCATTGGCGCAAATGATCGAGATCGGGTTTGTCGGTCATGACGTTTTGGTCCGGCCACGAGGAGCTTTGGCAACGTCGCTGTGATCGCCGATGCCGGGCACGGCGCCATAGTGACGCGGTTGATCGACGACAATGGCAGCCGGCGCCGGATAGGTCACCGGCCCCGCCGGCGTGTCCACCTCGATGCGGCGCAGATGCGGGTGCGCCGCGAGGTCAGCCATGGTGTTGACCTCGGCAAAGGCGATATCGGCGTCGGACAGGCGCTTCAGCAGGTCGTCACGCGTCATCGTCGCGAAGATGTCGCCGACGGCCTTGTCGGTGAGCTTGCGGTTGCGAACGCGCTCGACCATGCTGGAAAACCTGACATCCTCCGGTAGCGCCGGCTGGCCCAGAACGTCCGCACACAGTTTCTTCCATTCGCGTTCGCTCTGGATCGAAATCAGGATGTCCTTGCCGTCCTTCGAGCGGAACACGCCGTAGGGGGCGATCGACGGATGCGCGAGCCCCATCCGTTGCGGCGGGTTGCCGGCCTCGGCATTGAGCAGCGGCACCGACAGCCAGTCGGCCATCACGTCGAACATCGAAATCCGGATATCCGCGCCCTTGCCGTTGCGCGAGCGCGCGATCAACGCTTCGAGGATGGCGGCATGCGAGGTGGCGCCGGTGGCGATATCGACGATGGAAAGACCGACGCGCGACGGGCCGTCCGGGCCGCCGGTGATCGATGCCAGCCCGCTCTCGGCCTGGATCAACAGATCATACGCCTTGCGGTGCGCGTAGGGGCCGTCATCGCCATAGCCGGATATGGTGCAGCAGATCAGCGTCGGATAATCTTTCTTCAAGCGATCCAGCGTGAAGCCGAGCTTGTCCATCGAGCCCGGCTTGAGATTCTGGATCAGCACGTCCGCGCCGGCGATCAGTTGTTCGAGGCTCGCGCGTCCTTCCCCGGTCGCGAGGTCGACGACCACCGAATCCTTGCCGCGGTTGAGCCAGACGAAATAGCTGCTTTGTCCTTTCGCCGCGGCATCGTAGCCGCGTGCAAAGTCGCCCTCGGGCCGCTCCACCTTGATCACATGCGCGCCGGCATCGGCCAGCCGCGAGCTGCAGAACGGTGCGGCGACCGCCTGTTCGACGGCAATGACGATCAGTCCCTCAAGCGGCAGCATCATTGTTTCTCAGTAGGAGCGGGGCATGCCCAGCACGTGCTCGGCAAGGTGCGACAAGATCAGATTGGTTGAGATCGGCGCGACCTGATAGAGCCGCGTCTCGCGGAACTTGCGTTCGATGTCGTATTCTTCGGCGAAGCCGAAGCCGCCATAGGTCTGCACGCAGGCGTTGGCAGCTTCCCAGGAGGCGTCCGCCGCCAGCATCTTGGCCATGTTGGCTTCCGCGCCGCAATCGAGGCCAGCTTCATATTTGCGTGTTGCTTCCTTGACCATCAGCTCGGCGGCGCGCATCGACGCATAGGCCTTGGCGATCGGAAACTGGATGCCCTGGTTTTGGCCAATCGGACGGCCGAATACCACGCGCTCCTTGGCGTAGCTTGAGGCCTTGGCGATGAACCATTTGGCGTCGCCGACGCATTCCGACGCGATCAGGATGCGTTCGGCATTCATGCCGGACAGGATGTAGCGAAAGCCCTTGCCTTCCTCGCCGATCAGGTTTTCGGCGGGCACCTTCATATCGGTGAAGAACACTTCCGTGGTGGAGTGATTCATCATGGTGCGGATCGGACTGATCGAAAGCCCGTTGCCCTTCGCCGCCTTCATATCGACGATGAAGACCGACAATCCGTCGGTGCGCTTGGCCGCTTGCTCCTTCGGCGTCGTGCGCGCGAGCAGGATCATCAGATCGGAATATTCGGCGCGACTGGTCCAGATTTTCTGGCCGTTGACGATGTAGCCGTCATGGCCGTCGCGCCTGGCAAAGGTCTTCAGCGAGGAGGTGTCGGTGCCGCTGGTCGGTTCGGTCACGCCGAATGCCTGCAGCCGCAATTCGCCGCTGGCGATTTTCGGCAGCCATTTTGCCTTTTGCTCGTCACTGCCGTGGCGAAGCAGCGTGCCCATCGTATACATCTGCGCATGACAGCCGCCGCCATTGCAGCCGGCGCGCTGGATCTCCTCGAGGATCGCGGCTGCGGCGGACAGTTTCAGCCCGGCGCCGCCATATTCTTCGGGGATCAACACCGAGAGATATCCGGCCTGGGTCAATGCATCGACGAACGCGCTGGGATAGGCCATCTCGCGATCGAGCGTGCGCCAGTATTCGCCGGGGAATTGGGCGCAGAGTTTGGCGACGGCGTCGCGGATATCGGCATATTCGTCTTGTTGTTCTTGTGCGGTCATTCAGTTACCGGTAGCGTTTCCGTTGCTGATTGTCGTGCCTGCAGTCGTGAAGCTACCGCAGAGCCCTCATGCTTGTTTGTTATAGCGTATTAGCCTGCATTCCAAGCTTGGCAAGCATGGATTTCCGACGCTGAGGACGTTCAGATATGTTGCCGAACTCGGCAGCCTCGGCGACCAGCCGCGTCGTTCGCGGCAATCAGCTTCAAGTCGAAACCGGCTGCAAAGATATTCGGGCGGGCATTTCAACGGCGCGCAACGTCACCGTCGCAATCGCGCACGCTGTCTCCACGCCGTCTGCCAGCGAAATAACGTCAACCTGCGCCACGCCGATCGTGCTTCCTGCCAGAACGGCCTTCGCGCGTGCAATAAGCGTCTCGCCGTTGGCCGGCGCAAGAAAATTGACCTGAAGGCACACCGTCACTGCGAACCGGTTCTTCGGCAATGCGGTCGTGACCGCGCCACCAGCCGCGTGATCCGCAAGACCCGCTATGATGCCCCCATGAAAAAAGCCGTTGATTTGCAGAAGGTCAGGCCTCCGGTCGAGCGCCAGCTCGACATAGCCGGCCTCCGCCGCGAGAACGCGGGTCCCCATGCTGCTTGTGTATCCCGGTGCAGAGGTGACCGTCTCGACCAGTTTGAAAAGCGAAGACTCCGTCATGCGTGCTGCGCCAGCGCCTCGTCGAATGTGCGATGATAGTGGTGCAGCGCCGGCTCGTTGCGCCCGTAGGCGACCTCGTCGATCAGATCGGACGAGAGCGCCGCCTGCGACTTCTCCGCGACGACAAAATCCTCTTCGATGATCACGGCCTTCAGGCGCTTGGGCGCGGCCTCCCCGACAGCCCTCTCACTCTCGTTTGCCGGTTCAGCGTCCAGATAGACGGATTGATAGACGACACTTCGGTCGGGCCGGTCAGGGTCCGGGAACATGCGATACATCGAAATGTTCTGGCGGGAGACAAGGAGTTGGGTGTTTGGAAAAATGTAATAGGCGATGGTCGAATGCGGCCGCAGTTGCCATTCGCGCTCGGGTACGTTTTGCAGTTCGTGGATGGATCGCGCAGCGAACACCATCCGGTGGTTCCTGGCAAATGTCTCATAGGATGTGACGTTGCTGTGATAGATCGCCGCCAACGTGTTCCGATGCAGGATGGCGAAGTGATAGGTTTCGCCGAAGGTGTCGTTGGCAAGCTTCCAGTTCATTTTCGTTTGCATCGCGCATGCGTCAAACGAGAACTGCCGGCCGAAATTCCAGCCGGCGAGTTCGCGACCGAGCCCGGAAAGATAATCGTCGATCTCAAATGCCGGACCCGGTTTTCGTCTTGAGCCAGATGATTCCGTATTTTTCCGTGACCGGCAGCGAGATCAGGCCGTGGCTTGCGTGATCGAACTCGCCAAAACTCTCCTTCTTCGGAAGGCCGACCAACTTTCCGTCGAGATCGTAGGTCCAGGCGTGAAACGGACAGGAGAAGCGCAGCGCGTGGCCGCGTTCCTGATCGATGAGACGGGTGCCGCGGTGCCGGCAGGCGTTCAGAAACGCCCGCACCTTGCCGTCGTGGCCTCGCGTGAGAATGAATGGCGTACCCGCCGCATCCTGTGCGATGAATGATCCCGGGTATGGAACGTCGCCACTCAATCCCGCCACCAGGGGATAGGCATCAAAGAGTCGTTCTTTCTCCAGCTTCAGCCGCTCCCGAGACGCATACACCTCGCCGCGATTCCATCGTACTTCGGCGGTTCGCGCCGTCGTCCCCGCCTCGATGTGCGACATCAATTCGTGCAGGATCGCGACCTGCTTGGAATGATCCATGGCATCCATCGCCTTGTTGATTTGAGCCTTCGAAAGTATTCGTGCCGCTCAAGCAATCGACAATCCCAATTGCATCGATACCGAGCTATAGATATTATCTATGGATGGACCTGAAGCAGATTCGCTATTTCATCGCCGTTGCGGATGCGGGCAGCTTCAGCGCCGGCGCCAGACGCGCCTTTGTCACGCAGCCGACGTTATCAGCCGCAATTGGTGCGCTCGAACGAGAGCTGGGTTTTGCTTTGTTCGAGCGAGAGGCCCGCGGCATCAGCCTGACCACACGGGGACTGGCTGCGCTCGAAACGGCCCGGTCAATCCTGAGAGAGACCGCGCGGCTGAAAGCGCCTTCTCGTGATCGGCAACCGGGCAAGCCTCTCAGGATCGGCTTGTTACCGACTTTGCCGCCCGAGCTTGTTGCCGCAACGCTCGCTCGCCTTGGGGGTCTTGATCCGGCAAGAACATGGCAGATGGAAGATGCGCCGCTCGCCAAGCTGAGGCAGCGGCTCGCGAACGGGCGCTATGATGTTGTGCTGACCAATCTGGCGACACCGGAGCCAGGCCACCGGCAATACGAATTGGCGAACGATCGGCAGGCGCTCGCGGTCTCCTCGCGCGACTATCCTCGCGGACGTGTATCGCCGCAGATACTGAGCGGCCAGCCGCTTATTGTGCGGGTGCATTGCGAACAACTGCAGTCTGCGTCGCGGATACTTGACGAGTGGAAAGTTCAGCCTCGTGTCATTGCTCGCACCGACAGTGACAGCCGGGCACTCGCGATGGTCGCCGCCGGCCTCGGTTTCTGTTTGATTCCCGACAGCTTCGTTCATCCCGAAGTCCGGTTGTTGCGGCCAGACGGGGTGAACCTCCAGCGGCGACTGGGCCTGGAGTGGGTAAAGAACGCCACCGACGGCTGGCTGGATCAAGTAGTTCCGGCGCTTTAGATCGGGCCAGATCCAGCGCCCGCTGTTCACGCCGGAATACGTACCGGCAACTGCTCGATGCCCCGCACGAAACTGGAATACACCCGCTTCGGCTCGCCCACCACCTCGATGTTGTCGAAACGCTTCAGCATCTCCTGCCATACGATCTTCAGTTGCAGCTCGGCGAGCCGCATGCCGACGCAGCGATGAATGCCGAAGCCGAACGACAGATGCGTGCGGGGCCGGGCGCGGTCAATGATGAAGTCGTTGGGGTTCTCGATGCCCTCTTCGTCGCGATTGCCCGAGACGTACCACATCACCACCCGATCGCCCTTGCGGATTTTCTTGTCCCCGATTTCGGTATCGACCAGCGCGGTGCGCCGCATATGCGCGAGCGGCGTCTGCCAGCGAATGACCTCCGGCACCAGGCTGTCGATCAGCGCCGGATTGTCGCGCAGTTTCTGATACTGGTCGGGGTTTTCGTTCAATGCCAGCACCGATCCGCTCATGGTGTTGCGGGTGGTGTCGTTGCCGCCGACGATCAGCAGGATGATATTTCCCATCAGATTGTCGGAGTCCATGTGCCGGGTGGCGTCGCTGTGCGCCATCATCGAGATCAGATCGTTTTTCGGCGCGGCATTGACGCGTTCATTCCACAGTTTGGTGAAATAGGCCGCGCACTCGTCCATTTCGGCCCGGCGCTGTTCCGCCGATTCCACGACCATGCTTTTGGGCAGCGCGGTCGAGACGTCGGACCAGCGCGTCAGCTTGCGGCGCTCTTCCCAGGGAAAGTCGAACAGCGTCGCCAGCATCTGGGTGGTCAGTTCGATCGACACCCGATCGACGAAATTGAAGGTTTCGTTACGCGGCAGTGCGTCGAGCACCTTGCCGGCGCGCTCGCGGATCAGAACGGCAAGCTCGTCCAGATGCGTCGGCGTGAACATCGGCGACACGGTCTTGCGCTGCGCCGAGTGCCGCGGCTGATCCATCGCGATGAAGCTCGGCTGGTCATAGCCCGGAGGCACGTCGCGGATCGAGATGCCGCCGAGACCGACGTCCGAGGAGAAGATGCCGTGGTTGGTGTCGACATGCATGATGTCTTTGTATTTGGTGACCGACCAATAGGGCTCGATCGGCGAGTTGGTGCAGTAATGCACCGGCTCTTCCTTGCGCAGCCGCTCGAACCAGGGCCACAGCGTGTCGTCCTGGAACAGTCGCGGCGCGCCGGGGTGAAAATCCTTCAGCGGCGTGGAATAGGCCTCTTCGCGGGCCAGGCGCTGAAGCTCAGCCTTGTCGGCTTTGACTGTTGTCTGCACGTTCATGGTCGATCGATCCCAAAATAGGCGGGGCGGCGGTCAGCCGGCGATGCGCACCGGCAGGGTTTCGTAGCCTTTGACGAAGCTCGAATACACCCGCTTGGGCTCGCCGACCACCTCAATATCATCGAAGCGCTTCATGATTTCTTCCCAGATAATCTTCAGCTGCAGCTCGGCAAGCCGGATCCCGACGCAACGATGAATGCCGAAGCCGAACGAGATGTGGGTGCGCGGCCGGGCCCGGTCAATGATGAATTCGTAGGGACGATCGATGACCTCTTCGTCGCGGTTACCCGAGACGTACCACATCACGACCTTGTCACCTTTCTTGAACCGTCTGCCGCGGAACTCGATGTCTTCAAGCGCGGTGCGGCGCATATGCGCCAATGGGGTCTGCCAGCGGATCACCTCCGGCACGAAACTGTCGATCAGATCAGGATTTTCACGCAGCTTCCTGTACTGATCCGGATTCTTGTTTAGCGCATAGATGCTGCCCGACAGGGTGTTGCGGGTGGTATCGTTGCCGCCGACGATCAGCAGGATCAGGTTGCCGAGGAAATTCTTCGGGTCCATGTCGCGCGTGGCTTCGCTGTGCGCCATCATCGACAACAGATCGCTCTTCGGCGGCTGATTGATGCGCTCGTTCCAGAGCTTTCCGAAATAGGTCGCGCATTCCAGCAGTTCGACCTGCCGTTCGTCTTCGGTCGCGACGACGCCGTCCGGACCGGGAAGCGTTGTTGCGACGTCGGACCAGCGCGTCAGTTTGCGGCGGTCCTCCCAGGGGAAGTCGAACAGCACCGCGAGCATCTGCGTGGTCAGTTCGATCGAGACCTGATCGACCCAGTCGAACACATCGTTCTTCGGTAAATTGTCGAGACATTCAGCCGACCGCTTGCGGATGTTGATCGCGAGCTCGTCGAGATGGGTCGGCGTGAACATCGGCGCGACGGTCTTGCGCTGTGCGCTGTGGCGCGGCTGATCCATGGCGATGAAGCTCTCGCGACGCAGGTCGGGAGCGATGTCGCGGACGGTGATGCCGCCGAGCGATGCCGCCGACGAGAACACCGAATGATTGGTCTCGATATCCATGATGTCGTTGTACTTGGTCACCGACCAGTACGGCCCGAACATGCTGTCCTTGCAATAATGCACCGGGTCTTCCTGGCGCAGCCGGTCGAAATACGGCCAGAATGAATCGGTCCTGAACAGCTCGGGGTGGCTGACGTCGATATCCGCCAGCGGAATGGAATGGGCCTTGTCCCGAGCGGCCCTCTGGTGGGCATCCGCGGCGAGATCAATTGTTCCGTGCATCGGACGTCTCCTGCTTATCCCGTCCGCGATTGGCTCCGGAGGGCGATTATTGACCGAATTACATCCCGTTGTGCGCGCCGGGGCAAGGGACAGTTTGTTGCATTCTGCCGCACCGCAACGCCAATCCGGCGAATGCTCCCTTTCCAGCACCTTTGGCCCGTGACAAGCTTATTTCCAGAGAATAAGGCTCTGCGCAGGACCAGTGCCATTTGCCCGGAGGCAGCCCGCCCATGATTCCCAACGCGCATCGGATGTTTAATTTCGATCTTGGCGAAACCGCGGACGCGATTCGCGAAACCGTTCACGATTTTTCAAATAACGAGATCGCGCCGCGGGCCGCCGAGATCGACAAGAGCAATCAATTTCCCCGCGACCTGTGGCCGAAGATCGGCGCGCTCGGCCTGCACGGAATAACCGTCGAGGAGGAGTATGGCGGTTCGGGGCTCGGCTATCTCGAGCACTGCATCGCGCTCGAGGAGATTTCGCGCGCGTCGGCGTCGGTTGGCCTGTCCTACGGCGCGCATTCGAACCTTTGCGTCAATCAGATCCGCCGCAACGGCAATGAAGCGCAGAAGCGGAAATATCTGCCGAAGCTGATTTCGGGCGAACATGTCGGCTCGCTGGCGATGTCGGAACCTAACGCTGGCTCCGACGTGGTGTCGATGGCGACCCGCGCCGAGAAGAAGGGCGATCGCTTCGTCATCAATGGCAGCAAGATGTGGATCACCAACGGCACCGTCGCCGATACGCTGGTGGTGTATGCCAAGACCGATGCCACCGCTGGCTCGAGCGGCATCACCGCTTTTATTATCGAAAAGGGCATGAAGGGATTTTCCACCGCGCAAAAGCTCGACAAGCTGGGCATGCGCGGTTCCGACACCTGCGAACTGCTGTTCGATAATTGCGAGGTGCCGGAAGAGAGCGTGCTGAGCGAGGTCGGCCGCGGCGTCAACGTGCTGATGTCCGGCCTCGATTACGAGCGCGCGGTGCTGGCCGCGGGCCCGCTCGGCATCATGCAGGCGTGCATGGATGTGGTGATGCCCTATGTGCACGAGCGCAAGCAGTTCGGCCAGCCGATCGGCACCTTTCAACTGGTGCAAGGCAAGATCGCCGACATGTACACCACGATGAATGCGTCCCGCGCTTACGTCTACGCTGTGGCCAAGGCCTGCGACCGCGGCGAAACCACCCGCGAGGATGCCGCCGGCGCCATCCTCTATGCATCGGAAAAGGCGACGCAATGCGCGCTCGACGCAATCCAGCTGCTCGGCGGCAACGGCTATATCAACGACTATCCCACGGGGCGGCTGTTGCGCGACGCCAAGCTCTATGAAATCGGCGCCGGCACCAGTGAAATCCGGCGCATGCTGATCGGACGGGAGCTGTTCGAAAAATCTTCATAAAAGTCGGTGGAACCCGCATCGCCTTCTGGCCGACACATCTCTAATCTATGGGGTCATTCCGATTTGCTTGCCGATTTGCTTGTCCTGGGGGGAGTCGATCCGTGAATCAGATGAATCTTGTGCCGCCGCATCTGCCGCCGATGCCGGCGCCGGTGTTGTTTTCAGGCAACCGCGGTGAATTTTTCCGGCTGGTGACGCGCGGTGCCGGGCTCGAACTCATTACCGTCGGCTTTTATCGATTTTGGCTCGCCACCGACATCCGCCGTCATTTGTGGTCGAACAGCCATATCGACGGCGATGCGGCGGAATACACCGGCCGCGGCAGGGAATTGCTGATCGGATTTCTGATCGCGCTGGCGATCTTGGTGCCGGTTTATCTGGCTTACTTCCTCGCCGGCCTTGAAGCCGAACGCTACAAGGCGTTCGCCAGCATTCCCTTGCTGGCATTTTTCTATCTGTTCGGACAATTCGCGATCTACCGCGCGCGGCGTTATCGCCTGACCCGCACGGTGTGGCGCGGGGTGCGGTTCTGGATGAGCGGTTCGGGCTGGGCCTATGCGGCGCGGGCGGCGCTCTGGGGCCTGCTGATGATACTCACCCTCGGCCTGATATTGCCATGGCGTGAAGCGGCACTCGAGCGCTACAAGATGCGGCATTCCTATTACGGCGATCTTCAGGGCAGCTTTGAAGGACGCGGCTGGGAATTCTTCAAGCGTGGCTGGTGGCTATGGCTGCTGGCGCCGATCGCCCTCTACGTGTCGCCGCTCGCGCCCTTCGTCTATGCCGCGTTCAAAGCGGTGGAGTGGCGCTGGTGGCTTTCAGGTATCCGTTTTGGCGGTGTGCGTCTGGAATCGGCGATGGGCCGTGGCGCGCTGATCGGCCTTTACTGGAAAGTCATCGGCTGGGTTCTCCTGCTCGCGGTCGCGTTTGCTGCCTATCTGGGACTCTGCGCCGCTCTGGTGGCGAGCATGAGCGGCACGCCGCTCGATCAGTTCTTCACGCCGCAGGTGCTCTTGAAGAGCATTCCGTTGCTGGTGCTGGCGGGACTGGGTTATCTGGTGTTCGCGCTGGCGATCAATGTGGCGATGCGTGTCTATCTGTTGCGCGATCTCTGGGTCAGGGTGCTGGCCTCGACCACCGTCCACAACATCGAGGCGGCGGCGAATGTATCCGCGAGGGGCGAACTCGCCAATGCGCTGGGCGAGGGCTTTGCCGACGGGCTGGATGTCGCCGGCTTTTAGCGCATGAGCATCTTTTCGATGGACAGCGGACCGCAAAACACCTCGGCGTCGTCAGGAGCCAGCGGCTTTGCGATTTATTTCGACGGGACCTCGAGCCGCCGCCGCCTGGTGACGCTGGAGTTCAGCGACCGGCTTGAAATCAGAGAGTATGAACACACGCTTGCCGCGTGGTCCTATGCCGATGTCCGCCTTGCCGACAGCCCATCCGGTACCCTGCGCGTAACCTGTCTGACGGCGCCGGAGCTGGCGCGGCTTGAAATCCGTGACGCGGCGGTTGGCGCGGAGCTGACCGCCCGCTGCGCCCGACTCGATGAAAACATTCCCGGCCGGCACGGCATTGCGAGAATTGTCGGCTGGTCATTGGCGGCGACGGTTTCGATCGTCGCGGTGGTTCTGTTCGGTGTCCCGCTCGCTGCGGACCGTTTGACACCCCTGGTGCCGCAAGCCTTCGAACGCCGGCTGGGCGATGTCGCGGAAGGGCAGGTCAAGACGATGTTCGGCGGCAAGATCTGCGATAACGCATCAGGGCAGGCTGCCTTCACCAAGCTCGTCAATGCCGTTCGCGAGTCCGCTGGCCTGGATACGTCGATCCAGTCGCAGGTGTTATCGAGCCCGATTCCCAACGCGTTCGCGCTGCCCGGAGGCAAGGTCTATGTATTCAACGGGCTGCTGGCCAAGGCGGAAAACGCCGATGAGATCGCCGGCATCCTGGCGCACGAGCTTGGGCATCTCAGGCATCGCGATGGCACGCGCAACCTGATTTACAATGGTGGCACGTCGTTTCTGATCGGGTTGTTGTTCGGCGACATCACCGGATCCGGCGCGTTGATCTTTGCTTCGCGCTCGCTCGTGACCGCGTCCTATTCGCGCGAGGCGGAGCAGAATGCCGATACATTTGCAATCGATGTGATGCACAGGCTTGGCCGCTCGCCAAAGCCGATGGGCGAATTGATGTTTCGCGTGACCGGGAAAGAAGGCGACAAGAGCTTGTCCATCCTGGCGAGCCATCCGCTGACGGAGGACCGCCTGGCGCGCATGAGCAACGAGGATCAGCCGCCGAGTGGCCCACCGCTGCTGACGGCGGTCGAATGGGTGTCGCTCAAGGCAATCTGCAGCTCAAGGAATTGATTTAATTATTTCAGCGGGCGACCGGGTACTCTCGTCATTGCGAGGAGCGAAGCGACGAAGCAATCCAGTAACTTTGGTATCCATCTCTGGATTGCTTCGCTGCGCTCGCAATGACGGCTAGCTTCTTCACTCCGCCAGATTATTGACCTTCTTCACCCAGATGCGGACGTCGGCCAGCACTTCGGGGAGCACGGCCTTGACCTCCCCGACGGTCATGCCGGCCTTGATGCGTGGATCGTACAGGACATTCAGAATGTACTGGTCGTAGACGTCGAAAAATCCCATCGAGACACTGTCGTTGAACATGGTCCAGGGCACTGAACTGGTATCGTTGATGGGTCCCAGCGACTGCAGCAGTTCCTCATAGGCGCAGTCGAAGAAGATGAAATCGCCGTTGTCGACCGTGAGGATCACGTCCGAGTGCTCGATCTCGAATTTTTCGTTCTTGCGAAAGCCGGACAGGCATTGCGGATCGAGCGAGCTGCGAATTTCCCGGGCTCGCTCGCTGCCGTAGAATGTCGAGATGGTGCGATAGAGATCGCGGTCGCGCACCAGTTTGACCACGATATTGGCGCCGTCGCTGGTTTCCGACATGGCAATATCAAGATGCTGAACCCGCGCGGCGATATCGGCCACGATTTTGGCCAGTTGCGCCTTTCGATCCGGACGATTGCCGTCGGCGAAGACCCGCACCGGTGCATCGTATTTTCTGATCCGGTCGACCCGTCCGGCAAGCTGATACTCGGCGCCGAAGGCGGTCTTGAAAAATCCGTCCGTTATCTCGCTGTCGGTGAATGTCTTCTTTTCGGTACGTTGGCGTGATGCAATGCTGGGAATTTCGGCCGACGCAGCCGGCAGCCAGGCAACGCTGTTGAACGCGATGCCGGCGAGCACAACCGCGAATATCCGCAATACATGCGAAGACGAGTCGAGAGCACACATTGCATCGACGCTGCAACAATCGGCGAGCGCGTGCAAGGCTGACGTACAAGGCTTGATCGGCCGCCGATCGATCGGCGCGGGTTCCCCAGCGCAGAGCCGGCCTAGCGCGGGATGACTTTTCTTCGAATCGTCATCCCGCTCTATCTTTTTGTTGGACCATGATCTTTTCGGAAAACCGGTACCCACTTTTCCGGATCATGCTCTAGTTCCTCACGACGACGGTGGTTCCCACCGCGACGCGGCTGTAAAGATCGGTGACGTCGTCGTTGGTCATGCGGAAACAGCCGGAGGATACGGCCTGGCCGATCGTCTCCGGCTCATTGGAACCGTGAATTCGATAAAGCGTCGAGCCCAGATACATGGCGCGGGCGCCGAGCGGATTGTCTATGCCGCCCGGCATGTGGCGCGGCAGATCGGGGCGCCGCGCCAGCATCTGCGAGGGCGGCGTCCAGGCCGGCCATTCCTTCTTCGCCGATATGCGGTGAACGCCGCCCCACCGAAACCCGTCGCGGCCGACGCCGATGCCGTACCGCAGCGCCAGGCCATCGTCCAGCACGAGGTAAAGCCGCCGCTCGGCGGTGTCGATGAGAATGGTGCCGGGCCTGTATCGGCTTTCAAATCTCACGGTCTGCCGCGGAATCGGGCTCGACGCGCCGATGCTGAAATTGGGGCCGCCTTCGCGCATGTCGAAACCGCCCTGGAATCCTTGGAAGAATCCCTGGGCGCGCGCATGGCCGGCGCCGGCCAGCAATGCCACCGCCGCAAAAAGCAAAGCAAAAGCCCGGATCATATTCTGCCTCGTGGGACAAATCAGTTTCGCAGCGAGACAGGCCATAATTGACGCGGTTTCGCAAGCCACGGCGACGTGAGGCCGGCGATTTTCAGGCGTTGCGGTAAAAAAGCCATCACGCCCTTGGCGATGGCTGCAATGTCCGCGAAAGCTTTGACGAACGGCGCGGGGGATGATTGATCTGCCAAGAGTGCTTTTTTTGAAAAACGGCGCGAACGGGAGTGGAATGATGAACGGTGCGGAAAGTCTGGTGCGGACCTTGGTCGCGGGCGGCGTTGACGTCTGTTTCGCCAATCCCGGCACCTCGGAGATGCATTTTGTTGCAGCCCTTGACCGGGTTGAGGGCATGCGCTGCGTGCTCGGCCTGTTCGAGGGCGTGGTGACGGGTGCGGCGGACGGCTATTTCCGCATGAAAGGCACGCCGGCATCGACGCTGCTGCATCTGGGACCAGGGCTCGCCAACGGCCTCGCCAATCTGCACAACGCCAAGAAGGCGAATTCCGGCATTGTCAACATCGTCGGCCAGCATGCGGTCTATCACATTGGATTCAATGCGCCGCTGACCTCCGACATCGAGGGCCTGGCGCGGCCGATGTCGGCATGGGTGCGCACCTCGCCGGACGCGAAATCAGTCGCCAAGGACGGCGCTGCCGCCATTGCCGCGGCCAAGAGCAGCCCGCCGCAGATCGCCACGCTGATCCTGCCCGCCGACACCGCATGGAACGAGGCCGACGGCATCGCGCAGGTCCCGGACGAATCCCAGCGCGTCAGCTATTCGTCGCAGGCCGTTGACAACGCCGCGAAGGTTTTGCGGGGCGGCGCGCAGACGCTGCTGCTGCTCACCGGCAGCGCGCTGACCGAGCAGGGGCTGGCGCTGGCAGCGCAAATCGCCGGCAAGACCGGCTGCAAAGTGCTGGGCCAGACTTATAATCCGCGCATGGCGCGGGGGCGCGGGCGGTTTTCGATCGACCGGATTCCTTATGTGATCGAGCAGGCGCTGCCGATCCTGAAGGATTTCCGCCACATCGTTCTGGTCGAGGCCAACGATCCCGTGGCGTTTTTTGCCTATCCGAACAAGCCGAGCATGTTGAAGCCCGACGGATGCGAGGTCCATCGCTTGACGTCGGGCGGCGAAAATTCGGTGGCCGCGCTGGAGGCATTGGCCGCCGCGCTTGGCGCCAGGCCGATCGATGCAAAACCGCAGGCGTTGGTTGAACTCGCAAAGCCGACCGGCGCGCTGACCCACGCCTCGATCGCGCAGGCGATCGCGATGGCGATCCCGGAAAATGCCATTGTGGTCGATGAATCCATCACCACGGGCCGCGGTTTCTTTCCGCCGACCGCCGCCGCCAACCAGCACGACTGGCTGCAAAACATGGGCGGCTCGATCGGATTTTCGACGCCGGTCGCGACCGGGGCCGCGGTGGCGTGCCCCGATCGCAAGGTGATCTGCATGGTCGGCGACGGCAGCGCGATGTACACGCTGCAATCGCTGTGGACGCAGGCCCGCGAGGGCCTCAATGTTCTGACCATCGTGTTCGCCAACCGCATCTATCAGATCCTGCGGGGAGAATTCGATGGCGTCGGCGCCGGCGAGCCGGGACAGCGCGCGCTCGACATGCTGAAGATCGACCGCCCCACGCTCGACTGGGTGGCGCTTGCCAAGGGCATGGGTGTTTCGGGCCGCGCCGTCACCAATGTCGACGATTTCGTCAAGGCGCTGGCGGACGGCGTCGCCGAGCCGGGGCCGCGGCTGATCGAAGTACAGATGTGACGGTGGGCGCGACCGTCGAATTGCCGCCAGCGCCGCCTGCGTCGTCATGGCCGGGCATGGCAGTCTGCCTCGCTTAGACTGCGCAGACTTGTCTGCGGTCCCGGCCATCCACGTCTTAACAGAGTAGCAGCAGGAACGGTGTGGACGGCCGCTCATACGCGAGCGGAAGCGACGCCGTCCTTCGGACGGCTATGCCCGGCCATGATGAAAGCGTGAATCATTTCCCGAAAAAGCTCGATGCATTTCCGGTCAGGCTCTAGGATGTTTTTGACGGAGACGACATGCAAGCCGAGATGCAAGCCGAGTTGAACAAGGTGGTGGGCGCGCTCAACGAATTCTATGCGCGCGAGACCCATCTGTTCGAGAGGGATCTCGGTGAACGCACGCTGACGCACCGGCTCGCGGTGCAGGTCGAAAAGCAATTTCCGGGATGGGAAGTCGACTGCGACTACAACAGGCTGGGAGAACGAACACTGCGGCTGCCGAAGGGAACGATTGTGAGCACCGACGATGAAATCGGGAAATCGATCTATCCCGATATCGTCGTGCACCAGCGCGGGATTCCCAATAATCTGCTCGCCATCGAAGTTCGCAAGGCGAGCAATCATCAGCCGCCGGAACACGATCAGCACAAACTGCGGGCGCTGACCGATCCGCATTTATGGTTCGCCTACCGGATCGGAGTCTTGCTCGCGCTTGGCAGGAAGAACGTCACCGCGTCGGAGGTTTATGTCGGCGGCGTGCACGACCGGCCATTGTCGGGCTGGCTGGCCGGACGCCTGAAGGATGCGGGTTTGGCCTGACCGTCTGGCCGTAAATGCAGCCAGTAGACTGGGGCAGTGCTTCTCGTCATTGCGCGGAGCCAACGCGTCGCATGGCGGCTGATCTTGACTGGGTGTTGCAGAAAGGCCGCGACCGGGCTCGATGGCGTCACGAAGCCGGCGCTATAGGTGCGACAGTCGAAGCAGGTGGATGGGATAGCGCCAAACCCTGCTCCGCCCCCGGATTAAATCCGAGGGCATGATTCAACCGCGGTCGGTTGTGTGTGAACCGCAAGCGTACAAGTCAGTGCAGCGGCGGACCTTGACCGAGAGCATAGGAGACGAGGTCCTTAAGCTTGAAGTTCGGCCCTGTGACCGGCGCCCAATGGGGATCAAGCGACAGGACCGAGAAATTATCGCCAAACATCAGGCCCAGGATGACTTCTGCAACGATGCGACCACCGACGGGCCCGAGCTGCGGGGTGCTGATAGGTCCTGGCGCGCCGGTGACCGGGATCGTTACGGCTACTTTGTGTATCGCGGCTTCGGCGAGCACGTAGGTCCAAAGCGGGCAGTTCCTGGCGAACACGCCGTTGGCGATCGTGTTAATCGCGACCGGCTCCTCTCCTGCGTCAGGCGTGTCGACGGCCTTGCCGATCAGGATCTGCGAGTCGTCCAACGGAGTGATGTGCATCGCTTTGGCCACCGATTGCCCTGACGGCAATTCCAGCCGCCAGCCGCGTTCAAGATTTCGCAGCAGCAGAGATGGCGGATCTGACGCAACGGCGGGCGGCAGCGCGTGGAGCGGATTTACCAGCGAGGGATCGATGCGGTAGGCAAACTGCAGCCGTTTTTTATTGGCGGTCGTGTTGTCTTCGCCTTCATTGCCGTAGGCGCGAACATCAAGATCGATGAACCGTCCCCAGTCGATCGCGCGCCCCGGGGCCATGGTCTCGAAGCCGGTGAGGGCATTCTGGAAGTTTTGGTCAGGGAAGATCGACAGCAGCATGTCATCGGCGTCGTTCAAACGATAGCCGGGCCGGATCATCGAGTGGCCGAGCCTGTAACAGGCGACCGAAAATTCGACCGGCATGTACGGCCAGGTCTTCCAATGGAAAAACTTGATTTTGCCGCGATCATAGTGGTCGCCGGTCTTGAGTTGCGTCAGCACCGGGTCGCTGACGATGCGCGGCAGAAAATCATTCAGCACGACGTACTGGTAGTGAAAGCGGACGCGCTGCTGCAACGCCTCAAAGCCAAGTCCTGGGTTGTCATCGACCATTCGATTATGAAATCGAAGAAAAAGCCCTTGCAGCTGCGATACGATGCTGTTCTCGTCGTTGCGGGGATCGCCGATCAAGGCGCGGCCTGCAAACCTTGGCAGGTCATTGGCGTCGGCCACTCCCGCGCCTTGCAGCGGATCTCCCAGCCGGAATTTCAGGTTGTCGTACATATAGGGTTGGTCACCCGGGCCGCGTCCGTAGATATTGTCGAGATCGAGTGCCGGGGTTCGAAAGTCGACCAACCCGTCCGGATCCTGTGCCTTGGTCAGCACGCTCACGGGATCGAAGGTGATGTCGTGATCGATGAACTGACCGAAATAGGTGTACAATGACGGGATACCACTCTCTTCAGGATCGGGACCGTCGGTCGGAGGATCGAAACCAGCCGTCATGACGTCGGCCAGGGCGGAGAGGTTGGCGATGTTATCCGCCTCCGTCGGTCCAAAGACGGCCGGCGTGAGATTTCGAAACATTCGGCCGAACCGGCCCTGCGAAAGCGAAGAGCGTGTGGCTTTCAAGCCGCGCGGAGCCACGCTGTGACGACTGGCCATTACTTACTTCCTCCCGGTTTTTGGGACTGCGCTGGTGGTTGAAATTCTAGCAGCCGGAACCGGAATGCTAGCAGCCGGAACCGGAGTGCATTGTGATGTGGATTACAAGCCGCGAAAGATCGCGATCGAGATATGATTTTCCTGATTGAGAGCGGGCTCTCGCCGAAAATACGGCTGGCGCGTTGAGCGATTTTCGGAAAAAAGCCCCGCAAACTGCGGGGTTTTTTGCTTCAAGTCGGTGTGCTCTGGAATCGGGTTTGGTGCCCGACTTCGTTACGGCCGAGGGCCGGTTAGAGCATGATCCGGAAAAGTGGGTACCGGTTTTCCGAAAAGATCATGCTCAAACAAAAAGGTAGAGCGGGATGACGATTCGAAGAAAAGTCATCCCGCTCTAGCTGTGCCGGATGTGTCTTGTAGGACCTATTGATTTGTCGGGGTCATCTTTGCGACAAAGCCGGCGAACGGCTTGTAGGATTGCTTCGCAAGATCGCTGTACAGCGCGCCGATTTTCTGGGACTCGGCAACGAATGTCTCGAAAGCCGACTTGGCGAATTCGGTTTGAATTTCAACCGCCTTGTCGAACGACTTCACGCCTGAAAGCTTCTCGACAAAAGACTTGGTGTCTTCAAACGATTTCTTCGTGTAGTCGCCGTAGGCCGTGGCAATCGCTTGAAAGCCGACCGGGAAGGCCATGGTCGGTGCATCCGCCGCACCGATCTGTTCTTTGTCATTCGGCTGCTGCGCTAATTTCTGGTTCGCGTTGTTCTGGTTTGCATTCGACATCTAAGGTTCCTTTGTTTTGTTCAACAGTGAATCAATGATGCGTGTCGTCAATGGTTGCTTCCAAACACGGGTTCCCGCTTGTTCGTTGGGCGGTAGTTGTGTGTTCGTATGATGATCGCGGAACCCGAGACATTTTCTCGCGGTGTCAGCCAATCGCGGTTCAATGCGGCGCAGTCGCTGATGAGAGAGGACATCGATGAGAAAACGCAAACCTGAATGTCTCAGGCTGACATGGTTGCGGCATGGCGAGACGCATTTCTTCTTTGTCAGGAACAAACCTGAACTGCGGGCCGTTGGTCCGGTGTTCCCATGAAAGGAAAAACCATGACGAACCAAAATCAACAGGGCCAGAATCAAGCGTCGGGTCAGAAGCCCAGCCAGCAGCAAGGCGGCGGTCAGAAGCCTGGCCAGCAGAGCCAGGCTCCCGCAAAGGGTGACAAGCGTCCCAAGGAGCCGCACGACCAAACCAGCGACACCGATACCTGATTAACGAAAAACGGCTCGCTTCGGCGGGCCGTTTTCTTTTCCGGCAGCCCGTCAGCGCGAAAGTCCCGGTGTTGTGTTGGGGCCGGGCCTGTCGTGCCCGCACCTCTCATCCGTGCCCGGTTCGCAAGACGGGCAGCTAACTGCGGAACCGGCGGCGTCCCGGGAGATTGGTGTCTCGAGCTCGAGGGAGACAAACCATAGCACGGAAGAGTCCAGCGGACGATCCGGGCACGGATGGCGGCAGGCAGGTTCCAGCACGGCCGCACGACTCCGGCAGTGGGGCTAACGAGACCGAGGATGGCCTGGACGCCTCGACCGAAGCGTTACGGCACGCCACCGAGGATACGCCCTCCGGCGCCATGCCGGACGATGTCGAGAAAACGCCGGTGTTCGACCGGGCCGATCTGGCGCCGAAAATCTGATGGCAAGGAAGCAAAGCGACCAGATTGTCGAAACGCCAACAGAGGCGCGTCAGGCCGAGCCTGGCCCGTCGGTGCTTTGGCTATTGGTCATCAGCCTTTGCCTTGCCTTCCTCACTCTTGCTGGGGTCTGGTACGTGTTCTTTCGCATCTGATGGAACCGGCAGACCAGGGCGGTAGCCTAATCCACCTTTGTCATCGCAAGAGCGATCATCGTCGGTGTGTTTTTCGAAAAGGAATGCCTGCCGCGGCGCGCATTCCGCTGGCGATCGGATCGCATCCGCCCTGAGCCGCTTTTGGCTCCCCGTGGCGTGATCGCGCCAGCACTCCTCATCCTTCATCGGACCCGGATGGATGCCACGACGGGCACCAAAGCCCGGCTGTGAAGCCGGTGTGTCCGGCGCGCCACATTCGCCATTCAAGTGCGATCCGAATCGAGAAAACCGCCCGGCATCAACCCGCTGGCTGACGCGTCGGCGCGCGGGACATGTCTGCGTCCAGACGGAAATCCAAACTGCTTCGTTGAGGTCTCAGGGCTCAAGGCGGCTATAACATCGGGGTTGAACTGACATGAAGAGGATCGTTCTTACAGCAGCTTTCGTGGCTCTTGGCTTGGCATCGGCATTCGCCGCCGATCTTCCGTCGCGCACCTATGCGAAAGCACCTGCAGCGGCTGCTCCGGCGTACAACTGGAGCGGCTGGTACGGCGGCTTGAATGCGGGTTGGGTTGGAGGGTCTGGCAGAGTGAGCAACGATGCAAGCATTGTTTCAACCAGTACGGCTCCCGTCAACGCGGAGGCTATGGTCCTTGGCGCAACCAATACGGCCGGTACATCGAGCGGCTTTATCGGCGGCGGCCAGTTCGGATATAATTATCAGTTCTCGCACTTGTTCGTCGCAGGCTTCGAGGCGGATATTCAGGGGCTGAGCGGCGCGCACAAACGATCGTCGTCGGCTATACCTCTCTTGGATGGACAATCAGAAGGAGAAGGTAACATCGCTTCGGTCGTCACGAACTCAACGACCACGCGCGATCTGTCCTACCTTGGAACGTTGCGCGCTCGTATTGGTGTTTTGGCCGTTCCGAGTTTTTTGCTGTATGCAACAGGTGGCTTGGCTTATGGCGGGG
>Ga0208990_1000015_pt1 | contig 20711 bp, 16 predicted proteins | sample MedBloCARef_M3_FD_187854 | JGI IMG/M metagenome (GOLD analysis project Ga0208990, IMG submission 187854) | Forest soil microbial communities from El Dorado National Forest, California, USA - Mediterranean Blodgett CA Ref_M3 (SPAdes) (version 2) | ecosystem: Environmental > Terrestrial > Soil >...
CTATCATTCTTCGGATATCTATACAACGATAACCCGTTCGGACCTTTATAATCCTGATAATAGTAAGATCACTAGTCTCCGGGTCTAACATTAGATACTAATTCATTTTTTCATAATCGCTTTAGCTAGGCAGTATAATTATTTTAACTGCTTGCATCTAATATTAACTTGCTGACCCATTATGCAAAAGGTACGCTTTTATTTTTTATTTAAATTTTATTTAAGCTGCTTTTAAAATTACTATTAAACAATATCCCTCACGGAACTCTTTTACTATTGCGTATAATACCATATTTAGCTTTAGAGGAAGGTTCCCCTTTATTCGAACAAAGTTTCCATTCTACTTAAAAGCTATTCTACTACAGTTAGTACTGATAGTAGAATCTCGTTTGATTTTTTTTCCTAAAGTTACTTAGATATTTCAGTTCACTTAGTATATTACAAGATTTCTCTTAGTACACACTTTGGTTTATAGCAATCTATTCATAATAATTTCTTTTTATACTTACCTTGATTTATTTCAAGAAATATTATATTCAATATTTATATTACTAGTACCATACTTGGTACAGTACAGCTCCTATATAGTTTATTTATAAAAAATTATATATAATCAGCATTTTTAAAAATAATTAATTATTCACAAATACTATTTGTTTTCAATTTTTTATTTGAAAATCATTTACTTGTCTACTATCTATTTTAAGTGCATTTTTCCCCAACTCAAATACAAAACCTAATGTTAATATAAAAAAAAATATTAACATAATTATCAAACCATAAATACCATTTGAATATGCACTTACTATATAAGGAAATATCAATAATATTTCTAAATCAAATAATAAAAAAAGAAGTGCAAATATAAAAAAAGATATACTAAATTGTGTTCTATTTTGACCTAAAAATGAATGAAAACCACATTCAAAAGCACTATTCTTTTCTTGATATGGGTTATGTGGAGATAATATTATATTTATTAATAATAATATAAATGCTAAAATAGGTATAAATATAAAGAAAAATGTTAAGCTTGTCATGTTATGTTATCTTTAATATCTATATAAACAAAACTAAATTAAATGAAAAATCTTATATATTTTTAAGTTTTGTTAAAAATTTATAATATGAAAAAAATAACAAATCAAGTTAATTAGATTTAGTAGCTAAATCTATTAAACTATTTTCTAATAAAGTAATAAATGGTACAATTATTATGAAGTGAGCAAAATATAAAACAGTAGATATTTGTCCAAATTCTATAAATGGTGACTCTACATGTTTAGCACCTAATTGCATTAAAATCAAAAAGTTAGCTACAAAAATAAAAAATGCTATCTTACTCAAAGGTCTGAATTGTATACCTCTTAATTTAGATAGATCTGTAAAAGGCATAGTTAATAAAGCTAAGATAGCAGAAAACATAGCAATCACACCTAATAATTTATTAGGTATAGATCTTAATATAGCATAAAAAGGTAAAAGATATCACTCTGGAACTATAGCAGGTGGAGTTTGCATAGGATTAGCCATAACATAATTTTCACTATCACCTAAAATATTAGGCATAAAAAATACAAATATTGATAAAGCTAAAATAAAAATAAATATAGTAATTAAATCTTTAAATATAAAATAAGGAGCAAAAGGTAATCTATCATAATTACCTGAAACACCTAAAGGATTACTAGATCCAGCTGAATCATGTAATGCAATTAAATGCATTAAAGCTAAAGCTGCTAATACAAATGGAAGTACAAAATGTAAAGAAAAAAATCTATTCAAAGTAGCATTATTAACACTAAAACCACCTCATATAAATTCTACTATATCTTGTCCTACTCAAGGTATGGCACTCATTAAATTAGTAATAACTGTTGCACCTCATAATGACATTTGACCATAAGGAAGAACATAACCTAAAAATGCTGTAGCCATCATTAAAATAAATATAACAGTTCCAATTATTCATACTAATGTTCTAGGAGCTTTATAAGATCCATAATATAAACCTCTACCTATATGAAGATATACTATAAAGAAAAAAGCTGAAGCTGCATTTGAGTGTAAATAACGAATTAATCATCCATTATTTACATCTCTCATTATATGTTCTACTGAATCAAATGCTTCTAATACATTTGGAGTATAATGCATTCCCAATGTAACTCCTGTTATTATTTGTATAATTAAACAAAGAGCTAGTAATGAACCAAAATTTCATAAGTAACTTATATTAGAAGGTTGAGGTGAATCTATTACATACGAATTTACCAATTTTAATAAGGAATGGCTTTTTAATATTCTCATAGTTTATAATATACAATATCTATAGTTATCCTTATTGTGTTAATTGAACTTTATACTAAGTTTTAGGTGTAAAACTATATAGTTTATAATAAGCTATTATACAACCCAAATTATTAACTTTTATAGCTAGTCATAATAAACATATTTAATTTGGTAGACTGTTCATCTATGATTAATTTATACCCAATTTTTAACAATAATCCATTTCAATTAATTAATTTTTATAACAGTAATTAATTATCTAAGATCCTCAATAATAAACAGAAATATATAAAAATAGTCAAACAACATCCACAAAATGTCAATATAATATAGCAGATTCCAAACCTAAATGATGATTTTCAGTTAAATGATAAGCTAATGTACGCCATAAACCCACAGCTAAAAAAGCTGTACCTATCATAACATGTAAACCATGAAATCCAGTTCCGAAATAAAAACAAGAACTATAGGTTCCATCTGATATAGTAAAAGATGACACTGTATACTCTATTCCTTGAAAAGCAGTAAATATTATAGCTAATACTACTGTATAAACTAATCCATTTAACGCTCCACTTCTATCACCTTGTATTAAAGAATGATGTGCATATGTAACTGTAACACCAGATGATAATAATATTATAGTGTTTAATAAAGGCAACTCAAATGGGTTGATAGCTTGAATACCCATAGGAGGTCATTTTGCACCTAATTCAATGGTAGGTGACAAAGCACTATGAAAAAATGCTCAAAATATAGCTAAAAAAAATAAAGCTTCAGAGACTATGAATAAACCTATTCCCATATTTAAACCTTTTTGAACCGCTAAAGTGTGGTTACCTATGTAAGTACCTTCAGATATTACGTCTCTAAATCATAATGACATAACATAAACAACACTTACTAAAGCTACTATTAATACATATACTCCTTTAGTAAAACCTTGAAATGCTACTATTGCACTAAATGTTGTTGCCAACAAAGAAAAACTAGTGTTTAAAGGCCAAGGTGATGGAGATACTAAATGAAAAGGGTGAGCTTGAAAATTACTTCTGACTAAATTAGTCAAATATATTATTAATAAAAATCAAAAGTTTATAAAAATTTAAATTATATAAAAAAGTGATGCAAAAATCATGTTTAAATTAACTATATATATTGTTCAAATTTTATTTAAGCCAGTCAAAAATAACAAGTAAATATTATATAAATACTTGGGAGGATATCTTGAATTGAACAAGAATATACTATGCCACAGATAGTTGTTTTACCATTAAACTATATCCACCTTAAAGCTTTAAAATTAATTAAAGCTTAACTTTATCATAATATTTAACTGATATAAATCCAAATAATATTATTAATAATTCTAAAGAAATATCTGAAGTCATGGGATAATATAAAATAGATATATAAAATATTAATCCTACTAATATATATAAAGCATAAGAAGTAACTACACCAGTACTTAAATTATTTATAGATTCACTAAATTTTGTTAATTTTCTTTGTAAACCTAAAGGTCCGAATAATTCTACTGAACCTTTATCCATAATTTTTGTAGTTTGGCCACCAAGTTCAAGGATAACCCCAGTAATATATTTATTATGAAATAATTCTATTAAGAACCGTTGATTAAGAAAACTAAAAATATTATAACCTAAAATAGATAACTTAAAATTAATAAGTAATCTAGGATAAAATTCAGTAAATAAAATTGATATAAAACTTAATGTAATAGTAAAAAATAACGGTAATAATTTAAATAAAGTAGGTACTCCAAATTCTGTATCCAAAATAATTTCATGTAAAGGATGAATAAATAAACCATTATCTGAGAAAAAATCAGTAGCTATACCTATAAAAAGATCTTTAGTTATATAACCAAAAAATATTGAAAATACAGCTAATATTTTCAAAGGTAAACTCATAAAAATATCTGCTTCATGTGCAGCGTTCTTTTGTTTATAATTTTCCAAAGGTCCATTAGGATTTGTTAAAAAAGTCAAATATAAAACTTTAACTGAATAAAGAGTGGTAAACATAGCACCTATTGTAGCTATAAAGTAAATTACAATACTAGATAAATAATATTGTCCATATGCTGACTCAAGTATAAAATCTTTAGAATAAAATCCTGTCATAAAAGGAAAAGCTACTAAACTAAGAGAAGCTATTAACATTACTGAATAACTCAGAGGTAAATATAATATTAAACCACCATATTTTCTAAAATCTTGATTATCAGCTACAGCATGTATTACTGCACCTGCACCCAGAAATAATAAACCTTTATAAAAAGCATGATTTACTAAATGAAATAAAGCTATATTATATGAAGATAAACCTATTGCTATAACCATCATACCTAATTGACTCATAGTAGAATAAGCTATAACTTTTTTTATATCTTGTTGGAATAAACCAATAAGAGAACTGAATACAGTAGTAATAGCACCTACTCACAAACAAAGTATTAATACAGTTGAACTGTATTCAATTATAGTTGATGTACGTATTAATAAATAAACACCTGCAGTTACCATAGTAGCTGCGTGTATCAATGCTGATACAGGTGTAGGACCTTCCATAGCCATTGGTAATCAAACATGTAAACCAACTTGAGAACTTTTAGCCATAGCACCTATTAATATACAAATACCTACTATAGTAATAATGTTTTCACTAAAATAAGGTGATAAAGAAAATACTGTATAATAATCTATATTACCAAATGATCATAATATAGCAAATATACCTATTGTTAAAAAACAATCCCCTACTCTATTTGTTAAAAACGCTGACATAGAGCTTTGATTTGCAGCAATCCTTGTAAACCAAAAACTTACTAAAAGATATGAACATATTCCTACACCTTCTCATCCTACAAACATTAACAAAAAGTTATTTGCTGTTACAAGAATTATCATCATAAACGTGAACAAACTTAAATAACTAAAAAATCTTTGGTTATGGGGATCATGACTCATGTAACCTATAGAATATACATGCACTAAAGAAGATACTATTAATACTGGTATTAACATAGATACTGTTAATGAATCAAAATTAAATCCTCAATAAATATTTAAATTTTCTGCATCTATTCATTTAAATAAATGAATTGTAACTGGTGTTTTATTAAACCCCATTTCTATGAAACATAAAACGGATAAAACTGTAGTTGCTATTACACAACTACATGTTATTAATTGCGATCCACTAACCCCAACTTTTCTACCAAAAAAGCCGGATATTATTGATCCTAATATTGGTAATACTATTAATGCTAGATACATTATTTATATTCTATTGCTATACTTCCTCTTAATCTATAAAAAGCTACTAATATACCTAAACCTATAGCAGATTCTGCTCCTGCTATTGCTATTATATATATAGAAAAAGTTTGGCCTAATATATCATCAAAGCTTAGTGAACTTATCAATATTAAAAACGTAATAGATAATAACATTATTTCGATTGAAATAAGCATTAATATTATATTTTTTCTGTTTAAAACAAAGCCTAGTATACCCGTTAAAAACAAAGCAAGTGAAAGTTTCATTATATGTAAAGATATAAGTATAGATTTTGTTAAGTCTATGTTAGGTTATATAATTAAATAGTGTTAATATGTAAAACATTAATTTTTTTATATAATTTGTATACCTAAAATTATAAATATCTTTTATTTAACCTTATATTAAATAGAAATTTGTAGGTATTAAGCATAAACTATAAATAATACAAGGTATTAGTATTATAAATGCTATAACAATAGGTAATAATACAGTTCAACAATAAGACATTAATTGGTCAAAACGTATTCTAGGTAAAGATGCTCTGGCTCATATAAATACAAAAATCATTAGACAAGATTTAAATCCTAACATCAAACTAGATATAAGCCCATCTAAAATTATATTAAAAAAAGTGACTTTTTTTTCGATAAAAAAAGAATTGAAAAAATCAAGGTTAAACATGTCCAATAATAAATATATATTTATCAATGAATCTAAGGAAAAAATTTTTAGATAACCACCTATAAATAAAATACTAGTAAATATACATATTAAAACAATACTTGCGTATTCAGCCAAAAAGAAAAATACAAATATAACAGCAGAATGTTCTGTCATAAACCCACTAACCAATTCAGATTCTGCTTCTGCTAAATCAAATGGCGCTCTATTAGTTTCTGCAATACATCCTATAAAAAATATAATAAATATAGGTAATAAAGGTAATATAAAGTAAACTATTTTTTGTGCTTCTATATTGATAGTTAAATTTAAATTACCTGTTATTAAGACAACTATTAATATTGCAGAACTTAATATTAATTCATAACTAATTAATTGAGCTGTGCTTCTTAAAGAACCTAAGAAAGCATATTTTGAATTAGCAGATCAACCAGCCAGTAAAATTCCATATGTAGATAAAGAAGATACTACTAATATATATAGTATACCTAAATTCAAATCTGCTATAGTTAAACCAGGACCATAAGGAATAACAGCATAGCCTAATAATGAAAAAATTAAAGTTATTATAGGCCCAAGAAAAAATAAAATTATATTAGATTGTGCAGGACCTACATATTCTTTTAATAATAATTTTAAAGCATCTGCAAAAGCTTGTAATAAACCAAAATATCCCACTATATTTGGACCTAATCTACGTTGCATGCTAGCCATTGTTTTTCTTTCTGCTATTGTTACAAAAGCTACGGTTAATAAAGCTGGCACTATAACCAATACTACTTCTATTATTGATATAACAGTCTGCATAGTAAATATCATTATATGTTTATTTATACAAGTACTATTATTATTACTATTATTACGTACTATATATTGTATAAATTATCTAATAATAGTAGTAATTAATTAATTTATTTAATATTACTCATTAAAATTATAAATACTTATTATTATTATGTTTATAGATAAACAAAAAAATTATTGTAATATATATATTATAGTTCTTTCTAGTAATCAAAAAAAGTAAGACATAGTCTTAACCAGAAAGAGGAACAAGGAGGAATCGAACCTCATCTTAATGATTTGCAATCAAAAGGCAGATACCATCTACATCTAATTCCTTAATTATATATTAACATATACTCAAAACTATTTTTTAATTTAATTTATAATATATTTATATGTAAACGTGTTTTTAATAGTCTAACAAATCTAGGTAAAAAATATTTAGTAAGCATGTATATTATTAATATAAGAAAAAAAAAATTGAATACTACTTGATTAACAAAGAAAAATGGTATTAATTGTGGCATATAATTATCATATTATTAATATAATCCTTAATATATCATTACTCATTATGAGATAACAGCTTAAAATAAAACAAATATATTTAAATATAAAAAATATTTAATTAAAAATGTGTACAAGATTCGAACTTGTATATTTGTGGCCGTAACACAGTATTCTAGCCATTAAATTAACACATTTAATGTAAATTCGATTTTTTTATACACTTATGTTGGAGCGATTCGAACACTCAATAATAAATACCAAAAATTTATGACTTACCTATTAGTCCACAACATATATATTTATATATAATATATAAATATAATTTTGTGCATAATATTAAAACCTGTATATATAATAACATTTTTAATTAAATATGTTACTATAACGCCCTTAAAATGACTCGAACATCTATACAAATATTAACAGTATTTTGCTCTACCTTTGAGCTATAAGAGCTGTATAATTATTATACACTACTGTAATTAGTACAGCTACTATGGTGTTTATTTTTATAAATTTAAAATTTTATATAATTAAATTTATAAACTTTCGCCTAAAGAACTTGCTAATATATTACATAAATTTAAAGGCTCATTAGGTATTAATATAAATGATAAAATTGTTAAAGATAACAAAGATAAAGTAATAGATAAATAACTTGAAAGTGAAATTTGAACAAAAATATAAGATTTCTCGTATTCAACTTTATCAAAATATATAGTTTTTATAACACTCAGATAATAAACAGCACCTATTACACTAGTTAATATAGCAATTAGAACTAAAATAGTTTTATTATTATCTAAAGCAGTAGTTAGTACCATCTGTTTACCAAAAAATCCAACTAAAGGGGGTAAACCTACAAATGAGAACATGGTAAAAACTAAACACAAGGCTAACAAAGGGTTAATTGAAAAGTAACCTTTTAATTGACTTATTAATTGTATAGGTGAATTGTTTTTCTCAGATAAATTATTATATTCTGATACATTTGTATAATATAAATAAAGACTAAAACCTATACCTATTACTGTCATAAATGCATTTAAATTAGTTATTATATATTGCAATATATAAAATAAAAAGGCTTGATATGATTCAATATTATGAACTATTAAAGCTAATAATATAAAACCTACATGTGATATTGTACTATAAGCTAATAATCTTTTTATTCTAGTTTGTGTTAGACCTAATATAGTACCTATTATTAATGAAAAAAAACAGCTTATAGATAAACTAATAGTTCATGAATAAAATTGTATCATTGAATAAATAAGGGTACTAGTATAATGAGTTAATTCTAAAAATAATATTAAAATAGAAATTTTTCCTAATATAGCTATAAAAGTTGTAACTATTGTTGGTACTCCATCATATACATCAGGAGATCATCAATGAAATGGTGCAGCAGCTATTTTAAATAAAAAACCCACTGATATTAATAAAAATGAATAAAAAATATAAGTATGCATATATCATGTAGAAAATTCTATATATTTTTCAGAATCTGAAATTATAGAATATATACCGTCTAAATTAGTTAAACCTGAATTAGCATATATCAAAGCTATTCCTAATAAAATAAAACACGAAGATAAACCCCCTAACAAAAAGTAAGTTAAAGCAGAACCTGTAGATGATTCAGAATTTCTATGCATAGCTGATATTATATACAAACTAAAACTTTGTAGCTCTATACATAAATATACCGAACCTAAATCTCCTGATGTTACTAATAAAGTAGCACCAGTAATTACAAATATTATTATTAATGTATATTCTATTATAGTAAACTGTTCTGATACTTTATTGATAATATTTTTATACTCTTTTGTTTTTTTTAAAAAGGTACTTATTATAGATGTAGAATCACCTTTATATTTTTTTCTTGGATAAAAAGATGTCAATAATAATATTATACCCGAAATTAATAATATAAATATTTGAAAACTATGTGTAATAGATGTTACATTGAATAAACCTCCGTACAACCCTATTCCTTTGTGCAAATAAGTAATGTGAAAACTTAATATTGCAGCAACTATACTGTAAAATATTATTAATAAACCTACTCTAGAATATAATATAGATCTATCAGGTCTTATTGTTAAACCATTTGAAAAAAGTAATAACAAAAGAAAACTTAGTATCATTTTTTCAATTAAAGTTAATAATTATAAAATAATTAAATGTAAAATATTATTGCAAGATTGTAAATAACTAAAATTTGTAATTAATGAAAATATGCTTTCAAATATATATAGTATATATATTTAGTTTTAATGAATATATAATCTTTTGCATCACCTTTAATTTATAAATTAAAGGTATCAGGTAAATAATCTATACTATATAATAAATAATAAGTAGAAAAATGTAATCCATTTAGTATGGGAGAAGGATAAATACCAAATAATACAGTAAAAAATACTAAGGTAAATAAAATAAAAAATTCACGTTTATTTACATCAGGTATATAGTTTATTCAGAAAAATTTAAAGAAATGACCAGCGAAAGCTATTCTATTAAACATAAATATAGTATATGCAGCAGAAAATACTATGGAAAGAGAAGCTAAAACACCTGCTATAGGTAATCTCTCAAAAACACCATATATAGACATAAATTCTCCTAAAAAATTTAAAGTAAGAGGAACACCGCAATTACCTAAAGATAATATGAAAAATAATATACAGAACATAGGCATTATCTGAGCTATACCTCTATAATATGTTATTAATCTTGTAGAAGATCTATCATACAAAATTCCTCCTGCGCATATAAATAAACCAGAAGAAACAAAACCATGTGCTAAACCTAAAATAATACCACCTTCTATACCTTGTAAGGTATTACTAAACACACCTATTAAATATACTGCTGCATGAGATACAGATGAATATGCAATAAGCTCTTTAATATCAATGGTTCTAATAGTACTTAAACTAGCATATATTATAGTTATTACTCCTATAAGAAAAACTATATATGTATAAGAAATAAAAGCTTTAGGTAATAATGGTAATATTAGTCTAAGAACACCATATAAACTCAGTTTTAAAACTATAGCAGCTAATATTATACTACCTGATAAAGGTGATTCTACATGAGCTTTTAACAATCAGCTATTTAAATAAATAGTAGGAGTTTTAACAGCAAAAGCAATAAATATACCATAAAATAAAAAAGATTGTGTATTATATAAAAAATTTGCTTTAGATAAAACATCAAAATCTGTAGAACCTGTATAAGATAACATAGTAATTATAGAAAGTAACATAAATAATGAACCTAATAATGTATATAAAAAAAAATAAAAACTAGCTCTTACTTTTTCATTTGAACCGTACAGTCCTATTAATATAAATAAAGGAGCTAATATACTTTCAAAAAATATATAAAACAATAATGTATCTAAAACTAAAAATACTATTAATAAAGATACTTCTAATAATAAAATTATTATTAAAAAAGTTATTGTATTTTCTTTTATAGATTTTCAATTAGACATTAATGAAATAGGCATTATCAAAGTTGTAAGTAATATAAAATAAATAGACAAACCATCAATACCTAAATAGAAATCAAAATAACTTATTTCATAGTGTTCTTGAACAAATTGAAATTGTTTACTACTATTATTAAATAGTATATATATTATTAAAGATATTATTAAATTTATAATTGTTATTAATAGTCCTGTCATCTTTAATAATTTTATTCTATAAGATGTAATATTATAGCTCAAAGCAGCCGATATAATAAAAATACCTATTAAAGGTACTAATATTAATAAAGATAACAACATTATTTATTAAATAATCAAATTTTCCTCTTAAATGGTTACACTTTACATAACTGTAAGTGAATTTATAATATCGGGTTATTATGATTCGAACATAACTATTTCTCAACCCAAATGAGATGCCTAACCATCCCGGCTCTAACCCGTTCAAATAGTAAAAATAAAAATTAAAAAATATTATATTTAAACCAATAACTTCAGTTATATAAATTCAATTTAAGAATAAAATGTGATTCCTCAGCGAATTGAACGCCAAACTTACTCTTATCAAAAGTATACTTTACCTTTTAAGTTAAGGAACCTTTTATAAAAAATAATAAATTATATGATTAATATATATTATCAAGAGCATTCAGATTTGAACTGAAAACAGGAAGTTTGAAGCTTCTTATTTTACCTATTAAACTATACTCTTAATATAAAAACAAAAATATATTGTACGGAAAAGAGATGAATTGAACATCTAAGTGTAAATATACACAATATTTAGCAAATATCTTACCTTACCAATAGCAACTTTTCCTAAATATTTTTTAACGAGTTAAACCGGCTTCGACCCGGCATCTATCTCCTCGACAAGGAGACCCTTTACCTATTAAGTTATTAACTCTTATGGCCAGTCGAAATCGAATCGACACACTTCGTTTGGAAGACGAACAGTCTACCTTTAACTTATAGCCATTTTTATTATAATAAATATATAATGTTATAATAAATACAAGAACTGTAATTATTATTTCTGTTTCATATATATAGGTTATATCTAGTAAATAATTATTAATATTGTATAAACTACATACAGATAATTTATCCACCACACAATTACTAGTAAAATTACGTTGAGTTTTTAAAACAATCTAGTGTATTGATTTTTTCATTAATATATTATTTATAAACTTTTAATGCAACTCTAAACTATCCTTTATATATGAAGAAGATAAAACAACAAATACTTGTGCTTGTATAAATGCAATACCTACTTCTAAAGTTGAAAAAGCAACTATAAACATTAAAGGTAATAAACCTAAAAAAAAATAAACTAAACCATTATTCATAATATTATAGGTAAATCCAGCTAAAATATTTAATAACATATGACCACTTAAAATGTTAGCACCTAATCTTAATCCTAATGAAACATTTCTAGATAAGTATGAAATAAATTCTATTAATACTAAAAGAGGAAGTAAACCTAAAGGACAACCAGAAGGAACTAATAATGAAAAAAATTTTAGAGCATGTACTTGGAATCCTAAAATTGTTGCTCCTATAACAACAGTAAAACTTATAGAAAATGTTATTATAAAATGAGACGTAGGAGCAAAACTATAAGGTACCATACCCACTAAATTATTTATTAATATATATATAAATAGTGAAGATATTAAAGGAAAAAACATTTGTCCTTTATTTGCATTAATTTGGTTTACTACTATACTATATACAGTAAAATAAATAGATTCTTGACTTATTGATCAAGCATTTGGAGTAGATATATTATAATTTGTAGCTAATATATATAACATGAATACAATAAATGTTGTTATTGATAAATATAAACCCATATTAGTTAATGAAATTTGTATATTAGCTAATAAATCACCTTTTATACTAAATAAATTTCTTATAATGAATTGATCTAAAGGACTATTACTTCACACAGGAACTTGAAAAATAATTAATGAGTTGTTAATTTTTTCTTTATAATTATTCTATTACTTGTATATCTAGACAAAATATAATAATATACTAAAAAAATTTTTTTTTATTATGCAACATATAATAAAAGGAAAGCCATCATAAGAGCAAATAGTCCTGTAGCTTCAGAAAAAGCAAATCCTAAAATTGCATATGAGAATAATTGTCCTCTTAATGATGGATTTCTAGATACACCTATAATAAGTGCACCAAAAACCACTCCAATACCTACACCTGCTCCTATTAAACCTGTTGTGGCTAAACCTGTTCCTATTATTTTAGCTGCTTGTATCACTATATTTTTACTTAACTAAAAAGTATAACTTATTTTTTTACAATTATATTAAAAAGGCTAAGATGAGTATATATTGTATATTGGTTGATAAATTTTATATTTTTAGTGGAAAATTTTTTTACACTAAAGAAATTTATTTTAATTTGTTTATTTAAAGGACTATGATAATTTTTCCCAGTCATATAATTACGTTAAATAATGAATTATACCAGAGAATATCCGATTCGAACGGATGTTATCTTATGATTAATAAGTTTCAAGCTTATCGCCTTAAACCACTCGGCCAATTCTCTTAAAAATTCAGAATTTTTTTAACTAAAAAACAACAAAAATACCAGGGGAGAGATTCGAATTCTCATTGTTAATTTATGAAACTAGTGTTTTATCCTTTTAAACTACCCTGGCATAATTGTTTTTATTATTCTTATCCAAGATTTGAACTTGGATCAAAATATTAGAAGTATTTTGCTTTACCATTAAGCTAATAAGAAAAGACTTTTTATGATAGGAAGAAAAGGATTCGAACCTTCGCTAGCTTAACGCTATTGAGTTTACAGCTCAACCCGCAAACCTACATACGGATCCTTCCTTTTTAAGACCTATAGGATTTGAACCTATATTATAGTGATTAAAAGTCACATGTTTTTCCTATTAAACTAAGGTCTCTTTTAATAAATATTTAATACCTCTGTTTAATAGTTATAACTATTGCTCCTACCATAGCCAATAAAAGAATAATAGAAGTTATTAGTAATCATATAGAATAACTAGTATACATAATATTTCCTATACTTATTATATCTATAGTATCTACTAAATTACTATCTCAATTTTTAGATGTTACATATGATACTTGTTTAGTATTTAGGTTTTGTGAAAACAAATTATATAATTCAATATCTATAATATTGAATTTAGTTTTAGCATCAGGCAATAAACTACTAAGTGGAATAAAAAAAGCTATTATAGTTAATATACCTAAAGGTATATTGTTATTAGTATCACTACTTAATTCTGATATTCTTATATTTATTAGCATTAATATAAAAAGAAACAATATAGAAACTGCCCCAACATATACCAATAAATAAGATATACCTATAAATTTCATACCTATAAATATTAAATAACATGATATAGTTGAAAATAATAATATCAAATATAAAACAGATATTATAGGATTTCTAGTTACTATTATAAATATACCTAAAACAATAGAAATTATAGCTAATATATCTAAAAAACTTGTAAAATAACCAAAATTTGTTTCATATAAAATATATAGATGTAATAACATAATAATTCTTATTATCTTTTCTCATAAAAATTTATTTTAAATTAAATAAAATTATAAAAGAGATATAAAACCTAATATAAAAAACAGTTACCATATTGGATTTGAACCAAAAAACTTAAATTTAAGTTTATACCATAAATTGGTAATAGATGAAAATTGTATAACAATCTAATATCTTTAAAATACTAAAATCTTATATAGATATTAGATTGTTACCTTTAAGTACACCTATTTTTAAAAGACCAAAGCATATGTTTAGACAAAAACAAATGTTTTGAATCTTGATTATTTAAACTAAGGATAATACATCCCGTGCAATTTCCATTACACGAACCATATTTCGACTTAACACCAATTAAAATCATACATACGAAAATTATATATAAACAAAAATAAAACTATTTAATTAAAATAAAATATATATATAATCAAACTTATTGCACATATTTCTTTCAGCGCCTGACGAGTAGTTAGTACCCATCTGAGATTAACTTCACCGTGACGAGGTGATTCACGATTACTAGTAATTCCTTATTCATGCAGTCGAGTTACAGACTACAATTCATAATTATATCCAGTTTTAGGGATTAGCTCCATTTTACAATATAGCATCCCTTTGTAAAGGTATATGCAGCACGTCTATAGCCCACGCTATTAAGGCCATGATGACTTGTCTTAGTCCCTATTAACTTATCCAATATAATGGAGAACAACTTTATAAAAATAAATAAAGTAAGGGTTTTCGTTAATTTGAGGAACAAACCAAAATCTCACGACATTAACTGAAGACAGCCGTGCAGCGCTTGTAATAATTGAATAATATTCAAAGCATAAAGTGGTAAGGTTATTCGCGGATCATCGAATTAAATAACATACTTCACTACTGGTTTCAGAAACGGTCTAATGATTTCAATTTAGGCGTTGCCGCTTTACTCATGAGGTGGAATGCTTACACTTTCGTTTATAAGTTAAAATTTCTAACCTATAACATTCATAGTTATCTCCAAGGACTACTAGGGTATCTAATCCTTATTGCTACCCAAGGCTTCGTCCCTCAACGTCAGTTTTTACATAGAAAGTTGCCTTCGCTGTTAACCGTCCTTCCAGTATAATTAAATTCCATCTTTCCTCTGGAAATTCGCTCTTTCTTTCATAAAACTCTAGAAAATTAGTACCTATTATGGCTTAATTTTCTGTCTAGGTACCCTTTAAACCCAATTAAGATGAATAACACTAGTCTTCTACGTGTTACCGCGACTGCTGGCACGTAATTTGGTCAAGACTTATAGATAAAAATTTGTCATTATCACTTTTTTATCTAGAATTTTATACAACTTATTTGTTTTTCATTCTTCCAAATTGCTGGTTCAGCCTTCAGGCTATTGACCAATATACCCCACTGCTGTACAATCTGCCGTGGGCTTTTTTCAGACCCAATGTGGTCGATCGACCTCTCAGTCTCGACTACCGAAATATGAGCTAATTTTTAATACTCTTTCGGATTATATACTAGCATCTTAAAGCGAAATTTAATATTTCTTTTTTATAAGGGATTTTATCCTTACTTCAAGGTAGCTAGATTATAATTTACTCACCTGTACACCACTTTTAATTAAACTTATGTAAAATTAAACGTTCGATTAGCATGTGTCAAGCATTTGGACAGCGTTCATTCAGAGCTATCATCAAACTCAACTATATTTATTTATTAAAATACTGTAATTAGTACAGCTACTATAATGTTTATTTTTTTAAACTATTTATTTTATAAGGATTTATATAAGCAAGTTACTGTTTTTAATACTTAATTCGTTTGTAAAAGCTAAGTATATTTATAATGTTCGCTTTTATATTTCATACAAATATAATTATATTTTCTGTTGATTTTTTAAGTTTTTCTCCTTGTTTTAAATTTTTATAAAAACATATACAAATAAAGCTCTTGACTTTCCTATGCTAAATATAGCATTTTATTTTATTAATCACTTAAAATAATGTAATTTAATAATATCTTATTTACATAAGATATTAATAATATTATTAAAAGAATCAATAAATGCTCTTAATAGCTAAAATATTAATAAAAAAATTTTTAACTACCTATTTGGTCATAAAGTCAAAACAAGAATTTATTTAGTTTAACTGATTGAATAGAAATTGGCATACTACTATGTAGTATTCCACATATTTCTGAACATTGACCATAATAAGTACCTTCTCTATTTAAATATACTGAAGATTGATTTAATCTTCCCGGGTATGCATCACATTTTATACCCAGTGATGGACATGCATATGAGTGTATAACATCAGCACCAGCGACTACAAAACGAGTATGTGTTAATTCAGGTATAATTACTTTATTATCTACCTCTAACATTCTCAGTTTACCTTTTTCTAAGTCACTTTCCGGAACTATATAAGAATCGTATTCTACATATTCTTCATTATTGTTTGTAAAATCAGGATATTGATAACTTCAATATCATTGATGACCCTCACCATATATTACTAAAGATGGATCTATTACTTCATCCATTAAGTATAATAATTTAAATGAGGGAAAAGCTATTAATATTAGTATTATAGCAGGAGTAATAGTTCAAATTAACTCAACTAATGTTCCATGGCTTACATATTTATTTGATATATAAGATCTTGCATAATTTATTACTATTGATAACATTATTCATGTCACTGAAAATAATATTGTAGCTAAATAAAACATTATATTATTATGAAGTTCTTCTAATGCTTCCATTTGAGGTGTAGCATTATCTTGGAAGAACAGTCCCCAGGGTTCAGGATTGTCATATCTAGTTTCTATTTTGGTCATTTTTTTTTGTAATATGGTTATATATAACATATTTATATGTAAAATTTATTAAGATATATATATAGATATATTATTAACTTTGTAAAGGCAAGCTTACGAAAGCATGAGGTTTAGGTGGACTATTTAAACTTCATTCCAGTGAATTATAATTTCTATTAAATAAAGTTTGAAATAAATCGCTAAAAAATTGAGGAGTTAATCAAGGATATCTTGATGTGGCCTCACCTTCTACTAATTGAATATATACAATATATAAAAACAACCATGTAGCAACAACACTTATAATAGAACCAAGACTACTTATTAAATTTCAACCTGCGAAAGCATCAGGATAATCACTAATTCTTCTAGGCATACCTTGTAAACCTAAAAAATGTTGAGGAAAAAATGTTACATTTACACCTATAAATAATATAAGAAAATGTACTTTACCTAACATTATGTTATAAGTAAGGCCTGTAATTTTTGGTATTCAAAAATATCAAGCACTAAATAAACCGAAAACCGCACCCATAGATAATACATAGTGGAAATGAGCAACTACATAGTAAGTATCATGGAAAGCAATATCAAGTGAAGCATTAGCTAATATTACTCCACTTAAACCTCCTATTGTAAACATTACTACAAAACCTAAAGCAAATAACATAGAAGGTGTTAAATATAACGATCCTCCATATGTAGTGGCTAATCAACTGAATATTTTAATACCTGTAGGAACTGCTATAATTAAAGTAGCAGCTGTAAAATAAGCTCTTGTGTCTACATCTAAACCAACGCTATACATGTGATGACTTCATACTACAAAACCTAAAACTCCTATAGACATCATAGCATAAACCATACCTAGATATCCAAATACGCTTTTATTAGAACTAGCTGATATTGTAGTACTTATTATACCAAATCCTGGTATAATAAGTATATAAACCTCAGGATGACCAAAGAATCAGAAAAGATGTTGATATAATATAGGATCTCCACCCCCAGCTAACTCAAAAAAAGATGTATTAAAATTTCTATCTGTCAATACCATTGTTATTGCACCAGCTAATACAGGTAAAGATAGTAATAATAATACAGCTGTAACTACAACTGCTCACCCAAATAAAGCTAATTTATGTAATCTTATACCTGGACTTCTCATATTTAGAATTGTAGTAATAAAATTCATAGCTCCTAATAAACTACTTATACCTGATAAATGTAGAGCAAATATAGCTAAATCTACACTAGGTCCGCTATGGCTTTGTAAACCTGATAATGGAGGATAAAGAGTTCATCCTGTACCCGCTCCATTTTCTATCGTAGCAGCAAACAAAAATAATATCAAACTAGGTACTAATAACCAAAAACTTATATTATTTAGTCTAGGAAATGCCATATCAGGTCCTCCTACTAATAAAGGTAATAAAAAATTACCAAATCCTCCTATCATGGCAGGCATCACCATAAAAAATATCATAACTATAGCATGTGCTGTTATTATACTATTGTATAATTGATTATCTGCTATGTATTGTACTCCAGGACCTGATAATTCTAAACGTATAAGTACAGAAAAAGCAGTTCCTATTAATCCTGAAAACAATGCGAACATTAAATATAATGTACCTATATCTTTGGCATTAGATGATAAAAATCATCTTTCTCTTCACATAGTTATTCCTTTATTAAATGTCATATTTATATTTATTTTGAAATTTACTAGTTTACTAACCTACTAGTTTTTTATTTGTTTATTTTTTATTGTTTTTTATAAATAATATTTTGGATATTAAAATTTTTATACACTTCTTTACAAATACTTAATCTGCTAATTAATTTGCACTTTGCTTTTTTAATTACAAAATATTTATTTTAAAGCAAATATATTTTTATATTACTCTTTTTATTTAAAAGTTTTTTGATAAAAAATATTAGGCCAAAAACCTAAATCAACGATATATATATAATTTATTTATATATATGTATAGGTGACAAGACTCGAACTTGTAAAGTATTACACTATCCCGTCCTAAGCGGAACCTGGTTACCAAATTTCAGCACACCTATTAAAAATGCTCGAGATAAGATTTGAACTTATAACCTAAACATCTTCAGTGTTCCGCTCTACCAAATTGAGCTTCTCGAACTATGGAAATATTAGGATTTGAACCTAATTTAACGATGTGCAAAATCGCAGTTTTACCAATTAAACTATATCCCCTTAAACACATAAAAAAGATTTATTTTTAAGTATATCAAAAATATTTTTATCCGAAGAGGGAATCGAACCCACACAACATATGTTAATAAATCTTAAGATTATCCTGTCTACCAATTCCAGCACTCGGATTTATTAAGGCTAGAATGATTCGAACACTCATCTAAGCTATCATGAGCAGCTGGCTTTACCTATTAAGCTATAGCCTTAAAAACACATAATTAAAAATGTGCGGACTAAGGATTTGCACCTTAATCTTATGGTCATGAGCCAAATATGTTACTATTACATCAATCCGCAAAAATAATAACCTTATTAATATAATGAGAAATAGGTGAGTCGGACACCTGACCATTCGCGTGTAAAACGACTGCTCTACCACTGAGCTAATTTCTCTAACCCAGGAGAGATTTGAACTCTCGTTTTAACAGTGAAAATGTTATGTCTTAACCAAACTTGACCACTAGGTCATAGCCCAGTGCAAGTATTGCACTTACTTCAACCGATTACAAAACGGTTACATTACTTTTATGCTAACCGGGCTTTATAATCAATTTTTTTTAATTATTTAGGTATTTTTAAGGTAAAAATTTTTTATTGTAATATTTAGTATATTATATAATTAGTACTTTATGTCTAAAAAACTTAAGTTTATTATAACTAAAGCCTATCTTTTATCTTTAAAGATAAAAACGTAATGTTTTACTACGTGTGTAAGAGTATCGTAAAATGAGTTTCGCGCTTAGATGCTTTCAGCACTTACCTTTAATTGACGTAGCTTTCTTGCCATGCCTATAATATAAATATACTTTAGTTAAAGTATATTAACATAATCAAATAAACAACAAGTAAACCATAGGTCTACATACCCAATTCCTTTCGTACAAAGGGGCTATTTTTATTTTACTCTAATTTCCTCTAGAAGATAGAAACCATACTGTCTCACGACGTATTAAACCCAGCTCGTGTAGCTCTTTAATCGACGAACAGTCGAACC
>Ga0208990_1000016_pt1 | contig 20574 bp, 16 predicted proteins | sample MedBloCARef_M3_FD_187854 | JGI IMG/M metagenome (GOLD analysis project Ga0208990, IMG submission 187854) | Forest soil microbial communities from El Dorado National Forest, California, USA - Mediterranean Blodgett CA Ref_M3 (SPAdes) (version 2) | ecosystem: Environmental > Terrestrial > Soil >...
GGCTCTTCGCGGCCCCCGTCAGCGTCGGAAGTTCGGCGATGGTGTGGTAGTAAGTCTTGCTCTCTCCATACCCAAGCCATGCCAGAAAACCCATCGCAATTACGATTACACCGATTCCCACGCCAAACTTTACTTGTTCCTGCATACTACTGCCTCCAATGCGGCCGGGACCCTCATCAGCACTGATTCATACAGGTGTGGGCTAGCTATCTCCAGAGTTTCCCGGTCCGACACCACTCTGCGCCGCAGGCGTCCGCGGACATATAGCACTCGGGGCCACTGGAATTTCGGGGGCCGCAGCAATCAGCTTGGATGCCAGAGCAGTTACGTTGGCCGAAGTCTACGGCGGGAAAAATTCATCTCCTTAATTCCTAAGAGCCTCCTTTCGGTGCCGGACCATCTGGTGCAGCTTGGACGGATATCAACTCCACCTCGAAGATTAGAGCGGCGTTCGGCCCGATCCTTGCGCGCGGTACACCATTCTCTCCGTAAGCGAGGTCGGGGGGTACGAATAGCTGCCACGTGGACCCGGCGGGCATTAACTGCAAGGCCTCCGTCCAGCCCTTGATCACCGCCTTGACTGGGAAGTTCACCGGCCCGGTTTGCGTTTTATAGGAGTTGTCGAACTCCGTTCCATCGAGCAAGGTTGCGCGGTACTGGCAGATGGCCACATCCTCAGCCGTGGGCTTCTTTCCCTCACCCGCTTTGACGATCTTGTACTGTAGCCCGCTGGGCAAGCTCACCACCCCTTCTTTCTTCTTGTTCGCGGCCAGAAATTCCTCGCCTTCCCTCTTGTTTTTCTCGGCAAGCTCCTTCGCAGCTTGAAGCTGTTTCGCTCTCGCCTCGTTTTTTATGGCGGCGAGCGTCGTGCCCATCTCCTCTTCCGTCAGGAGCAACTTGCCGCCCGACAGAGAGTCCTTGAGCCCCCGAAGCAAAAGATCCTGATCCAATTCAACCGTTTGCTGTTTTTTGAGACCGTCCCCGATGCTCACTCCCATCGCGTAATTGCGCTTCGATTTCTCATCCAGCATGGAACTACTAACTTCCTGTTTGGGAGCAGCGGCGTCCTTCTGGTTGTTGGTTGGAGGAGCGTCCTGCGCAGCGGCTACACGAGCCAGCAGGACAAATGTCAGTACAATAATCGATAAAAGGCGCATTTCAGTTTCTCCTAGTGAGAATATTGTTGCGACACATGAGCGCGGCGCTTACGCCGACCATTCTTTTGACCTCTTCGACTCTGGACAAGCAGCACTTCTTGTCCCACGCTGGGCGGCACTCGCCGTCTCGTCTTCGCGATCAACACCGCCGAGAACACCAGGAGCACAGCCCCCAACCCGCTCAGGATTAGCTTGTCGCGCCGGCTGGGTTCGGGAGAGGTGCGGAAACCACGATCTGGTTGCCCGGCTGGTTGCACGGCTGGTTGCACGTTCTCGCTCCGGCTTGTCTGCTGCCGGCCTTGGAGTTCTGCCAGCGTGCCGGTCCCCGAGATGCGGAACGCTAGCGTCTGCCCCAACGTCACAGGCTCAGTGCCCTGGACATTATCCTGGGAAACGTCCGGCATTGCCTGGAAGATACTTCCGGCCTTCGGCTCGAAAGTCATGGACTTGGGCAGCATAACCACAAAGCGCTCCTGCGCATTTCGGATCCTGGGTTCAACTACGGCTTCGCCGTTGTAGGGCACTCGATAGACCACCGCGAAGCGCGTATCTCCCGGACGCAATGGAAAGCGGAAATAATACTCGTCTTTGCGCTCGCCGGGCGCAGGTTTGCTCTTGAGCGGCTGGCCGTCCGCAATCTGCACAAGCCCGGACAAAACTTGGGCCTCGGGCGGCAACTGAATTGAGAACGGGCGATCATTCACGAGTGTTCGCGGCGGCTTAGAAGCGTTGTGCATGGTAACCAGCTGCTTCACCTCTAGCGTGTCGCTCCTGGCCTCAAAGCGCTGCACATCCATGACTGCGGTCAGGTCATCTAGTTTGTCGGCGATGTCATAAACTTGAATTGCTACAAAAGTAGCATCCGGCTCGGCCATCTTCTCATATGAGACGCCACGGTGAACCACGCGCACGAGACGGGTTCCTCGAACGTCAGCAGCATTAAGGCTGAAGTGGCCGGTGCCGTCGGTCTTGGCGCGCGCACTTTCCTTCTCGCTGCCTCCCGATACGGTCAAGAGCAGCACTTCATCGCCGACAGCGGGTTTCTTCGTGGTGCCATTGGTGACCCTGCCTGTGAGCTCGCCAGCCGAGGCCGAGCCGCAGACAAAGAGCAAGGTTGCCAGAACGAAGCCGAAGATTTTTCCCTCGGGAACTAGCTCCCAAAACTTCTTCGCCGGTAGAACGCCACGGCTTGTGCCGTCCCAATTCAAGACTTGGGGCTCTTTACCAGGAGTAGCCGTGCGCCTGAGGACACTCATTTCCCCAGTGCTAAGCTTGAGGCGGTCAGTGATTAACGCCTCGCGATAGTGCGACCGTTGTGCCAAGCGCTCACTCCTTTTGGACTGCTCACCTTGCCGTTAATCTTGGGGACAGAAAGCGGCTCTTCAAACGAGAGTTGTGGTGCGATATGGGCTATCGACGCTCCCAGCCGCAAGGCATGGGACTCGATGGCTTACACCAAGGATAACGTCCCGCTAACGCTATATCAGGAGTTCTAATGTCTCCTCCTATGCCTTGGTCTGCCAACAAGGTTCTGCAGTGCCGCATCGCTCGCTGGTTGTCCGGTCTGGGAAGAGTTGATGTCGGTGGCTGCCGCATCCCCAATTGCCGTAATTTGTGCCTCGACCAATTTGAGGACATTGGCCGCTTCGATTTGCGGAGCTGTACTTGCCACGTCGGCATCTCCGGCGTTCTCGTCTACCCCCTGAGTGCCTAGCACAATTCCCCCGGAATTGGCCATTTCGGCTTTCGCCTGGGTAAGAAGTTCCCTCATCAGCTGTTTCGTATCCGTTGCCGATCCTGGGGGGGCAGGAGCGGTTGTTGAACTAACCTGATTTTGACTTACCCTGTCCTGCGCAATAGGGCCAAACGTCTTGGAATCCTTGGCTTTCGGAAAAGCAATAACGCTCGCGAGGGCGTTCGGATCGTCCGCTGTTTTCCTCATGGCATAGTTCAACTGTGAACCATCAAGCAAGGCTGCCAGTACCAGTCGCGCTGGTGCAGGGCCCAGAATCATATGTATCGGTTCGCGGGCCTCGGGCGGAGCGTCGAGCTCGGCGCCGATCCGGCCGCAGACCGCACGCAAAACGTCAACTAACGGAGCATTGTTGGCCTTAATCGTCAGTTCGCCGTTCTCGTAACTAACAACAACCTGGCCTGCTGGTACGTCGGCAAGCGCAGCGGAAGTCTCGGCAGATGCCGCCGATTTTGCTTGCTCTTGGACTTTATGATCCCGTGCCCAACTCCCCGTCTGAAGCCAAAGCAAACCCCCAACTGCCAGGAAAATCGCGAATTGTGAGTGCATTGATAACATCTGCGACCTCCTTACCTTACCGCACTAGCGGTCTGGGGCCTGTCTTGGATCGAGAGTAACTCGACCTCAAAAATGAGCATGGCGTTCGGTCCGATACCACTCACCACGCGTTCTCCGTAGGCAAGCTGAGGTGGGATGAAAATCTGCCACTTCGAGCCCACCGGCATCATTTGAAGCGCCTGAGTCCAGCCCGCCATGACTCCCTTAACCGGCAAGGTTGCCGGTTGGTTGCGCTTATAGGAGCTGTCGAATTCCGTGCCATCCACCAGCGTGCCCCGGTAATGGCATACCACGTGGTCGTCGGGTGTGGGCATCTTTCCGTCGCCCTGCTTCAGGACCTTGTACTGCAACCCGCTGGGAAGGGTAATGACGCCTTCCTTCTTCACGTTCTCGGCGACGAATGCCTCTACTGCCTTCCTGTTTTTCTCCGCTATCATCATCTTGGCGTGCTCGAAATCGTGTCTCTGCTCCGCCTCGACGGTTTTCAGGGTTGCGGTAACTTCCTCGTCGGTCATGAGGAGGTGCTTGTCTGCCAGCGCATCCGTCAGAGCTCTTATCAACAAATCCACGTTCAGGTCTTCTTTTTGTCGCTTTAGGTCCCGTGCCAAATCAACGCCAAAGGCGTAGCTGAGTTTGTCCTTACGGGTCTGGATCGTGGTCTCATCGCGCTGGGACTTACTGTTTTCTGCGGCTTCTTGCTCGGCTTTCATGACCGGAGTTTCTTGCTGGGCCCTGTTCACTACAGGAGTCACTTGCGCGGCGGCAGTCCCGGCGAGAATCGCCATTCCGAGCGTCATCGTCCATCGTATTGCTTTCTGTAAAGTCACGGATTTTTCTCTCCTTGAATGGCCTTCTTCAGCGCTTCAATCATCTCGGGCGTGCCGGTTTTTTCTGCTGCCGCGAGGGTCTTCTTCAGCGCGTCGATTTGTTCAGGCGTGAGTGCCGTTTTTTGGGCCGCGTTCGAAGCTGGGGCTCGGGACCCGGATTCCCTGACTGAGAGCAACTCCACTTCAAAGATCAGTGCGGCATTCGGCGGAATGTTCGCCCGCGGTACCCCTCTGTCTCCGTATGCAAGGTCCGGGGGCACGAACAGTTCCCATTTGGAGCCGGCGGGCATAAGCTTTAGAGCCTCTTGCCAGCCCGTGATCACGGCCATCAGCGGGAACTTTACCGGTCCACCGTCTTTTCGCTTGTATGAATTGTCGAATTCCGTTCCGTCAGTCAAGGTGCCCCGGTATTGGCAGACCGCAACATCCAAAGAAGTTATGGGTTTTTTCCCCTCTCCCGCCTTGATGATCTTATACTGGAGCCCGCTGGGCAAAGTCACTACTCCGTCCTTCTTCTTGTTCTCGGCCAGGAATTCCTCGCTCTCCTTCTTCTTCTTCTCGGCGAGTTTTTTCCTCTCCACAACGGCTTCGGTAATATTTAACTCGGTTTCCACTCCCATGAGGGCCGCCTGGACTTGGTCGTCGCTCATGAGGGTTGGCCCGCCCGAGAGGACATCCTTAAGCCCCTGTCTCACAAGATCGGGGTCCACCTCCACCGACTGCTTCCGCAGAGTCTTGGCTAGCCGCATCCCTGCGGCGTAACTGATCTGCGCATTCTGGTCCTTCAGGGCGGGATTCATCTCCGTGGCCGAGGGTCCCTTCGGCTTCGCGGGCGTTGGGGGAGCGATCTCGAACAGCATGAATTTGCCCACATACTTTGCCGTGACCACCAATTCTTTCGACAATCCTCGGTACGTGATCTTCAGTTTGCTCTCCCCGGCTTTATGCACGGTGATCTTCACGTTGTCACCCTGGCTGGGCGACACCGTGACCATCTCCGGGTCTGACGCGCTCCACTCTGGGCTGATCTTCGTCGGCTTCCCTGCCGCATCCACACCTTCGGCCCGAACCTCAACCGTGTCCTGAGCCGTGGCGCCTGTGTAGTTAGAACCCGTGACCCATGGTGCAATTCCGCGGAAAGGATCGACCATCCGGGGATCCCGCTTGAAAGAAAGCTGGATGCCGGTGACAGAGGCGGTTGAGGCTGGAGCCGCTGCTCCCTGGGCCCGGGCGGCACCAGGAACGAGAACGAATGGGAGGGCCGCAACGACTAGTAAAAAAGTCCGCTTAAGATTGCTGATCATTCTCCATGCCTCCAGACCTACCTCTACCTTGTGAGCAGGAGCATCTAATGGGCCACTCATCTCCAAAGGCGAAGTCCTATCTCCTGACTTATCTGTAGCTTCCGGTCAAATATCCTGGTCGATTCATCACCAGCCACGCTTTTAACTAAAGATGACAAAAAGTACCGATCACGGGATATTGTCGCTACAAAAAGTCATCTCTTTCACCGTCATTCCCTAAAGCGCATCCCCTCCCCGGTTCGGGGAGGGGATGCGCTAATCGGGTTTATGCATCGCCTAGTGGCAGTACTGTGATGTCACGTTGGTACCGCAGAAGGCAGCGGTACCCGCGAGCCTCTGACGACCGAGCGGATTGACAGAGTCCGGAGCCGCGCCCGCGATACCCAGGAAGTTCGGTATGCGGCCGCCAGGGTTGCCAGCGGCGCCCACTGCCGGAACGTTCAGGAACAGCGGGCCCGTGGCGGCAGCCGGAGCCGCTGCGGGACCGCTGCAGAACTGTTGTCCGGGACCGAACTGGTTAGGAGCTGCAACGCAGCCCGTCAGCATCGCGTCCCGATTCAGGGTGCCGTCACTCTCCGGAGCCGTGCCATCCAGAGGCAGAATCACCTGTGGATGGTCGAACGGCGCCTTCTCCAAAGCCACCCGGTCGTCGGTGAGTTCGAGCATGAAGTCCACCAGGGCAACCTTCTCGTCCTCACTGAGGTTCGACTGCAGTTCGGCGTTGAGGTTGAGGATGTTGAAATCCCGGTGGTTGGAATTGGTGACCGGGAAATCGCCGCCCCGGACGTAGAAGTCCACCACCTGCCGCAGTGTCAACTTGCCGCCGTTATGGAAGTACGGGCCAGTGAGTTCCACTTCTCTCAGTTGCGGCGCCTTGAAAGCACCCAACCGGTTGACGCGGTTCACCATGGGCCACGTGCCCTGCTCGGCGACGCCCGGTCCGCCCATGGTGGCATCGCCGGTAGCCGTAGCACTGTTGATCACTTCGCTCAGGTGGGACCGAGGATCGAACGGCATCTCGGGGAAGCCTTCCGCGTTGGCAACGTCACTCAGCGTATTTATGCATCCACCTGTGGGGCCGCACGCCTCATCCAACTGCGGATGGGCGTCGCCCACTGGGATGTGGTTGGCCGCTACCGCTATGTACCCAGGTATTTGCGGATTGGCCGGGTCATCAGTGTACCCGGAGTTGATCTGCTGATCGTGTCCGTTCACCGGGTACAGGCCACCCGTGGCGCAGTAGGGAGCGCACGCCTGAGCGTCAGCCCGACCACCCGCATTTGCGTTGTTCGGATCGAACTGGGCTACCGCCTTGCCGGGCAGCTGCGCCGGCCCACCCAAGACCTTCATGAGCAGCGCGGACAGCGAGAGCGGCCACCCGAAGGCGTCATTGCCTCCGCGGCCGATGTCTTCACAAGCGTGGGTTACGCCTGCTTGATCGCCAACGCAGGGCCGGACGCCGATGTTGTACACGCCGTTGTCGAAGAACGCTCCGCCAAATGAGGTGAAGGGGACCGGGTCTCCGGCTCCGGCTATCGGACCGGTGCCCAGATCCTTGTGGACCGTATAGGTTAGTCCATCATCGTTCAGTGTGATGGCATCGGGGAACATGTAACCTGAGCAGCTGGCCGTGGTGCAATTGCCGTTCACGGCGAAGCTGCCCGCGCTCGTGCTTACCCCGGCTACCGGAGCGGGAACAATGCTCAGATTGGGAGATTTACGCTCGATGGCATCCTGTCCAGGTCCGTTGGTTTCCGATTCCAGATGGAAGCCGGAGATGATGCGCTGTTTGCTCAGCGGCTCATTCATCGGTTCTCTCAGGTGGTTGTCGTGCGCAAATTCCGCAGCCGCGTCCACCAGCTCCCACTTGTGCGTAAACGAGGTGGTGTGATCGGTCAGGGTAGGCGCATTGTGGCAAGCGCCGCACCGCGCCGAGCGGAATTGCGGATTCTTCAACGAAAGGTTGGACCCGAAGAAGATATCCAACCCAAGCAAAGGATCCGGGGTGTTCGAACCCGCCACGCGCGTGCCGCCTGCTGGAACGCGGTTGATGCATCTGCGCGTACCGGTTTCACCGTTAAACGTAAACTGTTCGATGCAAGCGGTCATCCGTGGATGGCCCACGGTGTCGTTTTGCACCGGCCTTGCAGGGGTTCCAACGATGTCATTGGGATTATATTGATCGCGCTTGAAATTGCCCACTTCGCGGAAGCAACCCGGGTGGTTGTCATTGCGCACATAGCCGGTAGGGAAGGGGCTAGTGCCACCCTCACCGCACGTGGGTGCGTCGAGAACCAACAGCGGCTCTCCAACCTCTCCCGTCGTCATTCCCATATCAGGATTCTGATCCCCGAGCTTGTCAAACGGCGAATCGTCCGGCACCAGTTGGCTGGCCCAGGCGTTGATCGACTGCCCCCAGAAGAGGCTGAAGTTGGCTTCCATCTGGGTGAACGAGTTCGTGTCCGTCGCGAGAGATGGACCGCCCGCGACGGCGAGAACGTATCCGTCGAACGGGTCGTTGTTGTGAGCGTTGACCGTGCCATTCGGATCGAGCACTGTGATCGCCGCTGCCGGGTTGGTTCCGGTGCCACACTGATTCGGGTGAATGTCGGGACGCGCGTCAGTGTAGCAGCCGTTGAGATGGCCTGCGATGTTGCTGTGGAGTGCCGGATAGAAGCTGTGCCGGATAAGCGCGGCATACGTGATGCAAAGACCTGGCACGTTTGGTCCAGTCGCTGTGGCAGGACCGCCTTCTGGAGAACGGTCACCAGCCGGCAGAGAACCACAGGCCGACCCGCCCTGGTTGGAGTAAGGTCCGAGAATGCTGTCGTCGATAGCGACCAGCTGGTTAGCCAGAGGGGTTACACCCTTCTGGAGCAGCTTCTTGCCGATCTTGGCCCAATTGCGGCCATCGAACGACATCTCAAACTTGCTCAGCGCCGGCCCTTTCGCCAGCGAAGCAATGCTCGTGAACTTGATGAGCTGCCGAGTCGGCGTCAGCCCGCCAACCGCTGCAGCAGAATCATTGACAAACACGTGGCTTTGCGGATCGGACGGGCCGAACACGCTGCCGCCATTGTCGTCGTGACGCGCGCGGCCATCCCAGAAGTTATCGAAGTTAATCTGTGCCAGGTCGACGGTGGGGGTGTTGCGCGGCTCTACGCGGCGGAAGTCGTTTCCAGACGTTCCGGCGAAACCGGCAAGCGGATCGATGTTGTCAGCCACAACGGGGCTGCGCTGATCGCGAACCAATGCTCTCACGCCGTGCGAGGCCGGGCCAAATGACACGCCTGCCAAGCCCGCGCCCGTTCCTAGCGGGAGATCATAGAACCTGCCGAAATGGACGCCCATCGAGGACGCCACATCGTCGGTGTCGCTCACGATGTTTTTGGCATCGCATGCTGTAAACTGCGCAGGCGTGAGCGGATGGTCCGGAGGATCGGCATCCGGGAAGGTAATCCCAGTGACGTTGCCCTTGATCGGAATCACGCATGCCGGGTCTCCCGCGATCTCGGGCATCATCAGGTTGTGGAATGGAAAGTCAGTTTTTAACAAATCGTGATTGGGCGGGAAGGTGAAATCGTTGAGCGTGCCAGAAATGAGTGTGTGGTCCGCTCTTATCCCGTCCTGACCGAAGGGGTTGATCTGGTTCTTGGTGCGATTGTCCGCTCCGGCGTGAGCGTGGCAGGAGCCGCAGGACTGCACTCCATCGCTGCCAACCTGCATGTCCCAGAAAAGGGACTTGCCAAGGCGCGCCGCTTCCAGCCGGGCCGCCTGCTTCCGCGCATAGAAGTTTGCGGCGGTAGTCACTCCAGAATACGGATCGGCGACAGGTGCACCCGCCAGAGTCGTAGCGTACAGCCCGTAATAGTCGTTTTCGTTCGAAAGCTGGATGTCCGCGCCGGTTGGATCGGGGCGCGTAAGTGATACTGACGCCACCGAGTTCCAGAGGTAATTGGGCGTAACTCCAGTTCCGAGAACATCATCGGATCGCAGCGTCGGCTTTTTGAGGCCGCCCGCACCGGTAACTGGGTTGTAGGGCAGAATGGTGCCCCGGGCTCCTGGATCCACGAGAAGCTCGATAGGTTGAATCGGAATGGCGGCACCGGTCGTCGCAGCAATAGTACCCTGCGGTATCTGGCGAAACATCGCGAGGAAACTGTTGCCCGCGGGGACTGCCGGCACCGAGTACCAGCTGGTGCTGTTCGGCTGTCCGTTATATGGCAATCCCAGATTGTCCTCGCAGAGGAAACTTACCGGCATACCCATCACCTCGAGCAGGCAAGCCAGCTGAGCAAACACGCCCGTGGCGGGGCTGGTGAGGGGAGCGGTGCCAGGTTCACCGGGATCGGATCCGCAGGCCGTGTAGTTCTCCGAGCCGAAAGCCGTGTTAAAAGGAGTATTGAGGGGGACTGGCTCCGGGTTCACTTGGCAGGTCTGAAGTTTCCGCCCCTTCGCGACGGCGTAGTCAATTTCAGGGGTCTCCGTCGGAATCAATCGGCTTGAGCCCGGAGTAACATTTGGGATGGTTGTTGACGGGGGAACACACGAAGGCAAAAGAGTATAACAGACGCTTGTGTTATTCCAATTGGTGGCGCCCGCAAAGTTGGGGTTGAGCACGCGCTGCTCGTTACCGTTCGGCGCGTTGTAGTTCAATGGATGCACGCGCAGCGGTGGCAGGCCAAGAGGGCTTGTCAATGTTCCACCCTGACCGCCGGCGCCTGCACCTATTCTAACCGGATGCGTCACGCCAAAGTGGGGACGGCGAATGTAGGTGCCGAAAATGCCGGTAGTGGGCGTGCAGTACGACGGAAAGTCTTGCTCGTTCAGGGGTTGGTGGCCCGATCCATCGTTGCACAAGCCGTTGATCACCGGCGCATTCCCGTTACCGCCTGTAACATAGGGGTTATCGAGCAGATATTCGACCTCGTTCCAGGTCACCAAAGTGTCTTTTAGACCCTGGGCCGGAGTCTCTGGCTCGAAAAAGAGCTCCGTCGTCAAGAAATTGATAGATCCGTTGCAAATTATGTTGCCGACAGGACAGGTGACTCCTGAAGCGCTGCCGAAATTGGTCGCTTGCTGCGCCATAGAGGGCGAGGGCGCAAGGGTCACCGCCAAGGCAACCGCCACCAACAGCAGGGCAACCTTGAGGGGCTGGTAGAACGTATCGCGTATCATAGTATTCGAATCTCCGTTCTGAGAAATTCACGACGCTTCAGAATCGACAGGGCGCGGGTTGCCCTGTATGTACTTCGGAAGGTCTGCTCCCGGCTGCGGCGCGATTGAGGACTTCGTCGCGGCAGCGGATCGAGGAGCCGCTTCTTGCCTGGAAGCTATACCGCGAACGGGGTGAGCACAATCGGGGAATCCCGCATTTTCGGGGCTGCGCGGTCGCAATCTTGAGTGGAGGCGGCGGGTGACTTACCTCAAGCGGCCTGAAACGACGACGCCCTGCCGTCCCGGCGCTCCGGATAAGTAACGAGCAAAGGACTTTGCAAATTCTTTACACTATTCTTTGCCAAAGCGCAAAGACGGCACACCTTCTTGACGTCTAGGCTGACACTAACGACCTCTCCTTTTCGTGTTAGCCGGTTCGGAGGTACTGTGCGTACCGTCAAGAGTGTGCGTACCTCATTTAGATGACTCTGCGCTGGAGGGTTTATGACAAGAAGGATTTCAATCATTAATGCTCGGCCAGTCGCGTAGGGAGAGCTGAAATGCTACAAACGTGCCGCGAAGTTTACCGGTTGCTGCTTGCCGATGACCACGCCATTATGAGAGATGGATTGCGAGCCATCCTCAAGGCGGAGGGGTTCGAGGTGGTTGGGGAGGCCTCGGACGGACTCGAGACGGTCCGGCTATGCGAAGAACTCCGGCCCGACGCTGTGGTGCTGGACCTTTCGATGCCGCTGTTGAACGGCATGGACGCCGCCCGCCAGATATTCAAGACTTCTCCGAAGACAAAGATCATTCTGCTCACCATGCACACTGAAGAACAGTTTGTTTTAGCAAGTCTGCGCGTCGGTATAGTCGGATACGTGCTGAAAAATCAAGCTGCTTCATGCTTGGTACAAGCCATTCAGGCGGCTCGCAAAGGCGAGGTCTACCTGAGCCCCGGTGTGTCGAAAGCCGTCGCGGATGCATATCTATCGAAGGACGATGCGCCCCCGGATCCCTTGAGTATGCGTGAGCGCCAGGTATTGCAATTGATTGCCGAGGGGAAAAATGTAAAAGAAATTGGAATCGTATTAGGAGTCAGCACTAAGACCGCTGAATCACACCGGACTAACATTATGGAGGCGCTACATATTCGTGATGTGGCCGGGCTGACCCGCTATGCCATCCGTCAGGGCCTAGTAGGGCTTGAATACGCCTAACGGCTCCTACCAATCTGTTCACCGGCCCTCAGCGTCTCGCTAGAGCGTTCTCATGGCTTTTTCAGATTTCTTCGCCCAATAATTGCGGAATTCCCCGATTGTGTATCTCCTCTCTGCGCTTTACCTTGTTAACGTCGCTCTTCCGCCAATCATGGGGGGGAGTTTAACTGCCCTGAAGGCGAACCCCATTCTAAGTTTGGCGGAGAGTGGCGGCCTTCTTTTGGGACTAAGACATGGCAAGCCCCCGGGATCTGAGGTTTGTGATCGCTGATGACCACCCGATGATCCGGGAGATGGTGAAGGCGATCCTCGAAGTAAAACAATTTCGAGTGGCTGGCGTTGCCACGGATGGGCGTGAGGCAGTCAGGTTGTGCCGAGACTTAGAACCTGACATAGCCGTGCTTGATCTTTCAATGCCACAGCTCAACGGCATTGATGCTGCACGCGAGATCAAGAGGGCCTCCCCAGACATTGGGGTCATTATCCTCTCCACGCACTCTGACGGACCTTATATTCTAGAGAGTCTCCGTGTGGGAGTTTCTGGATACGTGACAAAGGCGAAGGCTGCGTCCCATTTGCCAGAAGCGATCGATGCGGTTTGCAGGGGGGAGATTTACGTGTGTGCCAGCGGCAGCCAGAGGTGTATGGAAGCATTTCTTGCGGCTGCGGAGGGACGGATCCCCGACGAGATAGGCACTTTGGCCTCCATATGTCTTGAAGCATTTCTCGTGGGCCCGGAGGGGCGAGATTCCTGCTTTGGGGAGCTGTGGGAACAGGAGGCCCTTCGACATGCCACCAAACCCGGGCGGAGTAGTCCGCCCATTCGAAAACAGGTAGCCAACTGGTCAGAGCCTCCGCCCGAATCGTCTCGCGACGTCCCCTTGACACGCTCGACCATGTGCCGCACTGATTGTCCGCAGCTTCGATCCCCTTTTGTCGGTGAACGCGCGGTTCAGGCGCAAGGTAACCAATACCGTGGCCATGTAATGAACGGCGTAATACTCCAGAAACATCCCGCACCGGTCTCCCGGCCGACAACATGCCGACTGTGAGCTTCTTTGTGATGCCGCCTCAGACAACGCGTGATCGAACGGAGCGGGTTTTTGCGAGCTCGCCGCTTTCAGAAGAGAACGATTGTGACTTGGGCTTTCAACAAGCCTTTCGAAAGCTCCGATCAAGCATTGATCTGATCAGTTGGATCCCTCCAGTTGTTCTTTATCGATCCCAACCTAGAGCTGGGTTATCCGCCGAGTCCAGATGGGCACCAAGAACAGATCATGAAGAGCTGTTAATGAGACTGAACAGCAATGACTCGGGCGAAACGAGTAGGTTCTTCCCGGGAATGAAGATGGCCGCGATGAGGCGCTTCCGAGTGCTCCATGAGGCTTATATACAATTTACAGCTGCGTCACATATTTTTACTTCGAGTTTGATGAATCGCAGGACAAAACCTCGAGATACGGGCAATTTATTTACGTGTACACAGTCGTTTATGTTCGATTTCAAAATGCACTATTCGATTGCGTGAGTAATATTTGTAGATCGAATGGGAGGGAGTGAAGACGTGATCCTTGGACGCTCTGAACAATCCGATGCGGACAGCCCCACACATCGCGGGGATGCGACAACTGAAATGGAACTGCAGCTGGCACAATTGGCTAATGCTTTCGCAGACTTATATCACCTCCTGGAGCTGTATGGTCCAGTGTGGTACACACGGGAGCAGCACGACAAAGCCGAGTGGGCCTTGGGGTCCCTGAAAAAGAGGCAACTACCAACAACAGAGAGCCCTCGGGGAATTTAGCCAAATCGACCGGGGAATCAAGATCGATGATGACAAAGAGACCACCTTTGGTGCTGCTGCTCAGAGCGGGCCTGATGATTGCCTCCGCCGCAGCAGTTAGCCTCGTGTTTTGGAGTCAGCTACACTGTCGCGAGCGCGTTTACATACGGGATTTGACAAAAGTCTTAGCTCGAACGGTGCAAACAGATCTATCCCACGAAATGTCGTCCCGCATGCGGGCGCAGGTGCGGCTTGCCAAACTGATTAAGGACGCACTCCGTCGCAGTAATTGGGAAAATCAGGCGAAACTTATATGAAGCACAACTCAGATTTCGTCGCCAAGCGGCGGATGGATGATACATATCAGGTTCGCTGGGTTGCCACGGAACGTGTGTGGGCGACGCGCGGCTCAGGCGCATGCTAACTAGATGGCTTATACGCGATAACCTGGTAAGCATTGGAAGGGCAGCTGCCATTACTGGTAGAGCAGGATCCCCAGCTATAGTTCGCTACATGGCACTGGGGAGGGAGGAAGAGTCTTGAATTGGCGCACCCTGTTTGGGTACCGGCTATTGGCAGCGGTGCTTGCGATTCTGGTCATCGCCGCCCTGAGCGTTACCTTCCGCGATCCGTTCGATTTCGACGACCGTCCTCACATTGAACGGCTCATGAAGCTGGCTCTTAGCACTGCGCAAGCGGACACAACTGTGGACTTTGAAGAGCGCATGTGGGCGCAGGTTAAACTTGCCGAGGCGGGCGACCTGTCTAGTATGTCCGCGCATGATTGGGAAGTGATGTCCAAGTCGTTTCTAGCCCATAACCCCGGCTATGTGGGGCTTCAGTTGCTCGACAGGACGTACCGCGTGAAGCGGACGGTGGCGCTTTCTGAGGCCGCGAGTTTCGATGCCACGGTTGACTTTCTTGCTGATGCCCGTCTGCAGCATACGCTTCAGACTGCCGCAGCCGCAACCAACCGGGTGGCGGCGGTGCCTATCGAGCTGCCCAAGGGGAGGCCTGGATATTTGATAGCCGTGCCTAATTTTGCTCGCGGAGAGCTCGTCGGATTCCTGGTCGTCGAATGTGATGTCGAGAAAACGCTTGACTCCATGCTGTCCGAATTCAAGCAACTTGGGTACTCGGTTGCGGTATCAGACAATTTCCGTCAACTTTATCAGACGCCGGGGAGTGGCAGCTCAGAGACTCGCAAAGAGTGGGGGCAGAGCGCCAAAGTGCCTCTCCCCCCTTTGGACTGGCGCGTTGAGGTTTGGCCCAAGCCCGAATTGGTCGCCGAGGCCAGATCGCCGCTGCCGGAGCTGGGCGTGCTATTCGCGTTGGCGCTCCTCGTACTGCTGGCGTCGGCTATCCATTTAGCGCGCCAATTGCACTCAAAATCAGTTCTCTTGCGCGGGGCGCGCGACGAATTGGAGTTGCGGGTACAAGAGCGAACGGCAGAACTGCAAGCGATTAACAAAGAACTCGAAGCGGAAATCCATGAGCGAAGGCAGGCGGAAAAATCACTCCAAGAGCTCTCGGGGCGCCTTCTGCGGTTGAGAGATGAAGAGCAGCGCCGGATTGGCCGCGAGCTGCACGACAGCACTGCACAGATCCTGGGTGCCTTAGCTATAAACCTCGAAAGAGTTCAACAGCTTGTTCTTAGCGGCGAGATTTCAAAGTTGCAGAAGCTGCTCGCGCAAAGCACCGACCTAGCAGAACAAGCAACAATTGAGGTCCGAACCTTGTCCTACCTATTGCACCCGCCACTGCTGGATGAACTCGGTCTAGAAGGAGTTCTGCCGTGGTATGCAGCCGGTTTCAGCAGTCGGTGCGGAATTCAAGTCAACGTGGTACTGCAGCCTAACCTGGGTCGCTTCTCATCCGAAACAGAGCTGACGCTTTTCCGCGTCGTGCAGGAAGCACTGACGAACATTCATCTACACTCGGGTAGCCCGACCGCCGACATAACCGTACTCAAGGATGCAAATCGAGTTCAGCTCTGGGTCACGGATCACGGTCGCGGAATACCGCCCGGGACTCTTGGAAAAGACCGTAATGCAAGAGCATTCATTGGAGTTGGCATTGCTGGGATGCAGGAAAGGATACGCCAATTGGAAGGCGTCTTGGAAATCGAGTCAGGAGACAGTGGAACACGCATTACGGTCATGCTGCCAATTCGTGATGCTAAGCTAGTTTCCGAGCACGACAGCAATCAAGGAAATACTGAATTAACGGATACAACTAAGGAGAATCCGATAGCCGGCGAACAGAATAATCTTTGGTGAGCAAGTACGATGGCGGCACCACAAGGTAGTTCAGGCAAAACGGTCGCGGTTGCTATGGGCGACCGCGTAGGGGCTTGGCAAGACTAACTTCAACGAAAAAAATACACCGAAGCTGTATCTCGGGGCGGCTCTTTGTTTGGTTTTAATTGGTCGCATTGCCGTCCGCCCGGCAGCGGTGTAACCCTACGAGCCGATCTGGCCTAACCCCGTTTTATGTACCGGTGTTTATGAGGGTCGGTTAGGGCACCTAATGGTTTTCCCTCTGAGATTATTGGAGGCAATCGTAGGAGCAAGTTTGGGAGCAGAACAGACCGAAAACGTGCCAAATACTGTATAGCACCGAACACGTAAGTCGCAGAGAAGTACAGCAGGCCACATATCATCCAAGACTCTGTCACATCTTCTGAGCAGAGGGTCGCATGTTCCGAGTGTTTCGCGATACCCATTCCGCGGTACCGCGCGATGATATTTCCGCGTCGATCATGAAGGGCTAACGAATCCGGTTGTCACCCGTGCCGCTGAAAACTAACGCACAAGAACCGGATCATTGGCCTTATCTGCCCCTTTTTGCCCCCGCGTGAATTTGCTAAGTGTCCCACCATCAGGAAGATGGTTGGTAGGGGCGGTGGGGATCGAACCCACGACCTTCGGCTTAAAAGGCCGCTGCTCTACCACTGAGCTACGCCCCTAAACTCTTAATGTACTTGCTCTTGCGCGGTCGCTGTCTGACCCTCTGAATGGCCAGTGTCAGTTCTGGTGTCACTTGCTCCGAGCAGCGACGCCACTGCGTGCGGTTTGTTCGTCCCCAGATGCCCGGAATGTGCAACATCCGAGATTTCTAGTCTACCATGTCCCAAGTTAGCATGGATTGACTCCCCTTCGGCAGGCCTTGGATGGACGCGCGCAAAGCGGCAACCTCATTAATGACGAACACCATGCGAGCGCCCGCGGGCGTCATTCACGTGCCTCGACTTTGGCAGGTAGAGTAAGGTAAAAACTTGCGCCGCGCGGAGAGTTGTCGGCAGCCCACAAGCGGCCGCCATGCGATTCAACGATGGATCGGCTGATCCGAAGCCCCATGCCGGTGCCTTGCTGTTTGGTCGTAAAGAAGGCCTCAAAGATCTGCTCCCCCTGCTGCGGGGGCAGCCCCACGCCGGTATCGCTGACCGAGACCAGAAGTTGCTCGTTTTCCGTTCGCTGCGACTTGATGGCGAGCTCGCGCGTGTCATCCACATCCTTCATCGCATCGATGCCATTGATCATGAGGTTCATCAGCACCTGCTGCAATTGCACGCGATCCCCCACGACCTGGGGAAGATCTGCCTCCAGCTCCGTCCGGACTGATATCGAGTATCGCATTGCCTCGTTGCGCAGGAGGACGATCATCTCTCGAATGACTTCGTTTATATCAACCAACTCCCGTTGCGGAGTACCCTTCTTGAAGAGCAGGTGGATCCGGCTGACGATTTCCCCCGCACGCCTTCCGTCATTCACCATTCTCGTGGCCGCCGCGCGTGCCTCTTCCAAATTCGGAGGGTTGGCGGCGAGCCAGCGCAAGGAGGTGTTGGCGTTGGTGACGGCGGCGGCAATCGGTTGTTTCACTTCGTGCGCCAGGGAGGCGGTCAACTCTCCCATGGTGGTCACCCGGTTGACGTGTGCGAGATCCGACTGCGCCTGGCGCAGCGCCTCTTCGGCCTGCTTGCGGTTGGTAATGTCCGTCGAGGTACCCACGAATTGCACCACATCCCCGGAGGCGTTCAAAACAGGATGGCCGACGGTGTGGATGTATTTGACAGTACCGTCCGGAAGAAGGATTCGCATTTCCACTTCGTAATCCGATTTTTCACTGATTGCTCGATCGATTGCCCGCTGCCACTTTTCTCGATCCTCCGGATGAATGCGCTGTGCCTTTTCTTCCCAGGCCGACGTGCCTTTTTCTGGGTCGAAGCCATATATGCGATACCATTCCTCGGAGAGATGCAAGGCGTCTCCTCCCGCCACTCCCCAAGCCCAACTCCCCGTACGCGCGAGCCTCTGCGCTTCCGCCAGATAGCCCTCGCTCCGCCGCAACGCTTCTTCCGCCTGCTTGCTCTCGGTGGTGTCCATCACCGCCCCGACAAACTCGATGCTGCCCGATTCATCGCTTAAGGCATGAGCCGCAACATGGACATACTTGACGGAACCATCCGGCATCACCAGGCGATATTCATGATCAAAATCCTTCCCATCCTGCGACGCGCGCTCGAGGGTCTGTTTCACGAGGGCCGCGTCTTCCGGATGAACCCGCTGGAGAACTAGTTCCACGGTCGGTTTTGTTGCTCGGTCGTAATGGAAGATTCGAAAGGTTTCCTCTGACCAGATGGTTTCGCCAGTAGAAATCCTCCAGCTGAAGCTGCCGGTGGGGCTTAGTCGCTGTGCTTCCGATAAATAGGCTTCGCTCTGCTGCAGCTTCTCTTCGGCCCTCTTGCGTTCACTACTTTCTGCTTGCAACGCCTCGTTGGTTCCCTGGAGCTGTTGAACTGTTCCAATCAGGTCATCGCGCGCGCGCCTGAGCGATTCGGTGGCCCTCCTTTGCGCCGCGCTCAGCAATCCGGCAAACAGCAGCGAAAACGCAAGAACGATAAACCGTGGCATCCCCTCGGGCTTCGCAGTCAAAGAATGCATTGGAGGCAGGAAATAATAATAGAAAGCGAGAGCGGAGAGGGCCGTCGCGAGCAATCCCGGCGCAACTCCGCCGACCCATGCACTAATTATGACGGCGAAAAGAAACAGTGAAACCGGAGCTGCTTCCAAATGCAGCGCCGGCAATTGGGTGAGAAGCAGAGCTGTAGCGACCGATAGAACCGCAATCCCCAAGCTCCAAATCACAGGCGGCTTGGGCCACAGAACAGGATTGGACCTGAACATACAGCTGCCTCGGCAATACAGCGATCGTGTTGCTCATCGCTGCATTCGTAAAGCTCGGCATTCATTTCCGCATCGAGGATCAGAATCAGCAGATGCGGAGAGACGACCTAACGAACCGCAACGGGTGCGACGCGTCGTGCGCGCCCAGCGGGAACGCATCGATGCGGCCATGCGACTCCCGTTGCGTCAGGCACCGCCCCAAGATCGGCTTCAGGCCGGAGGCGGACTGGTAGCGCTCCTTCGCGTTTTGGGCGAGGAGCTTCATGATGATAGTTGAGAGTGGTGCGGGAACCGCGGCGCTGCTCGTGTCCTTGCCGCGTGAAGCTCTTGGACCCTTGGATACCAAACTTGGTAGCTCCCGTCTGCGACGACGCCATGACAAGCAAATAACCCTAGAATGAGTGCAGTGAAGAAGAAGTCCGATTGGCTATTCGCCGGTTGTTGTAAACGCCAGGCTCAGCAGTGTTTTCTGCTCGAGCTCGTGGACCTCACCAGGCGGTGTGGACGGCGCGGAATGCGCTCGGTCATGGAGGCCTCCTTGTTGCTGTACCTGAGGATCATAGCATGTCCTTAGCGGCGTTTCCTGCGCACCGTTTCAGCACCGAATGCCGATACACCTCAGACTCTTGCGCACTCTTTTGCACTCGCCCAAACTCAACTCTTTTGTTTTCAATCGATTCCGCATTCTTTCGCAAAAACACCCGGGGTGGACGGTACGCCCACCCTCATCCCACGAAGAAATACCGTTTGAGGGAGAAGAAAATAGGGTGCCGAGGCCAGCAGAATCGATGAACTTGAGCATGTCGCCGCGGCTCTCTATTGCCATCCGGAACGTTTAACTTACGACGTTCGTCAAGACGTCAGTGCCAGCCGCATATTGTTGCAAGAGCGCCCCAAGTCTTTGCGTCCAGCGTTCGAGATTCTCCGATCTGCTAAAAGAAACAATTACGGCGAGAACCTCTTTCGTCGCCGCCGTCACCATCGTTCGTTCCGAATCGCTCGTCGCGCTGCCGTGCGGCCCAACCGTATCAGCGAACACCGGCATTCCCTCCAGATTCAAATCGTATTTGCCAATGCCTTTGTATGTTTCGCCGGCGCGCCCCGGGCGAAAAACAATTTCGCCGGTCACATGCGCCAGGTCATACAACCCGATCGGCAACCGGCTCTCCACCGATACGAGATTAATTACGTCCACCACGGCGTTGATTTGCGGCAAGCCTTTCCCAGCAACCACGCGCCGCAACAGCGCCTCCGCCGAACCGCGGTATCGCGATGGATCTTTCCCCAGAGACTTGTACGCCATGCGCGTCGCCTCCACCTGCGGCGACGCCAGTACGCCGCGCGGGAAGGCCAATTTCTGGATTTCGTTCTCCCGCGCCTTCATTTCTTCGAGCAGCGCGGCCGGCGACGCCCCCGCCTCCACCTGCGCCGTCACGCAGCCCAACGCTGTTCGCGGGCACTTCGTTTTCAATTTCGGATCAATCGTTACCATCATCGCGGCCTCAGCTTGCAACCGGTTTCAGCCGGGCCGAGATTTGCTCCGTGGAGATCGGACGCTGATATTCGGCGAACACGCGAAAATGGATTTGGTGCGGCTGGCGGATCGCCTCGATGCTCTTGACCCGGAAC
>Ga0208990_1000018_pt1 | contig 20359 bp, 19 predicted proteins | sample MedBloCARef_M3_FD_187854 | JGI IMG/M metagenome (GOLD analysis project Ga0208990, IMG submission 187854) | Forest soil microbial communities from El Dorado National Forest, California, USA - Mediterranean Blodgett CA Ref_M3 (SPAdes) (version 2) | ecosystem: Environmental > Terrestrial > Soil >...
AACACCAAGGCCGGCGCAACCGGCAATAACGCGCTGTTCGAGACCTGGGCCAGCGACACCGACACCTTCACCATGAACCCGCAATTTCCGCAGTCGCCGGCGCCGCTCGCGCTGCGGCAGCCGATCGTGCCGACGATCGGACGCGAAGCGATCCAGGAGAGCGGTGCTCTGCTGCCGGCAGTGCCGCCGAATCCGAATGTCGGCGAGGAGGCGCGCCGCAACAAGGTGACGTTCGACTTCATCGTGCAGAACAACCTCTACAAGGTCTCCGGCCTGCGCGCGGCATTCGGGAAAACGATTTCCTTCCCGGTCGACTCGATCGAGGTCAAGGCGAACTGGATACCGGTTGCGGATGTACCGGCTTTCACGCTCAATCGGGTAACGCCGGCCGACGTACCGCAGGTCTTCCATGTGAATACCGGAAGCGACGGCAAGCAATATGCGCTGATCGCGATGCACGTCATCAGCAAGCTCGTGCCCAACTGGACCTGGGCGACCTTCGAGCACCAGCTCAACCCCGCGCGCTGCGACATCCTGGGCTGCAAGGACGCTTTCGGCGCCGCGCAGCCCAACGTGGCACCCAACCGGCAGGCGGGTCGCGGCTATCCGCCCTGCGCGAAGACCGCGGCGCTGACCACGATGATCAACGCGGCGAAATGGGACCCTGCCTACGTCAATTACTGTCTCAAGGGATCGCAGACCGACCAGGTGGACAACACCGGTCTCGACATCCGGGTCGGCAACTCCATCACCGAAGAAGGCTTCGTCGACCGCGCGTCTTGCATGACCTGTCACGGGCGCGCGGGCTGGGACCGTAACGGCCAGGCGACCAGCAAGGCCGGCTTCGATGGCCCTCTTGCGCCGCTCGGGCCGATCAATCCCATTTGGTATTGGAGCTTCCACGCGAGCCCGCCCATTTACGAGGGCATGCCCGGCCTCACCCGTACCGGTACGTCAGCCGATTTCGTCTGGTCGGTTCCGTTCTGCGCGATCGACGACACGGTGACGCCGCCGAAGCACAGGTGCGTCGGAAAATAGCATGAGCGCCGCGCCTCGGCGGCGCAATGTCGCGCTCGCCGGCAGCCATCGCGCCCGACCCGAAGGCGCGAAGGCTGTCGGCAAGGTCGCGCCCGACGAGCCCGTCGTCGTGTGGATCTACCTCAAGGATCCCGCGGCTGACGCCCACGCGCCCGGAAGCGCGGCCGATCTCGCGGCGCTCGCCCGGCCCACCACGCGGCGCGCGCTGGCGCGCCAGCGTGCCGCCGCCTTGGCGCCGGCGATCGTCGCGATCCGGCGTTTCGCCAAGCAAAACAATCTCACGGTGCGCAGCGTGCAGGCGGCCCGCCAGTGTGTCGTGCTGCGAGGGACGGCCGCACGCATGAGCAAGCTGTTCGGCGCTTCGCTGCGCATCTACGAGGACGGACAGCAGCGTTTTCGCGCGCGCTCCGGATCGCTGAAGGTGCCGCGCGCCATCGCGGGCTGGACGCGCGCCGTGCTCGGCTTCGACCAGCGCCCGCAAGTCGGCTTGCGCGCGCTGGCGGGCGACGGCGCCGCCGGCGGCCTGTGGCCGAGCGAGGTCGCGGCGCTCTATGGCATCTCGCTCGCGCGGACCGGGCCTTCACAATGCATCGGCATCGTGGCGCTGGGCGGCGGCTATCTGGTGTCCGACGTGGAAGCGGCCGCCGCCCAGGCGGGCCGGCCCGCGCCGGTCGTCGTCGAGCGATCGGTCGATGGCGCCACCAACCAGTATGAGGGCGGCACGCCGCGCGACGAGGAGATCGCGCTCGACATCCAGGTCGTGGCCGGCATCGTGCCGGCCGCCAGGATCGTGGTCTATTTCGCCCAGAACACGACCGCGAGCCTGGCCGCCGCCATCCACCAGGCGGTGTTCGACGACGTGAACCGGCCGCAGGTGCTCTCCATCAGCTGGGGCAGCGCCGAGAAATTCTGGCAGCCCGGGCCGCGCGATGCCGTGCAGGCCGCGCTCGCCGATGCGGTCAGGCTCAAGGTGAGCGTCACCGTCGCGTCGGGCGACCTGCTGGCGACCGGGGGCGTCAGCGACGGCGCGGCGCACGTGTTCTTTCCGAGCTCGAGCCCCTATGTGCTCGGATGCGGCGGCACCGCATTGACGCTCCAGGGCAACGACATCGTGTCGGAAGCAGTGTGGAAGGAGAATTTCACCGGCACCGGCGGCGGCATCAGCGAGGTTTTTCCGGTGCCCGACTTCCAGGCCGATGCGGCGCTTCCGCCGTCGATCACCACCGGCGCAAGGGGACGCGGCGTTCCGGACGTCGCCGCGGCGGCCGCGAGCGTCCCCGGCTATCGGATCATTTTGGATGGCAACCCGATCGTGAAGGACGGCACCAGCGCGGTGGCTCCGCTATGGGCCGCCATGATCGCGCTTGCCAACGCGCGGCGCGGCGCACCGCTCGGCTTCGTCAACCCCATCCTCTATGGCAATCGGGATCTGTTTCGGCCCATCACCGAGGGCGACAATCGCTTCCGCGGCGTCGGCTACGCCGCCGCGCCCGGGCTGAGCTGGAACGCCTGCACGGGTCTCGGGGCGCCGAAGGGCGCCGAGGTGATCGCGGCGCTCGCCGCGGCGGGCGTCCCCATGGCCTAGCGGGAAGTCGCGCTACGCGGCCGGCCCGTCATTCGTGGCGGCGTCGCCGGCGGAGGCCTTCGGTCCCCCTTTGGCGACCCCCACCATGGCGGGCCGCAGCACGCGATCGGCGATCATGTAGCCGGGCTGCATGACCTGCACGATGGTTCCGGCCGGCACGCTCGGGTCGGGAATCTCGACCACCGCCTGGTGCAGGTTGGGATCGAATTTCTGGCCCTGCGGATCGAACCGCCTGATCCCGTGCTTCTCCATGACCTTGAGCAGCTCCCGCTCGGTCAGCTCGACGCCTTCGATGTGGGACTTGACGACCGGATCGGCCTGGTCGCGCAGATCGGCGCTGAGCGTGTCGAGCGCGCGGCGCATATTGTCGGCGACGCCGAGCAGGTCGCCGCCGAACCTGGTGATGCCGTAATTGCGGGCGTCCGCCACTTCCCGGTTGGTCCGCCGCCGCAAGTTTTCCATATCGGCAAGGGTGCGCAGCAGCTTGTCCTTGAGGTCGGCGTTTTCCCTGGCGAGTTCCACCGCCGGATCAGCCGCCGGCTCGGCAGCCTCGGCTGCCGCCCTCGCGGTATCTTGAGCTTCGCGCGAATTGGCCGTCATGTCGGTCACCGTCCCTCGTTCCGGTCATGTGAGGCGATCGATTCTGGGCAATCGATGCGCTTCGCATATCGAGGTTCGGCGGCGGAAAATCAAGTCGCCTCAACGGGGGCCGGCCACCCCATCGGGCGCTCAACGGCCGGCCAGGAGCTTGCTGATCACCTTGGCCGTATAGTCGACCATCGGGATCACGCGCGCATAGTTGAGCCGCGTCGGCCCGATCACCCCGATCACCCCCACGATCCGGCCGGAGCCGTCGCGATAGGGCGAGATCACGGTCGAGGAGCCGGACAGCGAGAACAGCTTGTTCTCCGACCCGATGAAGATGCGCACGCCCTCGGCCAGCTCGGCGCGGCCGAGCAGGTCGGCGACGTCGCGCTTGGTCTCGAGATCGTCGAACAGGTGGCGCACGCGTTCGAGATCGGCCAGCGCCTTGAGATCGTCGAGCAGGTTGGCGTGGCCGCGCACGATCAGCTTGCGGTCCTCGACGTCGCCGCCCGACCAGCTCGCGAGCCCGGCCGAGACGATCTTTTGGGTGAGCTGGTCGAGCTCGGCGCGGCTCGCCGCCAGCGCCGCGTCGATCTCGGAGCGGGCCTCGGCGATCGTCTTGCCGCGAATGCGCGCATTGAGGAAGTTGGAGGCTTCGGTCAGCGCGGAGGACGGCAGCCCGAGCGGCAGATTGACGACGCGGTTCTCGACCTGCCCATCCTCGGCGACCAGCACCACCAAGGCGCGCTCGGGCTCGAGCCGCACGAATTCGATATGCTTGAGCCGCACATCGGTCTTGGCGGTGAGCACCACGCCGGCCGCATGGGTCAGCCCCGACAACAGCCCGGATGCCTCGGTGAGCAGGCTCTCGACGGAGCGGCCGGAGGCCGCGACCTGACCTTCGATCGTCTTGCGGTCCTTCTCGGACAGGTCGCCGACCTGCATCAGCGCATCGACGAAAAAGCGCAAGCCCAGCTCGGTCGGGAGCCGCCCGGCCGAGGTATGCGGCGCATAGATGAGGCCGGCCTCCTCGAGGTCCTGCATCACGTTGCGCACGGAGGCCGGCGACAACGGCACCGAGATGAGCCGCGAGAGCTGGCGCGAGCCCATCGGCTCACCGGTCGCCAGATAGCTTTCGACGATCTGGCGGAAAATCTCGCGCGAGCGCTCGTTGAGCGTCACGAGGCTGATCTGGCTCGATCCGATCGGAACGTCTTGGGACACGCTGGCACTCTGGTTGACGCCGGGGCCATGCGGCCCGGACCACAGAATTGTCCCTTTGGCGCATCAAGTTCAAGCTGGACGGCTGCGGTTCGGGTGCGGCGTGCCCGAATTAACCCCGGCGCGCGCGTTTTGGTGCGCTTTCGGCCGCAAACCGGTATCCACTTCGCCCGAAAATGATCTAAAAGCGGGGCCCCGGCCGGCAACGCGGCCCCATGGAGATCTGCCAATGCGACCGAGCCGCCGACAGCCCGACGAGCTACGCGCCGTCTCGCTCGAACGCGGCGTGGTGAAATATGCCGAAGGCTCGTGCTTCGTGAAGTTCGGCGACACCCATGTGCTGGTCACCGCCACGCTGGAGGATCGCCTGCCGCCGTGGCTGAAAGGCCAGGCGCGCGGCTGGGTCACGGCCGAATACGGCATGTTGCCGCGCGCCACCCTGGAACGGACCCGGCGCGAGGCGTCGGCCGGCAAGCAGGGCGGCCGCACCGTCGAGATCCAGCGGCTGATCGGCCGCAGTCTGCGCGCCGTGGTCGATCTCGCGGCGCTGGGCGAGCGCCAGATCACGGTCGATTGCGACGTGATCCAGGCGGACGGCGGCACCCGGACGGCCTCGATCACCGGCGCCTGGGTGGCGCTGCACGACTGCATCGCCTGGATGAAGGCCCGCAAGATGATCAACGGCGAACCGCTGCGCGACCATATCGCGGCGATCTCGTGCGGCATCTTCAACGGCACGCCGGTGCTCGATCTCGATTACGCCGAGGATTCGGAAGCCGACACCGACGCCAATTTCGTCATGACCGGATCGGGCAACATCGTCGAGGTGCAGGGCACGGCCGAGAAGACGCCCTTCTCCGAGGAGCAGCTGCTCGCCTTGCTGGGGCTCGCCCGCAAGGGCGTCGGCAAGCTCGTCGACCTGCAGAAAATGGCGGTGACGTGACCGCGCGCGCCACCAGCCCAACGGGAACGGCGGCCGAGGCCGCGCACCGGCCGATCAGCGGCCGGCTGGTGATCGCGACCCATAATCCCGGCAAGCTCGCCGAGATGCGCGAGCTGTTGGCGATCTACGGCATCGCGGCCGTGTCGGCCGGCGAGCTCGGCCTGCCCGAGCCCGAGGAGACCGGCACGACGTTTCGCGCCAACGCCCGGATCAAGGCGGAGGCCGCGGCGCGCGCCTCCGGCTTGGCGGCCTTCGCGGACGATTCGGGGCTGGCGGTCGATGCGCTCGGCGGCGAGCCCGGCATCCATTCGGCGCGCTGGGCCGGCCCCGGCAAGGATTTCGCCGGCGCCATGGCGCGCATCGACGCGCTGCTGCGCGAGCGCGACGCCACAACGCCGGAGCGCCGCAAGGCGCATTTCGTCTCGGCGCTGTGCGTCGCCTGGCCGGACCGCCATGTCGAGGAATTCGAGGCCACGGTCGACGGCACGCTCGTCTATCCGCCGCGTGGCCACAAGGGCTTCGGCTATGACCCGATGTTCCTGCCCGACGGCCTCGCCCTCACCTTCGGCGAGATGACGAGCGACGAGAAGCACGGCCTGCCGCCCAAGGGAAAGGGCCTGTCGCACCGCGCCCGCGCCTTCCTGCGTCTGGCGGAGGCCTGCCTTGAGCGCCGCTGAGCCCACACCCTTCGGGGTCTACATCCACTGGCCGTTCTGCCTGTCGAAGTGTCCCTATTGCGACTTCAACAGCCATGTCCGTCACGTCGCGATCGACGAAACGCGTTATGTCGCCGCCTTCGCGGCCGAGATCGCGGCGACCGCCGCCCGCGCGCCGGGGCGCACCGTATCGACGATCTTCTTCGGCGGCGGCACGCCCTCCTTGATGCAGCCGCAGACCGTCGCCGCGATCCTCGACACCGTGGCCCGGCATTGGAGACTCGCGCCCGATGTCGAGATCACGCTCGAGGCCAATCCCTCGAGCGTGGAGGCGACGCGCTTTCGCGGCTATCGGGCGGCGGGCGTCAACCGGGTCTCGCTCGGCGTGCAGTCGCTCGACGACGCGGTGCTCAAGCAGCTCGGCCGGCTCCACACGGTGCGCGAGGCGCTCGACGCTGTCGCGGTCGCGCGCGGAATTTTCGAGCGCTATTCCTTCGATCTGATCTATGCGCGTCCGGGCCAGTCGGTCGCGGCCTGGCGCGCCGAGCTCAGCCGCGCCATCGCGGAGGCGGCCGAGCATCTGTCGCTCTACCAGCTAACCATCGAGCCCGACACGCCCTTCGCGGCCCTGCATGCGGGCGGGAAACTCGTACTGCCGGACGACGATCTCGGACGCGACCTCTACGACCTCACCCTCGATCATTGCGCGGGTGCCGGCCTGCCGGCCTACGAGGTGTCCAACCACGCGCGGCCGGGCGCCGAGTGCCGCCACAACCTGGTCTACTGGCGCTATGGCGAATATGCCGGCATCGGTCCGGGCGCGCATGGGCGTCTCGTGGTGGACGGCGCGCGGCGCGCCACCGCGACCGAGAAACGCCCGGAAGCCTGGCTGATGCGGGTCGAGGCGCTCGGCCACGGCGTGACGATCGATGATTTGCTCAGCCGCGACGAGCAGGCCGACGAGTTCCTGCTGATGGGCCTGCGGCTCACCGAGGGCATCGATCCGGGCCGCTACGCCGCGCTGGCGGGCCGGCCGCTCGACACCCAGCGGATCGCCTCGCTGGTCGGCCACGGCTTCGTCGAGACCACCCCAGAGGGCCGCCTGCGGGTGACGCGCTCGGGATTTCCCGTGCTCGATGCCGTGGTGGCGGATCTCGCGGCGTAAGGCGAAATCGGCCGCGCCTCACGTCCCCGACGCGCCGAAAGTCCGCGGCGCCGGCGCGATCACCTGTCCGCCGGACGGCGTCGCCCGCAGCACCGCGAGCCCGCGCTGATTGGTGCCGTCGGCGCGAAAGCGGAAAACCCCGTCGATGCCGGCGAAGCCCGACGCGTTGGTCAGCAACTCGGGCGTGAAGCGCTGCGGCCCTTGGGTCTTCACCAGCGCCGCCACCAGGGCGACCGCATCGTAGGCGAGCGTGGCGGTGCGCACCGGATCCTGGCCGTAGCGCGCGCGGTAGCGCCCCGCAAAGGAACGGAAGCCGCCCGAGTCCGGCGCCGCGAACCACCCGCCCTCGAGCGCCGGGTCGGCGAAAATGCGCGGATCGTCCCACAGGCCGGTGCCGACGACCTGCAGGCGTTTGAGGTTGAGGCCGTTGGCGGCGAGCGCCTGGGCGGCCGCCGCCGCTCCCTCGCCGGCGTCCGGAATGAAGATCACGTCGGCGCGGGTGGCGGCCTGGGCGATCAGCTTGGCGGCGTCCGCCATCTTGCCGCCGTCGGCCGGATAGCGCTCGAGCGCGACGACGCGGCCGCCCTTGCGGGCGACCTCCTGCTTGAACTCGGCCTCGACCACCGACCCATAGGCATTGTCGGGCACCAGCGCCACGAAGGAGCGCTTGCCCTGCTGAATGGCGTAATCGACGATGCGGTCGACATCGGCCTCGGGCAAAAAGCTCAACAGATAGACGCCGCGCCCCGCCACGTTTGAATCCGTCGAGAACGCGATGACGGGAACGCCGCGACCGCGCGCCACCTGGCCGACCTGGCTGACCGAATGGGCGAACAACGGACCGATGATGATCTCGGCGCCTTCGTCGAGCGCCTGTTGGGCGGCCTGCTGGGCGCCTTGCGCGGTGCCGGCGTCGTCCTTGACCAGGAGCTGGATGTTCGGATTGTTGAACTCGGCGAGCGCGAGCTCGGCCGCATTGCGCATCGATTGGCCGGCGAGACCCGCATTGCCGCTGGCCGAGAGCGGCAGCACCAAGGCGACCCTGACCTGCCCGGTGCCGATCGCGTTGCGCGCCGTCTGCTCGGACGGCGGCGGCGGTGAATTGGAGGTGAAGAGATCGCTGTTCGAGACGCCGGCGCCCGAGCAGGCCGACAGCAAGGCCGCCAGGCATCCCGCCAGGCCGGCCCTGAGCGCGCTGCGCCGCCCGAGACGGGGCTGCGCCGGCGGCCTGGCCTGCGGTAAGGGAAACATCGACCGGTCTCCTCGACGACTGCGCGTCGGCGCCACTCTTGGGGCGCTGATCTGGCCTGCCAATCAGGCATATTGTCGGCGAATGGTAAACCAACTGGAAAGCTTGAAGAAATTCGGACGCCCGGGGCGCCCGGCATGACGCCGCGCGACGCTCCGGGTACAGTGGGCCATGGATGACGACAGCGGGCAACCGAAAAAGATCGCGTCGGACCGGGCCTCCCGGCAGCCCGGCACCTATGTGGTGGCGGGACACGACGTGGCGGCCCGCGCGCTGCCGCCCGGGCTCTATCTGGTCGCCACCCCGATCGGAAATCTCGGCGATATCACGCTGCGGGCGCTCGAGACGCTGGCGGCCGCCGACCTCATCGCCTGCGAGGACACCCGCGTCACCGCCCGGCTGCTCGAGCGCTACGGCATCAGGACGCCGCTCACGCCCTATCACGACCATAATGCGCAAGCCGCGCGGCCGAAGATCCTGGCGCGCATCCGCGACGGCGGCGCGGTCGCGCTGGTGTCCGATGCCGGCACGCCGCTGATCTCCGATCCGGGCTACCGGCTGGTGTGCGCCGCGCAAGACGCCGGCGCTGCCGTGACGGCGATCCCCGGCGCCTCCGCGGTGCTCACCGCGCTCGGCGTCGCCGGCCTGCCGACGGACCGGTTCTTCTTCGAAGGCTTCTTGCCGCCCAAGGAAGCGGCGCGGCGCACGCGCGCCGGCGAGCTCGCCCGTATCCCGGCCACGCTCGTGTTGTTCGAGTCCGGTCCGCGCGTGGCGGCGGCGCTCGCCGCGCTCGCGGCCGAGCTCGGAAACCGAACCGCCGCGGTCTGCCGCGAGCTGACCAAGCTGCATGAGGAAATCCGGCGCGGCACCCTGGCGGAGCTTGCGGCCCACTATGCCGACGGCGGCGAGACGCGCGGCGAATTCGTGCTGGTGATCGCGCCGCCCGACGCGGCCGCGCCCTCTGCCGAGGATGTCGACGCGCTGTTGCGCGAGGCGCTGCGCAGCCAGACCCTCAAGGACGCCGTCGGCGCGGTGGCGGCGGCGACCGGCGAGCCGCGCCAGCAGGTCTATCGGCGCGCGCTCGCGCTCGCCAAGGACCGCCGCGATGACGACTGACGACAGACCGGCCCCGGCCACGATCGCGCGGCAGGCCGCGTTCCGGACCGGCGTGAGCGCCGAAAGCCGCGCCGCGGCCTATCTGGTGGGGCGGGGTTACGCGATCGCGGCGCGCCGCTTCAAGAGCCGGGTCGGCGAGGTCGACATCGTGGCGCGGCGCGGGCCCGAGCTCCTGTTCGTCGAGGTCAAGGCCCGCCATCGGCTCGACGACGCCGCGCTCTCGGTGACGCCGCGGCAGCAAAGGCGCATCGTGGCGGCCGCCGAGGCGTGGCTCGCCGATCACCCGGACGATGGCACGTGCGAGATCCGCTTCGACGTGATCCTGGTGGCGCGCAGCGGCCGCACCCAGCACATCACCGCCGCCTTCGATGCCTCGCCCTGACATGCAGAGCCGATTGGGGGCGCTGAGGCGCCCACCCAGCCGCGTGCTCACGCAAGGTGGGCTTGCGCCAGGAAGCTGCGCGACGTCGACGCGCGCGCGCGGCTCAGCCGGCGCGCGCCGTCTTGGCGGTCGGCGCGCCGTCGACATCGGCCCGCAGGTTGGCGAAGAACTGAGCGACTGCCTTGGCCAGATTGTCGGCTTCGCCGGCGAGCTGTTCCGAGGCCGACAGCACCATGTTGGCCGAATCCTTGGTCTCGCCGATCGCGCGGTTGACCGACGAGATATTGGTCGCGAGCGACTCGTTCACCTGCGCCGCCATCTGGGCGTTCGACGATATCTCCTGGGTCGCGACGCCTTGTTCCTCGACCGCGGCGGCGATCGCCGACGTGACCTCGTTGATGCCGCGCATCGCCTGGCCGATCTCGCGCACGGCCGCGACCGCGCTCTTGGTCGAGCCCTGGATGGCGGAGATCTGCTCGGCGATCTCGCTCGTGGCCTTGGCGGTCTGCCCGGCCAGCGATTTGACCTCCTGCGCCACCACGGCGAATCCGCGCCCGGATTCGCCGGCGCGCGCCGCCTCGATGGTGGCATTGAGCGCGAGCAGATTGGTCTGCTCGGCAATCGCCTGGATGAGGCCGATGACGACGCCGATGCGCTCGCTCATGCCGGCCAGGCTGTCGATCTCGGCGACCGACCGTCCGGTCTTGGTGTCGGCTTCCTTCACCACGCTGGCGGCCTGCGTCACCTGCCGGCCGGTTTCCGCCAGCGCCGCGGCGAGCTCCTCGGCGGCGCCCGCGACCGCCTGGACGTTGCTCGACGCCTGGCGCGAGGCGCCGGCGGCGGCGCCAGCCTGGGTGGAGGCGTCCGACGCGATACCCGAAATCGACTGTGCGACGTCGTGCATCGACGCCGAATTGTCGGCCAGCGATTTGAGCACCTGGTCGACCGACACGCGGAAGGCCTCGACGGTCGCCTCGATATGCCGGGTGCGCGCTTCGCGAACCGCCGCCTCCTCGGTGACCTTGCGATTGAGGTCCTGGTTGTGCTGCATCGCGGTCTGGAAGACCTCGATGGCGCGCGCCAGCGCCCCGACCTCGTCGTGCCGGCTCCTGTGGGGAACCGTCAGGTCGCCGTCACCCGCGGCGACGCGTTCGATCGTGCGGGTGATTTCCGACAGCGGCCGCGCGATCGCGCGCCAGATCACCAGCACCCCCATGCCGACCAGCACGAAGGCGGCCGCCGAAAGACCGGTCACGCACCAGGCGGTGATCTGGTTGTCGGCCGCCATCGCACCGATCCGGCGCGAGCGCTCCGCATAGATTCGGGCGAAGGCGTCCAGGTCCTTGTTGAGCGCCGTGCGGACGTTGCGGTTGGCGTCGTTGTCGCCCCATTCGCGGCCGGCGGCCGGCGAGACCTCGACCGCGCGGCGCACCAATTCGGCGCGGAACTCGCGGAACTGCGCGATCCGCTTGGCGAAGGCGGCGAACTGCTCGGCGTCATCGGCGCGCACCAGCTTCTGCCATTTGTCAACCACGCCGGCGATCTGGTCGTTGAACTTGAGCAGGCCCTCGCCGTATTTCTTGACGACGGGAAGGTCGGTCGACATGTAGACGCCGCGCGACTCCATGACGACCGCATAGATCAGGGCATTGACCCGCTCGATATTCTCCGCCGCCGCGGACGCGGTGGCGATCTCCTCGCCCAGCCGGCCGCTCTGCTGGTTGCTGAAATTGGACACAAGCCCGATCAACCCCGACACCAGGGCAAACAGGCCGAAAATGGAGTAAAGCTTGGCCGCGATGGAAAGCCTGGGCATTTTCAGCATTCCAATCGCTCCTGACGTAAGGGCTTCAACCGCGTAACTTGCCCGTAAAATCTTAACCGACTGTTGTCACATTGACCAAGGACCGGGCCGAATGCCCTTAAATGTCGCAATCCAGATGGATCCGATCGAACGGATCAACGTGCGCGGGGATTCCAGCTTCGCACTACTTCTGGAGGCGCAGGCGCGCGGCCATCGCCTGGCCTATTACACCCCCGACCGGCTGGCGTTGCGCCAGAACGACGTGTTCGCCACCGTTCGTTCCCTCACGGTGCGCGACACCGAAGGCAGCCATTTCGCCCTGGGCGAGGAGAAGCGCGTCGATCTGAAATCCTTCGACGTGATCCTGATGCGCCAGGATCCGCCCTTCGACCTCGCCTATATCTCGGCCACCCATCTGCTCGAGCGCCTTCAGCCGACCACGCTGGTGGTCAACGATCCGGCCCATGTGCGCAACGCGCCCGAAAAGGTCTTCGTCACCGAGTTCCCCGACCTGATGCCGCCGACCCTGATCACGCGCGACCTCGCCGAGATCAAGGCGTTCCGCGCCGAGCACGGCGACATCGTGATGAAGCCGCTCTATGGCAACGGCGGCGCCGCGGTTTTTCGGCTCGCCCCGCAGGACGTCAATTTCGGCTCGCTCTACGACCTGTTCGCGGTGACGTTCCGCGAGCCCTGGGTGGTGCAGAAGTATCTCTCCGCCGTCACGCAGGGCGACAAGCGCATCATCCTGGTCGACGGCGAGTTCGCCGGCGCGGTCAACCGCGTGCCGGCGGCCGACGATCTGCGCTCCAACATGGTGCGGGGCGGCGCGGCGGAGGCGACCCAATTGACGGCGCGCGAACGCGAGATCTGCGCGCGCCTCGGGCCGCCGCTGCGCGAGCGCGGCCTGCTGTTCACCGGAATCGACGTGATCGACGGCTTCCTGACCGAGATCAACGTCACGTCGCCGACCGGCATTCGGGCGATCAAGCGCCTCGGCGGACCCGATATCGCGGCGATGATCTGGGACAAGATCGAGGCGATGCGGAAGGGCTGAGGCTGGCCGGCTCAACCCGACAGCACGCTGACGCTCGGTCCGAAGCTTGCCCGCGTGAGCTGCGGCCAGCGCCCGACCGGGGGCTTCTGGTGCAGGACGGCGGCGAGCTCTTCGGTCTCGCAGGCCGCGAGTTGGGCCTCGATGCGGGCTTGCTGCGCCGCCTGCAGGGCGCCTTGAAGTCCTTGGATATCAATCACTTGACGCTCCCTTGATGGGCTTGTTGATCTCACCTGATTAACCGAAGCCTAGGCGATTCGTTCCGTTCTGCAAATGTTCTTATCCGCGCCACTCTGGAGCTCGATTGCTTGGCGGGCTCTGCTTCCTTTTGCGGCTTCAATTAAATCCGTGGCCGGTCCAAAATCCTGCCGGTCGACATGTCGGATCGACGCGGTGAGGCCGAAGTCGTGGAAGCGTGGATGGCGTTGATGGCCGGCGGGGATATCAATTTCGTTGAGGCGCGGCGTTGCACGATGCAATCCGCCGGCCGGATGACCGCAGCGTGAGCGCCGCCCCCGCGACGGCCCGAGCTGCGGCGCATGCGGGCGAACCGCGTCCGGATGGCGCGCCGGCCATCATCGAGCTGCGCGGCCTCACCAAGATCTTTCCCACCCCCGGCCGCGACCTGACGGTGTTCGACAATCTGTCCTGCCGCATCCAGAAGGGCAGCTTCCTGTCGGTGATCGGACCCTCAGGCTGCGGAAAGTCGACGCTCCTGAAGATCATCTGCGGCCTCGAGCCCGCGACAGCGGGCCAGGTCCGCTTCGACGGCCGCGCCGTCACGGACCCGCCGAAGGGCATGATCTATGTTTTCCAGCAATACACCAAATCAATCTTTCCCTGGCGCACGGTGCGCGAGAATGTCGAGTTCGGGCTGCGCGCCCAGAAGACGGTCAGCCGCGCGCAGGCGCGCGAGCGCTGCAACCAATACATCAGCCTGGTCGGACTGGAGACCTACGAGGATTATTACCCCTATCAGCTCTCCGGCGGCATGCAGCAGCGCGTCTGCATCGCGCGCGCCCTCATCGGGGAGCCCGCCGTGCTGCTGATGGATGAGCCCTTCTCGGCGGTCGACGCCATGACGCGCGCGATCCTGCAGGAGCTGGTGCTCAAGATCTGGGACAAGCTCGCCATCACCATCCTGTTCGTCACCCACGACGTCGACGAGGCCGTATTCCTGTCCACCCGCATCGTGTCGCTCGGCCGCGCCGGCGCCGGCATCGCGCAGGACGTGGCGATCGACCTGCCCTATCCGCGCGACCAGATCGCGACCCGCGCCGAGCCGCGCTTCACCGCGTTGCGCCAGCAGCTGTTCTCCAGCATCTTCGTGCAGGAGAAGACCGGCGCGGCGCCGGCCTGAGCGCGAAGCGGCAATGACCCGACGCTGGCCCGGCTTCCTGTTGGTGGCGATCCTGCTCCTGGCATGGGAATACGCCTCGGCAACCAAGCTGATCGACCCGGTGTCGATGCCGCGGATCAGCGTGATCGCGGCCTCCTGGGCGAAGAGCATCGACGGCGGCGCCCTGCTGCAAGCCCTGCTGCCGACGCTCGGCCGCATCTTCGCGGGCTTCGGGCTTGCGGTGATCGTTGCGGTGCCGGTCGGCCTGCTGATGGGAAGCATTCCGCTGGTCTACCGGCTGCTCGAGCCGATCACAGAGTTCATCCGCCCGATCCCGAGCTCCGCCTATATCCCGGTCGCGATCCTGTTCCTCGGCATCGACAACGAGATGAAGGTGTTCGTCGTTTTCGTCGCCTGCCTGTTTCCGATCCTGCTCAATACTCACGGGGGCGTGCGCGCCGTCGATCCGGTGCTGATCGACACCGGCCGCACCTTCGGGGTCTCGCCCTTGAAGGCGCTGTGGCAGATCGTGCTGCCAGCGGCGTTGCCGAGCATCCTGACCGGCATGCGCATCAGCCTGGGGATCGCGCTCATCGTCGCGGTGGTGGCCGAGATGATCGCCGGCAACAGCGGCATCGGCTATTTCATCCTCGACATGCAGCGCATCTTCCGCGTGCCCGAGATGTTCGCCGGCATCTTCACCCTCGGCATCCTCGGCTTTGCGATCAATTTCGTCTTCCTCAAGCTCGAGGGCCGGCTGCTGCATTGGCGCGGCACCGGAGCCGAGGCGTGACGACACTCCCGACACCCCTCGTGTGGCGCCGCGCGCTGCTTTGAATCAGGAGACCCCGATGTCCGAGCCCGATCCGTTTCGCTTCTTCCCCTACCAGGCGATCGTCGACCGGCCGCCGATGCGCTGGCCGAACGGCGCGCGCGTGGCGGTCTGGGTCATTCCCAATATCGAGCATTTCCACATCGAGATCGGCAATCCGGCGCCCGACATCCGCAATTTCTCCCGCCGCGACTACGGCAACCGGGTCGGCGTCTGGCGCCTGATGGAGGTGCTGGCGAAACACCGCGTGCGCGGCACGGTCGCGCTCAACGCCGAGGTCGGACGTTTCTACCCGCGCATCATGGAGGAATGCATCCGGCTCGAGTGGGAGCTGATGGGACACGGCCTCACCAACTCGGTCGTGCTCACCGGCATGACCAAGGAGCAGGAATCCGCCGTCATCGCCGAGACCCGGAAAGTCATCGAAACCTATGGCCAGACCATGCGCGGCTGGCTCGGGCCCGGGCTGACCGAAACCTGGAACACGCTCGATCTCCTGCGCCAGCACGGCGCCGACTATGTCTGCGACTGGGTGAACGACGATCTGCCCTATCGGATGAACAACGGGCTTTATTCGATCCCCTATTCGATCGAGCTCAACGACATGCCGCTGTTCAACACGCCGAGCATCAGCATCGCGGATTTCGAGCGGCGCATCATCGATGCCTTCGACGTCCTCTACCAGGAAGGCGAGCGCAGCGGGCGCGTCATGGGGATCGCGCTGCATCCCTTCCTGATCGGCTCGCCGCACCGCATCCGCTACCTCGACCGCGCGCTCGAACACATCGCCTCGCACGACCAAGTGTGGTTCGCGACCGGCTCGGAGATCATCGCGGCCTACCGCGCGGCGAGCGAGCACACTTGACGCCGGGCGCGGCGGCGCGGGACATAGGCGGCCGGCGGGAGCGCCGGACAGCGGGAGAAGCACGATGTCGATATCTTGGTTGCGGGCAAATCTGGGCCGGATCCTGGCGCCGGCCGTCCTCCTCGGCCTGGTGGTCACGGCCGCGGCGCAGGAGAATCCGGCGCCCAAGCTGGCGCCGCTCAAGATCGGCATCCTCAAGATGGCGGCGCTGACCAACTCCTGGGTCGCCAAGCAGCGCGGGATTTTTGAGCGCAACGGCCTCGACGTCACGCTGGTCGAGTTCCGTTCGGGCAACGAGGCGATCTCCGCCCATCGCGGCGGTTCGGTCGATATCGTGCTGTCGATCCCGGGCACCGCCATGACGGCGGCCGAGCGCGGCTTCGATCTCGTGGCGGTGGCGCAGAACGAGGTCGCCCAGAAACAGAGCCCCGATACCGGATCGATCCAGGTCCTCAAGGACTCGCCCTATCGGACACTCGCCGACCTCGCCGGCAAGAAGATCGCGGTCTCCGGCCTGCACAGCCAGAAGACCGTCTCGATGCAGACCGTATTCCGCAACGCGGGCGTCGACCCCGCCAAGCTGCAGCTCATCGAGATTCCGTTTCCGAGCCAGTTCGACGCGCTTAAGTCGAAGCAGGTCGATGCGGTCAATACGGTCGACCCCTATACGACCCAGCTGCTGGCGGCGGGACTCGGGCGCGTGATCGCCTGGGACTATGTCGATGCCATTCCGGAGCAGCCGCTCGGCGCCTGGTTCGCCAAAAGCGCCTTCACCAAAAGCAATCCCGACACGGTCGCGCGCTTCACCAAGTCGATCCGGGAATCGATCGACTACATGATGGCGGACGGCGAGCGGGCGCGGCGCGAGGTGGTCGCCTATACGGGCCTCGACCCGGCGCTGGTCAAGGACATGCCGATCATCGCCTGGGACCACAAGGTCCGCCTCGACAAATGGCAGGCGGTGGTCGACATGATGCACCAGAACGGCGAGCTGCAGACCACCCACAAGGCGGAAGAATTCCTCGCCGACCAGATCAAGCCGTCGGTGACCAAATAGGCGGGACCCCAGCCCGCAGGTGCGTCCAACCCCGCCACCCCGTCGGGGCCGTGCGGCTTTGTTCTGCAAATGTTCTTGTGCGAGGTTCCGGCTTCGGCTAATCTGGCGTTCGGCTTGTATCGGGATTGGGCATGGTCCAGCGGGTCGCCACCGTCGCGTTCGAGGGCATCGAGGCGCGCAGCGTCACGGTCCAGGTGCAGGTCGCGCCCGGGCTGCCGGCCTTCAACGTGGTGGGGCTTCCCGACAAGGCGGTGTCGGAGGCGCGCGAGCGGGTGCGGGCGGCGCTGACCGCGTCCGGGCTGGCGTTGCCGTCGCGCCGCATCACCATCAACCTGGCGCCCGCCGACCTGCCCAAGGAAGGCAGCCATTACGACCTGCCGATCGCGCTCGGCCTGATGGCGGCGATCGGGGCGATCCCGCCCGACGCGCTCGCCGGTTATGTGGTGCTGGGCGAGCTCGGGCTCGACGGCGCCACCGCGCCGGTCGCCGGCGTGCTGCCGGCCGCGATCGCGGCGAATGCGAGCCAGAAGGGCCTGATCTGTCCGGCCGCCTGCGGGCCCGAGGCCGCCTGGGCGAGCCCCGAGATGGAGATCGTGGCGCCGCAGTCGCTGATCCAGCTCGCCAATCACCTCAAGGGCACGCAGGTGCTGCTGCGGCCGCAGCCGAAGATCCGCAGCGGCGACGCGGGCGCGCTCGACCTCCGGGACATCCGCGGCCAGGAAAGCGCCAAGCGCGCGCTCGAGGTCGCGGCCGCGGGCGGACATAATCTCCTGATGGTCGGGCCGCCCGGCGCCGGCAAGTCCATGCTGGCGGCGCGCCTGCCCTCGATCCTGCCGCCGCTCGCGCCCGCCGAATTGCTCGAGGTCTCGATGATCGCCTCGATCGCGGGCCAGCTCGACGGCGGCGCGCTCACCAACCGGCGGCCGTTCCGCGCGCCGCATCATTCCGCCAGCATGCCGGCGCTGGTCGGCGGCGGATTGCGCGCCAAGCCGGGCGAGATCTCGCTCGCGCATGGCGGCGTCTTGTTCCTCGACGAGTTTCCCGAGTTCGATCCGCGCGTGCTCGACTCGCTGCGCCAGCCGCTCGAGACCGGCGAGGTCGCGATCGCGCGCGCCAATCATCGCGTCACCTATCCGGCGCGCTTCATGCTGATCGCCGCCATGAATCCCTGCCGCTGCGGGCGCGCCAGCGAGCCCGGCTTCAGCTGCCATCGCGGCCAGATGACGCGCTGCACCGCCGAGTATCAGGGACGGCTGTCAGGGCCGCTGCTCGACCGCATCGACCTGCATATCGAGGTGCCGGCCGTCACCGCCGCCGACCTCATCCTGCCGCCGCCCCAGGAAGGCAGCCGCGAGGTGGCGGCGCGGGTCGCGCGCGCCCGCGAGATCCAGGCCGAGCGCTACGCCGCGCTCGGGCTCGCGCAGGTGCGCACCAATGCGGACGCCCAGGGTGCCGTGCTCGACGAGGTCGCCAAGCTCGATACCGCCTCGCTCGCGCTCATCCACGATGCCGCCGACGCGATGCGGCTCACGGCGCGCGGCTATCACCGGGTGCTGCGCGTCGCCCGCACCCTCGCCGACCTCGACGGCGCCGAGCGAGTGGGCCGCGTGCATCTCGCCGAGGCGCTGTCCTACCGCGCGCTCACCGACGAGGTGCGGCGGGCGGCGTGAGCGGGAATTTCAGGCGCGGCCTTTAGCCGTTGCGTTGCACGTTTTTTTGAACCTATTTACGCGTCGGGCGATCCCATCACCACAAGGAGACAGCATGGCGAGCGACCTGGATGCCCGGGCGGCCGGCGCCCGCAGGCTCGAGGACAAAGTGTGCGTCGTGACCGGCGCCGGCCAGGGGATCGGTCGGGCGACGGCGCGGCGCCTGGGCCAGGAGGGCGGCAAGATCGTCGTCGCCGACCGGGTCGACGCGAGCGCGAGCGAGACGATGTCGCAGCTGCGCGATCACGGCGTCGACGCCGCCAAGGTGCTGGTCGATCTCGCCGCCTTCGCGGGCGCGCAGACGCTGATGAGCGCGGCCCGCAACGCCTATGGCCGCATCGACGTGCTGGTGAACAATGTCGGCGGCACGATCTGGATCAAGCCGTTTCACCTCTACACGGCGCAGGAGGTGGAGCTCGAGCTGCAACGCTCGCTCTACCCGACGATGTGGTGCTGCCTGGCGGTGCTGCCGATCATGATGGAGCAAAAATCCGGCTCGATCGTCAATGTCGGCTCGCAGTCGACCCGCGGCTTGTACCGGCTGCCCTACGCGACCGCCAAGGGCGGCATCGTGGCGCTGAGCAAGGTGCTGGCGATGGAATACGGCCGCCACGGCATCCGGGTGAACACCATGGCGCCGGGCGGCACCGAGATCACCGACCGCGTGACGCCGCGCCAGTTCATCGAGCCCGGCGTCATGGCGGACGACGGCACCGAGGAGGCGACGGAGGAATATCGGCGCGAAATGGCGGAGGACATCCGCAACCAGCAAGCCCTGCGGCGGCGCGGCCTGCCCGACGAGCAGGCGGCCGCCATCGCGTTCCTGGCGTCCGACGACGCGAGCTTCATCACCGGCCAGGTGATCAATTGCAGCGGCGGACAATCCTAGGCGCCGGGCCGGACGCGCGGAACTGGTGGATGGTTGCTCGCATTGAAGAAGAGTGGGCCCCGCGCCCCGCGGACCATTGTCGAGGAACCCATGAACGGCCGTGAGCGGAACTCGGAAACGCTGTCGTGCCGGCCGCGCGTGTGGTCGGGCGCGTTGGCGGCTCTGCTTGTGATGGGCGCCGCTTGCACCTTCACATTCAGGGCGGCCGCCGAGGAGTTGTCGCTCGAGCAACTGCCCGGCGCGCGCATCGACGCCAACTGGTTCCGCTATGCCAACCGCAAAGCGGGCGTCGCCATCGACATCCCCACCGAGGGGTTCCGCTACGACGTGCCGGCGGGCGGCTCGGACCTGACGTTGACGTCGAACGACGGCGCCATCACCATCACGGTGTCGGCGCACGGCGTCAGGAAGGTCCTGGGCACGGCGCCGAACGACGCCCGGCAGTCGATTGCGCGGCTGTTCGACACCGCGGTGGATAATGCCCACCGGAAAAACGGCGCCATCACCTACAAGGTGAAGAAGGATAATTTTTTCGTGCTGTCGGGCGTGGTCGACAACAACACCTACTATGAGCGGCTGAACATCTCGCCGTCATGCCCGGCCGGTTTCAGCGCGCTGCGGGTGTTTCATCGACAATCGCTGACCTCGCGCCTCAACCGTCTGGTGACGCGCATGTCGCTGTCGCTGCGCGCGACATGTCAGGCCGAAGAGGGGCCGGCCTAGCGCCAACGGCCGTCGTAGGACTCATTCACCAAAGCCAAGAACTGGCCGGCAACGCGCCGGCCAGTTCTTCTCGTCGTGATCATCGGCCCTGGAGCTGGAAGTCGCCGGAGCGGCTTGCGCCACCCTGCTTCGACGCCTGGAAGTGCG